>TARA_R100000501_G_scaffold18484_1_pt1 | contig 12350 bp, 5 predicted proteins | sample TARA_R100000501 | Tara Oceans TARA_R100000501 (sample SAMEA2620120) | marine metagenome | biome: marine biome (ENVO:00000447); feature: mesopelagic zone (ENVO:00000213) & marine oxygen minimum zone (ENVO:01000065); material: "saline water (ENVO:00002010), including plankton... | reverse complement strand
CGCCACCGCCGTCGCCTTCTGGCTGTGAATGAGTCTGGACCCTAGTCGAGATGAAGGCCGAGGCGAGATACGCCTGCCCGGCGTGTGGCCACGTCTTTAATGTGGACCTACCCGCTCTGCTGGCACTGAAGGGCTTCAAGTTCACCCTGATTGACCGCCGCCCGACCTGCAAGATCAGCCGATGCGGCGGCAGAGGTTTCTTCCTCGCTGCCGCTGACCGGGGCTCTTATCTGGTCCCGCTGTTGTCTGAGGTGCCGCCCGGCCTGTGGCGAATCGGTCTACGTCCGATGGACTTTGAGCCTCCCAGCTCTCCAGCTCCCCCCGGGGGCAGTATAGCGTACCCAGACTGGAGAGAGGTATTCGGAGGCTCGCCACTGCGGATCGTCACAAGTCCGTAAATTGACCGTCCGCGCTCGGCAACGGCTTGCCCGTATACAATTCCACCGCCGTTTCTGCGCTCTTCAAGAAGGAGTCGTTTTCTTGCATCAGTTGATTGGCTAAGCGCTCCACCTCCGCTGGCAGCGCCCCCAATGCGCTTGGCTCCCGGCTGAGAAAGAATTGACGCTGAGGTGAAAGCAACTCAGCATTGGAAAATTTCTCAAATAGCTGTGCCCGCTTTTCGGAATATCGCTCGTGAATCTCCAAAATGTCGGCAGCTTGACGAAAAAGCATCTGTATCTCAGCCGCCAATTTTCGACGTCCGTCATTGAAGGTCACCACGATTTCCTCCCGGTCCAGAACTGTGGCACGAAAAGCGGGTACGACAGGCTGCAAGCTTATCCAGAGTGGTTGGTCTGCAACGCGCTGATCCTCCGCAGTTTTTAAGGCGCTGGCCATGCGTTTGGCGTCCATCAGAATAAGCAAAATCTTATAAGCCAAATTGGACATGACCAGCTTACGGTGTTCCAGCTCCTCCCTGCTGCGAACAGCGCGCTCATTCGCAAATTGACGCTTTTGCACAAGAAACGCTGAGAACGTGCTGATGCCACCGCCCAGCAGCACACCGACGAGCCCACTAATCAGCTCTATCGCCACTTCCGGTCCCCTCCATACCTTTGAGGGCGAATTGTAACGCATCTCCCCACCGTTGCATAACAGGCGCTCTGCTTTGGGGTAGCACTTCAACCTTAAATGGGGTAGCGCCACCGAATTTCCTTGCCATAAGTCATTTTATTAAAAGACTTTTTTGGCAACCGGAAAGTACTGGCGGAGAGGGTGTCCTTCGTACACCGTCTTGTAAAGGTCTGTTATAAATATAATTTTTTTTCTACACCTTAAAGAGTACCCACATTCCTCCCCACACTTATCCGCCCTGTGTTTTCGAAATGAGGCTTGAGTCACTTCCGCAGTTACCACCGCAGCATCTCCATTCGCCTCCAGTGTGAGGTCGAGCCTCTCGCGCCCGGGCGCCCCTCGAACGGTATTGAGTCCGGCTTGTCCAATACCTTAGGCGTTTTACGCAGGTCGATGTTCGTGAGACATCGCAAAACTTTTCTGAGGTACACACCTCCCGTCCCCGCTACCCAATTTGCAGGTCAAGAATATCGAAGGGTAAACGTCACAATGGGCGCCAGTCCCAGGGCGGCCGCCAGCTTCTCGCGCTGAAAAGGCAGAAAGCCGATCGGCGAGGTCATTGTACCGGATCCCCGATGAGAACAACCCACAACAGATTTTACCAAATTGCATTCTTGCCAAATACTTCTTTGTAAGGGCAAGGAACCGCGACTAGATGGCAGGGGGGCAATCTTGACGACGTCATTTCAGACCAATCCATACAAGCTCAGCGACCTCATGCGCGAATGCCATGAGGGCAAGCTTCAACTGCCAGATTTTCAGCGTGGATGGGTGTGGGACCAAGATCGCATCACAGACCTCTTGGCTTCGATTTCGGAGGGCTTCCCCGTAGGCGCGCTCATGACCTTGGATGCAACAGGTGAAGTGTCGTTTGCGGTTCGCCCTGTTGAGGGCGCGCCCTCTTCCTCCCAGGATAGCGAGGCTTACCTGCTTGATGGCCAGCAGCGCATGACCTCGCTCTACCAGTCGACCTACACAACCGTTCCAGTCTCAACACAGACGGTGAAGAAGCGACCGGTCAAGCTGAATTTCTACTTCGATATTCGCGCAGCGCTCGATCCCGATGTCCCGCGCAGCGAAGCCATTGTGCCAGTCCCAGAAGACCGGATCATTCGCGAGAACTTTGGCCGGGACATCAAGCTCGATCTTTCAACCGAGGAGAACGAGTTCGAACACCTGCATTTCCCGATCGACCGGATGTTTGAGGCGCATATATGGAATCAGGCCGCAACCGCCTGGATCTATAAAAATCTCGCTCAGCGCGCGGAGCATCTCAAACTAGTCAACGACTTCATGCAGGAGGTCGTCAATAATTTCACCCAGTATCAGGTGCCGGTCATCAAGTTGGGCAAGGACACGAGCAGGGCAGCTGTCTGCCTCGTTTTCGAAAAGGTGAATACAGGCGGGAAGCCACTCGACGCATTCGAGCTTGTGACTGCCATGTATGCGGCAGAGGAATTCCATCTGCGCGACGATTGGAAGTTACGCCGTAAGCGACTGGTCTCAAGCCAACCAGTACTGGAAAAGATCGAACCCGTCGAATTTCTACAGGCGATTTCCTTGCTTCATACAAAGGAAATGCGTGAAGCGGCGACCGCAGTGAGCAAGGAGCCGCCCGCAATCAGCGCAACGCGCAATAGCCTGCTTCAGGTTCCGTTGTCAGCATACCAGAAGTTCGCGCCGAAGGTTGAAGCGGGTTACATTGCGGCAGCCAAGTTTCTCCATTCGCTGAAGATCTTCAAGGCGCGCGATCTTCCTTATCAGACCCAACTTGTCCCCCTTGCGGCGATCTTGGCAGAGCTTGGGAATGCCTGGGAAAATGACGCAGTCCGGCAGAAGCTGGCCCGCTGGTACTGGTCCGGAGTGTTTGGGGAGCTGTATGGTTCGGCGGTTGAAAGCCGCTTCGCGCTCGACATTCGCGACTTCAAGCCTTGGCTGTCGGGCGGCGCAGAGCCTCAAACGGTGCAGCGAGCCAGCTTCGAGGAGCGCAGGTTGCGGACCCTTCGCTCAAGGCTTTCGGCAGCCTACAAGGGCGTTCATGCGCTGCTGATGAAATGCGGGGCGGAGGACTTCAAGTCAGGCCAGCCCTATGACCAGGCCGTTTTCTTCGATGAGAATGTCGATATCCATCACATCTTCCCGCAAGCCTGGTGCAAGAGTGTCGGGATCGGACCGGAAATCTACAACAGCATCGTCAACAAGACGCCGATCGCATCTGGCACCAACAGGATGCTCGGCGGTGTTGCCCCATCTTTCTATCTGGGCAGATTGACCAAGGGTAATGACAGCAATCCGGCGATTGCCCCCGATCGCCTGACCGCGATCCTCCAGAGCCACGAGATCGAGGAAAGCTACTTGCATGCCGACGATTTCGATGGGTTCATGGATGATCGCCGACAGCGGCTGTTGGCCATCATTGAAAGCGCGATGGGCAAGGAGGCTTTAAAGGAAGCAGAAGTTCCGTCCGATCTTGAAGAAGAGGATTACTACGCGGAAGAAGAGCTGGAGGCTGCGGAGTAACCACCACCCATGACCCCTGCAGAGTTTATCCAGAAATGGCGCGCCGTTGACCTGAAAGAGCGCACAGCCTCCCAGTCGCACTTTAACGACATTTGCCGCCTGCTCGACATTGAAGACCCGATCACCGCGGACCATAAAGGCGACTGGTTTACTTTCGAGAAGGGTGCATCGAAGACCGGCGGTGGCGAGGGCTGGGCCGATGTCTGGCGCAAGGAGTGCTTCGCCTGGGAGTATAAGGGCAAGAAGAAGGGCCTTGATCGCGCTTTCGCCCAGCTCCAGCAGTACGCCATCGCGCTCGACAATCCGCCGCTGCTGATCGTCAGCGACATGAACCGGTTCCGCATCCACACCAACTGGACGAACACGGTGCAGGAGGTGCATGAATTCGCGCTGGATGACCTTCTGGATGGCGCCACGCGCGATCTTCTGCGCAATTGCTTCCTTGATCCTGAACGGTTGAAGCCAGCCAAGACGCGCCAAATGCTGACCGAAGAGGCGGCGGAGGAATTCTCCCAGCTTGCCCAACGTCTGCGCGCGCGCGGGCATGAGGCCCATGCCGTGGCCCATTTTGTCAATCGGCTCGTCTTCTGCATGTTCGCCGAGGACGTTGGCCTGCTGCCCGACCACATGTTCACTGCCATGCTCAAGGCCAGCGTCGGGAAGCCGGATAGCTTCTCTACCAACGCAGCCATCCTGTTCGGGGCAATGAAGACAGGTGGACTGGTCGGTTTCACAAAGGTCGAGTGGTTTAATGGCGGCCTGTTCGACAATGACAGCGCACTGCCGCTCGAACGCGCGGATATCGACAACCTGATTGCCGCCGCCGCGCTGGACTGGTCGGAGATTGATCCGTCGATCCTCGGCACATTGTTCGAGCGTGGGCTGGACCCTGACAAGCGCAGCCAGCTGGGCGCGCACTACACCGATCGCGACAAGATCATGCAGATCGTCGAACCGGTCATCATCCGCCCTCTGATGGCTGAATGGGATGCGGTTCGGGCAACGATCGAGGAGGCACTCGCCAAGGCCGAGAAAGCCACCGGCGGTGCAAAAACGCGGGCGGAGACTGAAACCAAGCGGTTGCAAGCGGAGTGGCACGAGCGGCTGCGCAATTTCCGCGTCCTCGATCCCGCCTGCGGATCGGGCAATTTCCTCTACCTCTCGCTGCTCGCGCTCAAGGATATTGAGCACCGAACCAACCTTGAAGCCGAAGCGCTGTCACCGGCGCTTGCTGCGCGCTTCCCGTCGAGCGGGCCGGAAAATGTCATGGGGATCGAGCTCAATCCTTATGCGGCTGAACTGGCGCGGGTCTCGGTCTGGATCGGCGAAATCCAGTGGATGCGCCGCAATGGCTTTGAAGCGGCAAAGAACCCGATCCTGAAGCCACTCGCCAATATCGAGAACCGTGATGCAGTTCTGGTGACGGACGAGCATGGCAATCCGACACTGGATGCAGAGGGGCGGCCACAGAAAGCAGTCTGGCCAGAGGCAAATGTTGTCGTCGGCAACCCTCCATTCCTTGGAGATCGCAAGATCGTGCCTGAACTAGGCGCTGAGTACGCGGCGAATTTGCGCCAAGCATATCTTGGGACGGTACCAGGAGGTGCCGATCTCGTGTGCTATTGGTTCGCCAAGGCATGGGAGACAATAAGTGTTGATCGACTGGAGCGAGCAGGGCTGGTTGCAACCAATTCGATCAGAGGCGGCGCAAACCGCGAAGTCTTAAAACCCGTGGTTGGCGAAGGGCGGATTTTTCAAGCTTGGAGCGATGAGGAATGGACAGTCGATGGAGCTGCCGTTCGCGTATCGATGGTCTGCTTCGACAAGCTGCACGGTGAGCCTGGATTGCTCAACAATCGAGAAGTTCCTGAAATTTATCCTGACCTCACTGGCGGCATTGAGGCTGTAGATTTGACGAAAGCATTGCGACTGCCTTCAAATAAGGATCGCGCATTTCAGGGGATCATTAGCTACGGACCCTTTCAAATCTCTGGTGATGAAGCACGTCAGTTGGTTCAACTGCCAAGCAATCCGGACGGATCATTTAACAGTGATGTGGTCCGACCATGGACGAATGGGCAAGACATCACGCGTCGCTCTTCTGATCAATGGATAATTGCGTTTGATGACGAAGCCAGCGAGCCGTCAGCTTCATTGTACGAGGAGCCCTGGCGTCTTGTCGCTGAGCGGGTGAAACCATTCCGGGCGGAACGCGACAACGAAGCACTCAACAGGTACTGGTGGCGTCTTTGGCGCGGTCGTCCTGAACTCAAGGCGGCGCTTACAGGATTGCAGAGACAGATCATAACTCCACGGGTTTCGAAGCATCGTTTGTTTGTTTGGCGAGGCTCATCGATCGTTGCTGACTCGGCTACAGTGGCAATAGCTTGCGATGACGATACCACGTTCGGCATTCTTCATAGTCGCTTCCACGAAATTTGGTCGCTTCGCATGGGCACGTTTCTCGGCGTAGGCAATGACCCACGCTACACACCATCAAGCACTTTCGAGACATTCCCTTTCCCAGAAGGCCTCACACCCGATATCATCCCCGCCGACTATGCCGACGATCCGCGCGCGCAGGCCATCGCAGAGGCGGCTGCACGGCTCAACGAGCTACGCGAAAACTGGCTTAACCCGCCAGATCTGGTCGAGCGCGTGCCCGAAGTGGTCGAAGGCTATCCCGACCGCATTCTGCCCAAGGGCGATGCAGCCGCCAAGGAACTGAAGAAGCGCACCCTTACCAACCTCTACAACGCTCGCCCCGCCTGGCTCGACCACGCCCATCGTGCGCTCGATGAAGCGGTTGCTGAAGCCTATGGCTGGGGCGACGACTTCCGCGCCGGTTTGCTGATCGACGACGAAATTCTGGCACGCCTGTTCGGGCTCAATCAGGAAAGGGCGAACGGCTGATGCACGCTCCAGTCGCACCCGAAATCAATCGCCTGATCGACCTGATCGACTACGTCGAAGCCACCGAGCGCGACAAGCTGAAGACGGTACTGGATTATCAGGACCACAAGGCCTTCCGCAAAACCGGGGCCGAGCTTCAAGGATTACCCGGCGTCGCTCTCGACGTTGGCCGTGACGACGATCCGATATGGTTGCGTGTCGACAGGTTGCCGAAGAGGGCACCGCCAGCCCCAGAGGACTCCGAGTTATCGGTTTGGCTGACCTACCGCGACGATCCTAAAAGCGAGCCGCGACTTAAGAGCGAAATCGCAGGGGCTGTGCTTGTCGAGGCGGGCCTGATCCCGGCCGAAGATGCTCCCGAGCATGTTTCGTTCGAGCACTTTGCCGAGCGCGAGATGGTCGAACTCCTTTTCGAGTCTTGGCTGAAAAATGCCTGGGCGAGCTGGGTCGCGATCGAGACGCCACGCCGCGAGACAATCGCGCTCTACAATGCACTGTTTATGCTGCGCCAGCAGCTCGAAGGTGTCAGCGATATCCCACTTGAGCTGACCTGCGGCATCGGCTTCGCTACGCTGTTTCGAGACGGCAAGCGGTTGCGGTACCCCCTGTTGACCGTAGCGCAGGAAATCAGCCTCAACGAGTTGACCCATGCGATCGAGGTGAGGCCTCGCATGGAAGCCGACCCGGGCCTTGAACTGGATGCCCTGGACAAGATGGGGCTGGGTGCGCTCGATCAGTGGCGCTTTGCCACAGAGAAATTTCTTGGCGAACTGGAGGAAGAGAGTCTTTCTCCATTCGCTTCGGAAACGTTTACGCCGCCACTTCGCCAAGCCGCTGCTCTGCTCCATCCGGACGCTGTTTATATACCCGATGAAGATCCAGAGCAGTCCGGGATCATCCCTTCCATCGAAGCGCAATTTCGGGTCGGCGATGCCTTCGCATTCTTCCAGCGCGAGCGCCGCGCCACCCAGCTGATGGAAGATTTGCGTCGGTTCCGCGAGCTTCTCGAGGATGGAGAAGGCGCACCGGAGCTACCGAAGGCAGTGGCGTCTCTGCTTGTCGAGCCTGCTGATGAGGTCAACCAAGAGGAATATCCCGAGTTTCGTGGCATTTCCAGCGTCCCTGGCGTCACCACCTCGACCGGTGAGGGGAAAGACCTGTTCTTTCCATTGCCGTTCAACCGAGAGCAGGTCGAAGTGGTGCAGCGACTGGAAGTACGCCCTGGAGTAGTTGTTCAGGGCCCGCCGGGAACCGGCAAGACCCACACTATCGCGAATATCATCAGCCACTATCTCGCCCTAGGCAAGCGCGTACTCGTCACTTCGCAAAAGGCTCCTGCGCTGAAGGTTCTTCGAGACAAACTACCTGAAGCAGTGCGTCCACTTGCGGTGAGTCTTCTTGAAAGTGATCGCGACGGGCTCAAGCAATTTCAAGAGTCTGTCGATATCATCGCCGAGAAGCTCCAGCGGCTTCGGCGGCACGAGTTGCAGGGCGAGATAGATGATCTAGACGAGCAGATCGATAGGCTGCACCGGCAGCTCGCAATGATCGACACTGAGATCGACAAGATTGGGCGGGCGGCGATTTCGCCCATAACGGTGGATGGGGAAACGTACGAGCCAATCCGAGCCGCGCGCTTGGTTGCGGGTTCGCCAGAACTAGCTGCATGGATGCCCGATGACCTAGAGGTCGCATCGGCCTTCGATCCTGCGTTTACGGATGCTGACATTTCAGCGCTCAGATCATCTCGAAAAGCGGTTGGCGGAGACCTCATTTACCTGAACGCGCGCCTTCCTGAGCTCGAAAGTCTTCCGACAGTTGAAGCGCTTCTCAATGCCCATAAGGACCTGACCAGGGCGGAACAAATCCGGGAGATGATTAGCAAAGGAGAGCTTCCGGCCTTGCGTGATGACGGTGATCAATCCGTATCGCGTCTAAGAGAGCTTTCGGCCAAATTGAAATCGCTATCGGCCGAAGAGCAGAGGGTCTTTGGGGCGTCGTATACATGGACCAACGAACTGCTTCTATGTCTAGGCCGGTCAGAGGCCGACGACCGCCTAAGCGCATTTGAGAGCCTGCGCGGAGACGCTCAACAGCTTGGCGCTGAGTATCAGTATTTCCTCACCCGGCCCATATTTGTTCCCGAGGAATCTTTGAACGACAGCAAGTTCCTTGCCGCTATCGTAAGGGCGACCGAAGGAAAACCCCCAATTGGCTTCGCCGGGGGGATGTTCGCTTCCAGGCTCAAGGGTCAACTAAGCCAGGTGACCGTCCTTGGTGAATCTGCTGCAGGCGCCGAGGAATGGGGAGACGTACAACGATTTGTTGCGGCGCGAATCTTTGCACGACGCTTTCAGGCCGCTTGGAATAACGTGGCATTTGGCGGAATCGGAGATTGCCTCGAGGGGCAAGAATTGGCCATCGCGCAACTCGCGAAACGCCAATTTGATCACATAGACAACGCCAAGGCACTGGTTGCCAGCCGCCGAGAAGTCGGGGGCCTCGTCGAGACGACCTTTGTCTCATGCTCTGGTCTAGGGGATGGGGATAAAAAAGCAGTCTCTGATCTCCTCGAAGCCATAGATGCCCACCTTCTTCGATATCGCTTGGCTGATGCGGAGAGCCTGCGCACCGCACTTTGCTCAGAGCTCGAGGCTTGCGAACATGAAATCAGCGCGGATCTTCGGGCCCTCGCTGTCGCGCGTCTGGGTAATCCGGAAGTCTCGATCAACATGCTCGCTGATTTGTGGAACACACTCATCGTGCGCCTAAGAAAGGTCCACGGAAAACGTGAGGCATTCTCAACCATTGCGGAGGTAACCGGCCTGATTGAAAGGTCTGGCGCGCCCACGTGGGCTCGTCAGCTGAGATCAGCTTCGGTGACAGGTGTCGAAGATGAGCTTCTTCCCGGAGATTGGGAAAATCGTTGGCGCCTTCGTCGTCTAGAGCGGTGGCTGGATGCGAACGACAAACATCGTCGGTTAAGGGACCTTGGTGCCGATCGCGCCGAGAAGGAGGCTCTTCTAAAGCGAGCATACGAGCGTTCGATCGAACTCCGGACGTGGCTGGAGCTAAGCAAGAAGGCTAGTGACGGAGTAAAGGCTGCACTTGCCGCTTATGCTGATGCGGTTCGAAGAATCGGCCGAGGCACCGGGAAGCGTGCTGGCCGATATCGTAGACAGGCGCGCGAGGCATCTGATCGCGCTAAGGGCGCTTTGCCTTGCTGGATCATGCCGCATTACAGGGTGTCAGAGTCGCTTCCCGCAGACCTGGGATTGTTCGACCTCGTGATCGTTGACGAAGCTTCGCAATCGACGGTCGCGGCTTTACCGGCCCTTTTGCGGGCCAAAGCAATCCTTATTGTAGGTGATGACAAGCAGGTCAGCCCGGACCTTGTCGGGCGCGATCAGGCGAGGGCAGATGAACTCGCGCTTCGACACCTTTCTGGACAGGTATCCGACTACCGAGCTTCGCTTCGCGAGGAACAGTCGTTGTATGACCTTGGCAAGGTGGTTTTCGCTGGCGGAGCGATCATGCTCACCGAGCATTTTCGTTGCGTTGCGCCAATCATCGAATTCTCAAAAGCGCAGTTCTACAATCACCGCCTTAGTCCGTTGCGGCTACCAACTGCATCGGAACGCCTTGATCCTCCCTTGATCGACGTTCGGATCGAGGACGGCTATCGCCAAGGAGACACAAATCCCCCTGAAGCGGCCTATATCGTTCAAGAAATCGAGAGAATCGCGTCCGACCCGCTGATGGTGAAGCGGACAATTGGAGTAACCACTCTGCTGGGCCAGAAACAGGCAGCTCACATTTATAGCCTGATCGAACAGAATCTGGGACCTGAAGTGATTGAGCAGCATCACCTTCGTGTTGGTGACCCTACGGCCTTCCAAGGTGATGAACGTGATATCATGTTTATCTCCCTGGTAGCGCAGGCTGGTGATAGTTCGTTGTCAGGAGTCCGATTCGAGCAACGCTTCAATGTGGCTCTCTCAAGAGCACGCAACCGAACTTATCTGGTCCGCTCAGTCGATGTGGACGCACTGCGGCATAGCGATCAGCTTCGCCGCGCGCTGCTGGACCATTTCCGCACACCGTTCCCGGCAGACGGGCAAGAAACTAAGGACCGGCGGGAAAGGTGCGAGTCTGATTTCGAGCGTGAGATGTATGACATGCTGGCGGAGCGCGGTTACCGGATCGATACTCAAGTCAAGGTAGGAGATTTCAGAATCGACCTCGTGGTTGAGGGCGAGAATGATCGGCGCGTGGCTATCGAATGCGACGGCGACCGATATCACGGCCCCGATCGCTGGGCCTCTGACATGAACCGGCAGCGCATTCTCGAAAGGGCTGGCTGGACAGTCTGGAGGTGCTTCGCATCTCGTTTCGTTCGGGATCAAGGGCAAGTCTTGGAGGAATTGGTTGAGTTCTTATCCGAGCGCGGTGTTCAGCCGGTTGGGGGTGCTGATGAGTGGGCAAGCCGACACGTGGAGTTACGTACATGGCATACCCCCGAGGAACCCGACGGGGACGACCTACAAGCATCTACGTTGCTTATCGAGGCGGACGTTACGGCTGAGAATAACTTAGTTCATTCGGATGATGAGCTGGTTCCAGTACCGCCTCCTAGGATTAAACAAATTGACTTGCCCCGCGTCACTGAAGCCCAGGTTCAAGACAAGATTTTGCGATTGATGTCGGACGGACAGATATGGAGCAACGCCCAACTAAAGCGGGCGCTGCCGGAACACCTCCCGCTATCACCAGAAGACTGTGAACCTGCAACTTTCAGACCGCACGAGGAGAAATGGGAGGAGCTGGTTAACAACGCGCTCTCTCCATCGCGTGGAAATTCTCTTCATTCACGTGGTTTGGTGGAAAGTCGAGGGAGGGGGCTTCACCAACTTGCGTCTTCACTCGAGGAGCATGGAGCGCGAGATGCCACCTATCAATCGCTTCCATCTTCGGAAACTGTCTACCTGCTACCCGCCAATGAGCTTGGGGAAGAGTATCAAATCACCGAGCTCGCGGTGCCCAAAGATGATGGTGATCTTCTATATGAACATTCCTACCAGCAACGGCTTGAGGAAATCTTAGGACAAGTCGTAGAACAAGAGGGCCCAATTTACCTCGACCTCGCCGTTGACCGTGTCGCGCGCGCACACGGAAAACAAAAGGCAGGTAGAATCATTCAAGAGAAAGTTGTTTCAGCGATACCGACCAAATGCCGAAGGTCATTCGAAGGCAATCGGCTCGTTCTTTTCCCTGAACTGTCGAATCCCGATATAATCGTACCGCTGAGACCTTCGCGTTCGAACTTGAGATCACATCGAGATATCCCGTTGATCGAACTGGCAAGTTTGGCTTTGCCAGGAATCCGAGCCAAGAAATCAAATGACGAGATACTTGGACAATACGCAAATGCGTTCAAGCTGGCTCGGCTCCGCCAGCTGACAAAGGTAAGATTTGAAGAGGCAATTACCATCGCGAAATCAGCTATCGAGGCCCGTGCATAGTTCCGTCCCGCAGCTCTAAACGCGTTGACCTGGTCCATTTCGATGCGCCGCGCTGACGCACCGGCCTATAGAGGACTTCGACCACATTCTCTCACGCACAAGCGCCGACCCACCGCTGTGCTCATTGCACTCTCAGCCTCTGGAAGTTTTAATCCTTCCGAACGGTGTAACTGACGTGCTCCCCTGATCTGGACTTGTAACGGTTTTGGCCGGTCACCTGAGAGCATATTGAACCGCCCCGGGATCGCCGGAGGCCATTTGGTTTAAGTTACGCGTCCATGGGGACGTCGTCCAACATGGCATAATATCGTTGCTCGGCTT
>TARA_R100000501_G_C2631196_1_pt1 | contig 12500 bp, 10 predicted proteins | sample TARA_R100000501 | Tara Oceans TARA_R100000501 (sample SAMEA2620120) | marine metagenome | biome: marine biome (ENVO:00000447); feature: mesopelagic zone (ENVO:00000213) & marine oxygen minimum zone (ENVO:01000065); material: "saline water (ENVO:00002010), including plankton... | reverse complement strand
CCAGTTTCTGCAGCTTTAACATTTGGGGCTGCGTTAGGTTATGGTATTGTAGCTAAATTAATATCTGGAGCTTCAACTTTAGGAAAAGCATCAGTAATAACAACTGAAGCAGTATTGGGAACTAAGTTTGTTGTAGGAACTGGAGTTGCAATTTCACAAACACCAACAATGGTTGGAAAAGGAGAATTAATAGGGGAGGCCACTGTCGGAACCACAGCTGTTATAGGTGGTGCCAAGTTAGGTGGTGGTATTGTAACAATAGCAAAGAGACCTAGACTTATTGACTTAAACCTAGCAGAAGGTAGATTAAGAACAGTAACAGTTGCAGATGGTACTTTTAAAACTAGAGAATTGGATATCTCAGGTTTAACAAACTTGTTTGGGAAAAGGGGTAAACAACCAAGAACAATATTTGAAGATGCAACACCACCACCAACCACAAATTTATTACCCCAACCAAAATCCTCAACATTCTTTACTGCATCAACTATTTCTCCAGCAGAAACTCTAGCTGCAGGAAAAACCTTATTTGCTTTTAGAACAAAAGAACTTGCAGAAGGAAGAGCAATAAAAGAAAAAGAAGGCAAGGTATTTGAATTCAAGTCCTCAGATTTCCAAGTTGATATATTTCCCGGAGCAAAAACTCCTAAAGTATTTGCTAGACCAATCCCCAAAGAAGGCGGCGGTTTCAAAACAATAACAAGTACTGAACCAGAATTTATAATAAGGAGTTTAACCCAAGAGAAACCAGTATCAAGAGAACCCACATTAAAGGAGAAAGCAAAACTTACAGTTGGTGTGATAACTTCAACAGTTATAGGAACTGGAGCAGTTCAACCGATAGTTACAACTTTGGGCGGTGCTGCTTTAGTAGGATTAACAGTACCTGCTTTTACACCAATATCTTTTGTTTTTGGTGCATCAAGAGCAACTAGAAGATTCCAACCAAGAAAGAAACAAGCAGCTAGAAAATCAAGAATAGAAAGATTACAAAAGCAGCAGCAGCAACAAACAAGAAATAGATTATTTGAAGAGACAAGGATATTACAAAAGGGCAAGCAAAGAATCATAGAAACTCAGAAGTTCCAGCCATTCTTAGATATTAGAAAAGGAGAAAAAGGAAGAGTAATAGAAACACTAACAAAGATTCCTAAAGGTCAACCAGAAAGAATATTCTTAGAGAAAGGTAAACCTTTCTTCATTAAAGAGAAAGCAGGTAAGGTTGAGATACTTCCAATAGAAGGAAAGAAAGGGAAAACTTTAATTGATATTGGAGTTGGTGGAATAAAAGGGATTAAAGATATTCCAACTGGAAAGAAAGCATTTCCTAAAGGTTTTGGAGGGCAAATTCCTAGACCAGCAGGACATCAACAATTGACTCAAAAAACTATAGGAAAACCATTTTTACTTATTAAAGGTGTTGGAAAGACAACTCAAAAGGTTACTAAATCAAAACAACCCATAATAAAAGAATCAATTAGAAAAGTAACACCTATATTATTAGAACCTAAACCAACAAAAGAATTATCTCCTCTTCCAATATCACAACCAGAACAAAGATTAAGAGGGGGATTTAGGAAGGGACAAAAACAAAAGATTTTAGGGAGAATCCAGGAAAAAGAAGCAGCAAGAAGGTTAGTATTAGAACAGCAATCATTACCAAAAACAATATCACAAGCAACATCACAACATTATCAAGGAATAACTAGTATTTTTTCAAGAAAGAAAAAGAAAAAGATATCATTACCTTCTTTTGAAACTGAAGTTATTTTAAGAGGACAAAAACCAATTACTATTGGAGAATTACCAAAAGGTCTACCTTCAGATATATTCTTAAGTCCTAGTGGGGAAGTAGGAACAGCAAGAAAATTAAGAACGGGACAGATTCCTTTTGCCGATACAGCAGCTGGACAAAGATTAGGTTTAGAAACTGATTTAGGAGTTAAACAATCTCAATTAACTTCTCCTATATTGGCTCTTGCAACTCAACAAGCTTTAGGGTTGAAACAAGACCAAGGAGTAATATCTTTGACTGATACATCATTGGACCAGTTACCTAGCACAGATATTATTCAAGGGCAACAACAAAAACAAATAATTAGCCAAGAACCTATACATGATTCGATAATTTCACCAGATATTTTTAAACCTATTTTTCCACTAATACCTATAATACCACCAAGAAAACCTCCTAGAATACCACCAAGAAAACCTCCCAGGATTATACCACCCAGGATAGGACCTCCAAGATTACCTCCTAGAATACCACCAAGAAAACCTCCAAAAGAACCACCAAGGAGACCCATTATACTAATATTAAAAGCAAGGTCTCAAGAAAAACCCACTTTCAATGTATTAGTAAGAGAAGGAGAACGAAGAGCAGATAAGTTTAAGACAGTTGGAAAGAATTTACCAAGGAACAAAGCAATTAATTTAGGAAGGGGAATAGTAGATAACTTTGTGGAAGCAAGCTTTAGAATAAAACCAACTGGAAAGAAAACTTTAATACCTGATACTTTCCCCCAAACATTACCTAAGTTCAGAAGGCCAAGAAAAGGAACAAAATTACCTGGCGATACTTTCATTGAAAAAAGAAAGTTCAGGATAGATTCAGGGGGCGAAAAATTAGGATTAGCTTTCTTCAAAAGAAAAAAACAGGCGAGGGTATGATATTCTAAAATGCCAGACCCATTAGCACAACAACCACCTCCCGCGCAAGACCCTTATGGGACAAACATAGGTTACACACCTCAGCGTCAATTAGACTTAGACCCAATGATGTCAAAGCATCTTGATGTGTCTGATATACTTATAAGATTAAAAAATACATTGTTGGGATTAGAATATGATGATGAAGAGGATGAATGGAAACCAGTACTGACCCTTGTTGGTTATGATAAAGAGGGTAATGAAGTTATGGCAAAAGAAGGTCCATTAATGGACCCCAAAGAGATAAGGGTTACAATAAGTTATCTACAGATGTTCTTAAATTCAAATACTTTTCTTTCCCAAGTAGATACTGAAAGAATAAATGATATCATGTGGGATGTTAGCAAAAAACTATCAATACTATTTTATAATCTCAGAAAGAAGATAGCACCGCATGAAAGAGATATGTTATGGGGTATGATAGAATACCCTATACTTTTAGGATTGAGCAGAGCAGGCAATAAGATTACATTAGATGCAGTTAGTAAGATGCAACAGAGCCATGAGATTATCCAGGCATCCCCAAAAACACCAACACCCGGAGAAAAAGAGTTTAAGATATTAGGTTGGTAAATACCTGGAGGTAAAACATGGTAGCAGTAATTGACAATTTCTTGGTTACTGCGGGACCCGCAGTTACCCAGGCAATTGATGTGATAGTTCAGTTTATACAACTAGGTTTGTTGTTGGCGCTGATAGGATATGGTTATATTTTATGGAAGTTTGACACAAGAGTAAATGTAAGGGAATATTCCAAAGGTGGAAGAATAATAACTTTCACTACCAGGGCAGTAAGGATTAAAGACAAAAACACTGGATCCCCAAAATTAAGGTTCTTTGGAATGATGGGGTTCAAGGGAGAGATTATCAATGAACCACCTGCAGAATGTTTGGTTGCGCATAAAAGCAGAATCACTACAAAGATGTATGATTTTGTCAGGAAAGATGGAATATACTTTCCTATCCAGAACTTTGTTTTGGGAATCAAAAGAGAAGTAAAGAATGAAGATACTGGAAACATAGAAGAGATATATACCATTAAAGGCAGTGGTTTAGAAGTAAGCAGGGATTATGATGCTGAACAGGCAATACAAAATACATTGATTGAGAAGGCAACTGTTTACAGAAACAGGAAACCAACAGAAATAATAGCAAGTTATGCCTTGATGATAATAACAATTATTGTCAGCGGAGTTGTAATGTGGTTTGCATGGAAACAATTCGGAAACATGGCCGGTGCAATAGCCAGCCTCAATGAACCATTAAGGCAGGGAATTGTTGGTGCAGCTCAGAATATATTAGGGCCGGGTTAAACTCTTGGAGGGGATAAAAATGTTTGACTTCCTAAAACCAAAAAGGACAACAAGCCTTGAAGAGCATTATAAGAAGAGAGCATATCTTAAAGAAAAATTAAGACTATCAGAACAAAATGGGAAAAAACAAGCAAACAAGGAAACAAAAGAAGAAGCAAAGAAGGAAATCAAACAAGAAAAAAAAGTAAAAAGTATGTTTGAGAGTTTCCAGGATTATGCAACTGAATTTGCTAAAGGACAGCCTGTAATGGGTGAGTTGAATATTGGAGGTTTAAATGGCAAGAAAACAAAAAAACGAAAGAAAAGACGTTAATCGAACCCCCTATTTGACACAAATAGGCTAGGGGGAAGTTAAGAATAAGGCTATGAAATAATGGAGGTAATAAAATGGCAAGATTTGGAAGAAGAGTTAATGTAGGATTTATATTGAAAGGTAAGGATATGCCAAAACCGCAACAGGGCGAGGTTGACCCAAGGCCTTTGGATATTGAAGAAGTAAAAAAGAAAGCATACATCTGAAATGAACAATGAAAAGATTAATAGTAATATTGTTTTGTTTAGTATTTTTGATGTTTCCATTAGTTCATGCTACAATAGATGTAGATACAGATGGCAACATACCTGATTACTTTTCAATATTTTTCACAAATGCCACAACAAAAAGCATGGTTGGTGATTTTTCAAGTATTCCAAGAAATTTTACAATACAACCACCAGCAAATGAAACATGGAGAGTATCAAGATTAATTGTTACAATAATTGATACAAATGTAAGCAATTTTGCAGATTATGGTGCAATATCAGCATTATCAAATGGATTAAGATTGGGAGCAGTACTTAATGGTACAACTTTTATATTTAACCCATTAGGAAATTTGTCTCAAGCTTTTATGATTAAGACAAATGGGGACTGGGCTTCCATAATGTTTGATTTAGAAAAAAAAAGTTTAGGAGCCGGAGATGATTATGTTGTTGGAAGATGGACATTTGACAAGGCAGGGACAAAGATAAGGTTAGAAGGAAGTAAAGGAGATTTTGTTTTTGTGCAATTAAGTGATGATTTGTCAGGTTTATCAGACCATTTGTTAATGGCAGAAGGATATAAAGAAAGGCCACAAGAGGATTCAACAATGCCAATAGCTATAATATTAGTTGTGATATTTGTAATATCTGTTTATTTCTTTGTCTTAGTCAAGCTGATAACAGAAAGAGAATTCACAGAACATGGATTGATTAAACTATTTTTTTATTTATTAGCATACTGGATTCTATTATTACCAATAAATATGGCAATACAGTATAACGATTTTAATGGAGGCCCTGCTGTCGTTACACAACATTTAGAATTGATGTATGAGTTGATGATATATATTAACTGGTTTGTATTGGTTTATTTTATATTATGGTTGCTGGTTCAGATACTGAAGAAAATAGGCAATACTAAAAACAAACTGAGGTTAGGAAATGGCTAGATCAAAATCCATGAGGGTTCCAGTGGAGTTTGAAGGTTTTGTAGATAACCTTTCAGCAGAGTTTAGTAGGCAGACTGGTTTTCCAAGAAGCAAGACTGCAACTATGAGAAGGATGGCAATAAAGCTAGATGGAAGATTAATAGTTAAAGGTATTGATTTTGATTTTGCAATATTCGGAAAAACAAAAAATAAAAAATAACCCCCAAAAACATGAATAAAAGAGGAGGAATACCAGATGGTATATTTTATCTGGTAGCAATATTTGCAGTTTCGATCATTTCAGTAGTTGGTTTTCTAATATTTGATTCTATCAACACAGAGTTTCAACAATCCAATACCATATCTCCTACAGGAAAAGGATTGATGTCTAACTTGTATAATAAGTATGTAGGGATTATTGATAACGCTTTCTTAATAATGTTTGTTGGTATTTTAATAGGCACTGCAGTGGGTGTGTGGTTCATCAAAACACATCCTGCTTTGTTCTGGATAATGATACCTATATTTGCATTCATAATCTTTTTGTCAGCAATATATGCAAATGTATTCTTTAACTTCACCCAGAATGCAAAGGTACTTCCTGCTACAAATGAATTTTTAATCATACCTTTTATCATGCAAAACTATGCTTATATTATGACTGGAGTTATAGTATTAATTGCAATATTATTATTTTCAAAAGGTAAGGCTGAGGCTACATGAAAAAACTATTAATTTTAATTATGATGATTGGTTTAGTTCCATTAGCTTTTGCTGGAGAAGATATAATAGTGAATGGTGACCATTCAACAAATCCAGATGATTATTTTTTCTGGGATAATGGTGATGAATTTAAATTTGGAGCAACCAGAACAGCTCCTGCAGATGGTGATGCACTCACAACTCAAGGGTGGACAACTGGTTCAACTTCACATCTTTATACAAGTGCTAAAGAAAAATTAGGCAATATGAGTATAGATATGTTTAGGGATGGTGCAGATAGAGAAGCGATTTTTGATTTTGGCTCTGAACAAACTAATATTACTTTTCAAGTTACGTTATTTGATGATAAAGCTGATACTGCTGGACACACGTTTTTATGGGGTAGGGCTGATGCAGCGGCTATGATATTCGAAATGGGACCTTATACTGGTATATCAGCAACAAAATATTATTATTCGGTTTCAGGTTCATCCAATAATATGGGGTCAGTTGCAAGAGAAGATGGTGGAATAAACTTTACAATCCATGTTTCACCTTCTGGTTCTTATATGGCTATGTATTTCAATAGGACTCTTATTGTTAATGACACGTCTTCAGATGGATTTAGGTCATTAAAAATTACCCAATATGCAAGTCAAGATATGGATACTCAACTTGATGATTTGATGATATGGTCAGGTTCACCAGAAGATAGACCAGTATCACCACCACCACCACCTGATTCGGCAGCACCAGTAATCCAAATAAGTGTGAATGATTCAACTCCTCAATTTAATGAGTTGATTAATATTTCTTTCAATGTAACAGATGACACAGCACCAACCTTTGTTAATGTTACAATAAACTTCACTTCTGGTTTGGTAATTTTAAACCACTCAGTATCAGTAGATGCAGATTTACATAACATAACACTAATAACAGATAGAAGTAGTAATGTTTTAAACATATCCGTTTGCGCAGTTGATGCGGAGGATAATTATGCGTGCAACTCAACAAAGATTACAGTTGATGATACTGTAAATCCTTTTGCAGATTCCAAATCCATAAACATAACTGACCCAAGAATAAACGAAGATGTGCAGTTTGGTATCAACGCAACAGATACAGATAGCATAAGCAGCATATTCTTTGCACATAATATCAGCGGAACCATGACTAATATTACTTCAATAAACCTAACAGGAATACAAACAGAATTAAATTTTACTGTTAATATAACTAATACCTTAACAAAAAGGAATGTAGTATTAGGAATATTTACTGTTAATGATTCAGGGGGAAATTCAATACAGACATCCTTAAATTATACAGTTGGTGATACTATAAACCCAACAATAACTTTAGTAGCAATAACAAGTGTAATTCCAATATTAAGTTCAGTAAATCAAATTAATATTAGCGCAACAGATGATAAAGGTATATCTTCAATTTGGATAGCTAATGATGCTAGTGGTAGTTTCCAAAATATAAGCAGTGTTAATTTTACAGATATTGTAACCTCTATCACTTGGGATTTTAACCATACTGTTGCAGAAACACAAAAGGTACAATTTAGATTTACCATAAATGATACCAGCGGTAATAGTGTGCAAAATGATTTATTCTTTAGAAAGGCACCTATAAGAAATGAAACCTGCAGCAATACAAATGATTGGGCAGTGACTGGAACTGCAACTGTAGATGATGGAGGAAATGGATTATGCGAATGGAGTGGAGCACAAGCAAATGGCATGGGGTACGTTCACCAACTATTAAACCTGTCTGATAAAAAAGATTTTACATTGGAAATATATAAATATAATGCTGATACTTATGATGGTGGTTGGTATTTAACTTATAATTCAAAAAATACAACACCTGCAGCTGTAAATGAAGATAGATTGGAAATAAGAGGCAGTGGAGGCCCTGGCCAACGTTTGACAATGCAAAATGTAGGTGTAAGTTTAACAGATTATACAATAACTTCTGATGAAGGAACCGACCACAATCTTAAAATCAGGTTTTTAACCAACAATACTGTTACTGTTTTAGTTGATGAAATAGATATTGGTAATTTTCCTTTAGAACCCGGACAGGATAACAGCTCTTTCCTGATACTTAAATCAGATACCGCAACAAATAACAGCATGGATGGTTTTGCTTTGTATGAATTAGTAAGCCTTGCTTACACTGCAAATGCAAGCAGCATAACCCCTGAAATAATCCTCCCCATAAATAATGATTTTAACAACACACAACCAAACTATCCCTTCAATATAACTTATGACGGTACCGGATTTACTGGTGATGTAACAATATCTTATTATATTAACGGAGTTCTAAATCAAACTTCATTAACAAATACAACATTCAATGCTTCTGATGGATTTTTTATTTTAAATGTTAGCTTGGATGATGGAACAATATTCGGACCTAATGTAACTGTGAACTTTACAATAGACACAAGTGTTCCAACCCTAGTATTATTTAACATGACAAATAATACCATATTTGGCCCTGATGAAAACATGACTGCAAATATAACAATGCAGGATCAGAACCCATTCAATCTATCATTTAACCTTCACAATTCAAGCAATGAACAGATAGAGTTTGGTTATAATGATGTTCCTAATTCTTCAACAACTATAATGATAGTCAGGGAATTTAACCTTACTGGATTGGCAAGTGGAAACTATACTTTAGATATAAACTTCTCTGATAGGCATACAAAAACCAGAATAAAAGCTTATGAATATGAAACTGTAGAAAAAGGTTTTGAGTTTAATACTGAAGAAGGCAGTCAAATAACAATAACACAAGTTAGTGGAACAGACGATAAAGTATTAAGAACTCAAAAGAAAATTGACAGGTACACAATAGAATATGGTACAAAATCAAAAAGAGAAACTAAACAGTTCAGGGTAACTGCAAACAAGGATATAAAGATTCTTTGGAATACTGACTATAAAGGCCACCTTATAATTGGAAAGAACTGGATGGATTTTGAGAACGGAGATAAGGGAAGTATAGTAACTGTTAAAAGGGAAGGAAAAAGAAGTGTGTTAGTAACAGTATATTCCAATAACTTTAATTTCCAATCTTTAGGAGGATTACACGTTGTTGATGTTTTCTATCCTTTACAGGTTGATAATGACCCGCCATATTTTGAAAACCTTAAGATACATAATACACTGCCTTTAGTTAATACAGAGGTAAACCTTTCTGTTGATTGCCTTGATGTAGTCGGCATAAGCACCTGCATTATAAGCCATAATGAATCAGGCACATGGGTTAATGCAACAAGCAAAACAGCATCCAGCCAAATAACTAACCTATCACACCACCTTGCTCTTGCTGTTTCTACAGAGGGAGCAACCATTGGTGCAATGGCTTGCGCGAACGATACAGTAAATGTATTCTCCTGTTCAGATATAATCACCTTGCAAGTAAATGATACAGCTCTTCCAATAATAATTTCAGGTATAAATGCAACAAGATACATTGTTAACCAAAGTATAAATGTTACTTATAATGTAACTGATAATTTATTATTAACCTCTGGGCAGATTGTCATAACAGAAGATGATGTAAAAAAATTCCTTAATTTTACATTGACTGGAATATCTGGACAATTTAGTGAAGTCTTTAACATTTCAACTGCAGCAGGTAATGTAATAAACATAACAGGAATAGTCAATGATTCTTTTAGTAATCTTGTGCAGACAGAAACAATAATATCTGTTACAAAAGATTTGGTAGTTACAGCTTTCAATGTCCATGGTAATAATACTGTGCAAGAATTTGAGGTTTCCATATTTAATTCTACATTTGCAGCAAGTCAAAGCACAACCAATGGCAGTATATTCTTCCCAGACATAGTAAATGGTTTGTATGATTTCAATATATCCTCTGATGCAGAAGGTGGTTATTTGAACAGAACAATCTTAGATTATAATATAACTGATAATCTCAATGTAGGAATATTTCACTCTATTGTTTATGTAACTGCAGTGAGGAGAGGTACAAGTGATAGTGTAATTCAATTTAATGTTTCACTCCCACAGGCAACAAATTCCAGCAACAGCACAGGGGGATTAAGGTTATTATTGAATGGCAGCGATTATGTTGTTAGTATCATTTCAGAAGATTTCTTTAATACAACAAATAACATAAGCATAGATAATCAAACAGTATCAAGGCACGTAATGGAATTATATGATATCAACTTATCTATAGAACTATTTTCTATAGCAAACAACTCAGCAATAAATAATTTCACAGTTTTTTTATCTGGGCACAATAGTGAGTTTACTGAGAATGCAACTGCAGAGAATGGTAATGCGACTTTCAGTTTGGGAAACAATACTTATGATGTGAGAATAGTTTCTGAGGGATTTGCAACATTCGTTCAAAGTTTTTTCATAGGCAGCAATGATACATTCCCTAATCTGACATTCTCTCTAGCTGGGGTAAACTCAATAAATTTCAGTGTATTTGATGAAATTACAGAGGAGTTGATAACTGACAATGATACAACTATCAGCATGATAAGTGAGGAGTTTGCAATCAATGATTCAAGCACTGACAATGGAAGATTATACATTCAGGATTTACAGTTAGGAGATTACAGAATAACTTATGAACACCCACAATATACTAAAAGGGATTTCTATTTAACAGTTTCAAATTCTTCAAACCAATCTGCAGATTTGTATTTGTTATCCATAAACAATGGCACTGAGGTTGAGTTCACTGTGCAGGATAACAATGGAAATGAATTGTCCAATTCAACAATAAGGCTAAAAAGATATTATTTGTCAACAAATTCATATCGTACTGTTGCAATGTCCAGGACTAATGAGGAAGGAAAGACACAGATAGATGTCGACTTTAATGATGCTTTCTATGAAACACTGACAACATTTGAGGAGTTCTCATTAAGAACGATAGGTGCAAAGATAATCAGCTTTACAAGGATATTAACATTAAATTTAATTCAAGACCCATTTTTAGGTACAGATAATCTAAATGATTTAATAACTTCAATCAGTTTTAATAATGACACTGAAACATTCTCTTATGTATTCACACAAAAAAGCGGCAGAAATGTTATTGGAACTCTAGAAGTTGTATCATCTACTGGGGGTGCAACTGATACTGTTTGTACTGCTACTGATACAACCTCAAGCGGCACTCTATTATGCCAGGTAAACACAACAAATGCAACTGGAACATATACTGCCAAAGGATTTGTTAAAGATGGAAACAATAATGTACTTACCAATTCTTTAAGTGTAATAACCGGAATAACAAACCAGTTAAGAGAAAAGATAGGACAGCAAGGTTTCTTCTTTGCTATATTGATATCTGGAACTCTTGCCGGATTGGGTTCTATAGTCAGCCCAGCGGTTGCAGTGGTGATGTTTTTAGTGGGAATATTTGTAAGCAACTTCTTAGGATTCAGCATAATTGCAGCATCAGGCCTTGGATTGCTTATAATAACCACTATGGTAATAGTCTGGAGGATGAGAAGATGAAAGCGGTAAGTGTATTATTCGGACTTGTAATATTTTCTATATTTATTTCTCTATTGTTTTCTTTAGCTGGAGATGTATTTGATAAGGGTAAGGTAGATGATGAAGGGGTTTTTACTTCACTTGCAACTACTTATCAGGATGTTTCAGAATCACAAACACAAAAGGGATCTGATATAAGAAAAATTGCTGATGCCTCAGAAGCAGGAGCTGCCTCCGGTGAAGATGAAAGTATATTCTTAGTAAAAGGCGCAGTACAAGGTGGAAGAATAATTAAAAATTCTATAGCTAATTTTGAAAATGTAGCTCATAATGTTACTAGTACCATTAGTCTAGGTGAAAATTCTAATGATGTTTATATTGATAGTAGAATAACTAATACATTAATAGCTTTATCAGTTGTATTCTTTGTGATAATTTCAATACAATTCATAAGAGGTTTTAAACTAGAGACATGAAAAAATGCCATCAATAAACACAACCAACTTTCCGTATGAACTCACCAATATTACTGGTGGTACCGGGAATATACTGCAGTTCGTTCAGAACGTTAATAACCTTACTGGGCAGAACTTTATGTCAGGTATGTTGTTAGCAGGATTTGTAATATTATTTACTTCAATGAGAAGCGCCGGAAATAAGGATGCGCTTATAGCTTCAAGTTTCATTATCGCTGTAATGGCAATATTCTTTAGAGCCTTAGAATTTATAGATAATGGAAGGCTTATTATTATATTAATCATATTTGCATTGATATTTGTTATTTCAATGCAAGTGAGAGAATAATG
>TARA_R100000501_G_C2631210_1_pt1 | contig 12675 bp, 28 predicted proteins | sample TARA_R100000501 | Tara Oceans TARA_R100000501 (sample SAMEA2620120) | marine metagenome | biome: marine biome (ENVO:00000447); feature: mesopelagic zone (ENVO:00000213) & marine oxygen minimum zone (ENVO:01000065); material: "saline water (ENVO:00002010), including plankton... | reverse complement strand
CTCTTTTAGGAAACTTACTCCTACCACATTTCTCACAAATCATTATGGTATTTCTCATTTTCACCTCCTTTATTAAATTGTCAAAGAACTCACCTCCCCTTGCCCTGCCTTTAACTTAAAGGACATTAAAAATTAAAGGACAGGCAAGGGGATACGAGCATATCCCCATATTTAGTTGTGTAAAGGACTTCTAATCTCATTATACTCTCCTTTTTTATTCTTTATCCATCTCTTATCCCCATATTTAACTTGTCCCCCTTGAGAGAGTATTAAAAGTCCTTTTGGTAAATAAACAAAATATCTTCCATACTTTCGTTGCTCCTTCGGAGTAAAACCGGATATCAAACCTTTACCTTTTTGTACTTCGTAAGTCATAAGTTATGCACGATCTTTAATTTTACAATCCCGACACTTTTTAGGTGGATTATATCCTTGCTTCTCAAAAAACTCCTGTCCTCTCACAGTCCAAATAAAACTATTCTCACATTTGCACTCAATTTTAATATCTTTTTTCATATTCATAATTTTTCTAAAATATCATCTACTAATATTTCATCATTATTTTTTAATTTTAGCGCCTCCGAAACTACTCCGGACTTTTCTGATAAATGTTCTTTTTCTTTCTGTGCAAGGATCTTTTTTCTACCGTACTTGTATTGATATTTTTCGTGTAACTGCTCATACCAGTTATAGAATTTTATATTCCCTTCTACGAGAGAAAAAGTTAATGTTCCATAATGATCTGATGATGTTATTTGTTTCATCAACTTACCATCTCTATCCCTAAATGAGATTATATTCAAATTTGCGAGAAAGTTCATATACTGCCAATGAGGGAGTGTATCTCCAATTTTGAAACGCTCAATTTTGCGCGTGAAGCCCTCTAAATCCTCTTCTGTGGGGTCTGATACCTTATCACCCCCTTTCGCGCTCTGACGCTTAATTTTGACGATTTGAGAGGCAGTTGTAGTGTTGTTGGGAAGCTCAATTAGAGCATCTGCTCCTTTTTCAATAAAATCCTTATATATTTCATTAACTTGGTCAAACTTGTTATCCGGAAACCAAATCGACTCTTTTTCTCTTTTTAAGTGAAGCTCCGCCATAATTATTTTAGATTAACACTTTTAATTTTTCGTTCCTCAACCTGATCCATCCAACGTTCCTGATTAAGATATGTCGTTGGGTGTGGAATATACTTCCCTCCGTCTTGCAACCAACCTGCTGTCTTTCGGGCTTTCTCCACCGCGCTGACGATTTTCTCCGTAAGTTCCTTTGAAGGAGAAATCTTTAACCACAAACCACACGCTTTCTTCTTTGCTATTCTTTTCGGGTAAACTAACCAAAAATCCTCAAAACTTTCTTTTAACTTTTTTTCTTCTTTTTTTGTAAGGTTAGAGTTAGAGTTAAGGTTAAAGTTAGAGTTAAAGTTAAGGTTAAGGTATATACTATGGTCTGATGACTTATGTATAGGGTATCCATATCCTATCAACTTATCTATGATTTCATTGGGTATTTTCTGTAAATTGGTCTCAACTCCCTTAATTACTGTCCCACTACTCGTTGCTTGATATTTTAGGAAGTTTTTAAGGCAAATCCACCCCTTAATGTAATGAACTCTCCCATCAAAAATCTTAAATAATTCTGATATTTTTTCCATTTTTAATCCAGTTTCAAATGAAATTGTGCGTAGAGGTATTTCGTAGATGCCGGAAATGTTTGTATGTGAATTTGTTAGCAAATATAAATATAAATATCTACCCAATGGATCTAATTCCACAATAAAATTATCGTTCCAAAACCTTGTATCAATTATTCTTGATTTTGCCATTTTAAAAATTTCCTAACTTAAAAGGGATAACGACTGCACAAGCTCGTTACCAAGCTCTAATCGTTACCCCTTTGAAGTCAATAAATTTTTTTGAATTGTTGGATAACGATTTGTGCATAATGCTATGTAAACATATATTCTCCTCTTGAGCAAGTTTTTAATGTGGATAACTAATCAAAATAAATTTTCTTAATTTCTCTGTCGCAAATATTCTCTTCCGTCCAGTCCACCCTGTAACATTCTTTCACTTGTAGGCGAGTATAGCGTCCCCACTCGTCCTCAAAATAAGGCGTGGTAAAGCCATTTATTTCTATTGTACCCTTTGGAAGTGGTGTCGGATCTTCTACCGGCTTAAAATAATTCATATAAATACTATTACCGAGTATCAGAAAAAGAAAAAACATTCCGATAACTCCGGCAACTACTCCTATATTATCTACTTTCGAAGATCCAATTTCTTTAGTACGATTGAACTTTCCCATATTTCTTTATTTATACCACGCTGTTTCGCAATCTCCCAAGTGGTTGGAAGTAAGCGTCCCTCCGTGTTTTGAATAAATGCGCGTAACCTTTTTATATTGTCCTCTCTTGGTAAATCATAAAGTGTGCGAAGTGATACGACCTCCTCGCCTGCACGGTTTTTGATGTACTGTGGATAGTATCTTTTCCATATTTCTATGGTAAGTTTTATATCAGAGTTTCGTGTTTCAGGTATTTCCGTCAATATCTCCTCCACCATTTTTGTAAGTTTTGGTATATTACTCATAATTTTTTATTAAGCTACTAATTGTTGCCCACCTTGACTACTTACTTGCGCTCTTACGACAAGTAAAAGATAGGCAACATTAAAAGCTCAAACTACTAATAAATATAAACATTATAACCTATTGCAGTAGCTATGCTTTCTTATATTCCTTGACTTCAATAACTTTCTCACTTGGATACATTATTGTTGTAGTGAGTTTATTTAAGTCAAGTTCGTATAGATATTCTATATCTCCGTGCTGTTGTGTTGTCGGCTCTATACTTCCAACTTTCCAATTATGGTAGCTTGTATGTTTATCTGTTTCATTTTCTAACCTGTCTAAACTTGTGTCGTATTCATTTGCACCTAACATTATCAACCAACCACTTGCTTGACTTGCGTTATCTCTAATCTTTCCATCAGCTACAAGTTGCATAAACTTGTCTATTGTAGGTATAGCACCTTCTGGATAGCCGTCACTATGTCTATAAAACCATAATGTATCGTAGCTATCCTTTACTTTTATATTTGCTCTTGTACTCATATTATCTTCTATACTCCATTTCAGTACCAACATCTTCTCCAAGTGTGGTATTTTCGTGGATTTCTTTATAAGTTCTGATAATCTCATATTCTGTCTTTCCGCTTTCTGTTAGATAGCTGGGTTTTTCTCTCATCTCTATATAACGACCTTTGTATTTTCTATTCACTTGCTCTTTTGTTAGTGTTTTTTCCATAAGTTATTTTAATCTTTATAATCAACTACAACCTGACATAATGCGTCAATTAAGTCCTCCGGATAACTGTCTAAATATGTTATTATATCCTGTTGTAGCCGTTCTTTTTGCTCTTTTTCCATAATTTATCTGTTATCTACTAATTCCTCTAAATAGTGATTGACATTTTGATAATGTATTTCTGTGGGGTGTATATCCTCAATCCTTTTGTAAGTGTCATAATCTATCTTGTCCGCCATATCAAACTTATAACCTCCGTCATAATTTTTAACAAACCACTGTTTTAACTCTTTCTTTTGTTTTACTGTTAGTTTTCTCATATTATTTATCGTTTATCGCCTCTTGTAATCTATCAAAAACAGGGTTTAACTCTGCGTTAAATATCTCATCACTTTCCTCTGATTGGAAGATTGACAATAATGTCCATAGTTCTTTTAGTTCTTTTATATTCATTTTATTATTTTATTCCAATAATACTTTTGTAATTCTTTTATACCCTCATCATAAGCTATTTCTTAAATGTTATTCTGCTCTCAAAATCCGCAATATCTTTATTCGTTTTGTAGATGTAATCAACAAACTCGTCAAAACTCTCAAAAAGATCTTTTGCGTCATAGTCCCAAATAATAGTTTTCTTTAATTCGCCTGAATAGTATTCTGTTTGTGTCCAGTAGTCGCTATTGTCATTTCTTTCTTGCCAAAAGAAAAGAGTAATTCCCGCCATAACAAGCTCCATAGAAAGCTGTTCAATGTCTTGACTGTCTGACCAGTGTTTTTCGCCTATCTTTTCTTCTTTAATAAGCTTCTCAATTTCTTTTTTAATCTCTTTTTTATCAAACATAATAATTTAATCAAAAATTACTTCTATTTTCATAATGCGACCCTCCTTATTTGTGTGAGCATATACAGGATAATATCCGTCTCCGTATCCACTTGAAAAACCGACAGCATTTCCTGCTATATCTGCAACAAGAAACTCTTTATTGTTTTCATCATCTCTAGCTTCACACGCCTTTGTATAGTGATTATCTTTGCCATATTCTCCGTCTTTCCATTGTGATAAATAACAGGGATCAACAATTATAAGACCACCACTATCCACAGGGACATTCCCTATTAGTTCTTTTTTCATATTTTTTCTGTTACTAACTGATAAATCTCTTGTGCTTCAACCTGTGCAACACCTTGTATATCAGAAGTAGTGAGATTATCCCATAACTCAACACGATATTGTTCTGCAAATCGCATAAGTATATCTGATACTTGCACTTCTTTTACTATTTCTTTTTTGTCTTTTACAATCTCTTTGCCGTCAATGTGTGTTACTATATTAAATGGATTGTCTTTTTCCATAAGCTATATAATTGGTTTTAGTAAATCTTGCTCATCAAAAGCTTCTGGCGGTGAAGTTATTTCGTCCTCATATCCTTCCTCTCCTGTATGTATAGCTTCCACAGCTTCCTGTTTGTTTTCAGCTTCTACAATAGCGACCTTTTTTACTTCCCATATTACTTTATATTTTTTCATAAGCATATATTTTTCTTTGATTAGTTCGCTAATAATTTTTTCGCAATATCTTTATTGCTATTTTACGACCTCAAAATGAATACAAAAAAACCACATATCCGCCTGTAATATGTAGCTTTATTGTTTTACATAATTAAATTATGTTTAAATCTAAAGCTCCTCTTTTATAAATCCACACTCTGTTAGAAACTTATCTCTCTTAAAACTTTTATTTCCATTTAGTGTGTATTTGCTTGTTTTGTGTAGTTGTTTTGAAAGCTCCTCACAGTCTTTCCGCCATTGTAAGCGCTTATTTAACCAAAATATGTTAGGTTCACTCCAGTTCATAGCGTAAGCGATCAACTCATAGTCTTTTTTTGTCATATTATTTTTTTCTAGTTTGTAAGCCGTGTATATTTCCCTGTATGAAACTAATCATTTCTCCTAATTGAAACCTACTACAAAAAATATAAAATCCCTCACCTGTGCTTCCGTCGCCTTTTATCGTTTCTATTCTATATCCACCATATACAGAGTTAAAATCTAATATCAGAGATTTTTTGTTGTAGTCCGCATTTTCATTGAAATTATTTAATTCCAATTCCATACACAATTGACTAAACAAACTTTTTAGTTGTTTTTTTCTATTCATTTTTTAATGTTCAGGCGTGAGAAGCGGTTATATTATATTGCTCCTCATTAGTACACCGGATCAAGTCCGGCACACTATCAAGAGCTATTTTAGTAACTTTCAACAACTTTAAATCCGTCCATTCTTCTTAAATCGTTATGAAACTTCTTTTCATCTACATCTAAGCTATATTGTCTACTAGCGTCATCGTTTTCTATAACATAAGTACCGATCTCATATTGTTGTGTCCTAAATCCTGTAATTTCTCCCGTCTTTTTATCTTTTATTTTTGTAAACATATTTTTAATTTAAATTGATAAAATACCGACTGCTAAAAGCCACAATATAGGCAACGCAATAAGCCCTATTCCCAGCGCTTTCAAATAATCCTTTATAAAAGCCCTGTTGTTCCGACGCTCCCGTTCCCGTTTTCTCGCAAGATAACCTTTTCTCCACAGTTCCATATTATCCATATTATTTTATAAATTACCTAATAATAAGTTATACACAATATATAAGATCATAAATGTTGTATATAATAAATTATATTGCTATAATTTTATAAATGAAAATGTTTTTGTTATGATCTTATATACTGTGTATAACTATATTAACACCATACCACCACAAGAGAGAGAACACAACATAATAAGTGTGGAAAACTAAACGCCAAAAAAGAGATACAAAAAAACAGCACAATAAAGCCAGATTATAGTTATTACAAATAATTATGGTACAAATAAAAAAAAAAGCAATAAAAAAACGCTATAATATATCCCCCAAACCTGAGCATAAAAAGATAATAAAAATAATGTCAGATAATATCAGAAAGGGACAACGCATAAACAAAAAGAAAATACTCCAAAAAGTGGGCTATTCCGAGAGCATTGCGGAAACGCCCTCAAAGGTACTCCAAACGCAAGGCTTCCAGTTATTACTGGCGAAAGTGTCAGACGGAGCAATACTAAAACGCCTTCTGACTATCGTAACAGGTGAAAGTAAAGATGCTGACGCCATAAACGCCTCAAGGGAACTGCTGAAGCTTAAAGACCGATACCCTGCCGGAAAGCTGAAAATACAAGGATATAATGATGAACTAAATGAGATCTATGAATAAAATATACAACCTACTGCAAAAACTGCGCCCCAAAGGTCGTAGAGCTTACAAGGAGATAATAAAGGAGCGTGTTGGTATGAAACAGAAATGACACCCGCAAATAAAGTCCACGGTCCACCCAATTTCCGCCTTTAAGTAAATATCATAGTAGTAGAGAATAATATATAATAGAGTAAGAGAATAGATATAAATACTGCCTATATACTACATATACAGAAACACCGAAAGAAAACCGAAAGTAATTCCAAGTGTTCTAAAATAAGAAAAGAATTGAAACCATAAGAAATACATATAACAGATATATAGCTATAAATATAGATAAAAGACAGGGGAGGGGGATAGGAGAGCGAGCGTTGAGAAGTGATGAGGGGAGTCCACATACAGAAAATAGGTAATTTGAAAACATTTATCAATTAAACTATAATAAATATATGAAATGGAATATATATAATTCACTTAATGTATCACCTTGCCATAAGGTGGGTTGTTATGGTGTTAAGTATAATTATAGGGGAATAAAGAGAGATTTTGGTGTGTGTGGAAAATGTTATGAGGAAGTTAGAGAACCTATATTTACTACAAAGGTTAATTTTATTAGGAAAATAATAATCTTACATAGAATATTTAATGCCATCAAGACGTCAAAAAAGCTTACGAAAAAGTGTTAAACGCAAGCATCGGGAGCATAGGTCAAATAAGACTCGACAGCTTCAATATCGACATTTTAGGGATGCGAGACTTATGAGAGATGGAATTTATAAAAGAAAACGATATGATGAAAACATTATTGAAAAATAATATATTTACTTGTAGGAGTTGTTTTAGGCATTTTAGAGCTATAAATAATATTTGTTATGATCCTGAAGTAGAAGCTTTATATTGCCCTCCTTGTTTGGATTTTAAAAGAATACTTGAAGAAGATATGGAAGAAGAATGAAAGATACTTTTTCTTCAAAGTGTGTTTTAATAATAAATAAAGATGACAGAAAAAAAGGTAAAAACTATATCAGATGAGAGACTACAAGAGAAAATTGATTGGTTTCCCCACCCTAATCAGATTGAAGTAATACGTGTTTCGGGAACTTTACGGGTTATTTCGTTGTGTTGCGGGCGTAGGTGGGGTAAATCTGCCTTATCAGCTTATATCGCTCTTAAAGCGCTTCTGAAGGATAATCAGAACATCTGGATAGTAGCTCCGTCATACGACTTAACACAAAAGGTTTTTAATTATTTAGTTAGATGGTTTGCTATTGTAGCTCCCTCGCAAGTTAAAGGGATAACTAATCGTCCTGTACCGAAGATTACTACTGCACGCGGAGCTATACTGGAGTGTAAATCGGCAGAAAACCCGACTTCTCTACTTGGAGAGGAGCTTGATTTGATGATTGTAGATGAAGCCGCGCCTATAAATCGGAGAGTTTGGGAGCAATTTCTCTTTCCAACACTCGCTTCACGACAAGGTAAAGTTATTTTTATATCTACTCCTACTGGTAGAGGCACTTGGTTTCACGAGGAATATGTAAAAGCAGAGAAATTAGGAGGAGCTTTTCGATTTGAGTCTTGCGACAATCCACACTTTCCAAAAGAAGAATGGGAAAGAGCAAAAGAGAATCTTCCTGATCACGTCTTTAGACAAGAATATAAGGCAGAATTCCTTGACGACTCATCTTCTGTGTTTCGTGGTGTTATGGAAGTTATAAAGGATAATATCTCCACAGACGTACAAAAAGGTAGGCATTATGTTATGGGAGTAGATCTTGCGAAATATAAGGACTTTACTGTTCTCACAGTTATAGACAAAACCTCAAATACAGTTGTCTTTATAGATCGCTTTAAGGATATTGATTGGAACTTACAAAAGGAACGTATTAAAAATGTTGCAAAGCGTTATAATAATGCCCGAATTTATATAGATTCTACTGGTGTTGGTGATCCTATAACGGACGATTTAAGGAGAGAAGGGCTTATGGTGGATGATATGAAATACACAAATAAGACAAAACAACAACTTATTGAGAAGTTATCAATATGGATCGAACAGAAACGCATAACTATACCAAAGTACGAAGTACTTATTCACGAATTGGAAGTATTTGGATATTTAATAACTGAGACTGGTACAATGACGTACGGCGCTCCACGCGGTTCTCACGATGACTGTGTTAATTCTTTAATGCTCGCAGTATTCTCTTTAAGAGTTGAAGCTTCCGGAGAAACAGTATTACAAAAAGAAATGCGAAAAGGTGCGCTTAAAAGGAAAAGGGCTTTTATATAGTTATCCACACCTTGACCTTTTGTCCTTTACAAAAGTGTCTTTTATAAAGTAAAATGAAAATAATGGCGAGTGATGCGGGAAAAAATTTAATAAAAACAATCACTGATGAAAAAGGTGAATACGAAAAAAAGCAACTTGAGTTCGCTCCCTCTTTTGCGCGCACTACTCCAAATATTATTTCTCTTATTGATATGTATTGGGTTGATAAATTTCAAGGAGGAGATGTAGATGAGAATGGTTGGAAGAGAGCTTTTTATAATGTAATTGAAAATCCAACACTTGTCGCATCAAAACAAATTGATTTAGATACAAAAGACATTCGAATAAAAGCAAGTGATGGAAAATCTTTTTATCCATCTTGGATTTATACTCGTGATTTAAATTTATGGATGAAGAAAAGAAATTTTGGAATGATTTTAAATGAATTTATTTACTCACTTCCCAAATATGGTTTTATAATTGCAAAAAAGGCTGATGGTAATAAAGTTTTTAATGTTCATCCAGCATCAATAGTTTTTGAAGCAGATGCAAAAGATTTAGAAACATCACGTTACATTACTGCCGAACATAAAATGGCAGAACATCAATTAGAAGTAATGATAGGTACTTGGGAGAATGTTAAAATTGCAATGAATGAAGCGCGAATGGAAACTACAAAGCGAATAAAAGTTTTTGAAAGATATGGGCAACACCCTAATTTCAAAGGTAAGAACTATCAAATTGTTACAGAGAAAGGAACTGTTTTACATACTGATAAAAAAGAATTAAAAGATTTATATAGAATGTTGAAGTGGGATAATATTCGAGGACGACTTGCAGGACGTGGTGTTGTTGAAAAACTTTTTGAAGCGCAAATAAATAGAAATAGAGTTGAAGATTTTAAAAATACAGGACTTGATTGGACATCTAAAATTATTTTCCAATCAAAAGATACTTCGTTTTTGCGCAATCTTTTGACTGATGTTGAAAATGGAGAAGTGCTTACATCATCAGAACCATTAACTCAAGTAAATAATCAAGAAAAAAATCTTCCTGCTTACAGAGACTTTACTCAAGAATGGGATAAAAATATTAGAGAAAGAACTTTTGCTTATCCTGAAGTTTCAGGAGAACGCCCTCCTGCCGGCACCCCACTTGGTACAACACAAGCAACACTCGCACAAGCTGGTGGCTTTTATGATATGAAACGTGAAGAACTTGGACTCTTTATTAAAGGGATTATTACCGACTGGATTATTCCTGAATTTAAAAAAGAAAGACGATTAGAACATAAACTTATGCTTGGAGAATTTGATGAAGATGAAATTACAAAGATTAGAGGAGTATTCCAAACTCGTGAAGTGAATAAACAAATAATGAATTATATTTCAAAGAATGGAAAGATGCCTAATGAACAAACTGTTGAACTTATAAAAGCAACAACAGCAGAAACTTTGAAGAAACAAAAGGAACTTATAATTCCAAAAGGTTACTACGATAATGTTCAGGAAAATGCAGATGTAATTATTACAAATGAAATGGTAGATGTTGCTGCTAAACTGACAACCTATCAAACAGTATTTACAATGCTTTCACAAAATCCACAGATGCTTGATGACCCTCGATCACGAAGATTATTCAATCGCTGGATGGATCTTGGAGGACTTAACCCTATTGAAGCAGGAACAGTTGATACTGACCCCCCAACAGTAGAAAGTGCTGTAACTGGTGCTTCTGCAAATCGTGGAAGCGCACCTCGACCATCTCCAGTTAGAGGAAATGTTAGAGGCACTTCGCAAGCTGTGGTATAGTTATCAACATATATGAAATTGACACACGAGGAAAAAACTTTTATATATAATAATAGGCATATCCTTATACCACTCTTGGAAAAGAGACGAACAACACTAAATGAAGATATTATAGGAATGAAGCAGGGAATGGAAAGGGATACGCATATTTTACTTTCGAGAGATATAAAAGCGTGGATGATAGTTATTAAGAATATAGAAAGAGAACGAGAGCCGAGCAGTAAGAAAAACCCAATTTAATTTCAATGTTTTTGAAATCGAGTAAGAGATCTCGTAAAATCTCAAGGTCGTTTTTAGCCATATTTTATGACGCAATTTAAAATATGACAGTTCCAATAGATTTACCACCGACAATGGATGAAGCGGGTACAGAAAGTTCTGCGCCAACTCAACCAGATGTGGTAGATGGACAACCTCCAGTCCCGCCAAAAAATGAGGACGGAAAACCAAAAGATCCTGATCCCAAATACTTTGATGAAGGAAATCCCGGTTATATTCGGATGAAAAATGCCGAAAAAGCCGAGAAAGAAGCGAAAGCTGAAAACAAAAAGTATAAGGAACAGTTTGGGGATTTGAAATCTGAAAGCTCTCCCGCGTCTTCAGGTGATAATCAATCTCCTGCAAGTGATCCTATCAATCTCGCTAAGACAGTTAATGCCTTACGAGAATACTCCGCAGAGGAGTTGGATCATCTTCAAGTCCTTGCAAAAGGAATGGAGGTTACTCCGGCAGAAGCCAGTAAGTCTGATGCCTTCAAGACTTTCGTTATGGCTCATAGGGAGAAGGTCGTTAAGGATAATGCAACACCCGCGCCATCTTCAAGCGCTGATTCCACTATTGATAAGACACCCGAAGAAATTGGGAATATGTCTGATCAGGAATTTGCAAAGTATGAGAAAGATAAGCTTGCTCAACAAGATAGCAAAGGTGTTTAAATACTTTGGCTACTCAAACATTCACGGCGTTTACGCCTGAGATTTGGAGTCCGAGAATAAACTTCTTCTTTGAACAGAAGTTAGTTGCAGCTCCTTTTTTTGCAGACTATTCAGGTGATGTAGCGGGTGGTGGCGATATTATTCATATTCCTAATGTTGCTGATAGCTTCACAGCTTCCGACATTAAGACTACGACTGGTGCAGTTACCGCAACAAACCTCTCTGACACTAATACTAACCTTACGGTTAATAAGTGGAAGGGCGCTTCATACGATCTCACTGACTTTCAGTGGGCACAAGTTATGAAGTCGGCTAACATCAAGGGCAGTTATGCACGCGCAATAGCATACCGACTCGCTAAACAGTATGATACCGATCTTCTCGCGGAGATTGATAATCAGACAAACTCTGTTGGTGCTTCCGGTACTTCACTATTGGCTACAACTTTAGAAAAGGCATTTGGAATTTTGAGTTCAAACTCAATTCCAAAAGAAGAATGTGTATTCTTCTGTCATCCTAAAGTGTACTGGAATGATATAATGACAATTCAGAAGTATTACGATGCTTCTCAATTTGGCAAACCATCACTTCCAAAAGGCGTTCACGATATGCTTTATGGTGTACCTGTTGTTCTTACTGCTAATACGCCCGCTCCGGATTCAAGTGGATTTTCATCCGCAATTTTGCACCGAAGAGCGTTAGTCCACGCGAAAGCGGCACTTCAGGGTGCTACTTCAAGTGGTATTCGTATTCAGGAGAAAGACTCCGAAAGTCTCAAAAAAGTTGTCATTGGAGACCTCGCCTATGGCGTGGCAACTCTCAATGCCAAAGCAGGAGTGAAGATTCTCGCGGCAGGCGATACTTCCTAAATTTCAGCTTTAACGCTTTTATCCGCCCTCCATCTCGTAGGGCGGAGTCGGTAGGTTTATACGAGATCCGACTTCGCAACACGAGATTTAATCTCAAACTCCAATGAAGATAAAATATTTAGGTAATTTTGGTAATCCTTTTTCTGATAGTACAGAGGAACATATTAAATATGCCTTCGAACAACTCGGACACGAAGTAGTAGTATTTAATGAAAAAGAATTTGATATGCAAGCCATTATTG
>TARA_R100000501_G_scaffold18520_1_pt1 | contig 12701 bp, 9 predicted proteins | sample TARA_R100000501 | Tara Oceans TARA_R100000501 (sample SAMEA2620120) | marine metagenome | biome: marine biome (ENVO:00000447); feature: mesopelagic zone (ENVO:00000213) & marine oxygen minimum zone (ENVO:01000065); material: "saline water (ENVO:00002010), including plankton... | reverse complement strand
TTTTGTAACAGGCGCAACAGGGTTTGTCGGCAAAGCCCTAATAGATTCATTGCTGGCAGATCAACATAATGTTATTGCTGCGGTTAGGAAATTAACTAAGCAATTGCCAACATCGGTAACCCAGGTCGTGATTGGCGATTTGTCGGAGTTCGCTGAGGCTGACGATAATGAGTTTGAGACCAAATTAGCGACTTTTTTATCAGTTTCTGATGTATTAGTTCACCTTGCTGGACGAGCCCATATTACAAGTGACGACCCAATTAACGATCAATCACTTTTTGATGCAGTTAACGCTTCAGCAACTTTCAAGCTGGCAAAACTAGCTTCTAAATACAATGTTAAACGGTTTTTGTTTCTTAGCTCGATTGGTGTCAATGGCAATCAAACCAGTCAGACACCATTCACAGAGCAAGATACTCCAAACCCTCAGGAACCTTATGCAGTTTCAAAATGGCGATCTGAGCAACTAATAACAAATCACCAATTTTCAAATCAGATGGAATGGGTCATCATCAGGCCTCCTTTGGTATACGGACCTGATGCGCCTGGTAACTTTGCAAGTTTACTCAAGTGGACGAAAAGGGGCGTACCGTTGCCTTTTGGTGCAGTACATAACAAACGTTCAATGATCGCCCTGGATAATTTGGCGGATTTCATTACGTTGTGTCTTGATGCGCCAGCGGCGGGAAATCAAACGTTTGTGATTGCCGATGATGAATCTGTTTCTATGAGTGAATTGCTTAAAAAAGTTGCTGCTGCCCAAGGGATGTCAGCAAAATTGATTCCCGTGCCGGTAGGATTGATGAAAAATACTGCGAAATTACTGGGTAAATCCGCTTTAGCGATTCGTTTGTTCGCAGATTTGCAGGTAGATAACAGAAAAGCCCGACATTTGCTTGGCTGGAAACCCGTTACAACAATGGATCAACAGCTTAAAAAAATGGCTAAGTTGGATAAAAATAAACGCTTTAATCGCAAATAATAAAACGAGTAATTCATGACCCGAGTTGTTATCCGTTTACTGGATATTATCTTTTCTGTTGTTGGCCTGTTGATCGGTTTGCCAATTTTATTAATTCTGATCATTATCGGTTGGTTTGATACTGGTTCCCCCATATTCAGGCAACAGCGTGTGGGCCTAAATCAAAAGCCTTTTACATTAGTCAAATTCCGCACTATGAAACAAGATACGGCGCATGTCGCCAGTCATCTGGCCTCAGCCTCTTCTATTACTCCCTTTGGTCGTTTTCTGCGACGAACCAAGCTGGATGAGTTGCCACAGTTATGGAATGTGTTGAAAGGGGAAATGAGTCTGGTTGGGCCCAGACCATGTCTTTTTAACCAGCTTGAATTAATTGAAGAGCGCGAAGCGAAAGGAGTGTTTAAAGTTAGGCCAGGCATTACTGGACTCGCTCAAATTAATAATATTGATATGTCGACACCCAAATTGCTTTCAGAAACTGATGCGCAGATGATTAAACATATAACTATCGCCAATTATCTAAATTTCATTACTCAAACAGTTTTTGGTAAGGGTAAAGGCGATAGGGTTCGTAAAGAGAAATAATCGCGGTGATCTTAATTGCATCCATCCCTCTGTGAAGATTACTGTAATCCACCCATTAATAACCGCAGTTAATAGTAGAGAGTTAACCCGGACTCAGTAAATATCTTGGTGGCACTCGACCAATTGCTGAAGTAGGCTGTTCATTATTGTATGTCCAAAGCCATTGTGTGGTGAATACTTGCGCCTGGCCTTCTCCCTGAATTAGTACCACTCCTTTGATGAGATTTGGTCAACTTTTGACCCAAAGGTGCCTAGATTTGGGGGAAAGGTCAGATTCAAAGGCGCAGGCCAAGAGTGGTCAATTGGAGGAAAGAAGTATCAGAATCTATTGAAAACGTAACCAATAGTTGTTACATAAATCACCATTAAACCTAATGTAACATATTAGAGTTACACAATAAGTGTATGATATATATATAAATATTCCTTGACATTTCTGCTCAACCCTCATTATTCTCTTTCCCAGTTGGAGTGGTTTAGGAGAATGAAGTGAAAGAAGAAGAGACGGTCGGGAAAGCCATAAAATTTGAAAATTGGGCTTTTGTCAGGTTCAGTTCGGAGTTGTCTGTTGCTGGCTTTGATGTAGAAAAAGAACAAGCCAGGGTGAGTACCCCGGTTGTTGCAGTAGATATAGAAACGCATATAGCAACGACTCAATCGGGCTCGCGATATAAACTTGGAGAAACGTCAGGTGATTTACATCGTCTGGCCAAAATTATTTTAGCCACACGATTTGCAAATCGACGCTTCACTCTTATGTTACCGGGTGAGGACGGTGGTAATACGTCAATAGGATCTGTTCTTCATCAAGCTAAAAGCCTTATTAACACTTTCCAACAAAATCCCTATCCGCGTTATCAGAGTAAAGCGAGCAAATTGTTAAGAAAGGAATTTAAAAGCACATCTAATTGTTTTCATGTTCTTTCTTTTTGTCGTCATAATTTTCTATTCATTGGCAAATCCCACGATGAATTTACGCTTTGGAATGAATTTGCTTTGCGTCATCCATGCAGTCAAGAAGTTGAAGAGATTTTCACTCAACAAAACTATCAGCGCTTCTTAGCTACTGAGAAAGCGAGTCAGCATCTCGAACGAGGTGAGCTTTCAAAAGTCGTCATCGATTCTGATTTTCCCATTATTTTTTCAAGATCACTTTGGGATGAAATGTGTCGTCTATCGACGGTAATGATGAATAAACTCGTTGATTTAACCAATCAGAAAAACGCATCCCCATTAGCATTATCCCCGCCGACCAAGGAGGCAAGGATAAGTTGGGCACTAGATAACCGGACATCTTTCCACTCCAAAAAAAGTGCTAAAGATGATCTAATCGAGACTTTCAATAGCAATTATTACCTTCTAAGCATATTGGATAGACATTATCGGGCTGTTCAGGCGATTTATGACTTAAAAGGAGAGCAGGAAAATGACTAAGAAAACACCATTTATCCGTTTATACGATAAACAAGCCTTATTAAAGCGACGTGAAACTCTCTCCAAGGATGTTGTCCAGCAGACCAAAATGATGTTTGAGCGATTACCTGAGGTCCGAATTCGGTCGCAGCTCAGTATCGAACAAATAAAAGAAATTGTGTCTCAATTACGGCGTGAATTCCCCAACTTTTCTGAAGCAACAGACTACATTAATCAACAACTCATACTCTCTGCTGCGAGCACTTCAAAAGGTAGCTATTTCTCGCCTTTATTATTGCTGGGCCCACCAGGGATAGGTAAAACGCTTTATGCAAGAGAACTGGCTAAGCTATTGGGCGTGGGATTTGAAAAAATAGATCTGTCGACAGTCACCGCCGTGATGGTGTTGTCTGGTTCATCTTCGCAATGGGGAAATTCCAAGCCCGGTATCGTTGCATCGCATCTTTTGCAAAATCACAGGGCTAATCCTGTATTAGTTCTGGATGAAATTGATAAAGCAGGTCAGAAAACGTCAAATGGGGGTGATGCTACTAATGCCTTGTTGACGCTACTTGAGCCCGAAGCGGCAAGAGAGTTTCAGGATGAGTTTGTGCAAGTGCCGATGGATGCCTCACATATTTGCGTTATCGCCACCGCCAATAACGTCAATCATATTGAAGAGCCGATTTTAAGTCGATTTAAGAAGATCACCGTCTCTGAACCAACTCCAGAGCAATTGAGACAAATTGCCCCTTATGCGCTTGATAGTTTGATCAAGCAGTCTGAAATTGAACCTATTATGACTGCGACTCTAGGTACGGATGCACTCAATGCCTTACAGCTACAACAAATAAACGTTCGTCAGTTAAATGAGATATTGCGATTAGCTATGTTTTATGGCGTGCAAGATAAGTCTCGTCAGTTAACTGAATTTCACATCACGAAAGCCGTTAAACATACACAGGGTGATAGTACAAAGCCCAAACCGAAAAAAAACCTTCATTAATCGGTCACATTTTAGCAGAGGCAATCATATGTTTAACGTTCCTCCTGGAAGCATTGTGATGACAGACTGGAATATTCTGATCATTGAGTATGAGAGCGACATTATCGAGAAGTTTTTGGGTTATGACATAAATACAGGAGAGTTTCGTTTTAGCTCTGCCATAAAAGAGTATGACCCCCATACCAATAGAGGAATCACGACAACGGGTTCTCGATATTGCTTTCTGACGCCGCCCGGAAAGCTTCACCCGAAGGCTCAGAAGATCTATGACGATTTCTGCAAAGTGAAAGAAGTGAACATCAAATTAAAATACGAGTTTTAGTCATGCATAAGACGTTAACGGATGCACTCTATTCAAAGTGTCCTATCATTTACCGCTATCGAGATGCAGCAGACACTGAAAATCGAACGTTGATGGTTTGGGGATTTCTCTGTGGCTCAGGCTGGTTCGAATTACTCATAAACCTCTCAGATTCACTCGAAAAAAATGCTCGTTTGCAACAGCAGGCTGGCGTACCAGACAGTAAACTACCAATGATCAATCAGGTGAAAGAAAAATTTGGCGGACTGAGGGTCTATATGAAAAATGGCAGCCCCGAGTTACATGCATTGATTGAAAAAGCTCAACTGGCTTCTATATCAATCTGTGAGTGTTGTGGGGATGAGGGAAAGATGGTGGTTGTGGACGGTTATGTGATGACGCGCTGTAGCAATCACATCGGTCACGTCGCTAATTAATCGTTACACGTCAAGGCATTTATGAAATTTCAACTTTTCTCGGATTTACATCTTGAGATGGGAGACTACTTCATTCCGTCTGAATCAGATGCTGATCTTATTATTCTGGCAGGGGACATTAACACCGGATTGAAAGGGCTTCAGTATGCCGTAAAGCTTATTAAAAAGTTTGATAAAGATGTCATTTATGTACCGGGTAATCATGAGTTTTATCGTTATGATATTGGGTTGCTGCGTAAGGAAATGCGGTTATTCGCACAATCTCATTCAAAGTTGCACCTGTTGGATAATGACGAGATAACATTAAATGGTGTTCGGTTTATAGGTTCTACGTTATGGACGGACTATGCGCTTGATGGACGTTTCGATAAACAGAAAACGATGGACTTTATTTCGTTTTATTTAAACGACCATAGATTTATTAAATACGGCGATAACCGTTTTACTGCACAAGATGCGTTGTTACTTCATCAGAAAGCCAAGTTATACCTGCATGAAAAGCTCAAAGAACCATTTGAGGGTAAGACGGTTGTTGTGACGCATCATGCGCCGAGCTTAATTTGTCATCACCCTGATTTTGAGATGGACGAGATGGCTGCAGCATTTATTTCAGATTGTGATGATTTACTTCAATATGCCAACGTCTGGTGCTTTGGCCATACGCATGCAAATGTGGATAGATACATTTATGGATGCAGGCTTGTGAGCAATCAAAAGGGGTACTCTCGTGAAAGGATGCCTAAACCATTCGAGTCAGACTTACTGATTAAGATTTAATTCTCTAATGATAAAGTCACTAGCAACATTTTGGGAGGGATGTTGGCAAATTCTCTCCATTGAGAGCCTTCATATTCAACCTTGTTCAAGTGAAAGCCACATACATAAATATAATCGAAAACGTAATAATTTTTGAAAAAGTCTTTTATGATCAAGTAGAACTAGTACTTACGTTAATGCGACAAAATATTTTGTCTCCAGAGCGATCATCCGAACATGACAATAAAACGCCGCTTAACCTCATATCAATATGAGAGTGGCGAACGTTGCAGTAGTCTATTAAGCGACAATTACGTTGCCCGGTCTAGCGGCAATTATCTTGGCCGGTTGATCTGATTAAGGTTTGGTGTAGTAGAACAGAGGAGTTCAATGTGCCGGGACTACGAATCACGGATCAACAGGTCAAGATTTATATGAATCATAGAAAACGAAACAGCCAAGTTGTCACTGCGGCGAAAGCAAGCATTTCCGAGCGCTCAGCCCGGCGTATTGATAAATCCAATCAACCACATGCGGCAATTACAAGCACTCCCTAGGCCTATGAGTGTCAATTACACCGAGCGATGGTCTCTCTCACGAGCACTATCTCTGTCAAACATGTGACATACACCATCCCATAACGCCTCATTGACAGCCGGTTACTGGTGAGTCTTTACGATAATCGTTTAGCGCTATTTTACGTCACTGATTTTGTTCTGGAGGTTGATCGAGTTTACGCTAACAAAGGCACACGTGCCCTTAGCGTCAATTACCTGCATGGTATTGATAAAGCGTCAACTACGGTGGCCAGTTCGGACAAGGTAATTGTCGCAAGAGAAATGTACATTTCTCGCTATTGGTCGATATAGTCGACCATCACTCCGGTTTACGGCCGAGTTGCGCTTGAGCAAAAAAGCTGATTTACGCAAGATCTTCAGTTAGCGTTTTTCTCATTCCAGCGCTTTGAGCTTGTCTTCAGCATCACTGGCCACTCTGGCATATTTGCACGAACAACTAAAATTGTTAAACCAGGAGTGCAAGGCCACAGGTGTAAAATTTTATTATCGTTTATCAAAAAAGTAACATCATTTTCAGAATTTTATGTGGAAAATTTTGCGCAAAAAAGACCTAGTTTTGACACCTTTCCCGAAAATGATGAAAAATGTAAGTCACTGATTATTATGAATATTTTGTGGTGTGTATATCTTACACAATTAGCACATTTGATAACCGGTTGATTTTAAATAATTTTTAATTTTAGCTATCGAATCAATCCCTTTTATTTTCGAAAATCTAACCTTGCAATTTTAATAAAGGGGCTTGAAATCTGATTCCGATAATGTCCTTATAAAAATGCAATTCAAACTTTATGAGGAAGTTAACAATGGAAATTTTAGATTCGGCAGCAGTTACTATTAGCCAGTGGAACATTATCATTATTGAAAAGGAGGGCAAAATAATTTAGAAATTTTTAGGGTACGACCACCAGAGAAATACTTATTGCATAAGCTCACAAATTGCCAGTTACAACTCAGCAAATAGCTCCGGTAGTACGATTTCGGGCTCAACATATTCCTTCCTTGATGAGCCAGGCAAATTATGTCCAGAAGCTAAGTTAATATTTGACATGCTTGACTCATCCAGTCTCGTCTCGGTTTCACTTAAATATTAGGAGTACTGATGAATAACATTGGAAGACCAGTCATCTCTGAGAAGGAAGCTTTCGACGTTAAATTTGATGAAGCATACAAAGAATATGTCTCACTCATACTGGGCCCGGAAATTGACGTGCCAAAGTTGATCATAAAATACAACCTGCGAAGAGGAGAAACATTAATCTCTTATAAACAATGGTCTGCACAACTAAAAAGTCGCAGGCTAGTTAGTCAGAGAAAATACTTAAGACAGACAGTGGTCAGTATTTATAGTCTTCTATTGGAAGCAGGCGCTGACCGAGATGAAGCCATAGTAGAAGTAGCTGACATAGTTAAGCGGTCTAAAAATGCCATTAATGCGATGCTGAGAAGAGCAGGATTTTGTTCAAAAAAAAAGCAGCGTAAAGAAACTCTACAAAGAAGAAAAAGGGTCAAGGAAAAGTTTGATAGAGGATACACTGTTCCTGAAATTGCTGATTCTGAAAAAACTAAAAACTCAACAATACTACATGATTTGAGAACTTGTGGTTACAAGGATCATGAGTTGAATTTTATTCACAACGCGATATTCGACTACAGAGACCTCAAAGAAATTAATCTCCTCAATGCCCACCTTTGGGGCATTATTTGGTCTGATGGCAGTATTAGTAACGGCCACAATGTAAGTATCAGGCTAAATCAAAATGATCAAGAATATCTTGAGACGATCTCGAAGAGTCTTGTCCTTGAGGGCTCTAAATATCCGAAAATTTATACAATAAAAAGCAAACTCGACAATGGTCGCTTCAGCAAAAATGATCAGGTAGGGCTATCTATTTGCAGAACAGATTTCGTTCAATATTTAGAGCGTAATCTTGGCCTTCCGAGAAATAAAGAAAAGGTAAATCATGGTTTGCCAGAATGTATTCTGAAAGCAAATGATTCTATTTTCTTTTCATTTCTCAGAGGATTTATGGAGGGAGATGGTTGTATAACGAAAAATAAGAACCACCCCTCTGTTAGTTTCAGTTGTACGTCAAAGGTCGCCGACGAACTTATTGATCAATTAGCCAAAAGGTTGAAACTCAGTGTCAGTAAAGTTCTTGATAAAGGCAGTACATATTCGGCAGGGGTAGCGGGAAGGAGTTCTTCATTTCTTTTGCTCATTCATATATACAGAAATTGTGATAATACCCCCATCATGAAGAGAAAACTTCTAAAAGCGCTCGAGATGTGGGATCAGTACAGCAAAGGTATATTCAATGAAACAATAGATTTATTACATAGCACCATTAAGGATGACAACTTCAAAAAGGTAAGTTCTTTGCTGACAAGCAAGCTCAAGCATAATTATGAAAAGTACGTTTTTTTCAACACTTCAACGTTCGATGTCATATGTTCAACCAAAAGGGCTTTTGCAAAACAAACGAAAATCCGCAGAGCTTACATTCATAGAATTGTTAATGGTTCAAGAAACTCGACGTCAAATTGGCATTGTCTTGGCTCAATTCTATCGCTTAATAATAATCATTTTTAAATTGAAGGCGCCCTCACTGACAGAATGCCATTGGCCGGCTTAAAAGCAACCATATTTTTTACCTTTTACCAGCTGGGCAAAAATTGAATCCATTTATGTTGGTTTATAAGATCGCTATTTTCCTAAGCCCGTCAAAATCCTAGTCCTCAGCTTTATGGAAAGACTTCGAAGGTCACAGCTAGTGGTAAAAAGATGCGTTATTACTTCAACAGAAATCCAAATTATATCTGCATGAGCAGCTCAAAGAGCCATTTGATGGTAAGACGGACGTTGTGACGCATCATGCACCAAGCTTGTTGTGCCATCATCCTGATTTTCAGATGGATGAGATGGTGGCTGCATTTATTTCGGATTGTGATGATTTACTTAACTATGCTGATGTCTGGTGTTGTCCATACACATGCAAATGAAGATATGGATATTAACGGGTATAGGCTTGTTAGCAATCAAAAGGGGTATTTTCGTGAGAGAATGCCCAAACCATTTGCAGCTATTTTTGTGAGTGAGTTTTAATCAACTTATTAATAACAGCACACAGTCAACTTGGTTGTACATTGATGTTATCTTAAGCTCATTAATCCTCTATCGTTAAACTTTTTTCAGGAAATTCAAGCTACAGAAAAAGAAGGGTTCATGTCATAATTTTTGAAAACCTCTTTAGTGATCAAATATAACGACTACTTACGTTAATGCGACAAAATATTATGTCGCTTGGTCGATCACCCGAACATGGCAGTAAAAACGTCGCTTAACTTTATTATCAATGGGAATCTGGCTTGATTAGCAGTTGGCCAAAATAAGAATATTCAAGTAGGAAATTTTAATTAGCTATTTGTTAGCTATGTATTAATCGAGTCGAGGATCTCAAGCCTAAGACAGGAATCGATATTTTTTATGCGTTGAGTTATATCGAAACCCATATCGAACATATAACCCCTATCCGAACATTATCAAAATATAACAATTTAGATTTTTGTCTCGAAAAAAATACGCGAATCAAATTTTGCGCAAAAAAATTCAGAATATCTCATCTCATGCTCGTAAGAAGAAATTTTTTTGACGAAGATTTAACTGAAAAAAGCAAATTTATTCATATTTTTCACAAAAAGGCACTTACAAGCGTTAACTGCTAAAAATTAATGTATAAGCAAATGCTAATTATGCAAGTATTAACATTACTACTTACGTTAATGCGACAAAATATTATGTCGCCTGCGCGTTTACAAAAAGGCAGTTTATACCAGCAATAAAATGTCGCTTTAACATTTTAAATTTACATAATTGACAGTGATATAAATACAAACTTATAAATACAAAATTTTGTATTGTAAAATATTCTTGCAATTTACTTTTCATAAGCTAGTCTAGGTTTTTTCATTAGGAGAAGCTTATGACAAGTTTAGACACAGCAGGAAATGCATTTTTTTATGCAAATCATTTATTTATTGGTCTTGTAAATGAAATTATCCCAGATAAAGAAGTTTTCAAAAAAGAATACAGAGTCTCTCCATTAATTGATGGATGTGATGAATTCCATATGCCGGAAGAAATATATGAAGATGGAGTATGGGATTTGTCTTATATACCCGAAAGCTGGAGTGGATTCAAAAATACTGAGGATTTGCCAGAAACATTAGTGCCTCACGAAAACCGTTCTATTGCTGCTTTTATAGATACATATACATTTAAACCTAATCTTTATCACAGGAAAGGAAACCACATTTTTTTTCATCACCGTGTTTTTCATGCACTTTGTGAGATGAAGGTCAGTTTAGTTAATAAAGCAGAGTGTATTAACAAATATGCTCAATATACTTGGCAGCCTAGGATTACCATTTTCCATGATGGAAGTAATCATCAATTAAATGTACAGACGTATATTCGGGCAAGATACCAACAAATAATTCAAGAAGAGATCGATAGACTTGACAAATTATTGAAACGTTTTCCGAACGATGCTGTGGTAAAGGGTAAGAAAGAGTCGTTAGGGTTTAAATTATTAAGAGCCTCAGCTTTCAAAGTAGATAGTCGGAAGTTCAATGATAATGACTACTATTATCCCGATGAGCATTAGTTTAGATAGATTGTGTTTTATGTTGTTATTATAGTAACAGTTGTTCTTTGAGATCAGTTAATAGATTACTTTGCTCGCTATCATTTAATGATTGATCGTGAAAATTAGTAATAAAAAAGACATCTTCGACCTGATCGCCCAGAGTGACCATTTTGGCATTAATAACTTGTGTTTGATGCATCAAAAAAACCTGAGCTACAGTGGATAACAATCCAGGTCGATCATGGGTATAAAGCTCCATGACAGTATGTGTTTTTTGAGGATTTGCTGAAAACTTAATGACCGGCTCAGTTTTAAACAATTTTGTGGTTCGTGGCATTAATTGCGGTTTATAGCCTGAAGTTAATTTGTCACGAGCCAGTTGTTTATGCAGGGCGTTGGTTATGTCTTCATAACGTAGTTGTGCACCATTAACGATAAAGGTATTTAAGGCATTGCCATCATTACCGATGTTGATTTTTGCATCCAAGATATTTAGTTGCAACTGTTCCAGACAGGCTGTCATTGCTGCAAACAGACCTCGGCGATCATGCGTGAATATACATAATTCAAGTGTTAGTTTATCGTTGTGTGGACGAATCAGAATCAAGGGTTCTTGATCTGGATTTTCCAATCTGCCATTGGTTTGCCAGACGATTTCCTCAACTGAATGTCGAAGAAAATAATCTAGCTCGTAGGTGTGCCACAAAGTCGTAATGTCTTGTGGTGGCCATCCCATTTCAGTGAGTTTATCTAATGCCAGCTGATACTTTTTATGGCTTTTCTCCTGAGTACTTTTCGCCTGGGCTTCGGTATGTTCCAACCATTGATGGGTACTGTGATAAAGCTGCTTGAGTAACGAATCACGCCAGCCATTCCAAAGATTATTATTGGTTGCCCGAATGTCTGCCACCGTCAGCAGATACAGATAATTTAATCTGTTCACACTGCCAACTAATTCAGCAAAGTCCTGAATGACCTCTGGATCTTCCAGATCTTTCTTCTGGGCGGTGGACGACATTGCAAGATGTTGACGAACTAGAAAAGTGACAATGCTGGTATCGTAATCACTCAGATTATGCTGGGTACAAAATCGCTCTACATCCTGAACCCCCAAAATACTGTGATCGCCACCACGACCTTTGGCAATATCATGATAAATGCCGGCAATGTAAAGTAATTCAGGTTTTGGCAGTTGATAGAAGACTTCTGAACAAAGCGGAAATTCATCCTTGAATTCGGAGCAGGAAAATCGACGTAAATTTCCCACCAGAAACAGGGTGTGTTCATCTACGGTGTAAGCATGAAATAAATCATGCTGCATCTGCCCGACAATTCGACCAAACTCAGGCAAATACGCACCTAGAACCCCGAGCTGGTTCATGCGTCGGAATTCATGGGTCACCCCTTTTGGTTGACGGATGATTTCCATAAACAGGCTGCGATTTCTGATATCGGCACGAAAACGTCCATCAATTAAATGCAGATGGGCATGTATCTGACGAATGGTCGAGGCACGAATTCCTTTGATATGCGGATGTTGCTGCAAAATCAAAAACACTTCGAGCAGAGCATAGGGATAGTAAGCGAAAATACCAGAGTTAATGGTTTCCAGATATCCATTATGGGATTGGAAACGACGATTTATCGGTTCAATGTCCCGAGGCTCATCCGCCAGAATAATATTCTCTTCAAACAGTTGTAACAGCAGGGCATTCATCTGACCCACTGCACGGACTGTCCGATAATAATCTTTCATGAAATGTTCAACAGCCATACGGCTGTTGGTTTCAACATAGCCCAGTTGCTTGGCCAGTTCACGCTGATGATCAATCATCAATTTTTCTTGTTTACGGCCAGCCTGATGATGCAGGGCAAAACGTACACGCCATAAAAAACGCCGTGACTGTTGCAGTACCTCGAACTCACTCTCTGCCAGAAATCCCTTGGACTTAAGACCTTGCAGGTTTCGGACATCAAAATGCTGTTGTGCCACC
>TARA_R100000501_G_C2631216_1_pt1 | contig 12760 bp, 22 predicted proteins | sample TARA_R100000501 | Tara Oceans TARA_R100000501 (sample SAMEA2620120) | marine metagenome | biome: marine biome (ENVO:00000447); feature: mesopelagic zone (ENVO:00000213) & marine oxygen minimum zone (ENVO:01000065); material: "saline water (ENVO:00002010), including plankton... | reverse complement strand
TAATTGCTAAAGAACATAAAAAAGAATTAGATTTAAATGAACGTTCAGATTGGTCAGATTTATTAAAATCCAATATCGGAAGCACTTATTCAAGACTTAATTATAGAGATGTATCTGTAAAGGATAACAATTCTTTAGCAATAAAAAAGATTAATGAATTAATGAAATCGATGCCAAAAACTGAAGGGCAATATTTATATAACTTGGAGGTTTTAAAGGAATTATTAAGATGAAACTATTAAATAAATTATTGAATATTAAAAATAAACTTGATAATTACGATTCACTAAAAGAACAATTAACTGAATCTAAAGATAAACTACCTAATGAATTGATATATAATCTTGAATTAGCAGTAGAAAAAAGACAACATAAGTTAACAGAATTACAAAATAAATATGATAAGATAATACAACAACAGAAAGACCTACCTGAAATAATTTGTAAAAATTGTAGAGCCAAATATCAACAATGGATTAAATCTAATGTAAAATCTAATGAACTTTGTAGTAATATATTTTGTGAAAAACGAGGACAAGATATTTACATTTCAGAGGTGAAAAAATGAATGTAATTAAAGATTTCCCACATATATTCATGCGTACAGCACCATATTTAGTTTTAAATTGTTTAGATAAACTATTAGAAAGACCAAATGGAACTATGTCAAAGAAACGAAAAATGAACCAAAGGTTTTATTGGTATGGCAGTAGAATATCCAAAGAAACAGGAGTTACATATTCTCATACACATCATTTATTACAACAAATGGTAAATACAGGATTAGTAAGGTCTAAAAAAGTAGGTAGAATAACGGCTTACGAGCTTACAAATAAAGGTCAATTATCTTTATATATGATGAATAATATATTAAATTTACATAAAGATAATGGAGTAGTAAACAATCATGATGACAACGGAAACAAGTCAAATAGAAACTGTGTCTAAAGTAGTAGCACAAGTTTACAGAAACGAGAACCACCCAAAAGGGGTAATACAAACGATAGATGGAGAAAGATTCTCTGATTATGATGGTAGCAAAATACCTGATAGTATAAGAGCAGAATCTGAAGTAGACATTACTTACAAACAAAATGGGAAATACAAAAATATAGTAAGTGTTTCTTTAAATCCAAACAAAAATGTAATTGAAGTTAAAACTTTTGATTTACAAAATGAATGCCAAGTTTACGCAGAAATATATCATAAATTAGTAAGTTTGGATATTCCAAAAGAATTAGCAAATACTTCTGCTTCAACCATTTACATACAAAGGAGTAGAAAATTATAATGGCAAAACAAAAAAATAACTTTTATAATAACTTAGAAGATTATAACAAAATCTTATGGGGAGTAGTTAAATTACTTGGACTATCTTCATTAGTAATAATATTAATCGCATTTCTAATTGGTGTAGTTATAGGAGTAATCGGATAGGGCGGTTAAACCGTCCATTTTTTTTATGGCTCAATTTTACATAGAAGAAGGAAAAAGAATAGCAAAATTTGAAGATAATAAATTCATTTTACTCGCAAATGTATCAGAAATAAATAAAGAACATAACGGCTATCCAATAAATGAAATAATTTTAACTCTGTTAAAACATAAAGATTTTGAATTAATTACCATACAAGAACAAACACAAGGTGGCAAAAATATATTCAAAGCAAGAGTAAATGATTATTTATCAGGAGCAATTTTAAGAACAAAACAATATCCAAGACACAAAGTAATTCCTAAATCAGAGTTAGATTGGCGAGAGATGTTTTACTAAAACACTATTTTTATCAAAAACGCTATAGGGAGAACCAAAAGCTTTATATATGAATAGATATATAGATATATATGGTGGGGTGAAAGATACTTCAGGTCAGGTACCTGAAGCAAACAGAAGAGAAAAGGGCTGTACAACCTTTTTCGGACCCGTGAATAAAGAACCATTTAAATGTTTAAACCTTTGTTCACAGAGGCAGAGTGTAAAAACTCTACCTCTCCATATTTTACTTATTGATAATTCTTACTTGTTCACTAAATACTACAATCACATATAAAGAATTATTTAAATATAGCTATATGGAACGCATCAAGGACGAAGCAACAATTTCAAAGATTTCGGAAGGAAAATATAGCTCACGGATTTTAGTAGAGGAGCATTTAAACGCAGAAGATATGGTAAAGGTTAAAGAATCACTTAACAATGCTATAAAAAATATCGACCAACAAATAAAACAAGCAAAAGACCAAGTAAAACAAATAAAAGAACAAGTACCAGCTTTAAAGAGAAAACAAGAAGAATTTAGAGCAAGACTAAAAAAGGCATCTCATTTATTTGAAGAAGCAACTAAGTTAGCACCACCAAAGGAAGAAACTGATGGAAACGAGAAGACGTAAAGTTCAAAGAATGATTTACATTAGTACAGATACTGATGAATTTCTAAATAGAACTAACGCATCGGCTTTAATTGAAAAATTAGTAAAGGAACATATTGGAAAAAATAGATAATGAAAGTTTCCAAAACATTTACTTGGGATATGGCACACAGATTAACTTTTCATAAAGGCAAGTGCTTTAATTTACATGGACATACTTATTCAGCAACATTTTATTTTGAAAACGAACCAGATGAAAACGGTATAGTTATTGATTACTACGATATTAAAAAAGAAGTGGCACCACTTATTGAAGAACTTGACCACTCCTTTATGATTTATACTAAAGACAAATTATTACCTTTAGTAAAAGATAAAGGTCTAAAAATTATTGAATGTGGTTTTGAAACAACAGCAGAAAATATAGCAATATATTTTTACAAACAACTAAAAGATAAATTACCAATAACGGAGGTAATCGTTAGGGAAACTCCAAACACTAACGCAATTTATAATGAACATTAGTGAAATATTTTACAGCATTCAAGGAGAAGGAAAATTTGTAGGAACTCCAAGCACTTTCATAAGAACAAGTGGATGTAATTTACGCTGTGATTGGTGCGATACTCCTTATACGAGTTGGGAACCAGAAGTAAATAGAACTGGAATAAAAGAAATAATATCAAAAGTTTCAGAAGTAACTTCAGATAACGCATCACATATTGTTATCACAGGAGGAGAACCATTTATACAACCAGATTTGGGAGATTTAGTTAAAGAATTACATAAAGATGATTATTTTGTTACAATAGAAACAAACGGTACAATTTTCAAAGATGTCGGAGCAGATTTATATTCAATCTCACCTAAACTTGAAAATTCTATTCCTCTTAATCATGAAAGAGAAAGAAAAATACATGAATCAAATAGAGATAAAGGATTTGAAAGTCTATACAAATTTCCAAAAGATAAATCAATATTCAAATATGTAATTCAATCAGAAAAAGATTTAGAAGAAGTTGAAACTCAAATTGATTTATTACAATTAGAACCAAGTCAAATTTATTTAATGCCTGAAGGAAGAACTAAAGATGAAGTTAATTCAAGAACTCATGAACTAATAGATTTATGTAAAGACAGAGGATTTAATTTTTCACCAAGATTACATATAGACATATGGGGAGATAAAAGAGGAGTATGAAAGAATACATAAATTGGAAACAAATAAATGAATATGTAGGAGATTTAGTAACAAAAATAGACCAAAAAAATTACAAAAATATTTTTGGTATTCCAAGAGGAGGATTAATTCCTGCTGTGATGCTATCTTATGAATTAGAAATACCTTTAATTAATCGTATAAATGACATAACAGACAAAACATTAATTGTAGATGATATAAGTGATACAGGAAATACTTTAATCTCTTTAATCAAAAAATTAGATTTCAAACCAGATATAGCAACAATACATTATCATAATAATACAAAAGTAGTACCTAATTATACTTTAATAGAAAAAACAGATAATTGGATAGTATATCCTTGGGAAGCAAAAGCAAAAGGAAAGGAGGTAGTAGATGGAACTTTTCGATTCTTCTAAGTCTGGAGGTAGTAGATGGAACTTTTAATTCCTGATAAATTTTTCAATAAAGAAGAATTAACAAATACACCTAAACGCTATAAGAAATTCTTAAAAGAATGGTTAGAGGAAAGCAATAACTTCAAATTCACTACTTTTGATAAACCTCAAAACTTAGACCAAATGATAATAGTAAAAGATATTTCTTTTTATTCAATGTGTTCTCATCACTTATTACCTTTTGTAGGTAAATGCCATATTGCTTATTTACCTGGAGATAAAATAGCAGGATTAAGCAAATTTCCGAGAGTAGTAGATAAGTATGCTCACAGACCTCAATTACAAGAAAGATTAACTCAACAAATAGCAGACTATCTTCAAAAACAACTACAACCATTAGGATTAATGGTAATCATGGAAGCTGAACATATGTGTATGAGTATGAGAGGAATAAAGAAACAAGGAAGTAAAACAGTTACATCAGCAATCAAAGGTATGTTTATACATAATAATATTAAATCAGAATTTATGGAGTTAATAAAATGAAAAGTGTAGTAATTTTAAGTGGAGGAATGGATAGTACAACTTTACTCTACAAAGCAATAGCAGACGGATATGACCCTTATGTTTTATCATTTAACTATGGACAAAGACATAAGAAAGAGCTTGAATATGCCAAGCGTACAACTGAAAAACTTGGACTGAATCATAAAATAGTTGATGTTTCAAGTATAAACGAACTAATACAAGGAAGTGCTTTAACAAGCGATATAGATGTTCCAGAAGGACATTACGCAGACCCTAATATGAAACTAACTGTAGTTCCTAATAGAAATATGATTATGTTATCTTTAGCAATCGCATACGCAATAAGTAAAGGAGCAAAAACAGTATTTTATGGAGCACACGCAGGTGACCATGATATTTATCCAGATTGTAGAAAAGAATTTGTAGACGCAATGAAGCAAGTGGCTAAGCTCTGTGATTACGAACAAATAGATATTCAAGCACCATTTTTAGATATTGATAAAGGAGATATTTTAAAAATAGGTAAAAAATTAGATGTAGATTACTCACTTACTTGGACTTGCTACAAAGGATTAGAAAAAGCTTGTGGTAAATGTGGAAGCTGTGTTGAAAGATTAGAAGGTTTTGAGAATGCGGGGATGGTAGACCCAATTGAATATGAATACAATTAAAAAATCAGAACACATTAAGAAAGATTTGTTTATAGAAATAGGAAAAATAAAACCGTTCTATAATATCTGTAAAGTTTCAAACATAAAAGAAGAAGTAAATATCGAAATAGAATATGTACCTGATAAACTTTTAATTGAATTAGAATCTTATCGTGAATACTTCAAACAAGAGTTTAATGAATACATAGAAAACTTGGCGTTCATAATCCATGAACATATAGAAAATCTAATCAAACCTAAACAGTTAAAAGTCAAAGTATATCTTACTGAAAAAAAATTAACACCGTGGAGTGTAACTATACAATGAAATTGTATTTTGCTACAGGTATGGGACAAACTGAATATTTCAAAAAAATTAAGGTAAAAAATCATTTAATTTCTTTTTTCTATACTAAAAACCTTAAAAAATATTATGAACTATGTGGATACAAACCTGATATTTTTTTAGATAGTGGAGGATATTCAGTAAGGGTTTCAAATAAGAAAATTAATCTAAATACATATCTAATGGAATATATTAAATTCATCAAAGAAAATAATATCAAAACTTACGCTAACTTGGATATGGATACTTATGAAGAAACTATTACGAATCAAAAGATTATGGAGGATTCAGGTTTAAACCCAATTCCAGTATATCACTTTTCAGAATTTAAGGATAAGAAATATAGAGAAGTAATGATTCAGTATTGTAAAAAATATCCTTATGTTGCGATTGGAGGTGTAGCAGGAACTGTAAAAAATTCAAGACATTTACATTTATACTTATCTTACTGCTTCAAAATAGCAAAGAAATATAATACTAAGCTACATGGTTTCGGAATAACAGACCCAAGATTACTCTCCAAATATAATTTTCATAGTGTTGATAGTACTTCATGGCATTCAGGTTCAAGATACGGTTTAATGTATCATTTCAACAATAACAAAATAAAAATAACAAATCTTAAAACAAAATTCACAAGTAAACAATTAGATTTATGGAATCTTGTTCAATGGAACAAATACGCAGAGTATTTGGAGGAAAAAAATGGAATTAAAAGAAATAGAAATAAGTAAAGTAAGGTTCAATCCTTGGAACCCAAATGAAATGGTAGAAAGCCAATTCGCACATTTACAAGAGGAATACAAACGAGTAGGTTATTTACAACCAATATTAGTTAGACCTAAAGATGGAAACTATGAAGTAATAGATGGAGAACATAGATTTAAAGCTTATGAAGACCTAAAACTAAAGAATATTCCTGCTATTATTAAGGAAATGGATGATACTACTGCTAAATTCACTACATTAAATCTTAATAAAATTAAAGGAGAAAATAATCCTATAAAATATGCTGAATTATTATCTGAACTAAAAAAAGAAGTAGATTTGAAAACTATTAGTGAAGTATTAAAATTAAGTGAAGCAGAATTAGAACAATATGATATTTTATTAGATTTACCTGAAGATATAGAACTACCAGAACTTCCTGAAAAAGAATACTTAGCAATTTACAAATTACTTTGTGATAAAGAACAAGAAAAAACATTATTGGAAGGTATGAAATATACTGACATTTTAAACAATGAAAGTTTAGCAATTATGGAAATGATAGAATGGTATGTCCATCATATGAGAATGAAAAAGGATTTAGAATAAAATGGCATTATTTGATTTAAAAAAGAAAAAAAAGAAAAAGAAGAAACAATCAAAGAAAAAGAAAGTTACTACTCAAAAAGTAATCAAACCAAGAAAATTATTAGCTCAAGACCGAAGGAAAAAGATATTAGATATTTATAGAAGTGTTGGACATACTAATATTACTAAGACTGCTTTAGCTAAACAATTAAACATTACAAGAAAGACATTAGCTAAAGATATAGTTGATATAAGTAATGAGATAGCTAAAATTCCAGCTCCAGAAATCAATTTTGAATTTGATGTAATTAAAGAATATATTAATGAACAAGCAAGAACGATTGCCAAAACAAGTAATACTGATGCTACAAGAGTTAGAGCATTAAAATTAATACTTGAAGCAGGTGAAAAATCAATAAAAGTCAGACAGATGTTAGGAATAATAGACCAACCTACTCAAAAACACGAGATACAAGCAAATGACTTTTCAACCTTTTATGATGAATACTTCAGCCAAACTAAAAAGTCTGATAAAAAATAAGAATGTTCACGCATTAACGCTTTTCTTATTTGGGATAGAACTCTCTCCAAAACAAATGGAGATAGTAAAATCTTTAGCATTCCCAGAACATAAACGAACAGTAATTTCTGCTTATACAAGATACGGAAAATCTTACGCAGTAGCAATTGGAGTATGTATTTATATTTTATTTAACAAAAACAAAAAAATTAACTTAATTGCTCCTACTGGTGACCAGACAAATATACTTAGAAATTATATCAGTGAATTTATTGTAGGATGTGAGGTGTTAAGAAGCATACTTGATATTGAAATTACTCGAAAATCAGCAGATAGGTTAAAGAAAGAAGTGTCCAAAAAGCGTATCACTTTTAAGAACGGTAATGAGTTAAGAGTATTCTCTGCTCAAGGTCGAGCAGAACGATTAATGGGTTGGGGTGGAGATTTAATAGTTATGGATGAGAGCTGTTTAATTGACCCAGAAGTATATCGAACAAGAATATCTCGAATGCTTGGAGATAACCCAAATACAATGATTGTGGAAATAGGTAATCCATTTTTCAAAGATAGCCATATGTATGAGCATTGGATTGACCCAAACTGGCATCAAATTCATATTGATTGGGGTATTGGAGTAAATGAAGATAGAATAAAAGAATCATTCATACAAGAACAAAAGAATATTTTAACACCAATGGAATTTCAAGTATTATATAAAGCAGAGTTTCCAGATGATACTGAAGATACTTTAATTAAATATGATTGGATTAAAATCTCAAAAGAAAAGAAATTCAAATTAAAACGCCCAGAAATCATAGCAGGATTAGATGTAGCAGAAATGGGTAAAGATTTAACTGTTCTAACGATTGCTGAAGTAAAAGATAATAAAGTTAAAGTTTTAGAAATACATCATTGGGCAAAACAAGATACAATGACTACTGTAGGAAAAGTAAGTAAATATATAAATAAAAAAATGTTAATCAATGTAGACGCTACAGGAGTTGGTAGAGGAGTATATGACCGATTAGATGAATTAGGATATAACGCAAAAGAAATCAAAGTAGGAAGGTCTGCTATAACTGAAACAGACCGTTTTTTAAATCAAAAAGCAGAGTTCTTTTGGAGTTTAAGAAAAGCATTTGAAGAAAGTAGAATAGATATTCCAAGTAACTCCGAACTAATAAGCCAATTAAATAATATGAAATATGAATTAACAAGTGCCAGTAAGATTAAGATTATAGACCCAACGAATAAATCTCCTGATTTTGCTGATAGCCTTATGTTAATATTTGCTAAGGAGGATAAGTTCGAGCATCATTTCGCAATAGTTGATGTATAAATATTGAACAGGTTTTATATATATGACATCACTAATAATAATACTGTCCACTAATCACCTTCACTTAATACTATGAGTATCATTGGAAACCTAAAGAACTTCTTTAACAATAATGTTCAGAAGTACGCATCAGTAGTTCGGAACTCCTCAGTTGAAACAGATAAACACGCATTAATGAGCACATGGTTTTATGCTCCACAATTAGGACAACCAAGAGGTGGAACGCCTGTAAGTGTAATGCGTCAGTTCGCACAAACACCTCAAGTGGCGATGTGTATTAAAACAATTATAGATGAAATAAGTGGTATTCCTTATTCAATAGTACCAAAACAAGGTTATGATGATAGTTTTAATGAAGACATTAAATTAGAAATTGAAGAATTTTTAAGGTATCCAAATAGGAATGGTGAAAGTTTTGATACAATAATTAAAGCATTATTGAAAGATATTCTTGAAATAGATGCTGGAGTAATAGTTAAAACATTTAGCAATTACAGTAAAGAGAAACAATACTCATTTACAAGTTATGTAGCTAAAGATGGAGAATATCCTACTGTGGATATTATGGCTAAAGCATTAACAACAAAAGCAAAATTAAGTGAAATTTACTGTAGAGATGCTGGAACATTTGTTCTTAATCCAAATGAGTTTGGAATTTTACCAGAAGATAAACCTGCTTACTTTCAATACAGTTGGTTGAATCATTCAGCAAAACCACTTCCTTTCTTTAAACGTGAAATTGTGTATTTCAACTCAACTCCAAGAAGTAACAGTCCTTATGGTTGGAGCCCTATTGAAAGTTTATTTATGGTATTGGAAAGTTTAAATAACGCAGTACGATTTAATAAAAAATCTTTTGAAGAATACGCAATTCCAGATGGAGCATTAAGTGTAATCGGAGCAGACAAAGATAGCTTAGCAAGATTTATTCAACAATGGAAAAACGATGTAAAAGGTAAACCTCACAAATTAGTTATCTTTAACGAAGATATGAAATTTACTCCATTTCACCAAAAGAATAAAGATATGGAATGGTTAGAAGGTCAAAAATATTATCAAAGATTAGTTTGGGCTATGTATGGTGTAACTCCTGATGAGTTAGGATTTACTGAAACATCTAATAGAAGCGTAGGTGAAAGCCAAAGCAGAGTATTTGTACGGAGAGCAATTAAACCATTCTTACAATTATTACAAACTAAAATAACTGAAGATATTATAGCAGAATTTTACGATGGTGAAATTGAGTGCGAAATCAAATGGGATTGGATTGACCAAGAATTAGAAAAAGAAGAACAAGTACAACAACGAGAAGATGTAAAAACAGGTATTTTAACAATTAATGAAGTAAGATTAGGTAGAGGATTAGACCCAGTAACTTGGGGCGATGAAAATCCAAACCAACCACAGCAACAAGGTTTTGATGGATTTGATTTTGGAGATGATTCTTTTGATGAATTTCTAAGTGATGAAGAAGAATTAGAGAAAACTATTAAAAAAAAAGATAGAATTATAGAAATAGGTCCAAGAGGTGGGCGTATTGTTGATTATGATTCAAATAGAAATCCAATTTATGAACGTGGTCAAACTATTTCAAACTTAAAAGAATTAACAAGTAAAGAGCAAGCAGCAGTCAATTGGTATAAAAAAGGAGATGACCATGGCGACCTTCGAGGTGATGAAGGTTACTGGTATATAAATAAACTTTTGAGAACAGGTAAGCAATTAACCTATAATGAAATAAAAGATATAACTTGGGATGATAAAATGACTGAAACTAAAGTTAAAAGATTACAAAAAAAGACGGTTCAAAGTATTCCTTTAATTGATTCAGCAATAAAAAAGAACTCATTAAATCAAGATATTGAATTATATAGAGGAGTAGGTGAATCTCCAGTACCAATAGATAAAATTAAACCAGGTATGGTATTTAAAGATAAAGGATTTATAAGTACTTCAAAAGTATATGGACAAGCAAAAGCATGGATGATGAATAATAAAGCAAAAGATAAACCAGGTTTTGTAATGAAGATTCAAGCAAAGGAAGGGCAAAAAGGTTATGAATTTTATAGACAAAAAAGAGAAGCAGAAGTTTTATTACCACGAGATACAGAATTTAAAGTAATATCTGTAAAATCACTTAGTGATTACTATAATGTTGTAACTGTAGAAATAGTAAATGATGTTAAGAAAAATTATGAAGTTATTGAAATAAATTCTAATAATTATTTATTAAAACAACCAGAATCATTAGAATTACCATTTAAAGAACCAGTCGGAACTAAATGGCAAGATTGGGATGATTACGGAGATTTTTTAGCAGGATATTTTAATCAATTAGAGAAAAAGGTTATGGAAATTTTTGATGAAGAAATGACTAATACCTTTAAAGGGAAAGAAATTTGGCTCAGAAAAGATTGGGGCGGATTTTTAGCTAAAATAACAAGTTTATTCGCAGTAAAGGGACTAAAAGAACATATTGAAAAATATATAAAAAAGACTTGGACTTCAGCATTAAATGAAGTTGAAGATTCATTAAATATACAAATCGGAATTGGAGATTCAGACAGAGCATTAATTAATCAATTCGCAGAACAACAAACTGAAGGTTATGTATTACCAGACGGTAATAAATGGTTAGGAATACAAGGAGTAAATGATAAAATCCAAATCCAACTCGGAGATATAGTTCAAAAAGGAGTTGAAGGTGGATTGAGTGTAGATGAAGTAAGAAAGAATATTCAGCTTAAATTAGATACTACAAGAAATCACGCAATGATGATAGCCAGAACAGAAACAAATAGAATAAGAAATCGTGCTCATTTAGGAGCATATATGAAATCAAATATTCCAGGCAAAATTAAATGGGACGCACATTTAGATAATAGAACAAGTGAAGTATGTGAAGAATTAGATGGAAAGAAAGTAAATCCAGGAGATTTATTTATAACAAAAGACGGTCAAGAGTTCGCATATCCTCCAGCTCATGTTAATTGTAGAAGTAGAATAGTTTTTGTTCCAGAAGCATTAGAGGAGTTTGAAGATGAAACTGAATAAAAATGAATATTTAGGACCAGTAATATTGGAAAGAATTAATCATGTTAGAGAAGATATAATAGAAATTAAAAACCATTTAGAAAAATTAAATAATCAAACTTTTAAAAATTCTGAGTTCAGAATAAGACAAAATACAATAAATAAATTGATAGTAGGCTTTGTTTCAGTTTTTGGAGTAACAATGATTGGAATGGTCATAAAGCTAATATAACCAACTTTTCTCTCAACTTTTCAAAACCAATAGACCCAAAGCCTGTTTAAATCACAACCTTTATATATCAGTATATATATAATTATATATGAAAGGTGAAGGTAAATTAAAAGTTGAAACAGCCCAAAGCGGCATGACAGCATTAGAAATTAAAACCGAAGCATTGGAAAAAGCAAAAAAGAAATACAACGAATATCTTTTTTATCGTGAATCTCACGACGAAGTATTAGAGTTCTTTCTTTACAATGAATACGACATCAAAGATAAAGAATTAGCAGAAGCAGTTGAAAACGAAATGATTGAAAATGATAGAGCAATAACAAGCTCTATTATTTCAAATATAAAGGAGGCACAAGAATGAAAACTGAAATAAGAGGACATTGTATAAATTGTGGAGAGAAATGGATGCCTAAAAAAGTAAGTAGCTTATGTTGTAAGTTTTGCGAAGCGAATACGTTTAGTATGGTGCTAAACGGTATCAAACCTAAATATGATAGAACGACAGGTGAGAAACTATGAAACTAAATGAAGCAGAAATGTTAGCCAAGCAATTATTATATAAACACGGTTTAAGTTATTACAAATTAAAGTTTGATAATGCCATTAGTAGATTTGGAAGGTGTAATGTTCGGAAGGAAGTAATTAATTTAAGCAAACCTTTAACTCTAATAAATTCAAAAGAAATAGTTGAAGATACAATACTTCACGAAATAGCTCACGCTTTGGATTATAAAATACATGGAAATATTGGACATGGAATTACTTGGAAATCGATTTGTATTGAAATTGGTTGTACTCCTAAACCATTTTGTGGTGCTGAAACTGTAAGTGTTAAAGGGAAATATCTAAAGACTTGTCCTAATTG
>TARA_R100000501_G_C2631248_1_pt1 | contig 13116 bp, 7 predicted proteins | sample TARA_R100000501 | Tara Oceans TARA_R100000501 (sample SAMEA2620120) | marine metagenome | biome: marine biome (ENVO:00000447); feature: mesopelagic zone (ENVO:00000213) & marine oxygen minimum zone (ENVO:01000065); material: "saline water (ENVO:00002010), including plankton... | reverse complement strand
AAGTCACAATCGACAGGCATTAACCGGCCAAGCCACAATAAGGGCATGCCACTGCACAACCTTGCCCTGACGAAACCTTTAAGTCCACGCCGCGCGCAATCAACGCTCACGCGCGTACGACCACGACAATACAACCGGAATGAAAAGGGTGCCGGCATGGTTGAGTTCTCGCTCATCGCACTGCCCATGATTCTTACAGGAATTGGCACTGTAGAACTAACACATTGGATTTATGTACGGCAGGCGGTGGGGGCAGCGCTTGTCGGCGCCGCCAAGGCGGGCAGCCTCCGGCATGCCAATCCAACTGCAATTGCCCGCGCGTTCGAACAACGTGCCATTCCTTTGCATACCGGCGGTTCAGTGCGCACAGCAACGCAACAACTCACAAACAACCAGGCACGTGCAATCCGGGGCCAGCCTGATCTTGCATGGCATATTCAAATCCGGTCACCGTCAACAGCCGTTTTCAACGACTTTCCAAAGAGTCGCGGCGGCGGCACGCCCAATTATCGTGCTATCGGCAACAGCTACCAGCGCGAACAACATTTGAAAGCCAAGAATAATGGCTGGACAAACGGAGTCGGCCCGACCTCAAAAGAGACCATTTTCCAGGCCAATACGCTAACCCTGCTGCTAACCTATCAATATGTGCCGCTCGTCCCTGGCCTGTCGGCTTTGGCACCCGGCCCTCTTCTGATTCGCCGCGAGGTACAAGTCACGATGCAATCCGACCCTATATTATGGTCGGACAGCGCCAACGCACGAGTGAATCGCAAGCCGTGGCAGGGTTCTTCAACCCATATTCCTAATGAGAATAACAGTCAGCCAGCAGAAGGCTCGTCCGGCGGCAGCAAGAACGCCGGACAACAGGGAAATAAAAACGAAGCTGAACAACCGGGCACAGTGGCCGACAAACCGCTTCCGGAAAATAACCCCAACGGGCCTGACCCTGAATCAGTTGCAGACTGCCTCAACGGGGAGGCGTATCGGCCCGCAAAATACGTACAAAGACGTCACCCTCTTTCACCATCCCCAGCTCCGAACGCGCACGCTCCTCTACAGCGGTCGTTCCGGAACGTAAATCGTGTACCTCGGCTGCCAACGCATTGTTTCGCATCGTAAGGGCTTCATTCTCGGCCTGTTGCTCGGCAACCCGGGCTTCAAGCTCTGCCACCCTGCTCCAACTGTCTTTACCCCACCACAATGGATATTGAATGGCCAGGGTCAGTATTACCAGCACCAGCAGAAGCAATCGCATGCCCGCCCCCTGTCAGCCTCCTTAGAAACAGGAGGCATACCTGTTTGTTTAACGCAAGTTGTAAAACGCCTCGCGACCGGGAAACGACGCCACTTCAGCGAGCTCTTCCTCGATACGAAGCAACTGGTTGTATTTGGCCATGCGATCGGAGCGCGACAATGAACCGGTTTTAATTTGCATTGCGTTGGTAGCCACGGCAATATCGGCAATGGTGGTATCTTCCGTCTCGCCCGAGCGGTGCGAAATCACAGAGGTGTAGCCTGCGCGCTTGGCCATCTCTATCGCTGCAAATGTCTCGGTCAGCGTGCCAATCTGGTTGATTTTGATCAGAATGGAATTGGCAATACCTTGCTCAATACCTTGCTTCAGAATGGCGGTATTGGTCACGAAGAGGTCGTCGCCCACCAATTGCACTTTCTTGCCCAATTGGTCCGTTAGGATCTTCCAACCTTCCCAATCGTTTTCCGCCATCCCGTCTTCAATGGTAATAATGGGATACTTGTCGCACCAGGTTGCCAACAGGTTTGTAAAGTCTGCTGCGTCTAAAGACACTCCGCCTTCACCCGCCAAATGATACTTGCCGTCGCGATAGAACTCCGAACTGGCGCAGTCCAGACCCAACGCTATTTGTGAGCCGGCCTCGTAACCGGCCGCATCAATGGCTTGAAGAATCAGTTGGATCGCAGCCTCGTGATTGGCGACATTGGGGGCAAATCCGCCCTCATCACCCACCGCAGTCGACATGCCCTGATCGTGAATCAGCTTCTTAAGGGCATGAAACACCTCGGCGCCCATGCGCAGCGATTCGCGAAAACTGCTTGCACCGACTGGAAGAATCATGAATTCCTGCATATCGAGTGTATTGTTCGCATGTGCGCCGCCATTGATCACATTCATCATCGGCACCGGCATTTGCATGGGTCCGCTGCCGCCAAAATAGCGGTACAAAGACAGACCCGAATCATCGGCGGCAGCTCGTGCAACTGCCATGCTGGCAGCCAAAATGGCGTTGGCGCCCAAACGGCTCTTCGACTCTGTGCCGTCCAGATCAATTAGCGTGCGGTCGACAAACGTTTGCTCTTGCGCGTCCAGACCCATCAGGGCTTCGGAAATTTCGGTATTGAGATGCTCAACTGCTTTCAACACACCTTTACCCAAGTAACGACCCTGGTCGCCATCACGAAGCTCAATCGCTTCACGCGCACCGGTTGACGCCCCCGAAGGGACGGCCGCCCGACCCATTGCTCCCGACTCCAGCAATACATCGCACTCAACGGTGGGGTTCCCACGCGAATCCAGAATTTCGCGCCCGATGATATCTACAATAGCACTCATGATTTGAAATATCCTGCCTGAATTTAAAAAGTCATTGAATTAGAAAAGCATTGTACTGCGATGACCGGTTATACCCATCACATTCGCTGGTTATGCCTCAAATCTACTTTTTCCAGATGCTCAACGGCTCTTACCTGCCAGCCCAGTTCATCTTTAATACGACAGCGTAACGCGTCTGCGACCTCGGGTTCGCCGTGAACCAGAAAAGTGTGCGACGGCGCCTGCCGAAAGCCACCCAACCAGCGCAGAATTTCGTTTGCGTCGGCGTGGGCGGAAAGCATTGAAAGATTATCGAGCTCAGCCTTCACCGGCACATGCTCCCCGTGAATTTTAATTGTTTGAGCCCCAGCGAGCATTTTAGCGCCCCGAGTTCCCGCCGCCTGATAACCGGCAAACAAAACCGACGATCTCGGATCGGGCACGTAGCGCTTCAAATGATGAATCACGCGGCCTCCCGTGGCCATACCGCTTGCTGAAATAATGATTTTCGGCATCACCGACGTATCTAAAGCTTTGGACTCTTCCACACTCTCAATACGGGTCGCCACGGCGTTAACGTCGCGCACTTGTGATGGGGTCAGTTTCTGTTCGCCCGGATAATCGGAATGAATTTCCTGCGCCCTGACCGACATCGGACTATCGAGGTAAATGGGCATGTTCTGCGGAAGCCGGTTTTGCGATCGCAGCAGATGCAGATAATACAGCAACAGTTGCACTCGTCCGACTGCAAATGCAGGAATCACAACCGTCCCGCCCCTTTCGGCGGTACGCACGATCAATGCCTCGAGTACGCTTTCGGGGGCGCTGGTTTCATGTATGCGATCGCCATAGGTAGACTCCAGGACCAGATAATCGGCTTGCTCAATGACATCGGGATCAGGCATTACCGGATCACCATAACGTCCCAAGTCGCCGGAAAACACCAGCGTACGTCCATCCCACTTCACTTCCACGATGGACGCGCCCAATATGTGCCCCGCCCGATGCAGCTTGACTTTTACATTCCCGGCGATGGGATGGAACAAATCACGTTCGAGAGGCTGGAATAAATCAATCGCACGTTGGGCGTCTTTTCTGTTGTAAAGCGGTAAGGCCGGATCGTGGGATGACAGTTGATGCCTGTTGGCAAACTCAGCATCAGATTCCTGGATATGTGCGCTGTCGAGCAATAGAACCTCGGCCAGTTCCAATGTCGCCGGCGAAGCATAAATGGCCCCGCTGAAACCAGCCTGAACCAGTCGCGGCAAGTAACCGGAATGATCGAGATGGGCGTGCGTCAGTACAACTGCGTCGATACTTGAAGGGTCAACCGGGAATGGGGCCCAATTGCGCTGGCGCAGAAATTTCAAGCCCTGGAATAATCCACAATCGATCAGGACACGCTTACCGTCTGACTCGAGCAAATGGCGCGAACCGGTAACAGTACCCGCCGCCCCCAGGAACGACAATTCCATAGCCTTTCTGCCTAAACAGGGTCAGTCGAACGCGAACAGGCCGTTTTCCTTAACGCAACGATCGATACTGACCAACGACTTCAATAAACCGGGCATCAAATGCAGCGGCACTGCATTGGGCCCATCCGATAAAGCCTTCTCGGGCTCGGGATGTGTTTCCATGAACAGGCCTGCAATACCCACGGCAACCGCAGCCCTGGCCAGCACAGGAACGAACTCTCGCTGCCCGCCGGAAGCATTACCCAGCCCACCTGGCAATTGAACGGAATGCGTCGCATCGAAAACCACCGGACACCCCGTTTCGCGCATAATATCCAACGAACGCATATCCGACACAAGGTTGTTGTAGCCGAAAGAAGCGCCTCGCTCGCACACCAGAATATTATTGCCATCGTAACCAGCCAGCACAGACGCTTCACGCGCTTTGTTCACAACTTGCGTCATGTCGTGTGGCGCCAGAAACTGGCCTTTCTTGATATTGACGGGCTTTCCGGTGGCCGCACAGGCTTGAATAAAATCGGTTTGCCGGCAAAGAAATGCAGGAGTTTGCATGACGTCGACCACCTGCGCCACATCGTCCACCTGGCTGATGTCATGCACATCGGTTAAAACCGGCACACCCAGCTCTGTTCGTACATCAGACAGGATCTGCAGACCCTCCTGCATGCCCGGCCCGCGAAACGACTTACCCGAACTGCGATTGGCCTTGTCGAACGAGCTTTTGTAAATGAACGGAATACCAAGGGCGGCCGTTATTTCTTTGAGCTGCCCCGCCGTGTCGAACGCCATTTGACGCGACTCAATGACGCAAGGGCCGGCAATCAGGAAAAAAGGTTTGTCGAGCGCCGCTTCGAATCCGCATAGTTTCATACAACAGCCTTTTGTTTACGCTCTGCCTGATGGGCCAGCGCCGCATTGATGTAACTGGTAAACAGCGGATGGCCACCGCGCGGCGTTGATGTGAACTCCGGATGAAACTGTACACCCATGAACCAGGGGTGTTTGGGCAGCTCCATCATTTCGGGCAACTGTTCGGTCGGTGTACGGGCGCTGATAACCAGGCCGGCTTCCTCCAAGCGCGATACATACACGTTGTTCACCTCATAGCGATGACGATGACGCTCATAGACCTCATCTCCGTATATGCGCTGCGCCCGCGTCCCGGGTTTAACCGGACATCGCTGCGCGCCTTTACGCATCGTCCCGCCCAGGTCGGACGATTCATCACGTTTTTCAAGCCGCCCTTCACGATCCTGCCATTCAGTAATCAACGCAACGACAGGATGCGGCGTGGATGGATCGAACTCTGTACTATTGGCCCCGCCCAGCTGTGCCACATTCCGCGCGAACTCGACCACGGCAAGCTGCATACCCAGACAAATGCCAAGATACGGCACATTATTTTCACGGGCGTAACGAATTGCGGCAATTTTGCCTTCCGTTCCCCGCTTGCCGAATCCGCCGGGCACCAGAATGGCATCCAGATGAGCAAGGCATTCGGAGCCTTCCGTTTCAATAACCTCGGAATCGATGTATTCGATGGAAACGTGCGATTCCGTGTGAATGCCCGCGTGAATCAGTGCTTCGGTCAAAGACTTGTATGATTCAGTCAAATCGACATACTTACCCACCATCCCGATCCGAATTTCATGGCGCGGGTTCTCAATGGCCGCAACCAGTTGATTCCATTCCGACAAGTCAGCCGGCGGGGCGGACAGTGCCAGCGCATCACACACGAGATTATCCAGCCCTTGGGCATGCAACATGGCGGGGATTTTATATATTGAATCAACATCCCAAACCGAGATCACTGCATCGAGCGGCACATTTGAAAACAGCGAGATTTTTGCGCGTTCGTCCTCGGGAATCCGGCGGTCGGCACGGCACAACAAGGCATGCGGATAAATCCCGATTTCACGCAGTTTTTGCACCGAGTGCTGGGTGGGTTTGGTTTTGAGTTCACCGGCGGAAGGAATATAGGGCACCAAAGTCAGATGCACAAACGCAGCCTGGTTGCGCCCCAGGCGCAGGCTCATTTGACGCGCTGCCTCAAGAAACGGCAGCGATTCGATATCGCCTACCGTTCCGCCGATTTCCACAATGGCAATATCGGCATTGCCTTCATAGGCGGCCTTGGCCCCTCGCGCGATAAAGTCCTGAATTTCGTTGGTTATGTGCGGAATAACCTGAACCGTTTTGCCAAGATAATCACCCCGACGCTCTTTACGCAAGACGGACTCGTAAATTTGCCCGGTCGTGAAGTTATTCACCTTGCGCATGCGTGTTGAAATGAAGCGCTCGTAGTGGCCCAGATCAAGGTCGGTTTCGGCACCATCTTCAGTTACGAAGACCTCTCCGTGCTGGAAAGGACTCATGGTGCCAGGATCCACATTAATGTAAGGATCCAGTTTCAACATGGTGACGCGCAGGCCGCGCGATTCGAGAATGGCGGCCAGAGAAGCAGCAGCGATGCCTTTGCCTAGCGAAGACACCACCCCACCCGTTACAAATACATATTTTGTCATCAGTTTTCAGCACCCGGGATCACCAGGCGGTAGCGGGAAATTGAAATTATAGCCGACACACCCCAACCTTACAGGGGCTCGGTACGAGTGATCAACCAATTCTTTGCTGCGCCGTTCACGTGAGGCAATAATCTTTGCCGCACTTGCCCGTGATAATGGTTCAACCATTGCTTGTCGGTATCCGACATCAGCGCCGGCTCGATGCAGCGCGTATCAATGGGGCACAGCGTTAGCGTTTCAAACTGCAGGAAGTGTCCAAAATCGCTCTGGCGGGCCGACTGGCAGGCGATCAAGTTCTCGATGCGAATGCCCCACTGCCCCGGACGATACAACCCCGGCTCGTTTGACGTAACCATGCCCACCTGCATCGGGACAGTGCGCGCAGCGCGGTATGAAATAGACTGCGGCCCTTCGTGTACATTCAAAAAGTACCCCACGCCATGGCCTGTACCATGTCCAAACTCCAACCCTGCCTGCCAGAGCGGCATGCGTGCCAGCACATCAAGCGCCGAGCCCGCCACCCCTTGGGGAAACACCGCCTGCGATAAGGCAATCATGCCTTTTAGTACCAAAGTGTAATCACGTTTCTGGTTTGAAGTTGGTATGCCAACTGGCACGACACGCGTAATATCCGTGGTGCCGCCCAGGTACTGTCCTCCCGAGTCGATCAACAACAGGCCATCGCCCTCGATCCAGGCGTAGGATGACTCCGTTGCCTGATAATGCGGCATCGCCCCATTGGCGTTAAATGCGGCAATGGTGGAAAAACTGGGGCACACGAAATGAGGCCGCCGCGCACGTGCGGCGGTGATATGCTCGTCCACCATGAGCTCGGATATCTTTTCCTTGCCAACGTGATCCTCGAACCATGCAAAGAACTCGCACAACGCTGCCCCGTCCATCTCCATGGTCTCGCGAATGTGTGCCAGTTCGGCCTCGGTTTTGCACGCTTTCATAACCTGCGAAGGATTATCGGCTTCGCACTGCTTGACAAACGCTGCCGAGGACAGCAAACCGGCCGTCGTGCGAACGGGGTCGAACAGCAATGTATCCGATTCCGGCAAGCAGGCCAGCACGCCGCCCACGGCTTCGTACGCGTCAAGCACAATGCCATCCCTCTCGAGCTCACGCTGCAGTTCCTGAGGAATCTTGGTCTGATCGATGAAGAGACGGGCATCATGCTCGCCAATTAAAAGATGACTGAGAAAAACCGGGTTGTAAGCCACATCCTGACCGCGCAAATTCAGTATCCAGGCAATATCATCGAGCGCCGACAGCCAATGCCATTGCGCCGTTTTGTCCTTCATTTCCTTGCGAACCGCCGCCAGCTTGTCGGCGCGGCTCCGACCGGCGAAATCTGGCGCATGCGCATACACCGGCGCATGGGGAAGCGCAGGCCGATCTGCCCACGCATCACCAGGCAGGTCGAGGTCTGTTTGCAAACGAATGGCGTGGCCAGACAGAATTTGCAACCACTGGCGATGGGCGGCAACGCTAAGCGTGTTGCCGTCGATTGCAACACAATCACCGGCAGCCAGTTGCGAAACGATCCAATCGGGGGGCGACGGCACATCCTGTTGCCCTGCCCGCATGAGCTCAATGCCCGTGCCCGCAAGGTCAACGACCGCCTGTTCCCAATAACGGCTGTCTGTCCACAAACCTGCAAAATCAGGTGTTACCACCAATGTGCCAGCCGACCCCTGGAAACCGCTTAACCAGGCACGGGCCTGCCAATGTTCGGGCAGATACTCAGACAAGTGCGGGTCAGCAGAAAGGACCACACAAGCCTTCGCGCCTTTGGAAACCATGAGTTCACGCAAATGATGAATCCGCTTTTTGATGACAGATTGAGTTTCAGACATTCACACCTTCTTGTTCGTCAAGCCGGCGCCCGGCACGCTTCAGATGCACAGGCGGCCCATATCGGAAGTACAATGTTTAAAGTATACGCCCACACAAAATATATAACGGAGGTCAACATCCATGGCTGAACGCGAATCAATGGAATACGACGTCGTCATCGTCGGCGCCGGGCCGGCCGGCTTATCGGCTGCCATCCGCCTGAAACAACTCGCCAACAACAAAGGGCAGGAACTCAACGTCTGTGTCCTTGAAAAAGCCTCGGAAGTCGGTGCCCATATCTTGTCGGGCGCGGTCATGGATCCCAAGGCGCTAACCGAATTGATCCCCGACTGGAAAGAAAAAGGGGCACCGCTGAAAACCGAGGTCACGGAGGATCGGTTCCTATTCCTTACGCAAAAAGGCGCCCGTGCCACTCCGAACTGGCTCCTGCCCGAATGCTTCCAGAATCACGGCAATTATGTTGTACGCCTGGGCGAAGTAACCCAGTGGCTCGGCGAGCAGGCCGAGGCGCTGGGCGTGGAAATCTTTCCCGGATTTTCAGCCGCTGAAGTGCTGTACGACGAAAATGGCGCTGTGAAGGGGGTCGCCACCGGTGACATGGGTATCGGGCGCGACGGCACCGAAACACCGAACTACCAGCCCGGTATGGAGCTTCACGCGAAATATACGATTTTCGCCGAGGGGTCGCGCGGCCAACTGGGGCGTGAACTAATCGAGCGCTTCAAGCTTGACCAAGGCAAAGATCCGCAAAGCTATGCCATTGGCATCAAGGAAATGTGGGAGGTCGACCCCTCGCAATCGAAGCCGGGGCTGGTTGTTCACACGGCGGGATGGCCGCTTGATGCCGATACCTATGGGGGCTCCTTCCTGTATCACCTCGACAACAATATGGTCGTAGTAGGGCTGGTCGTTGGCCTTGATTACGCCAATCCATGGCTGTCGCCCTACGAAGAATTTCAACGCTACAAAACCCATCCGGCCATTCGCACCACCTTCGAAGGCGGCAAGCGTATCGCCTATGGTGCCCGCTCGCTTACTGCCGGCGGCCTGCTCTCGCTGCCCAAACTCTGTTTCCCCGGCGGTGTACTGGTGGGCTGTGAAGCGGGTACGCTCAACGCCTCCCGAATCAAGGGAAGCCATGCCGCCATTAAAACCGGCGCACTGGCCGCCGAAGCCGCGTTCAACGCCCTGGCCGCCGAACGCAGCCGGGATGAGCTCACCGCATATCCCCAGGCATTTGAAAAATCATGGCTTCATGAAGAGCTCAACAAATCGCGCAACTTCAAGCAGTGGTTCAAGAAAGGTCGTACCGTTGCCACCTTAATGACCGGCATCGAACAGTGGTTGCTGAAAGGCAAAATGCCCTGGACAATCCATCGCACCAAACCCGATCACGCCTGTTTGCAACCCGCGTCGGAATGTGCCCGTATCGATTATCCCAAACCCGACGGCAAGCTCACATTCGATAAGCTCAGCTCGGTATTTTTATCGAATACGAACCATGAAGAAAATCAACCGATCCATTTAACCCTGAAAGACGCTTCGGTGCCTGTTGCCGTTAATCTTGCAAAGTATGGAGGACCGGAGGCGCGCTACTGCCCAGCCGGCGTCTACGAGTTCGTTAAAACAGAGAACGGTGAAGATCAACTGCAAATCAATGCCCAGAACTGCGTCCACTGCAAAACCTGCGATATCAAAGACCCAACGCAGAATATTGTGTGGGTAACCCCCCAGGGCGGCGAAGGCCCGGTTTACAACGGTATGTAAACACCACACAAAAAAGTGCCCCTGCAAATCAAACAGGGGCACCTTTTTTTTCGTCGGGAAATCCGCAAACGCTAAACCGACTGTGACAACTGATCCAGAATGGAAGGGTTCTCGAGTGTCGAAACATCTTGCGTAATTTCCTCGCCCCGGGCAACATTGCGCAGCAGGCGACGCATGATCTTGCCCGAGCGGGTCTTGGGCAGGTTTTCACCGAAACGAATGTCCCTGGGCTTGGCAATCGGGCCAATCTCCTTGGCCACCCAAGCACGTAACTCCTGGGCAATCTGCACTGCCTCGTCACCCTCGGGCAAATTCCGTTTCAACACCACAAACGCCACAATGGCTTCGCCTGTTGTGTCGTCCGGCCGTCCCACCACAGCAGCTTCAGCCACCATGGAATGTGATACCAGGGCAGACTCAACCTCCATCGTGCCCAGCCGATGCCCCGATACGTTCAAGACATCGTCGACCCGTCCCATAATCCAGAAATATCCATCGGCATCGCGTTGCGCGCCGTCGCCGGCCAGATAATAGCCCTTCATTTCTGGCGGAAAATAATTTTTCTTGAACCGCTCGGGGTCACCCCAGATGGTTCGGATCATGGCGGGCCAGGGGCGTTTGACAACCAGAAATCCACCGGTACCCGACTTCACATCGACACCCGCTTCATCAACAATAGCCGCTTCAATACCAGGTAGCGGTAATGTGCAAGAGCCTGGCTTTAACGGGGTAGCACCCGGCAACGGCGTAATCATGTGACCACCGGTTTCAGTTTGCCACCATGTATCGAGTATTGGACAACGCTCGCGACCCACCTCCCTGAAATACCACATCCAGGCCTCGGGGTTAATAGGCTCCCCCACCGAACCAATGATGCGCAGACTGTTCAAGTCGTACTTGCGCGGATGACATTCAGGGTGCGCTTCCGCCGCTTTGATGAGAGAACGAATCGCGGTAGGCGCTGTGTAGAAAATACTGACTTCATGCCGTTGAATCATTTCCCAAAACCGGCCAGCGTTGGGATAGGTGGGCACGCCTTCGAACATAACCTGGGTAACACCGGCCGCCAGCGGCCCGTACACAATATACGTATGACCGGTAATCCAACCCACATCTGCCGTGCACCAGTAAACATCTGAATCCTTGGCGTCGAAGGCCCACTTCATCGTAAGGTAGGCCCACAACAAATAACCTGCGGATGCGTGCTGCACGCCTTTGGGCTTGCCCGTTGAACCAGAGGTATACAAAATGAACAGCGGATGTTCTGCATTGACAGGAATCGGCTCGCATGGCCCGGCTGTCCCCTCGCATACATCATGCATCCAAAGATCGCGCCCTTCATGCCACTGCACCTGGCCTCCGGTTCGTTTGTACACGACCACATGCCGCACCGCCTCGCAGCCGCCGGCGGCAATGGCTTCATCGACCGCCGGCTTTAACGCAATGTTTTTTCCGCCTCGCATTTGTTCATCGGCCGTTATCACCAGCGAAGCGCCAACATCCACCAAACGTTCGTTGATACTCTTGGAAGAGAACCCCCCAAATACGACAGAATGAATCATGCCCAGCCGGACGCACGCCTGCATCGCCACCACCGCCTCGATTGACATCGGCAGGTAGATAATGGCGCGATCACCTTTTTTGTAACCCAATGCTTTCAAGCCATTGGCGAACTCGCATACCCGATCGTAGAGCTCACGGTATGTAATACGCAGAACCTTGCCATCGTCAGTCTCAAAAATAATGGCAGTTTTGTGCTCGGTGGGTGTTCCCAGATGACGATCAAGGCAGTTGGCCGAGACATTCAGCTCACCGTCGGCAAACCATTTATAAAAAGGCGCTTCAGACTCATCAAGAACTTGCGTAAAAGGCGTGGTCCAATTTAAATGTTCTTTGGCCAGACGCCCCCAAAACCCGTTTGGATCCTTCTGTGCCTCCTTGGCCAGATCCTGATATGCCTGCATACCGGAAATGGCCGCGTTTTTCTCTATATCGGCAAATGGCGCAAATACGCGATTCTCGACCAACACCGATTCAATATCTGTAGATGCCATCCTCATTACTCCTCGTTCAATGAATTATCATGGCCTGACACAGAGTAAGTATCGCGCACCTTGATGCCGCGTGCAAAATCAAGCCTTTGCAACACGACCAGGCCCACGACGAAAAACAAGCCCGTAACCAGCAATGCCTGACGATGATTGCCGTCGGTGACCCACGTAACCAGACCATAAGTGAACGGACCCACGACAGCCGCCAACTGAATCGCAAAGGTCCAGAGCGAATAGAATTCCGCCAAACGCCCCTGTGGCGCCAGCGCACCTACCATGGCGCGCCCTGCGCTCTGACTCGTACCCATGCACAAGCCGGCCAAAGCGGCGGCAAGCCAGAAAATCCATTCACTGACAGCGGCATAAGCCACCAATACCATCAGGATCCAACCCATCAGCGTCAGTGCGAGTGCCTGTTTGTGGCCTGCCCGATCCTGAAAGTAGCCGAACGAAAGCGCACCGGCCGCGGCCGCGATATTCACCACGAAAACCAATAGCATGGTCTTGGCCATCGTGAACCCCATGGCCTGGTTGGCGTACACTGCAGCCAGTGTCACCACCACGGCAATACCCGCCTGGTAAAACGCACCGCAGATGAGCAAAAGCCGAAAATCCGGAAAGCACTCTGATGTTTCACGCCAGGCGCGCTTTAACTGTTTGAGCGGCGCAACCCTCGGACGCCGGTTGGGCGGGGAACGCTCGTTCAGGAAAAGAAAAGATGGCAGCGCCGACAACGCGAATAAAGCGGCCGTAAACAACATCACCACAGCAACATACTGTGGCGCGTCGTATCCTTCAGCGGCAAGCGTCGTAACCAGATACAGGGATAGCCCCAAAGCCAGCATGCCGCCGAAATAGCCGAA
>TARA_R100000501_G_scaffold18433_1_pt1 | contig 13216 bp, 9 predicted proteins | sample TARA_R100000501 | Tara Oceans TARA_R100000501 (sample SAMEA2620120) | marine metagenome | biome: marine biome (ENVO:00000447); feature: mesopelagic zone (ENVO:00000213) & marine oxygen minimum zone (ENVO:01000065); material: "saline water (ENVO:00002010), including plankton... | reverse complement strand
CTTTCGGTCAATGATAAGCAGTTACACAGAATTTTTTACAGTCTCCACGACGAGTCAAGATAAGCATTTCGATCACTCCCTGATCTGCAAAATATAGATTTTAATTAAAACACATACTGCTCAGAAGTTTAATAAAAGCATAAGTGGATTAGTGCTAATTGAGCACGAATTCTCATCTTCTACTTAAAGTTCAAAATGACTCTTGAACCCACTCAGCTCTGTTAAGACCACCATCGTTTGTTTTTTTGATTTAGATTTAAAAATGATGATTTAGTTTTGTCCCCTTCAATATTCCCAAATATTTCTTTCCCATGCATACCATCTTTAAATAAAGCGACATGCTTTCGATAACCCTTAATTTAACGAAAACTACAAAACGAAATTGTGGAGCTAATAGCCAGTTGTGGACGCTATAAGCTGTTTCAATTTTTCTTTTTTTTTCAATATTGAAAAGTATGAATACGTTAAATGTGTATAACATACATTATATAAATCAATAACATAAAGATATTAATTAATGTTGACAATTAAGTTTTGAAATGCTTTTATTAATATAAAAGGAGCACTTATGAAAAAAAGAATATTAATAAAACAGTTATTCGGTGCAGCTGGAGCAGAAATATGAGCATCGTAAGTTTAGCGGCGGGAAAAGTTATTCTAAGAGAATGGAATATCTTACAAATTAATACACCGGAAGGGAGTGGTGAAATATTTGTAGGGTATAGCGAGCACGATGGACTGGGGCGTGTGAGCACGGTAATTAAACAATTCGATGAAACAACGAAAACAGGAAGGACACAATCGGGTTCTGAGTACGAAGTCATAGGTGAGGCGGGCATGCCACACGAGGATGCCATGTATGTACTTGAGAGAACGTTAGGTGCGGATCTCATTCAGAAAGAATTACTACCTGGCAACTCTGAAGTATTACGTTTTAGATATCCAATCAAATGATTTCTCTCTTAAAAGTATCCGAGTCGGATGCTGAAGACATATTTGAGATGGCCGGCATGCTTTCAATGAGTTTTGATGTTGCAGGAAAACATGAATTGAGCGATTTCCTTCGCGTGCTCAAAGATGATGAAACCATTTTTCTCATTGCACGAATAGCTAATGTTGCTGTTGGATATCTCTATGGCAATACTCACTACGCTTTCTATGCCGCTCAAAATGTCGCATGGATTGAAGAGCTTTATGTGAAAGAAGAATATCGCAGAAACGGTGTTGCAAACTCACTTCTTAAACACGCAGAGCTTATTGCCAATGAGCGAAAAGCTGCACTAATTAGTGTTGCAACTAGACGAGCAGAGCAGTTTTATGAAAGATCCGGCTATCAACGATCAGCTCATTACTTTCGAAAGCTACTTGGAAATTAAGAATTGAAATAATGAATTCGTGCCTCGAGCCCTTAAGCCAATACAGAAAAGTAAATTTTAAAGATTAGTTTCGAACGATTAACTTAAAAGAAAAGGAAAAATATGAGCATTACAGAGGAGCTATTGTTGGTCGTTGATCTAGAAGCCACCTGCTGGCAAGACAAAGTCGAAGGCACAGATCGTCGGCAAAGTGTCCAGGATATGGAAGTAATTGAGTTCGGCTGTGTAATCTGTAATAAAAACGGAGATGTACTTGATGCCAAATCCTGTTTTGTACGGCCTCAACTCCATCCTAAACTATCTGAATTTTGTACTGAATTAACATCAATTCAGCAAAGTGATGTCGATAGTGCCCAATATTACCCACATGTCGTTCACGAGCTTAACAAGTGGCTAGAACAATATAGATTGACGAAATGGTGCTCTTGGGGAAATTACGACAAGAATCAGCTCCTAGCCGAAACGGAACGTCATGGTGTTTCACCCAATTTTTTAATGCTACCTCACCATAATCTCAAAAAAATGTGGGCAAAAGGCAAAAGTACTTATCGTAATATTGGACCAAAAGGGGCGCTTGAATACCATGGCCTTCAGTTCGACGGCAATTATCATCGTGCAATAGATGATGCATTAAATATTGCTCGCTTATTACCTTTCATTACATTCAATGAACAATAAAGGATGGCCATTTTCATTACGTGGCTATCTTAGAGCGCTATCCATCTAAGAATGTTCAATTATTAGTTTATTGTGTTGTGCAATTACTAGTTTATTGTGTTGATGACTCATCGTTTGGCAGTAAAAAGTAACTCAATCGTATAATGTTTCAAGGCTAGAGTCTGAGTTATTAATTCACATCTCATTTTTCAACTAAATATCTTGCTGTTTGGTTGTATATTCTCTATATTTTCTCTCTTAAGACTTGAGAGTGAAAATGTGCCAAGCGATAAAATTCACAATTAACCATCATCCCATCCTATTCCGTTTTAGTGATAGCGAACCCTGCCTCCCAATTCTAATGCGAAACGGCAATATCATTATTCTACCGTGGGGGAATAAAGGCGAAAGGCTTGGCTTATACCCGATTGGAGCCACAGCTCATATCGCTCATGTTCAGTCTGATAAGTGGAAGTCTCACCGGCCAAAATCAGTTCGCATAGCTTGTGAAGCTTTTATGATGATGGACAAAGAAGGAAATGAGCATTGGTTTGACACCCAGAAATCAAACCAATACATAAGGGGCGTCGTTGCAACACAACCGCTCGCCGATTCAGTGTATGTCTTGATGCGTAACAGAGATTTACTGGAACCCGATATTTCACATGAATGGCCAGTTAAGTAAAACCTAGCACTATTTTGTGATGTGTTTTAGCTAACTCAGTTGGCTGTGAATTGCATAGTTTTATTTAAATCCAATTTAAATGTGTATTTAGTACTAAATATGCATTTCATTCTAATATCCTAAATATTTGATCAGTGAATAACATACATTATATGTTTATAAACAAATAGTTACAGTTAAAATTGGATTTGACGGTTAAGTTTTTACATGCTATTTCTTTGTGAAAAATAAAGGATAAATATGAAACTTAAATGTGCTTCAGATCTACATTTGCATAAAAACAAAACTTTTGATTTTGAACAGAGTGATTGTGATTTATTGGTTCTTGCTGGCGATATTATGACGGGAACCAGAGGGATTGAGTTTGCAGAAAGTATTGCAGAGCGTCATGGCAAACCCGTGCTTTATGTCGCTGGAAATCACGAATACTACATGCACAATTACAATCAGCTTCAAGAATCATTTCGACAGAAAACCAAACATTCTCAAAATGTTTTTTTCTTAAATAATGATGTTTTTTATTATCAAGATGTTCGCTTCATTGGGACGACGCTGTGGACGGATTACAAACTTGATGGAAGATACAAGCAATCTGATGTAATGAACATTGTCGAAAATGTTCTAAGCGACCACAGATATATAAAGTTTGGCACGGATGGATTTTTTACAACGCAGCATGCACTCGTGTTACATAACACCGCGCGTAATTTTTTGGAGCAGGAGCTCAATAAAACTTGGGAAGGTAAGACTGTTGTCATTACCCACCATGCGCCGAGCCTGAAATGTGCCCATCCAGACTATCAGTTAGACCAGATTGCCGGTGCCTTTATTTCTGATTGTGAAGAATTGGTCCACAAGGCTGATTTGTGGCTGTTCGGCCATACTCACGCGAATGTTGACTTTCAAATTGGCAAATGCCGGGTTATTAGCAATCAGCTCGGTTATGACCGGGAGAGGGTACCAGTCGCTTTTCGACCTGAATTAATAATTGAGATTTGAGATGAAGAAAAGTCTTGAATCTCAAATTTACCTGCAGTGTCCGTTAATCTTTCGAAATAAGAATGCAGGTCTCCATGTGAATTTAATGCAGTTTGGTTTTGACTGCGGTGAGGGTTGGTTTGAAATTCTCGAGAATTTATTTCTAAATATAGAAGCATACTCTCGCCAGCTTTTAGAGCAAGGCAGATCAATCGATAAATTACCGTCTGCGGCTCAAGTAAAAGAAAAGTGGGGGACACTTTGTGTCTATATCGATAATACTGATGAACATATTGAAACACTTATTCAAGCTGCCGGGGGACGTTCATGTGTTACATGTGAGATTTGCGGAAACCCTGGCAAGATAATCATTGAGAGTTACTATAGAGTGAGATGTGGGATTTGCAGGAATTTATAAAGCCCGTAAGTCAAAAATTTAATTAACTGCTAGCTTTAAATGAGTTTTAATAAACTCTGACCTTAACTCTAGTTCATTGGAAATTCATCAATGTCGTTGTCTTAAATTTGGGGAAAAGGTCATGATAAATGTAAAAATCACTTCTCCAATCAGCAAAGTGCAGAACATGGTTATTAGGAAAAGCACCAATAGCAGTGCCAAAAAGCTCAAATGAATGGCGGGGAGCGAGCGAAAAACTGGCATAAGCAGCCAAAAGCAATATGATTGTCAGCATGAAAAGCGCTTCACTTTGGAACATATAGTGAAAACAATATATTTAACTGACTTCCTCTATTTGAGGTCTTTATTTACAAAGTTTTAATAATACCCATTAAGAACATACACACTGTGTATTGTTGTGTGTATGTTCTTTCCTACCCTCTGAGTAATTATGTGAAAACTCTGCGTGAAGTCTAAATGGGGAAAATAGCAAATGTTTTGAATGGTTCTACGTATCTAACGTAATCGCGCCTGTCAACACAAGTCATCTCGGCAATGAGGTAGTAGTTGCCGTCAGTGTATGCTTTGAACTTCTCAAAAAATTCTTTGGAAACTGTAAAATAAGTTCCGAGAGAGTTGCCTACACCTCCGTGATGGACTGGATACCATTGGTTTACCCAGTATCTCCAAGCGCCATTACTTATGCTGCCGCAGAAATACTCTACGCTAGATTCGCTTTGGTTTACTGTGTTGATTGGTAAGTCTCCCACGAAATAGCTAGGTCGAAAATAGCCTCTCGTTAGCCAATCAGTTTCCCATCGACCAAAAGAGGAAGGCCAGGTCCTTTTGGCTAAAGGATATATGCCTTGCTCAGAATCCCGTACATGATCAATTGAATCAAAAATCGCTCTAGGGTCGTCAATTTCAGAGCTTTGAAGACTAATTAGAATAACCTTTAGATCAATGCATACTCCAGTGTGGTCTCTTAAGATGGGGCCGTTGGCATGAAGCAATATTTCATTAGGAGAAGCGACAAAATCTGCCAAATATCGCTCAAGTTCATTCTGTCCGGGCAAAGAATCATCCTTGCTCAAATTGCTCAATACGGGCCAACTGTATGGTGGATCGGAAGGAGATATATTTACAGCAATAGAGCCAAATGGTAATGCCTCTTGTGCATATGAATAGCAAACCTCGGAAGGGATGGAGTGCTTGTGCATAGCATAAGCTAATGTACGAAGAAATGCAGACACTATGGAGGTCTCTGCACGCCATGAGAAGCTTATTTGGATTCTATCTTGAGGGTAAAACTGATCGCCGCAAAAATCATATGGGTCAAACATGTAGCATGGTCTTCTTTCCCATATTTTCTCCCATTCAAGAAGGAAATGCTTCTCAAGCGGTACATTGTGCTCCTGTTCAAGCTCTTGAATAATACCTATAAATCTCAAGGGAACGCCGTTGGCAAACTTGTCATACTTGGCTTTATTTGGAGTTAAGTTATCGGAAAAAATAGAATAGAGACTTGATAAGTCATCTCGGTCTTCATCCATCAAATCTAATGACGTCAATAGTGCATCGGAAATAGGGGAAGGATATTGAATTGCTTTTGTAACCTCTTCTTCGGTGAAGGGGGGAGTTTCGACAAGCAACAATACAGATAAAAAATCTACGATATCAGCCTCGTAGGGTTGCTGATTCAAATAATGTAAATATAAGGCGCGAAATTCGATATTTGAGTCATCTTGTAAGAGGGCTGCTATTTGTTTGGCTGTTAGGAGTCGGGCGTATCTATCGGGCCACTTGAAGTGCAATATAGTTAGATGGAATGGAATATTCTGGATTGATACAGGGGCGTCATACCAATACAGCTTGGTCAAAGGAAGATGCGCTATATCACTTTCAAGGCTAGTTACCATAGTTTCAGTAATCTCGGCCGCTAGGGCAATTTGTCCCGCTGAGACCAAATAAGTAACAAGCTGAGTAGAAGGAACGACTATATTCTCATCACTCTGTAGGCTGGAAGAGCCTGGTGCCATCGTGTCGCGAAGGAGGCTTTCCCAATGCTTGCTGTAAGTGTTGCCATACTCCCTTAATGCATCTTCTGATCCAGAAGAAAAATAAGGATTCCAACAATTGTTTAGTTTGATATTTCTAACAGCCCATTTATAAGCTGCCTTCTTTCCCTCGGTTTTTTTGCTTAGCAAGAAAATATGATGTAAGCACCTATTCAGTTCGTAATTTGATTTGCTTTGGTCATAGTAGTCGCTGAATGTAGTGAGGATGGAACTCGTTTGGCCTTGATCAGCCCAATAGTTAATCCAGTCCGAAATAAACTTTTCACGGATCTGGTATGAAACAGAATGTAAGGCTGCCGTAAAATCAGTGAGGTTGGTGGGGGGTATAGTGGATGCTTCAGGACATTCTGTGTTGACATCTTCGTTAGTGGAAGAGCGCTCTCTTGGCGGTGGAGGCATGCCTCCAAGAACGTGGCACTGGTCTTCGTAAATACCTCTCAGAATATCATTCTCTTTGCTTCTTTCTTCTAATGCTGTCATTGCATCAAATGTTGTCATACACCTTAAAAATGAATGCTCTGGCTGCGTAGAAAGTGGAGATGACTTTACGAAACTTTCAAGTACAAGATGTGTTTTATGCCAATTTTCTTTTGATAGATGATAATCAAATTCGTCTACAAGGCGTTCTGGGTTGTGCTTTGCCAATAATTTAGTGAACCATCCGGGAATATGTCGAATTTCTCGCTCTGAAAAATCAAAGACATCAGTTGTGAAAGTTGTTACTCGTTCTAACCAATCAGAAACTTGGGGGCAGTTTGAATCAGAGCATTCCTGTATCGCTTCAAATACCTCATGTAAAGTAATGTCTTTTCTATGACCATAACCGACTGTATTGAGCGCGGTACGTTCTAGAAATTTCGCGGCTTCATCGTAAAGGCCAAGTTTAACTGCCAACTTGGCCAGATCAAGACTGTCATTTGCCAATGTTGCAGTATCATCTCTACGGAGTATCTCGGCATCAAACAATTTGGAGAATTCTAGAGATGCAGCTTCTTTAGGGAAATTGAAGATTGAGTTTTGAGTGGCAACATCAAAAAACACTCGAGAATCCCACCAAATACTTTTGGACAGGGCGCCTAGCTGATCTTGATTAAGGTTTCCGAATTCATCAACAGAGTTGCATAAGATGTTTAGATGAATCGAGATTTTGGCTAATGCCTTTCTAATGCTGAATAGGACTGCGGTGATTTGATAGCCCATTAAAAAATTATCTGGGCGTTCGAGAATGGCAAAAGAATCATACAAATCAGATATCTTGAATTCTTTGCCTTGCTTTAGGGTTTTAGCAGTATTCAATGATGCAAAATGGAACGTTAACCATGCGTTTTTGAGAAATTCCTGAAGATTCGTTGGATTGGTGAATTTCGGAGTTTCAATATCTGGGCAATTATTGAAGTTTGATACGAGTGTGCTAAAAAAGTACTCATAAAACGGAAGATGGCGGGTGTCTTCGTACTCAACAGGGCATTCAATTTCGTCAAGTTCGCCTATTGGAGGTTCGTTTCCAGCTAAATGTTGATAAAGCAGATATATGCTGGACTTCGCGTCTCCAACTTTAGGGTTAGTGGCTTCGAGTGAGGCATCTTCAATACTTGCCGCTAAAACTATTTCATCGTAGATGGCCGGAGCAATATCTTCTGGAATTTCAAAGCGGGATAAATCAAGGAGTAAGTGCCTATGCCCATATTGAACAAGTAGTTCAACGATTTTTCGGAAGGAAGAAGCCTTATCATTAAGCCTTCCATAGAAATCGTTTATGCGGTCTAAATCAGGATTGTTATAGCTAGTCAGCGTATGAAGATAGTCATCGACTAGGGTGTTTAGAGTCTGGTAATGATTTGGGTCTTCTTGGCGGGCATAAAAACGAATTCTTCGATAGATTTCCTTGGCGCAGGCATCAACGACCCTTTCGTCTTTGTCTTGGAAATGTTTGGCTACAATTGCGATTTCATTGTCTGAAATAATTCTTAGGTTGTCTGCTCGCCAAAGAAGCCCAAAATTGTCTTTCGAGATACTAAGTGAGCAATCGAGAAAATCACTGAAGTCCTGAATCTGAAACTGTGGTCCATTCAGCAGTCTCATTTTTAATATCCTTAGTCTTAATAGTTCTGGATATAGACTTCTTTCAAAAGCGATGCTTTCGGCGACGTTAAAAATGTGCTCGATGTGCTCTAAGGGGTAGCCCTTACAAAGCGATTGTACTAGCCAGTCTCTAGTGGTTCCTTGTAATAACGGGACGGCATTCCCTAGATTGGCTTCAATAATCCATCCCCAGCCCCACTTCCAATACTCAGGCGCATGTGTATTGATCCAGGTTTGAGAGATTCTATTTAGCCTATCTCTTGATTGAGCGAAAACATCCTTCCGCTTTAAATATACGAAGAGACTGCTATGAAAAGGGTTTATGCCACTTAGTCTCTGCTCTACGAGGTGTTGAATTTCAGAAAAGCTGTTTTGAAAAATAAGGCTATCTTGAAAGCAGTAGCCTAGGTGGGTTTTGTCTGGCCAGGAAAAATCGGCATTCGCTATAAGAAGAAGAATTTCTTTTGCGCTCTCAGAAAGCTTTACCCATAAATACTCGTAGTACGCATGTATGTCTCCGTCTGGGCAGGTCGGCAGTTTCTCCACATCATATTTATTAATTTTGTCCTTTGTTAGCTGCAGGCTGTTCAGGGAATAAAGAATATGGAGAGGGTATCCATGAGAAATGTCCAACAACGCTTGTGATATTTCTACAATTTCACTACGTTGATACTCATCATCACCAATTACATTAAGTTCTTCGCTAGATACTAGGAAGTCAATTCTTGACTTAATGGCTTCAAGCCCCATGGAGGGGATGTCTAGCCAGGATTTATCTCTTGGTGCTGAGCGTAACAGTGAATTGGGAAGATGCGCGTCGCTTATCGGCTGCGTTCCGAATAGCAAACAAATCTTATCTTTGAACGGGATAATCCGATTAACTAAGTGTTCGAGTTGGCTTATATCCGATCTTTCACGATAAACATGATCTAACCCATCAATAATGATAATTAGAGTTTTGTTATTTTCCGCAGCATTATCTGCCGCCTTACTTATCCAAGTCTCTAGCTGCTGGGGGTCAAATTTGTCACTATCGAAGTCGTTGGGATAAAGGGTTTTTATCTGACTTTGTAAAGACTGAGCTGCATTATTAAAAGCAATTCTGTCCCATATAAATTGGGGTGATAAATAGTAGTGGTGTCTAATTACAGGTGTCTTCTTCTCAATTAGTTCGTCAGTTAAGAATGACAAATATGTGCTCTTGCCCATGCCCGGTAGGCCTGAGATAACTGAACTACCTGGCTTGGCTGTTCTATTCAATATTTCGGTATGAAAATCGCCTGTGGGAGGTGTATACCCTCCTGGAATTTCAAAAAATTGGGAAATTGTTTTTCTAGTTCCTAGAGATAAGATTTCGTTTATATGTCTAAGATAAATTTTGCCATCTGGTGATGGTTCGTTTTTTCTTGTAGCCCAGCGTTCAATAGCTTTCAATAATTGGAGCCAGCTTTCATTGCTAGCATGGTCTGGTACAAGCGAGTCATGTAGTTTAAGTTCTAAGTCGTCAATTTCCTTTTGGCTATGTTCAAAAATTAGTGTTGCGAAAAAATCCCTAGCCTTTTGTTCTGTTCCTAGCTGGCCAGATATTTTGGACTTAATATCATCGGGTATGAGGGAGTAGTCTATTTTGTCTTCTTTTAGACAATTTAAAATAATCTGGTCAGGTATTCTGTTTGTAATAAGCTTGGCAATGGATATTGTGCTGGAAGTACCAAACTTCTCGATGTCGGCTGACCATTTTTCTAAAAAAGATGTGCCATTGCCCTTCTTCTTGAGTAGCCAGTCAAAATCTAAACGCAAATCTTCACGTTCAGAGTCAATTGTGAATTTGACTTGGTAGAGCTCATATTCTCCACTGGCTGTATAGCAAATAACATCATCAAGACTCTTAACATGGCCAAGACCTTGATTGCCCTCAATGCTCATCCATTGGTACTTTTCCGGGTCGTGAAACCAATTTATCAACGTGCGAATACATATGAGGTCTTGGTATGTGTATCCAACGCGAGTTAGTTGTGATGGTTTAATTTTTGAAGACGTTACCAGAATAAATTCCTTTTTATTAGTTTAGTTAATCACACCAGTAACATAACTAAATTGGAGTATTACAGATTTTTTGTTGTGGTACAGGCGATCATTAACCGAATTGTCAATATTCATCAACCTATCCCAGTAACTTTTGAAGTCCTGTATCAAAGCCTCTAGGAAAGATTTCTATGTTGTATTCCATGTCCTTCACTTGTCCTGCTTGCGTGGTTTGCCAGTCATGCTTTTCCATACATTCATTCGAGATAGCATAGGCTAAGGCTTTCTTTTCTGATTCGGTCAAGGTACCAGATAGCGTAGGCAGCACTTCAACATTAAGCCCTGTACTTGCGTCAAACTGACTTACAGGGCGCTTATCGATAGTGATATTCGCATGTTGTTTGAGCAAGTTCACCTCTTTGCGGTACCGGTTGCGTTTGGCAATGAGTTGACCAAAAAAAGCGTGTACCGCTGGGTCAGGGATAAGCTCCAAAAGCTTATTATCCTGTGGAATAGATTTGGATCGTGAAATGGGTGATAACGGCTTTTTCGTGTTCGTATTACACTCGGTCATAGATGCGGTTAGCTGCCGCTTTAGAATGTTTAATCAACCCGCCGCCATTCCAGCAGTCCCCTCATGTACTGATTTCAGAGGCTTTGATATTTCTGATGGTGCCCGGGGCCGGAATCGAACCGGCACGACCGCATAGTTGAGGGATTTTAAGTACAATAGCTGAATACATAATACAAGTTCGCTCTAATTAACCTGAATCCCTCAGAATCATCTGAAGGATCTAGGATTAAAAATCTCATTTTATCTGAAACTTAATATCAACTTATCTGCAACAAATATCTTTTTTTGTGAATTTGAGGGCAGACGCGACAAATCAATCCCATTTCAAACCGCCACCGGTTTGATACTCGGTGACTTTGGTTTCGAAGAAGTTTTTCTCCTTCCGCATATTGGCTTGTTCATCAAGCCAGGGCAGGGTGGCTTCAGCGCCTGGGAAGGGTTCTTCAAAGCCTAATTGTTTGGCACGGCGATTCGCGGTGTAGCGGAATTGGCCGTGGTGGGCTTCTTTTGAGTAACCCAAGATCGGGTCACGCAAGATATAACCACCGTAGGTTGCTTCTGCCGCGTCGGCTTCTTCGAACATCTCCTGGATTTTCTTTGGATCCAGTTTGACGTTTTCTTCTTTGATGATTTGTTTGCAAACACGAATACCAAACGAGGCGTGCATGACTTCATCACGCATGATGTATTGAAGCTGTTCGCCAGTGCCTTTCATCAGGCCACGACGTTGCAGAGCAAAGATCGGTGAGAAGCCGTTATAGAACCAGCTGCCTTCGAAAATGCCGGCGAAGAACGCATAGGACATGACGAAGTTTTCCAGTTCGTCTTTATCACGCAGATCGATATCGCTACGCATAACGGTATCCAGACGTTCATTGGCCAGTTTGATCTTTTGGTAAATCTCCGGCACTACGCGGTAGCGGTTGTAGATTTCACTTTGATCCAGACCAATGGTTTCGATGCAGTGCTGGTAGGTCCAGGTATGCAATGCTTCTTCATACACCTGACGTGCCTGATAAATCTGCAGTTCCGGTGCGGTCATTTTTTCCATCACCGCCAGACCGATATTACGCATAGCGAGAATATCGGAGGTGGTCAGGTATGACAGTACGTTTTCATAAACATGACGTTCTTCTAATGTCAGTTTATGACGGTAGTCGTGAACGTCCTGTGCCATGTTGATATCAAGTGGCGTCCAGTGGTTTTTGTTGGCGTTTAAGAAGTAATTCCACGCCCACGGATATTTGAATGGAGCAAGCTGATTGATATCAGCTTGTCCATTGACCACACGTTTGTCATCAGCATTAATGGCTTTGGCATTTGATGGCGGCAGTTCACTGACACTGGCCGAGGTTGGCTCGGGTGTGTCGAGTTCATTGGCCGCTTGCTGAGACACAGGAAGCAGGTCGTTGTCGACTTTGTCAGTTGCCGGTTTTTCGGCAAGTGGATCATCCCAGTTAAACATTATTGGCAAGCCTCGCAGTCTGGTTCCAAGATTGAACAGGCTTTCGGTGCATCAATACCTTCACCTGAAATAAAGTCATCTTCTTGTTTGGCAACCGGCTTTAACACGGGTGGTGCAGTCGGTTTAGCAGTTGTTGCTGTGGTTGGCGCGGTGCTGGTTTTCTCGGCACCGGTTGCGCCCATTGAACGCAGGTAATAAGTGGTTTTGAGGCCACGTACCCACGCCAGTTTGTATAGATTGTCCATTTTCTTACCGGATGGTTCCGCCATGTACAAGTTCAAGCTTTGTGCTTGATCCAGCCATTTTTGACGACGTGATGCGGCTTCAATCAACCAGCGTGCATCCATTTCAAATGCGGTGGTGTACAGCGCTTTCAGTTCATCAGGTACACGGTCAATTGCCAGCAAGCTGCCATCGTAGTATTTGAGGTCATTGATCATGACGTCATCCCACAAGCCGCGTGCTTTCAGATCTTCAACCATGTATGGGTTGATAACAGTGAACTCACCTGACAGGTTCGATTTCACGAACAGGTTCTGATACGTCGGTTCAATTGACTGGCTGACGCCACAGATGTTTGAAATCGTTGCAGTCGGTGCAATCGCCATGGTGTTGGAGTTACGCATGCCTTGACGTTTAACCTTGTCACGCAGTGCATCCCAATCCATGGTTTTGCTTTCGTCTTGTTGCAGATATTCGCCACGTGCTTCTTTGAGGATCTTGATGGAATCAATCGGCAGAATACCTTTGCTCCACAAGCTGCCTTCGTAGGATTTGTATTTGCCACGTTCTGCAGCCAAATCAGAAGACGCATCAATCGCGTAGTAGCTGACCGCTTCCATTGATTCATCAGCGAATTTCACCGCTTCTTCGGTGCTGTAAGGAATACGCAGTTTATA
>TARA_R100000501_G_C2631282_1_pt1 | contig 13430 bp, 12 predicted proteins | sample TARA_R100000501 | Tara Oceans TARA_R100000501 (sample SAMEA2620120) | marine metagenome | biome: marine biome (ENVO:00000447); feature: mesopelagic zone (ENVO:00000213) & marine oxygen minimum zone (ENVO:01000065); material: "saline water (ENVO:00002010), including plankton... | reverse complement strand
CCCCGCCATATGCGTCGATGCGGCGAGTGTGCATGCGATCATAAAGCACGCCGATACACAGGAACATCGCACCGGAAACAAAACCGTGCGAAACCATCTGAACGATAGCCCCTTCCACGCCGGCAGTGTTGAAAATGAAAAACCCCAGGGTCACAAAGCCCATATGCGCCACCGAAGAGTACGCCACCAGTTTTTTCATGTCGTCTTGCACAATGGCGACCAGGCCAATGTATATCACTGCAATCAACGACAGTGAAATCATGAGCCAGGCGAGATCTTGCGATGCATCGGGCGCGATCGGCAGCGAAAAACGCAAGAAACCATAAGCGCCCAGCTTCAACATGATGGCAGCCAGCACTACCGACCCCCCCGTCGGTGCTTCAACGTGCGCATCGGGTAACCAGGTATGTACCGGCCACATCGGCACTTTCACAGCGAAGGCAGCCAGCATTGCCAGGAAGATCAGCACTTGAGGGGTGTAGGCCAGCGGCAGTTGATGCCAGGTTTGAATATCGAAAGAGCCGCCGGAGGCGTGCCACAAATAGATGAACGCAACCAACGTGAGTAACGAACCCAACAAGGTGTACAGAAAAAACTTGAATGCCGCATATACCCGATTCGGACCGCCCCATGCCCCGATAATGATGTACATGGGTATCAGGGTGGCTTCGAAGAAAACATAAAACAGCAGACCGTCGAGCGCGGCAAACACACCCACCATCAAACCCGACAAAATCAGGAATGCAGCCATATACTGCGCCACTTTGCGCGTAATGACTTCCCAACCTGCCACCACCACAATAATGGTAATAAACGCGGTCAACAGCACAAACCACAGGGAGATTCCATCGATGCCGAGGTGGTAATTAACGGCAAACGTTTCAATCCAGGGAGATTTTTCCACGAACTGCATGTCGGCTGTGTTGTTGTTGAAACCGACATACAAGGGCAAAGTGACCAGAAAGCCCAGAACCGCACCCGCCAATGACAGCCAGCGCGTCAGGCCAGGCCGGTCGTCGCGGCCCAGTAGCAGCACCAGAAGGCCTGCCACTATGGGCACAAAAATCGACAAGGTAAGCCAAGGAAGAGAGGAAGACGCCATATCGCTAGCCATCAGTGAACCATCAGCACAAAATAGGTTAGAAACGCCAGAATGCCGATAATCATGGCAAACGCGTAGTGATAAATGTAGCCGGACTGGATATGCCGGCTAACGGCCGCCACCATGCCAACCACATGGGCACTGCCATTAACCAGCACACCGTCGATGAAGCCGCGGTCACCCTTCTGCCACAAGCCCCGACCCAGGCACCGCGCGCCGCGCATAATAACCTGCTCGTTGAACCAGTCGGCATAGTATTTGTTTTCCAGCACTGTGTTCAGCCCGGAAAGCTTCGACTTGATGGCTGCCGGCACGGCAGGATTCACCATGTAGCAATACCAGCAAATAACGAAGCCTGCGACCACCAACCAGAATGGCAGCGTGATAAAACCGTGCAAGCCATAAGCCAGCCAGCCGTGCCAGCCTTCAGCCAGATCCGCCATGGCCGGGTGCGACGGCAGGTTTGCAATAACACCGCTAAAGTAGCCGTTGAACAACAAGGGGTCGACAAACCAGATACCCGCAATCACCGACGGAATCGCCAGCAATACCAGCGGCACTGTCACCACCCAGGGTGACTCATGGGGCGCACCGCCATGATGAGCATGATCATCGTGACCGTGGCTGCCATGCTCTGGCGAGCCATGCGCAGGGAAGCGCTCTTTGCCATGGAAGACAAGAAAATATACACGGAAGGAATAAAGCGAAGTCACCAATACGCCAATCAGGGTTGCGTAATAGGCAAAACCCGCGCCCCATACATTTGCCGCGCCGGCCGCTTCGATAATGTGTTCCTTCGAGTAGTAACCTGAAAAGAACGGGGTACCCACCAGGGCTAGCGTCCCCATCAGGAAAGTTATCCAGGTAATCGGCATGTATTTACGCAGGCCACCCATGTTGCGAATGTCCTGATCGTGATGCATGCCGATAATGACGGAGCCCGCACCCAGGAACAGCAACGCTTTGAAAAAAGCGTGCGTCATTAAGTGGAAAATGGCCACCGAGTACGCCGATGCACCCAGGGCAACTGTCATGTAGCCCAGTTGGGAAAGCGTGGAATAAGCGACAACGCGCTTGATGTCATTCTGGATAATCCCCAGGATACCCAGGAACAGGGCACCGATGGCACCAATGACGATGATGAATGACAAAGCCGTATCGGAAAGTTCGAATACCGGTGAAAAGCGGGCCACCATAAAAATACCGGCGGTAACCATTGTGGCTGCGTGGATCAGCGCCGAAATAGGTGTAGGGCCTTCCATCGAATCGGGCAGCCAGGAGTGCAACGGCACCTGGGCGGATTTACCCATGGCACCGATAAACAGGCAAATACACGCCACCGTAACAAGCGACCAATCGGTGCCGGGGAACGACGTTTCCGCCAGCGAACCTGCCTGTGAGAAAACCTGGTCGTAATTCATGCTGCCGGTATAGGCAAACAGCAAGCCAATACCCAAAATAAAACCAAAATCGCCGACACGGTTAATGAGAAACGCTTTCATATTCGCGAAAATGGCTGTTGGCCGGGTATACCAGAAACCAATCAGCAAATACGACACCAAGCCCACCGCTTCCCAACCGAAGAACAGCTGCAGCATATTGTTGGCCATAACCAGCATGAGCATGGAAAAGGTGAACAATGAAATGTAGGCGAAAAAGCGCTGGTAACCCGGGTCATCTGCCATATAACCAATGGTGTAAATGTGCACCATGAGTGAAACTGACGTGACGACCACCATCATCAGGGCGGTCAGGCTATCGATTAAAAAGCCGATTTCGATAGCGGTGCCGCCAATGGCATTCCATGTGTATACGGCGCCATTAAAGGTTTCCCCATTCAGTACCTGGAACAGCACTACAACCGAGCCAATGAACGAAATAAGCACACCCAGAATGGTGATGCTATGGGCAGCCGAGCGACCCACCTGACGCCCCAGAAACCCTGTACCGAAAAGACCCGCCAATATCGCCCCCACCAATGGAGCCAAGGCAACAACAAGATATAAAGTGGTTGAACTCATAGTTATTTATTCCATCAACCGTTCAGGTGATCCAGTTCTTCAACATTGATGGTGTTCAGGTTACGGAACAACAACACCAAAATAGCCAGGCCGATCGCCGCTTCTGCGGCGGCGACGGTAAGAATGAAGAACACGAAGACCTGACCCGAGGCTTCGCCCAGCCAGGTGGAAAACGCCACAAAATTAATATTGGCCGACAATAGAATCAGCTCGATGGACATGAGCAGAATCAACAAATTACGTCGATTCACAAAAAAACCAAAAATACCGATGCAGAAAAGAATGGCTGCCAGAACCAGATAGTGGGCCAAGGTAATGGTCATTATTTTTCCCCCTGGTCGCGCGACTCATCGACCTTTTCAGTTTGAGACGGCAGGTTAACCAGACGCACCCGATCTTTGGCCCGCACTTTTACCTGCTGCGATGGATTGCTGTACTTCACATCGCGTCGACGGCGCAGGGTAAGTGCAATTGCCGCAACCATGCCGACCAACAAAATAACCGCACCAACCTCAACGGCGAAAAAATATTGGCCGTACATGAGCTCGCCCAGCGAAGCGGTATTGTTGTAACCCGCTTGTTGCGCCGCCGGGCCGCCGGTGTCGCCCCATGTGGTAATAAGCACAAAGGCCATTTCCAGCACCATGATCGACCCGATAATCAGACCCATGGGTAAATACGCTTTTACTCCGCGGCGGAGATTTTCCATTCGCACATCAAGCATCATGACGACGAACAGGAAAAGCACCATCACCGCACCCACATAAACCAGCACAAGCAACAAGCCAAGGAATTCCGCACCAATCAGAATCCACAACATTGCAGCAGTAAAGAATGCCAGAATCAGATTCAATACAGCGGTGACCGGGCTTGCAGCGGTAATAACGCGAAACGCAGCGACCACCAGAACAACGGCCAGCAAATAAAACAGGACAGTAGCAAATGTCATAAGAGTCAGTCCTGAAAATCAGCGATAAGGCGCGTCTTCGGATCGACGGCGCGCAATTTCAGATTCGTAGCGATCACCAATCGCCAACAACATGTCTTTGGTGTAGTACAGGTCGCCCCGCTTTTCACCGTGGTATTCATGAATATGGGTTTCCACAATGGAATCCACCGGACAGCTTTCTTCGCAAAATCCACAGAAAATACATTTGGCCAGATCAATGTCGTAGCGACTGGTACGACGGGAGCCGTCGTCTCGCTCTTCAGACTCAATCGTAATGGCCAGGGCGGGGCACACCGATTCGCACAACTTGCAGGCAATACAACGCTCTTCACCGTTCGGATAACGACGCAACGCATGCAACCCGCGAAAGCGCGGTGAAGCAGGCGTTTTTTCCTGCGGATAGCGCAATGTCACTTTCCGTTTGAAAAAATTCTTGCCGGTTAACCGCATGCCTTTAAGCATTTCGGTAAGCATTAAACTGCCGAAAAAATCTTTAATCGCTTCCATATCTAGCCCCAGTTAACCCTTTATTGCCAAATATTCCACGGCGTTTGCATCCAGATCGCCACAACAACCAGCCAGACACCCGTCAATGGAATAAATACTTTCCAGCCCAGGCGCATAATTTGGTCGTAGCGATAACGGGGAAACGTTGCACGGAACCATATGAATAGGGAAACCACGAAAAAGGTCTTGAGACCCAACCACAACCAGCCGGGAATCCAGGTGAAGGGTGCGATATCAATAATGGGAAGCCAGCCACCCAGAAACATGATAGAAGCCGTAGCCGACAGCAGAATCATATTGGCGTACTCACCCAGGAAGAACAGCGCGAAAGCCGTACCCGAATACTCCACCATGTGACCCGCAACAATTTCCGACTCACCTTCGACGACATCGAATGGGTGCCGATTGGTTTCCGCCACACAAGACACCACGTAAATAACAAATAGCGGCAGCAGTGGCAGCCAGTTCCACGACAGGAAGTTCAGCCCCATGTCGGCAAACAGGCCACGGTCTTGACCCAACACAATATTGCTTAAATTCAGCGAACCCGATACCAGCAGTACCGTAACCAGCACGAACCCGATTGCCAGTTCATACGACACCATTTGAGCCGCTGCCCGCATTGCGCCCAAAAAAGCGTATTTCGAATTCGATGCCCACCCTGCGACAATAACGCCGTAGACCCCTACCGACGTAATAGCCATCAGGTAAAGCAAGCCCGCATTGATATCGGAAAGTACGAGCTCGGGCCCAAACGGAATGATGGCCCAGGCGGCCAAAGCCGGCATTAGCGTGACAACCGGTGCCAGAATAAATAAAACCTTATTCGCCTGACTGGGAACCACCAGTTCTTTTGTGAGCAATTTAAAAACGTCGGCAAACGGTTGCAGCAGCCCCCGCGGCCCCACCCGTGTGGGCCCCAGGCGAATGTGCATGGCACCGATCATTTTCCGTTCCCAATAGGTCAGGTAGGCAACGCAAAGAATGATCGGAACGGCAATCACCACAATTTTTACCAGCGTCCAAACCACATACCACGCAGTTGGCCCGATCAGACCCGCCCCAAACTCGTTAATTGTGTTCAGCCATTCCATTTAGGCACGCTCCAACGTAACTTGGCCAAAGGCACTACCCAGGTCAACGGTTTGCGGAAACGCTGTAGCAACACGTACAGTACCCGGCGCCACGGCGTCGTCTACCTGTACTTGCAAAACCACCTGCCCGGTTTCTGAACGAACCCGCGCGGCATCGCCTGCTTGCAAACCATATTGCTTCAATGTTTCGACATGCGCGCGCAAAACGGGCGGACGGGAAGCCGGCGTTTCCTGCAAAGGTTTGGCGCGACGAACAATTGAGTCACTGCGATACACCGGCACATCGGCCACGCGCTCAAGCCCCTCGACCTCATTGACCAAGGCCGGCGCAATACGAACTTCGTTAGATAGCCTTTCATGCGCGCTGGGCGACAACACGGCATCGCGCACTGCCTCTGATGTCTCTTCGTCGAAGCCCGACAGTTCGAATAAATTACCCAGAACACGCAATACTTTCCAGGCAGGACGCGTTTCACCGAACGGCGCCGCTGTGCCACGGAAGCTTTGCACACGCCCCTCTGCATTCACAAAGGTGCCCGACGTTTCCGTGTAGGGAGAAACCGGCAACATAACATCGGCCCAATCAGCAGCCGCATTGGCGTAAGGGGTAAGCGCCACGTTGAACTCCGCCTGCTTCAGAGTCTGTACAGCTTGCCGGCCGTTATCAGCATCAAACAGGGGTTCAGCGTGCATGACAATATACGCTTTTAACGGCTTGCTTAGCATTTGCGCAGCCGTTTGCGCGCCGACGGCCGGTACGGCCCCTGCCAAATAACCACCTACCGTGTTACCACCTGTTGTCAGCAACCCAAGACGCCCTTTTGCCAGCCGAGCAACCTCTTGTGCATTGGCCGCAATCTGAGACGCAAAAGGCGAAGTGACCGCAGTATTACCCAACAAAATGGCAACCCGCTGACCTGAAGCCAACATTTCGGCAACACGTTTTGCCGCGTCCGAGATTTTGACACCCGCGAAAGCCTGAGCCGGTGACTCACCGGCAGACTCAGCCAATACCACCGCGACTTCCGCCAGCGCGTTGGGCAGGGCTGAAGGTTTTACTTCAAAATGGGACGCAACATTCATGAGCGGATCGTCGTAGGCGCTACCAATAAATGCGATCTGGGTACCCGTTTTGGCGGCCTGACGCAGGCGCTGCGCCATGAGAGGCTGATCTTTGCGAATAAAGCTGCCTACAACCAAAACACGGTCCAGCGTATTCAACTCGGCAACCGGCATGCCCAGCCAAGGGGCGCCCTGGAATGCCTGAACAAAATCCGTATCGTTATAGCGCAGACGAAAATCAATATTTTCCGAACCGAGGCTGCGCGTAAGCCGGGCCAAGAGCGATAACTCTTCCACCGTGGCCTGTTCGCTGCCCAATGCGCCGATTTGATTCGCACCGTGTTGATCGCGCACTTTATTCAGGCCTTTCACCACCGCCTGCAACGCATCGCCCCAAGATGCCTCCGACCAGTTGCCGTCGGCGTCTTTCACCATGGGATGCGCCAGGCGATCGCCGGCATACAAACCGGTATAGGCAAAACGATCACGGTCGGAAATCCAGCACTCGTTAACCTCTTCATTTTCGAAGGGAACGACGCGCATCACCTGATCGTTCTTCACTTGTACAACAAGGTTCGCACCCAGACTGTCGTGCGGGCTCACCGACCGACGACGCGCCAGCTCCCATGTACGCGCCGAATAGCGGAACGGCTTGGAGGTCAGCGCCCCAACCGGGCAGATGTCGATCATGTTGCCCGACAGTTCGGACTCGACCGCCCGCCCCACGAAGCTGGTAATCTCGGAGTGTTCTCCCCGGTTAATCATGCCCAGTTCCATCATGCCGCCGATTTCCTGACCGAAGCGTACACAACGTGTGCAATGAATACAGCGCGGCATTTCCTCTGCGGAAATGAGCGGCCCCATCTCTTTATGAAAGACCACGCGCTTCTCTTCCTTATAGCGCGAAGCCGACTCGCCGTAGCCCACCGACAAATCTTGCAATTGACACTCACCACCCTGATCGCAAATAGGACAATCGAGGGGGTGATTGATCAGCAGAAACTCCATGACGCTTTCTTGTGCCGCCACCGCTTTTTCCGACGCAGTGTGAACAACCATGCCGTTGGAGGCCGGAGTGGCACAAGCAGGCATGGGTTTGGGGGCTTTTTCAACCTCAACCAAACACATGCGGCAGTTGGCCGCAATAGACAATTTCTTGTGATAGCAAAAATGCGGCACATACAGCCCTAGCTTATTGGCCGCATGCATAACCATGCTGCCTTCGGGCACTTCAACTTTCTTGCCGTCGATGGTGAGTTCAACCATTAGCGTATCCTGACCCTACAAATATTTGGGCACCACACAGCTTTTATGCTCGATGTGGTGTGCGAACTCGTCGCGGAAATGCTTGATAAAGCTGCGAACGGGCATGGCTGCAGCATCGCCCAGCGCACAAATCGTGCGGCCCATAATGTTATGCGCTACGGAATCAAGAACCTCAAGGTCTTCCGGACGCCCTTGACCGTGCTCAATTCGATGCACCATGCGATACAACCAACCCGTACCCTCGCGACACGGTGTGCACTGCCCGCAGCTTTCTTCATAGTAAAAATAAGACAGACGCATCAAAGATTTCACCATGCAGCGGGTTTCGTCCATGACGATGACGGCCCCCGAACCCAGCATCGAGCCGGCCTTGGCAATGCCGTCGTAATCCATGGTGGTTTCCATCATGACGTCGCCCGGCACCACCGGAGCACTCGACCCTCCGGGAATCACCGCTTTGATTTTACGCCCGCCACGCATGCCGCCTGCCAACTTCAAAAGTTCCGAAAAAGGCGTGCCCAGTGGAACTTCATAATTCCCGGGCAATTCGACGTCGCCCGACACAGAAAACAACTTTGTGCCGCCATTATTGGGGATGCCGGTTTCCAGATAGGCTTGACCGCTGTTGCGGAAAATCCAGGGCACCGCAGCGAACGTTTCCGTATTGTTGATGGTGGTGGGCTTGCCGTATAAGCCATAGCTGGCTGGGAAAGGCGGTTTGAAACGTGGCTGACCTTTCTTGCCTTCCAACGACTCCAGCAGTGCAGTTTCTTCCCCGCAAATATAAGCGCCATAACCATGGAATGCGTGCAACTGGAAACTGAAATTGCTGCCCAGGATTTTGTCGCCCAAAAAGCCGGCTTTACGCGCTTCTTCCAGCGCTTCTTCGAAACGATCATATATTTCGAAAATTTCGCCGTGAATATAGTTGTAGCCCACGCTGCAACCCATGGCGTAAGCCGCAATAGCCATACCTTCAATGACAATATGTGGGTTAAAGCGAAGGATATCGCGGTCTTTGAACGTACCCGGTTCGCCTTCGTCTGAGTTACACACCAGATATTTCTGACCAGGTAAGTTGCGGGGCATGAAGCTCCACTTCAAACCAGTGGGGAAGCCCGCCCCCCCACGACCGCGCAAACCAGAGGTTTTAACTTCTTCAATGACGTCTTCCGGTGACATGCCGGAGGACAAAATTTTGCGCAAGGCTTCATACCCGCCCCGCTTGACGTAATCTTCCAGGCGCCAATTCGTGCCATCGAGACCGGCCACGATTTGCGGGCTGATATGACGATCATGAAAAATCATACTGCGCGACAAATCGTTGTTGGGCGCAATATCGAGGCCTTCCGAAAATTTTTGCAAAATAGCGGCGGTGCTCATTGCGCCCCCCCGTTCTGTTTCAATTCATTGATCATGGCATCGATCTTTTCCGGCATCATGCGCACACACATGTGTTTGTTGTTCACCAACATGACCGGGGAATCACCACAAGCGCCCATGCACTCACCCTCAACCAATGAGAAGAGACCGTCTTGCGTTGTTTCATGAAAACCGATACCCAACGTTTTCTTCAAATGCTCCGCTGCGCTAACCCCGTCGCGCAAGGCACAGGGCAAATTAGTGCACACGGATATTTTGAAACGACCAGGAAGCTGGGTATCGAACATATTGTAGAACGTTGCCACCTCTTGAACAGCAATAGGTGGAACCTGCAAATAACGGGCAACATCTTCAATAACGTCGATAGAAACCCAGCCTTTCTCGTCTTGGGCTATGGCCAATGCAGCCATAATGGCTGATTGCTTCTGTTCTTCGGGGAACTTGATCAGTTCCCGGTCAATTTTCTGATAGGCTTTTTCGGAAAGCAGCATAGTTTGATCCGGTCGTTACCTTGGCTTGCGCCCGTTAGCGGTCAATTTCACCAAACACAATATCGAGCGTGCCGATAATGGTTACCGCATCGGCAATCATGTGCCCACGTGACATTTCATCAAGCGCTTGCAAATGCGCAAACCCCGGCGCACGAATTTTCAAGCGATACGGCTTATTGGCCCCATCGGAAATCATGTAAATACCAAATTCGCCTTTGGGATGTTCAACCGCACTGTAGGCCTCGCCACGCGGCACATGCATCCCTTCGGAAAACAACTTGAAATGGTGAATGAGATCTTCCATCCCGGTTTTCATTTCCTCGCGCGAAGGCGGCGCGACTTTGTGGTTGTCGACGATGACCGGGCCGGGATTATTGCGCAACCACTCAACGCACTGGCGAATAATGCGATTACTTTCACGCATTTCAGCCACACGCACCAGATAACGATCGTAGCTGTCGCCGTTCACACCTACCGGTATGTCGAAATCGAGGCGATCGTACACTTCGTAAGGTTGTGTACGACGCAAATCCCACTCGACACCCGAACCACGCAACATGGGGCCGGTAAAGCCCAGCGCCTTGGCGCGATCCGGGTCGACTACACCGACGCCCACCAAACGCTGCTTCCATATACGATTATCTGTTAACAGCGTTTCGTATTCATCAATACAGGTTGGGAAACGATTGGTGAAATCTTCAATGAAGTCGAGCAATGAGCCGGAACGTGCATCGTTCATGGCTTTTAATTCTTTGGCGCTGCGGTATTGGCTGCTTTCACCATATTGCGGCATGGTGTCAGGCAGATCGCGATACACGCCGCCCGGGCGATAGTATGCCGCATGCATGCGCGCACCAGACACGGCTTCGTAACAATCCATTAGGTCTTCACGCTCGCGGAACGTATAAAGAAATACCGCCATGGCGCCCACATCGAGCGCATGCGAGCCGAGAGACATTAAATGATTCAGAATCCGGGTGATTTCGTCGAACATGACCCGGATATACTGCGCGCGCAATGGCACCTCTATGCCGGCCAGCTTTTCAATCGCCATCACATAGGCGTGCTCATTGCACATCATGGAAACGTAATCAAGACGATCCATGTAAGGCAAGCTTTGCAAATACGTTTTATGCTCGGCCAGTTTTTCGGTGGCACGATGCAGCAAACCAATGTGAGGATCGGCGCGCTGAATAACTTCACCGTCGAGCTCAAGAACCAGGCGCAACACGCCGTGTGCCGCAGGGTGCTGAGGCCCGAAGTTCAGGGTGTAATTCTTGATTTCAGCCATGTTATCGCTCTACTCCGTAGCCCTCTTCACGCACGATACGCGGCGTAATTTCGCGCGGCTCAATGGAAACCGGCTGATAAATCACCCGTTTCTGCTCGGTGTCGTAACGCATTTCAACGTTGCCCGACAGAGGGAAATCTTTGCGGAAGGGATGCCCGATAAACCCGTAATCGGTAAGAATGCGCCGCAAATCAGGGTGACCTTCGAACACAATGCCATACAAATCGAATGCTTCGCGCTCGAACCAGTTCACCGAAGGCCAGACATTGAACAGCGTATCTATCACGGGGAATTCATCGTTTTGCACCCATGTACGAACTCGCAACCGCCAATTGTGCGCAACAGACAGCAGGTGGATCACAACGGCATAACGTTGCGGAAACTTGGGCGGCGCAACCTGCGCGGCGGGTTCGCCGTAAGTGGCGTAATCGACCCCGCATAAATCGATGCATAGTTCAAAAGACAATGCCGGCGTATCACGCAAAGCCGTACAGACATCTACCCACTGGCCCGCCGGGACATCAAGAGTGAGCTCGTTCAACGCTTCCTTCAGGGAACAGTTTTGGGCAAACTGTGTCTGCAGGTGATTTTTCAGAGTTTCAAGCCGGGTCATAATAAATTCGTCGGACGATTTAAAGGGGCGCGCAAATTAGCGGGCGATGGTGTTGGTGAGGCGAATTTTATTTTGCATTTGCAAAAGCCCGTAAACCAGCGCTTCCGCTGTGGGGGGACACCCCGGCACATAAACATCGACCGGGACTATTCGATCGCAGCCCCTGACGACGGAATAAGAATAGTGATAATAGCCGCCCCCGTTCGCACAGGAGCCCATGGAAACCACCCAACGCGGCTCGGGCATTTGGTCGTAAACCTTGCGCAAGGCAGGTGCCATTTTGTTGCACAAAGTGCCGGCCACGATCATGAGGTCGGACTGGCGCGGACTGGGGCGAAAAATAATACCGAATTGGTCAAGGTCGTAGCGCGCCGCGCCGGCGTGCATCATTTCCACGGCACAGCAAGCCAGGCCGAATGTCATTGGCCACAAAGAACCGGTTTTGGCCCAGTTCAAAAACTTGTCTGCACTGGTCGTGATAAAGCCTTCTTTCAGAATGCCGTCGATTGCCATGATTTAGCCCATATAACGATAAATGCCGTATGCCGGCCATAACAAATCTGCCACGCGCAGCGTCGACTACTCCCAGTCGAGCGCGCCCTTCTTCCACTCGTAAAGGAAACCAACGGTGAGCACCGCCAGAAATACCATTACAGTCCAGAACCCAACCATGCCCAGGGCATCGTTCGCAATTGCCCAGGGGAAAAGAAAGGCAATTTCAAGATCGAACAAAATGAAGAGAATGGCAACCAGGTAATAACGCACATCGAACTTCATGCGCGAATCATCGAATGCTTCGAAACCACACTCGTAGGGAGACAACTTTTCAGCATCAGGGCGATGAGGCCCCAACACGCGGCCAACCGTTAAAAGCGCAAAGCCTATGCCCGTGGCAACAATTACAAACAGCAGAACGGGGAAATACTCTTGCAGGTTCATGCCATGCGTCCAACCGTGATAAGTAAACTTTTGGATTGTATCATTTTGCGAACGCACATTTGGGGGTTAACCCTGTTTTGATACAAAACAACGACGCAAAACAAAAGCCACCCCGAGAGAGTATATAGTGAATTTTGTGTACTTCTGTCGGTGAGTGAGTGAATGCCCCATGAGCAATGGTTTTTGGGGCATTTTCATTTTTACACGGTGTGTAATTTGGTGTGTAAAAATAGGAGCACTTGTTCCAAGGGCTCTGCCCTCTCGCCGCAAGCGGCGATTCACCCGAGGTATTTCACGACCAGCGATGTGATCGAGTGAGAGCACAGATACAGATAACTTCCTCGGGGATGCTTAAAAGTGAGCAATGGTCGTACCACCATACTCATACTGTAGCTGGAGATTGCCACATTAAATTGGCCGCCCGTCGCTCTGGTCGCAAAGCGAACATTCGAAGTGGTGCCCAGAGCGCCATCTTCCAGCCGTAAAAGGCCAGGGATTTCGTTGAGACCGAAACCCAGCTACTGCGCCGTTTTCACAAACTTCAGCCTATCAAACTCGCCAGTTACTACGCGTCTGTTAAGTAAAAGTATTTGAAGGCTTCTCGATCACTCTACCTTTAGATTTTGCTGGTATTGCAGCATTTGCTCCATCATCAGCTGCATTTGATCCATGCGCTCCTGCATCATCTGAATTTGTTGCTCGTTAGACAGAC
>TARA_R100000501_G_C2631284_1_pt1 | contig 13442 bp, 10 predicted proteins | sample TARA_R100000501 | Tara Oceans TARA_R100000501 (sample SAMEA2620120) | marine metagenome | biome: marine biome (ENVO:00000447); feature: mesopelagic zone (ENVO:00000213) & marine oxygen minimum zone (ENVO:01000065); material: "saline water (ENVO:00002010), including plankton... | reverse complement strand
GGTACGCCGTTGGCTCTAAAGATGAAAAAGCCGGACAAACCGGTTTCGCTCACTTATTTGAGCACTTGATGTTCAATGGTACCGAAAACTACGATGACGAATACTTCGGTCCTTTTGAGCGCGCAGGTGCTACCGAAATGAACGGCACCACTAACAATGACCGTACTAACTACTTTGAGAATGTCCCTACGCCAGCACTTGATATGGCACTTTGGATGGAATCTGACCGTATGGGTCACCTGTTGGGAGCAGTAACTCAGGAAAAACTCGATGAGCAGCGTGGCGTTGTACAAAACGAAAAACGTCAAGGTGAAGCTCAGCCCTATGGTAAAGCCTGGAGTTATATCGCCGAGCAAACCTTCCCTGAAGGTCACCCATACTCATGGTCTGTTATTGGCTCAATGGAAGACTTAAACGCAGCTTCTCTGGACGACGTACACCAGTGGTTTGAAGATTACTACGGCGCAGCTAATGCAGTATTGGTATTGGCAGGCGATATTGATGTGGAAACCGCAAAGGAGAAAGTCACTAAATACTTTGCCGATATCGGACCTGGCAAGCCATTGAAGAAGCATGAAGCCTGGGTTGCTAAGCGCGACGAACAAAAACGTGCAACCATGGAGGATCGCGTTCCGGCTCCTCGAGTTTATAAAGTGTGGAATACCGCACAAATGGGAACTGCTGACTCTGAGTACCTTAACCTTCTGGCCGATATTTTAGCTAACGGTAAAAACTCACGACTTTATGAACGTTTAGTTTACAACGAGCAAATTGCCAGTTCTGTAGGAGCCTTCCAGTACGGTCGCAAACTGGCCGGTCAATTTATGATCACGGCCGACGCCAAGCCTGGTGTTGAACTTGAACAAATTGAAAAAATTATCGATGAAGAACTTGCGCGCCTAATACAAGAAGGCCCGACAGCAGCAGAATTACAACGCACTAAGTTCAGCACTACGGCAGATTTTGTTCGTCGCGCTGAAAAAGTCGGTGGCTTCGGTGGCAAGTCCGACATACTCGCCTCTGGCGCGGTCTATCATAATGACCCGGGCTTTTACGAAAAAGAAATGGAGTGGACTAAACAAGCTTCAACCAACGACCTGCAAAACGCTGCAGAACAGTGGTTAAGTCATGGTGACTTCGTTCTTAATGTCGTTCCACAACCTAACTACACTGCGCAAGAGACCAATGCAGACCGTTCACAACTACCAAATGTCGGCGACTTACCACAATTAGAGCTGCCAGAAGTTGAGCAATTTACTTTGTCCAATGGTTTAGAAGTTTATCTGGCACAGCGCAGCGATACACCAACTATTGAAATGAGTCTGGTTTTTGACAGTGGTTATGCCTCAGATGTTGGCGGTAAACTCGGTACAGCAAGTTACACCATGTCGATGCTAAAAGAAGGTACTGAAAACCTGAGTGCACTAGAATTAAATAAGCGCTTAGAGTCTTTAGGAACCAACTTAAATGCCTCGGCCAGTCTCGATAGCTCACGTATTAGCATGGACACACTCAGCGTTAACTTCGCTGAAAGCCTGGCGTTAATGAATGACGTTCTACAAAATCCGGCCTTCTCTGAAGAAGAAATTGAACGCAAACGTTCAAACTGGATAGAAGGCATTCGCAAGGAAGAGGCACGCCCTCAAACTCAGGCTCTACGTGTTCTTCCTGGCTTGATGTTCGGTGAAGGTCACGCTTATAGTCAGCCGTTAACGGGTTCAGGTACGGTTGAGTCTATCAAGTCTTTAACTCGTAAAGACTTGGTCGAGCATGCGCAAGCCTGGTTACGTCCCGACAACGCAAAGTTGGTTATCGTTGGTGATACAACCGTTGAGCAAGCGCAGTCACTATTAGAAGAGCAGTTCTCTAGTTGGCAGGCTCCGGCTTCTGACAAGCCTGAAAAGTCGCTTGATGCTTCAATGGCATCTGGAACCAGCCGTGTTTTCCTTATCGACAAGCCAGGAAACCCACAGTCTTTAATTATAGCCGGACAGCTGGCACCTTCTGGTCAGGTTGATAACGCTGACACCATCGATGTTATGAACACCATCCTTGGTGGTAGTTTTACCAGCCGTCTGAACATGAATTTACGTGAAGATAAAGGCTGGTCTTACGGTGCTCGCTCAATTTGGCTGGACAACGAAGGTCCGGGCTTATTAGTGGCTTTGGCACCAGTACAAACGGACAAGACCAAAGAATCTGTTGAGGAAATCGTAAAAGAGTTTACTCAATACGAAGGCGATAACCCTGCTACAGAAGACGAACTTGCCAAGGTGAAAGCTAATAAAACAGCTAAATTACCTGGCGCGTACGAAACGAAGGGTAGCCTGCTTAGCGGTTTGGTCAGTACTTTCAATAAAGGCAAAGACGTTGAATACCTGGAAGGTTATGGACAGCGCATCAACGCTATTACCCTTAACGATATTCATGAAAATGCCGATAAGGTTCTAAAACCTGACGCTATGACCTGGGTTATTGTTGGCGACTTAGCTGAAATTGAAGATAAGATTCGTGAACTTAACCTTGGGGAAGTGACTATCCTAAGTGAAGAAGACATTAAATAATAATGTTCGCCCCCAGCCTTCCCGGCTGGGGGATTTTTTATGCGCCAAATAATTGCTCTGCACGACTGTGCAGGATCCAACTGGTAAGAATATATTTATCGTTAGAAACCGGCGTTCTTCCTCTGTGAGTATGAGTAAAATACGCAGGTGCTATCACCATTTGACCCGCTTTAGGGTATAACGAACGGTCCTGATAATAAAAGTCCGTTTCTCCGCCATCTTCCACATCATTCAAGTAATACATAAACAATAAAGCTCTGTGCAATGGTTCGGTAGATCCTTTTTGCGGATAAGCTTCACAATGCCAGTAATTGTAATTGCCTTTGCCTTTTCTATAACGCTGCATTTGTATTGCGCCAACCCGAAACAGCTTTTGCATAATTGCCATTTCGTTGCCTTTCGCAACTTCATCAAAGTTATCATTAGTTAAAGCAACAGGTTGTTTTGTTTTCGGGTGTTGCAGTGTCAGTGCCACAGGCCCAATTAAAGCAAATCGGTACTTCTTAAAGTACTCCAGCGCGTGACGTGCTGTTGTCTGTTGAATTTTCAGCAATAATTCCTGGTACTCCGGGTGGGCATTGAGCGATAAATCGGTACTGACCTTCTTCGTGGTATCCACTCCACCACCCGTTCGGCCATCAAAGGTGTGAGGGGACTGTTCAAAAACATCGATGAGTTGCTGACACAACTCGCTGGAAAGAGCATTATCATAAGTTTCAATGAAATCATTCATAGCAGTGACTTTTCCTGACCTTATGTGTTTTAAAAATCAAAAAGGCTTAATTTAATACGCGGTTCACTTCCGGGGATGGCTTGCCAATGTAGTATCCCTGCAGATATTCAATCTGTTGGTCGCAGAGGTAGGTATTCACGTCTTCGTTCTCGACAAACTCCGCCACAATAGGAATACGTAACTCTTTACAAATACTAATTAGGCCATTGAGAATACTGGCACTTGTCGGGTCATGTAATACATTCTGAACAATACTGCCGTCAATTTTTAAATAATCCGGACGCAGGCGTATCAGACGCGAAAAATTAGAGTAACCAACGCCAAAGTCATCAATTGCAATTTGGCCGCCTAATCGTCGAACATCTTTCGCAAAGGACTGGATTTTCGTGAAGTCCTCAGTTGATTCAGTTTCCGTAATTTCGAAAATAAGCTGAGCTTTCTTATGCTCAGCAAGCACATAATGGATGAAGCTTACGGTTTCTTCATTCAGAATGTCTTCTATTGATAGGTTTACGGAAATGGCAACCTGGTATTGTTCTGAGGTAAGAACCGCCTGCTCAATGACAGAGCGCGTAATTTCACAGTAGTAACGTGTTGCTTTTGCTTTATCGAGAAACAATCCGGGGGCTAAATCGTGGTTATCATCTCTTAACCGCACCAGCGCTTCGTAATAATTCGGCTGCCCTTCTTTTGTACTTTTAATGGGCTGGTAATAGTTCACAAAGCGATGATCCGTCAAAGCGGACTGAATCTTCGGTATCCAGTTCACTTTATTCTCATGCATAAATTCTTTTTCATAAACCACTTCAATTTTGTAACCCGAGTAAATAACTTTTGCTTTTGATAACGCACTTTCTGCCAATTGCAATTGTTTACCACGACCCACACCCATGCCAATAGCAACATCCAACGCAATGTCGCTACTGCCAATCACGAACTTCTTTGATAGCAATGACTGATAGAAGCTGAGCAGGTGATCCTCGAACAAATTAGGGATCATTCTAAAATCCGGGATAAGCGCAAACTTGTCGCTATACAGCCGATAAATTTTTATATGTTTACTTTTTAAAGTCTCAGATGCCCAGTGGCTAAACTGGCGCAGTAATTCGTCACCAAACTCTAAACCGTAATAGTCGGCATAGCTTCTAAACTTACGAATATCCATAACGGCAAGACATTGTGTGCCAACACGTTTAAGGTCATTCAATAAATCAACTCGTGTCGCAAGCCCGGTAACCTGATCAAACCGGGCTTCATGCAATAGCTCGTCAAGGTACATTTCACGCGAAATATCCTGAAACAGTAAAACCAGTTCGGTTAAGTGACCATCGGTTCCGTACAGAGGGATAGCCATACACCGACACCAATTGCTGCGACTGTTACTATTCAGGCAAAGTGAACCATTCCAGGCCTCACCACTGTCTGTCGCTTGTTTTATCGCATCCATTATATCGTTACGGTTGTCTTGATGCAGGAAGGCAGAAAAAGCCGTGGTTTGCTTCAGATAATGAATGTCTAATAATTTATGGAGAGAAGAGCTCATCCAGCGAATGTTGCCGTTTGGCGACAGTCGCGCGCACAAAGCTGCAGATTCAAGCGTATTAATGTACTGCTTTAACAAAAATTGATCACGCATGCATGCTTGCTCGGCCTAAGTCGCAAAAGAAATGTTAGCTTTTTGTAATGTACCGAATTTACCGAGATAATAACAGTCCGTAACCCAAGATATTTACTTAACCTTACTCACCCAGTCCCGTATAATCCGCTCAAATTTAACTCAGCTAACTGCTTTTTAGGTTATACCCGATGAAAAAATTGATATTAGTACTTCTATTGTGCAGCTCATTTCCTTTTGCTGTGAACGCCGAACGTTATTGGTCTGACACCAGCCTTACCTATCTCAACGGAAGCGATTACGAAGTCGGCGACCCCGATCGGCACGTACTCACCCTGGAGTACGTTGGCGGATATAGTTGGGGCAAAATCTTCAGTTTTGCTGACAGACTGGAATCGGATAACGGCGATACCGAAACCTATATCGAGCTTTCACCTGAATTCTACCTGCTTGAGTTTGACGATAACCCGGTAAAAAACATTAGCTTCACCACAACGGCTGAGGTCGGTGACGGTTTTACCAATTACTTATACGGTATTGGTGCCGCATTTGATGTTCCCGGTTTCCAGTTCTTTGAGCTTGATGCTTATAAAAGAAATAACGATGGCTTGCCAAATAACTATCAGTTGACTGCCAGCTGGGGCTTACCTTTCTCTATTGGTGAAACACAGTGGATGTTTGACGGTTTCATTGATTACGCTTCAGGTATCAGCAACGTTGGCCCGGCGAACCTTAACTTCACCTCTCAACTAAAGTGGAACATTGCTCCTTACTTTGAGTTATCGGCACCTCTTTACGTGGGTATTGAGTATGTTTACTGGCGTAATAAGTTCTATATTGACGGAGTGACAGAGAAAAACCCTAACCTTTTGGTTAAATGGCACTTCTAACAAAAAAAGGGGCTATCACAGCCCCTTTTTTTCACGTCCACTTCAAAAACGATAAGTCACACCAATATTTAAAGTATTAATCTCGTATTCGTCTTTATCAATCAGCTTTATCCAGTCGATAAAATAAGTGGTTCTCGGGTTCCGGTCATATTGAATTCCGCCCCCGTAGCTCACGCTGTTTAACGTTGTATCTTCACCAGCTACCATAAACTTCCCACGGGAAAAGCCACCGGTCACGTATAACGCAACTTCTGGCGACAAATACAAGCGCGGCTTCGCTAATAGACTGGTTATATAATCGGTCTCAAACTTGACGCCCCTATCACTACTGCTGTGTACTCCAAAGCCATAACGAGCTTCGGCAGAAAGGCTATTGCTATAGCGGTAGCCCAACATCAGGTTGACCACATGCGGAGTAAATGAAGGAGTACCTTCCAGTTCCGTATCAACATTCAGTTGAGCTAAAGATGCAGCTCCGTAATAACCACTGTCCTGCGCCTGACTCAACGCACTAAAGAATAAAAATGCACTACCTAATAAAGCCGCTCGAAAAAACACCATTGGATTTCCTTATAAAAACAATTTTTCCGTTACAGCTATTTTAACAGAACCGACTAAAGGTGATATACCCCCTGATAATCAGCCACTTCAACATCATAAGATGTGCGTTGCATTAAGCAGTCGCGAAAAGCCTCAAGAGCATCGAGTTCACCATGCACTAATTGAATCGGCGTATTGGGCTTTAATTCAGACTGCGCTAGCCAATCCAAAATCTCTTGGTAATCGGCATGTCCAGACAACCCTTCTAACGAACGTATTCGGGCTTTGACCGGTAGCCATTGGCCATGCAGCTTTATCGATTCAACCCCCTGCAGCATTTTAGCCCCACGCGTTCCTCCCGCCTGGTGGCCACTAAACAGAACCGTTGCGCGATGATCACCTAGCCAGCGCTTAAAGTGATGAAGAATACGCCCACCTGTCGCCATACCACTTCCGGCAATAATAATATGCGGTCCGGACTGAGAGGCAATAGCCTTAGACTCGTCAACTGAGCGCGTATATTCAACGGTACCAAAGGTTCTGGCACAATCAGAGTCAGACAAACGATGCAGCTGATGAAAGCGTTGATAAAGACTTGACACATTAATTGCCATAGGAGAGTCTAAATAGATGGGTTGTCTGGGTATTCGGCCTTCTTCCATAAGCTTGACTAATAAGTACTGCAACAATTGCGCCCTGCCGACGGAAAAGCTTGGAATTAGTAAAACACCACCAGCCTCAGACGTTTCTTTTACCACGGCAGCGAGTTGTTCTTCTGCATCTTCAGTTTCCTTGTGCAGCCGATCGCCGTAGGTGGACTCAAGCAATAGCAGATCTAAGTCAGGTAAAGGTTCCGGCGGGTACATCATGATATCTTGTGGCCGCCCGACATCTCCTGAAAACCCAACTTTCTTGCCTTCTGCTTCTATGATAACGCTTGAAGCGCCCAGAATATGACCCGCCGGCTGCAAAGTGACCTTAATATCCCCTATTTCAAACTGCTGATGAAACTCAACGCCCTGAAATAGCTTCATAGCTGACTTTGCTGTAGCTTCATCGTACAAGGGTTCGGGCTTTTCGTGTCGACTTAACTTGTGTTTTCCCAGATACTTCGCATCTTCTTCCTGAATGCGTCCGCTGTCGGCGAGTAGAATGTCGCACAGTCCCGATGTTGCATGATGGGCAAAGACCGGGCCCCTAAAACCCGCTTTATAAAGCACAGGAACAAAGCCAGAGTGGTCAAGATGTGCGTGCGTTAGAACCACACCATCCACTTGGTTTATCCCCATAGGCAGGGGCTGCCAGTTACGTCTACGTAGCCATTTGTATCCCTGAAAAAGCCCGCAGTCGATAAGAATTCGGGTGGAATCTGTTTCCACCAAATATTTTGACCCGGTGACGGTTTCCGCTCCACCTAAAAATACAATACGCATCAGTTCTCCCTGGCTATGCAGTTTTTCCCACTCTTCTTAGCTGCTAACAATGCTTTATCGGCGCGGTCGATAGTGGCCATAATATGCTCATCCGGCACGACTTCAGCCACTCCAAAGCTACAAGAAAAGGCATGATTAGTGCCCTCTAATCTCGCCCTGTTTATTTCCATTCGCAGCCTTTCCGCTGTTTCTTCAGCAAATTGCAATGAACTTTCCGGCAGTAAAATCATAAACTCGTCACCACCAAAACGTCCGAGCAAGTCACTGCTTCTCAGGACCGAAGTAACGATATTTGTCACCTGCACAAGAGCACGATCACCGGCCACATGCCCATAACTATCATTAATCTTTTTGAATTCATCCACATCGAACATGATCAACGAAAGTGGTTTATTTTGACGCTTACCCAGATTCATTAAAGCATCAGCACTCTGCATAAAATGTTCACGCGAAGCTGTTTTCGTTAATCCGTCCTCAGAAACCTGCCGGGTCAGTAACTCATTATGCGCCATGAGTGTCGGGACCGTTAATCCAAACCAGGCGCTTGCCGCAATTATTGTAACGGCAAACTGATACACAATAGCGTAGTCCATCAACCCTAAGATGCCGACAGAAAATGCCGTAATAGTGCTGAATAATGCTAATGATATGGCCGTATTTAAAGGCGACTCGGTATACGAAACCCACAGTAAAGGGAGAATCAGGAAGAATATTGAGAAAGCCGCTTCATCTTTGTTTGCGGTTGCCGTCAATATGAGGCTTAAACTCAGCAAAGCCAGAATAAGCAGCAGTTTCCAAAGAAAAGAGCTCTGATTACCAGTTTTTACCGTAAAGCTAAGCCCTCCAAGCCAATGTTCCAGTTGCGGATAACGCCAACTCATCAGAGCAATAAAAATCGGTGAAAGAACGATAACCCCGCTCATATCTCCTATCCACCAGGGCAGCCAGGTATACCAAATAGCGTCGGCTTCCAGCAGCTTACCTGAAATCATGACTTCGGTGCCCAACCAGGCGGCGCAAAATGATGAAAGCGCAGCAACACCAAGAAACGTCATTATGGTGCTGGCAAGCCCATAACTGCCCAGTCGGGTAAGCTTTGAACGCAATAACCAGGCGCCTAAGAAATAAGGTAAGGTGTGAGCAAAACCAAAAAGAACGCCCGTAGTTAGCAACTCTTTAGCCGGAGTACCGCTTCCGTATAACTCCGAAACCCAGAAGGTAGTGACAACTCCGGCAATAAGAATGGCCGGAAAGGCCCGCCAGCTCATAACCAGGAATGCGGCAAACGTCAGTCCCGCAGGGGGGAACCAGATACTCGCATGTGGTCCATACTCCATCACTGCCGCAATACGCCAAAGGAGTATCCAGACAACGACGAGTATCAGACTTCTAATAATAGTTTGAAACAAGGCAATTACTGCATTTGTTGTTAATTGTTGACCTTACTGTTATCAAAAAACGCTCAAAAGGCAACCATTAGTCTATTGACGAATAAAATTTATCTTGCTTCACTCAGAAGTAACAAGGAGTAAGAAATGACAGAGCACTACCCACAAGCCGAACAATTTATGGCTAGCACCCATGAAGTTGAAAACCAGCCTAAACCGTTAGAAAACTATAACCTTTATCTGGCCGATAAAGCTCTGCAGCAAGCTGTAGAGCGCGAAGGTGCCAGTTGGGCTTACTCCGATCTTATTGCTTTTGGCGAGCTGGCAGGTAAAAAGGAAAGCATTGAACTTGGTTTCCAGGCTAACAAGTACCAACCCGAATTACGTACTCATGACCGCTACGGACACCGTATTGATCAGGTAGACTTCCACCCCAGTTATCATCAATTAATGACAACAGCAATTGAGCACGGGCTTCATGCCAGCCCATGGAGTGACCCTAAACCAGGAGCCCATGTCGCTCGCGCGGCTAAATATTACCTTCACACGCAGGTAGAAGCTTCACACGGTTGTCCTATTACCATGACCTTTGCCGCAATTCCGGCACTGAGGCATCAGCCTGGCTTATTCGAAGAGTGGGCCCCAAAAATTACCGCCCGTCAATACGACCCGAGAAACATTCCTCACACAGAAAAAAATGCCGTGACTATTGGTATGGCAATGACCGAAAAACAAGGAGGGTCAGACGTACGGCGTAACACCACGCGAGCTTATCCGTTGACAACAGAAGGCTCCGGCCAGGTATACGAACTGGTTGGTCATAAGTGGTTTGTCTCCGCTCCCATGTGTGATGCCTTTTTAGTGCTGGCACAAACCCGTAGTGGCCTGTCCTGCTTTTTGGTTCCGAGATGGCGCCCTGACGGTTCCAAAAACCCTATCCAACTTCAACAGTTAAAACAGAAAATGGGCAATGCAGCGAACGCTTCAAGTGAAACTGAGCTTCGCGGTGCCTTGGGCTGGATGGTCGGCGAGGAAGGCCGAGGCGTCCGCACCATCATCGAGATGGTCGCAACCACACGTTATGACTGCATGATTGGCTCATCGTCGGGTATGCGTCAGGCAACGGCTCAGGCGATTCATCACGCAAGTAACAGAGAAGCTTTTGGTGCCAGGCTTAGCGAGCAGCCACTGATGCAGAACTTATTAGCTGACCTGGCACTTGAAAGCGAAGCGGCCATGACTTACATGATGCGAGTGGCTCGAGCCATGGATAACCAGGACAACGAGCATGAAAAACTGTTATCACGCATTGCTACGCCTGTTGGCAAGTACTGGATTTGTAAGCGAACGCCTAATCATGCCTATGAAGCGATGGAGGTCATTGGTGGAAGTGGCGTTATGGAAAACCACATTATGCCAAGACTTTTCCGTGAGTCACCCGTCAACGCTATTTGGGAAGGCAGTGGTAATGTTCAGTGTCTTGATATTCTAAGAGCCATAGAGAAACAGCCTGAGGTCCTGGATGCTTATTTCGCAGAATTGCAACGTGCAAAAGGCGCTGACAAAAGACTAGACCAGTTTATGATCAAGCTAAAAGAGGAGTTTAGTAACAGCAAAGCCCTACAATATCGAGCACGCACCATTGCTGATTCTATGGCCGTAGGCCTCCAGGCGGCGTTACTGGTTCAACATGCAACCCCGGAAATGGCGGACGCCTTTTGCGCGGGCCGGCTTGATGTTAATGGCGGGTTTAATTACGGCACACTACCCAGCGGGCTTAACTGCGCTGCGATTGTCGAAAAGGCCTCGCCAGCAGTCGAACAATAAGTTCACCAAATACCGCCAGTATTAACCCCGAAACCAGACCAAACAAAATAGCGCCGGGGTTCAGTCTTACGGTGTAAGAAAAGTCGTTTCTAACCTCTTGCTGAATATCTTCCACAGGCGTGAAAAACGCCTGTTGGTAGGCTCGCCATGCATTCTGATTAAACTCCTGATGGGCATTATTCAACTGTTGATAACGTTGATAAATTGCGCTGATACTCTGGCCACCTTCCTGAAAAACTCTGTCATCGCTGGCTTGATAATGGGCAATAAGTTCTTCAATGCTACCGTCAAAAAACTTTTCAGCCTCGTCGCGAAATTCATTAAGGCTGCGTTCAGACTCAATTAAATGTGCCTGTAGGCTTTTTCCATACTGATCGACAAAGCCGGGCAACTGTATTCCCGCCAATACACCGATAATCAGTAAAATCATTCGTAGATAGGATATGAAGATTCCCATGGCCTCTCCTTAAAAGTCCTGAAACCACTTTAGAGTAGACCTTGAGTAACAATCAAACTTAATTACGTTTTATTACAGTTAACTGGTAAGCACGACCGCATTTTTACCCTCTTTCTTTGCCTGATACATAGCCTTGTCTGCCCTCGCCATAATATCTTCTATGGTGTAATGCTCTGAAGGTTTATCACACTGGCACAAGCCAATCGACAAAGTTACCGGAAGTTCAGCATGGTCAATACCACTAACTAATTCACTGCGCATTCGCTGCATCATCTGCTGTGCATCATTAGCAGAAATCATTGGGTGTATGGTCGCAAACTCGTCGCCGCCAATGCGGGCAACATAGTCGGTATGGCGACTGTGCAAACGAATCAGTTGAGCAATTTTCTGCAGAACCTCATCCCCAAAATGATGCCCATGCTCATCGTTAACGTCTTTAAAGTCATCCAAATCGATAAAGCTAACCGCGAAGGGCGTTCCATGTTCTGTCAGTTGCTCAATTTCATCCTGTAATTGTGCGGTAAAAGCTCTTCGATTCATAATGCCGGTTAAGTGGTCAGTCAGCGCCTGACGCTTTTCAAATTCCAGTTCCAGACGAATTTTATCTTCAGCTTTCTTTTGCAAAGTGTAGTCGCGTACTATAGCAATACCATACAGCTCACCTTCCAATTCAAGCTGATTAAGCATGATATCAACATGAAAAGTTGAACCGTCTCTGCGAATGGCTGAAAAGATTAAGCCGTTTCCCATAGAGCGTCGCCCCGGGTGTTTGAAAAACGTCGCTAAATGCTGATCATGCCTTTCACGAACCTCTTCGGGAAGTAACTGGTTAAGGTGCAGCTCCAGCATAGAAGACGAGGAATAACGGAACATGGACGCTGCGGCCTGATTAACAGCAATAATTAAGCCCTTTTGATTAATAACAATAGCCCCGTCCGGAACCACTTCCAGAAACTCTATAAAGGTTTGTCTTACTTCCATTACTGGCTCCGCTCTTTGACCATATTTAAACGCTGCAATAGCATCCTTTTGCAACGGTATTAATCCATTCGGGAGCCTTCTCTTCCATTGAAACTAAAGGAATTAATGCTTCCACAAAACTACTTTCAGCTGTACAAAATGCACCATCGGCGTAAGGCCCAAGGTAAATTAATTCTGATGACTCATTAAACATAATAATGGCTGGTGTTGCTGGAACGAACCTTTTTAGCTCATTAAATTGATCTATATCAATGCTGTAGTTCCTGCCACCTGACTCCGTTACTTGCCGCTTTACGCTACTGGTATGTCCGGCACTGCGCCAATTACAGTTACAACTTTCTGAGCTAATATGGAAAACGCTTCCGCTTACTGAAAATCCTTTTTTTACCAGTTCAGTAACCAAAGGTTGGGCTAATTCGCCATTATTGCCCAGCTCAAGTAATTGACTCTTTTCATCAAACCAGACCAAACGTTGCTCCAGTAAGTAACTCAAGCCCCAGAGAACTAATGCAAACCAGGCAAAAATGGTCACAATTAGCCAACGAGTTCGGGCTTTTCCTGATAGTTTAGTCAACAATAAAGCGCCCCACTTCTGAGTCCAGTTGGGTCGAAACTGTTTTTAGTGATGTGGCGTTTTCCTGCCCGTTCACCAACAATTGTGTTTCTGCTTCAGACAACTCTCTCATTGTCTGCGCTGAACGAGAGATATCTTCACTAGCGTTTCTCTGCTCTTCGGTAGCAGCGGCGACTGAAATCACCTTTTGAGCCACATCATTAATACGTTGAGCAACGGTTTTCATTGAAGAGCCTGACTCCTCTGAATAGGTTACCGCTTCATCAATTTGCTGAACACAAGCATCCATTGAGCTCACCGCTTCAGCTACTTCAGTGAGTATATTCTGACTAATTTGGCTAATTTGTTCAGCATTTTTTCCTGTAGTAGCGGCTAATGATCTCACTTCGTCAGCTACCACGGCAAAACCGCGACCTTCTTCACCCGCTCGGGCGGCCTCA
>TARA_R100000501_G_C2631286_1_pt1 | contig 13449 bp, 11 predicted proteins | sample TARA_R100000501 | Tara Oceans TARA_R100000501 (sample SAMEA2620120) | marine metagenome | biome: marine biome (ENVO:00000447); feature: mesopelagic zone (ENVO:00000213) & marine oxygen minimum zone (ENVO:01000065); material: "saline water (ENVO:00002010), including plankton... | reverse complement strand
TTCGTTTATACCGTTTTTTCGGATTATTGTCTAATTTCGGGTAAACTTAAGCCTATTTGCACAGTGAATTTGGTTTTTAATTATGTCGATTACAAGAAACGAGTTACAAAACTACCTTAATACTCTATTAAACAGTAACCAAATTAAGGACTACTGCCCGAATGGTTTACAGGTCGAAGGCAAGGCTGAAATAAGCAAAGTTATTACCGGGGTTACGGCATGCCAGGCCTTGGTTGATAGAGCCGTTTCTGAAGGCGCCGACGCAATACTTGTTCATCATGGCTACTTTTGGAAAGGTGAGCCTGCCGAGGTCACAGGTATGAAGAAACGACGGTTACAACAGTTGTTGAACAATGACATCAACCTGTTTGCTTATCACTTGCCTCTGGATGTTCACCCTGAGCTTGGCAATAACGCCCAACTGGCAAAATTAATGGGTTGGCATTTCGATGGTGCGGTCGACTCTTCTGATCCCGCATGCCCTCTGGTCACAGGTCGTTTAGAACAACCTATGCTCGATGATGAGGTGGCAGCTCATCTGGAAGAGAAATTACAACGAGAGTTGGTTTGCCGTGTCACTGGGGGGCATAAAATTGAAAAAGTCGCCTGGTGTACCGGCGGTGGGCAAGGATTTATTGATAGAGCTGCCCAACTGGGTGTTGATGCCTTTATTACAGGTGAGGTTTCAGAACCGACCATTCATAGTGCCCGTGAACAGAATGTTGCCTTCTTTGCGGCCGGGCACCACGCTACTGAGCGTTACGGTGTTAAAGCGCTGGGGGAGCATTTAGCTGAACACTTCAAACTTGAGGTTAAGTTCATTGATATCGATAGTCCGGCTTAAGAGAAGCGCTAAATGAACAGGAAGAAGCAAGAAAGAGGGGACTTTAGCGGTATCAGCCAAAAATTCTCTAAATCAATCTACGACACCACAAAAGGTCAGTTAAGAGTTGAGGTGCTTAAACGCGATTTAGCCTCTCTACTGGCAAGTGAGCCATGTTCTGTGCTGGATGTTGGGGCCGGTTTAGGTCAGGTAAACCAATGGTTCCAGGAAAAAGGCTTTACCGTTGTGCATTCTGACCTGTCAACGGACATGGTTGAAGAAGCTTCCCGAAGACATAAAGCCGCAGGCTTGGGAGGTCAGTGTCAGTATATTACGGCCAGTTTAAACGACTTGGTTAACCAGCAACCTCTCGTTCAGTACGATATTGTTCTTTGTCATGCGGTGCTGGAATGGCTGCCGGACACTGAGGTTGCTATTGAGCAACTGGCGTCATTATTGAAGCCCGGTGGCAAGCTTTCGCTCATGTTCTATAATCATCACGCTCAACTATTTGCTAATGCCGTTTATGGAAATTTTGATTACATAGAACGGGGATTAAAAGTTAAAAAGACCGTTCGTTTAAGCCCCCAAAACCCCGTTGTGCCAGAAAAAGTGGATGACTACCTGCAAGATAACAAACTAAAAGTCAGGCAGAAAACGGGGGTTAGATGCTTTCACGATTACTTACGAAACTTAGACGATCAACAACGGTTTGATGAGTTACTGTCACTTGAGATGAAATACAACCAAACATCCCCTTATCGTGAGTTGGGACGTTACCAGCATTGGCTTATCGAAAAGCCAAACTTTCAGGAGGAGTGAGTATGGGAAAGCAGTGCGCATTTATTGGCTTAGGTGTTATGGGCTACCCTATGGCGGGACATTTACAAAATGCCGGGCACAGCGTTAGCGTATTTAACCGCACCACAGCTAAAGCTGAAAAATGGTCAAAGGAATTCTCGGGGAACTACGGAAAAACGCCAGCAGAGGCCGTTAAAAACGCCGATTTTGTCATGGTTTGTGTGGGAAATGACGACGATGTTCGCAGTGTTTTTTATGGTGACGACGGTCTGCTCTCAAAACTAAAACCCGGTGCAGTGGTTATTGACCATACAACGGCTTCTGCAGAATTGGCTCGGGAGTTAGAGCTGGCGGTAAAAGAAAAAGAGGGGAGCTTTCTTGATGCACCGGTTTCCGGCGGGCAAGCTGGTGCTGAAAATGGCGTTTTAACGGCAATGGTCGGCGGCAGTGATAAAACGTTTGCTGCCGCAGATGAGTTATTCCAATGCTATGCAAAAACTCGCCAGTTAATGGGGCCTGTTGGTAGTGGCCAGCTGGCAAAAATGGTTAATCAAATTTGTATTGCCGGTGTACTGCAAGGGTTATCGGAAGGTCTTCAACTAGCACGTAAGGTTGGGCTTGATCCGGATAAGCTTATTGCCGCCATTAGCAAGGGTGCCGCAGGTTCGTGGCAAATGGAAAACCGCTACAAAACTATGTGGGATAACCATTATGAGCATGGTTTCGCAGTGGACTGGATGCGCAAAGACTTGAAAATTGCGCTGGCTGAAGCGGATCGGCAGGGCGTTTCTTTGCCTGCGACAGCACTAATTGACCAGTTCTATGCAGATGTTCAAAAAATGGGTGGTAACCGTTGGGATACTTCAAGCCTTTTGGCGCGCCTGGAAAAGTAGTGATATTACTTTAGGAAGAAAAAAAGGAGGCAAATGCCTCCTTTTTATTTGGTTAAGTTTTAAAACTTAACGGAAGCCTTTACGGCGTAATGCGTTTGTACTGAAGTCATCACGGCTTGGAGAAATATCCCATTCCATGTAAGTACTTTCTTCATTACCCAGACCAAGCGAGATGTAGCGACCTGAGTCCAGGTCATACAGTGCTTCTGCGGCCATCCATGGTACGTCCTGGTTGTAGAACTGAGTATTCAGAGCTTCACCAACGCGCCATAGTTCACCACGTCCGTCATAGTGATCAACCAAAGAGGCTGTCCAGCTATCTTCGTCCAGGTACATAGTACGCTTGGAGTAGATATGGCGTTCGCCATCTTTAAGGGTACCTTCAACAACCCAAACACGGTGTTTTTCGTAACGAATTAAGTCCTGATTCATATGACCGGCTTTGATAATGTCGTCATAATCCAGCTCAGGATTCATAATTTCGTAGTTGTTGTAAGGAATATAAACTTCTTTTTTCCCTTTTAGTTCCCAGTTGTACTTGTCCGGAGCACCATTGTACATATCCAGGTTGTCTGAAGTACGAAGACCATCAGCTGCTGTACCTGGTCCATCATAGGCTACGTTAGGCGCACGGCGGACGCGACGTTGACCGGCGTTATAAATCCAGGCACGACGACCTTCTTTTACCTGGTTAATGGTTTCATGTACCAGAAGTACAGTACCGGTTAAACGAGAAGGAGCTTCAACTTCCTGCATAAAGTAAAACAGAACGTTGTCATCAGCTTCCTGACGTCCGGTTTCAAGGTACTCTGGGAACACCAGTGTCTCTTTTAACTCGACCGTCGTGTAATTACCGTTTGATAATACCGGGAACTGTGCAATGTTACGTGTTACTGCGCCACCACGGTAGCGTGTAATATGGTTCCATACTGCTTCTAAGCCATTTTCCGGAATAGGAAACGGAATGGTTGTATCGAAGTTCTCGACACCGTTACCACCGGCAACCATTTCTGCATTTTCTGCATTTGATTTGATTTTCGGCCACAGTTCGTCCGGATAAGTTGCTGTACGACGAGTTGGATAAACGTTCATCTTATAGTCTGAGTACTTCTCAAACATTGCGATTTGACCTTCGCTAAGATGTTCTTTGTGCTCATCCAGATTGTCGTGGGTGATGGTAAATAACGGTTTATCATCGGCAAATGGGTTATTACCGCGAACAACATCGACCGACTTATCAGAGTAACCACCATCCCAGGCAGGGATAGATCCATCAGCGTTAGCTGCTTTCTCAGCACCGATAGGGGTTAAATCCTGACCGAGCCGAGCGGCTTCTTCTGGTGATACTTTAGCCGCAACGCTCGCGGAAATCACCGACATGGCGAATACGCCAGCTTTTAGCATCAGTTTATTCATTATAATTTTCCTTGTTGTTCTACTTTCCAACATCACTTTGCCAGAGGACTGACCTCTCAAGCAATACTTTAACGAAAAAAAGCACGAATTTAACGAAAAAAGGTTTTCAAATATTCTTGAGCTTATACAATCCTATGACATTTTTAGTACCCGGGAGGTTCCATGCGCTTGTCTTTAACCCCATTAGGGGTGTTGTTGGGGGCTATTTTTAGTACCACAGTGCTTGCACAGGAAGGCGACACAACAACAATTACTGATTACGAAGTGATCAGTGCACCAGCATTGTCATCAGACAGAATTAAAAGCGAAGTACTTATTGAGGTGACAACTGTCGGATCGCGTCTAGTCGCGGTTGGCGCGCATGGCAACATTCTATGGAAAGAAGACGACGACTGGCAACAAGCCGATGTTGATACCAGTGTACTGTTAACCAGTGTAGCCTTTGCCAATGAACAAATCGGTTGGGGAACAGGGCATCACGGTGTCATTATTAAAACTGAAGATGGCGGTAATAGTTGGAAGCGGCAGTTCGATGGTTTCGAGCTTATGAAGCTTGAAAAGAGTTACTATGAAAAGCGTATTGCTAAATTAAACGAGCAAATTGAATCGAGCGATGACGAAGAGGTTGTTGGCGAACTCGAATGGCAAGTTGAAGAGGCGCAATTTCAAATTAGTAACATTGAGGTTGCCGAAGAAGAAGGTCCAAGCAAACCATTTTTAGACCTTTACGCTAAAAACGCACGTGAAGCCTTAGCAATTGGAGCCTATGGAACTTTTCTGAAAACTGAAGATGGTGGTGAGAGTTGGCAAGTGATTTCTCATCGACTGGAAAACCCTAATGGCTATCACTTAAATGCTATTTTCGGAAAAGGCGATGATCTTTATATTATGGGCGAGTCCGGTTTGGCATTTGCCAGTAATGACGGTGGAGCGAGCTGGGAAACATTGAATTCGCCTTACCATGGTTCGCTGTTCGGTGGTCATGTTGATACCGAGGGCAGGCTATGGGTTTATGGGCTGCGAGGAAACGCGTTTGTTTCTGAAGATAAAGGCCAGAGCTTCACTACCATAGACACAGGCACCAGAGTTAACTTGTCGGCTGGTACAACGACTGAGTCCGGAACACAACTTATTGTTGGACATTCAGGGACTATCCTGGAGGTCGATAAAAAGCTGAGTGTAACGAACAGAACTCATCCTAGTGGTTCAGTCATGACTGATATTATCGAAGTAAGTGACGGCGAGTGGCTCATGACCGGGCGCAGCGGGTTGCTGCACTGGCCCGCCAAAACAACCGAAGAAGAAGCTTTAGCAACGCAACAAGGAGCGCAGTAAATGGATAATCCGAGTGCGAATAAGTCGGCAGGACTGCTGGAGAAACTATTATTCACGGTACGGGCTCCCTGGCTAATTGTCTTTCTGTTACTGACATTGTTTTTGGGCTATCACGCTTCGCAGGTGCGTCCTGACGCCAGCCTGACAAAAATGATTCCGACCAACCATCCTTTTATTCAGAACTACTTTGACTATCAGGATGATCTGGCCAGTTTAGGCAACGTGGTTCGGGTTGCTGTTGAGCATAAAGACGGAGATATTTTTGATCCGGAGTTTCAGCAAAAGCTGCAGGAAATTACCGACGAGATATTTTTCATCCCCGGCGTAAACCGTTCCGGGCTACGAAGCTTATGGACGCCAAATGTTCGCTGGATGGAAGTTACTGAAGAAGGTTTTGTCGGAGGTCCGGTCATTCCCGATGGCTACGATGGCAGCGAAGAGTCACTAGAGCAGCTAAGAACGAATGTTTTGCGCTCGGGTGAAGTGGGCAACCTGGTTGCCAACAACTTTGAATCCACTATTGTTTATGTGCCGCTTGATGAGGTTAATCCAGATACCGGTGAAAAGCTGGACTATCAGCAGTTTTCGGAAAAGCTGGAAACCCTGGTTCGCGACAAATATCAAAGTGACAACATTGAAATTCATATTACCGGCTTTGCCAAGCTAATTGGTGACTTGATTGAAGGCGCGGAGCAGGTTGGCTTGTTCTTCCTGTTGGCAATTGCTATCACGCTCATCATGCTTTATTTCTACAGCCGCTGCTGGCGTAGCACCTTTATGGTGCTGAGTTGCTCCATAATTGCCGTCATATGGCAGTTAGGAATCATTAAACTCATAGGAAGCGGTATTAATCCGTATTCTATGCTGGTTCCGTTCCTGGTTTTTGCCATTGGGGTTTCCCACGGTGTGCAAATTATTAATGCCATTGGTATTAACCGGGTGGCAGGGCTTGATAAAGTTGCTGCTGCGCGTGCAGCGTTCCGCGGTTTGTACATAGCGGGGCTAACGGCTTTAGCCAGCGACGCCATTGGCTTTACCACTTTGATGGTTATTGATATTGAAGTGATTAAGGAACTGGCTATTGCAGCAAGTATTGGTGTAGCCGTTGTGGTGTTAACCAACCTTGGTTTGCTGCCTATCCTGATGTCTTATCTGGGCACATCCGATAATGGCGTGGCTTATCAGAAGAAGATTGAAGGCGAACGTCATCCATTATTTGAGTTCTTTGCTAAGTTTACTCAACCTAAGTGGGCGTATTCAGCACTAGGCGTTGCACTGGTTATGCTAGCCTGGGGTCTGGTTAATAGTCAGAACATGGCTATCGGCGACCTGGACAAAGGGGCTCCGGAGCTTCGTCCTGACAGTCGTTATAATCAGGATAATGCCTTTATCGTCGATAACTACAGTTCCAGTACTGACATCTTTGTTGTTATGGCGGCATCGGCTCCAGAGCAGTGCATTGCCTATGACAACCTCGAGTTGATGGAACGTTTTAGCTGGCATATGGAAAACACCAGCGGCGTTCAGGACGTTAAGTCTGTGGTTTACGTTTCTAAAATGGGTATGTTCGGTATTAACGAAGGTAACCTTAAGTGGTTCAGCTTAAACCGGAACCAGTACGTGATTAATGCGTCGTTAAGTCGCATTCCCGACGGGCTTATTAATAACGACTGCTCAATGGCTCCGGTGATTATCTATTTGGATGATCACAAAGCCGAAACGCTTGAAAACGTTGTTGCATCGGTTAATAACTTTAACCAGAACTATCAGCAGGAGGGTTTAGAGCTGCTAATGGCGGCTGGTAACTCCGGGATAGAAGCTGCAACAAACTCGGTTATAGAAGCGGCTCAGAATAAAATGCTGCTGTGGGTATACGGCGTTGTGGTTTTGCTGTGCTTTATTACTTTCCGCAGTATTCGTACGGTTGCCTGTATTGTTCTGCCTCTGGCTTTCACTACGGTAATGAGTCAGGGTCTGATGGCGGTATTAGGCATTGGTATTAAAGTTGCGACCTTACCGGTTATTGCCTTAGGGGTTGGTATTGGTGTCGATTACGGCATTTATATCTACAGTAAGGTGAAAGAAGGTCTGGAGCAGGGCATGTCGCTGCAGGATACCTATAAGCACTCGCTGGACAACACCGGCAAAGCGGTAGGCTTTACAGGCCTCACGTTGGCCATTGGTGTCGCAACCTGGATATTCTCACCCATTAAGTTCCAGGCGGACATGGGCATACTGTTAACCTTTATGTTCCTTTGGAATATGCTGGGTGCGCTTATTCTTATTCCTGCACTGGCTCGTTTATTCCGGGTGGGGAATAAAAACAGCTGAGCTAGTCACTGACAAACTCACGAGCGGTTTTATCAGGCGTCGGCTTTTATTAAGTCGGCGCCTTTTTCTGCTATAGCGATGGTGGGGGCGTTCGTATTACCACTTATAACACGGGGCATAATGGAGGCATCCACGACCCGAAGCCGTTCAACACCTTTTACTTTTAACTCTGGGCTAACGACAGCGTCGTTGTCATTTTCAGGCCCCATTTTACAGGTTCCTGTCGGGTGGTAGATAAGTCCGCATTTTGACTTAATTTGCTTTAAAAGTTGGTCGTCACTAAGTTCTGGGCTGGGGAATATAAACCCACCTTGATGCTTTGATAAAGCGGGTTGCTTTAGTATTTCAAAAGCTTTTTTTATACCGTTAATTAAGGCTTTCTTGTCGCTTTCTTCTTTTAGAAAACCATAAGTAATGAGTGGTTTGCCAAAAGCGTTTTCCGGGTTCAGCCTAACTTCCCCGCGGGACTCCGGCCTTAATAAACACACATGACAGGTAAAACCTTGTTTTAAGGTTGGTGTCCAGTCATAGCCGCTGTCGTTAAACATTACCGGCAGCAAGTGAACTTGAATGTCCGGCTCCTGCACTTTGCCGGACGAGCAATAAAACGCACCGACTTCAGCCAGAGAATGGGCTAACTGACCTTTCTTTGTGAATAGGTAGCTCACAAAAGGAACTGATAGCTTCACTAAACCGCAGGGCGTAAGAGTCAGTCCGTCTTTGGCGTTGTTCTTACAATGAATACTGATATCAACGTGCTCCTGGAGGTTTTTGCCGACAGCAGAGTTTTCATGAACTAACTCAATTCCGGACTTAGTTAATTGCTCGGCGGAGCCAATACCTGAACGTAATAGAATTTGAGGAGAGTTAAATGCCCCCGCACAAAGGATGACCTCTTTCTCTGCATTCGCTATATATCGGTTTCTGCCTTGCTGGTAGCAAACGCCTGTGGCCTGTTTACCTGAAAACAGCACGCGCTCGGTTAAACAACCAGATAACACGGTTAAGTTTGTGCGAGTTAAAGCCGGTTTGAGGTAAGCGTGGTATGCACTGCATCGTTTCCCGTCTTTAATCGTAAACTGGTATGTACCGTGCCCCTCAAGTTGAGAGCCATTAAAGTCCGGGTTAGCTGTTAAACCGTATTGATCACAGGCCTCTAAGAATTGTCTTGATACACTATAGTACGGGGCTACATCGGATACCGACAATGGTCCGTTGTCACCATGGTACTTTGACCGCCCGCGATTGTTATTTTCACTCTTTATAAAATAGGGAAGCAGGTCTCTATAACTCCAGCCGTGATTCCCCAGTTCAGCCCAGGCGTTATAGTCACTTGCCAGGCCGCGGGTGTATATCATGGCATTGATACCGCTACTTCCACCCAGCATCTTTCCTCTTGGGGTATAGCAGCCTTTTTCGTTATCGAGTTGAGGCTCTTTTTGACTGCGGTAAAGCCAGTTGAATTTTCGGCTGTGCATAAAGCGCGCAAAGCCGGAGGGCATATCTGAGAACAGACCGCCATGAGAGGTTCCCGCTTCTAATAGCAAAACGCTGTACCTGCCACATTCAGTTAATCTGTTCGCTAAAGTACAGCCGGCAGAGCCGGCACCGACTATAATGTAGTCAAAGGACTCGGTGTTATTAAAGGGAAGCGGCGTAGTCATATAGGGACTTTAATAAACGCAGTTTATGCGTGTCTTCCTGATGCTGGCTCGCTAAGTCCTCAAGTTTGAGCGCAAACTCCTCAGCAGACAACATACCTTCAGGAGGTTCTACTAAGCGTTGCTGGCAAAATTGACGCCACTGGTTCAGTTCTTTGTCCGTGAGCGTTGAAGGGTAGTTTCTTGCCCGGTAGCGCAATAACAGTTGCGGCATGCGCTTGTCCTGAAAGTCCAGTTCCAGCCCCGCCAGTTGCTGAGGCTCAGATGAGCGAATAATCTCCATGTGTTTTTTATCCTGGGGGGAGAAGAAGCCATCGTATATCTGGTGATCAACGTCTGTTCTGGGCGCGAACTCTTTTGTTTGTTCGAACACCTGCATGAGTTTGTCGCGGAAGTCGCTGTTGTCCTGCAGCCATTTGGCGTTTGCTTCAATAGCTGCTGTATCTAACGTTGCGTTACTTGCTGCCTCAGAAGAAATGGTTTTAATGGGGGCTAAGAAAGGACAGCGACCGAGGTGAATATTTTGTATACCGCTCTTTTGTAAGCCTTGCTCTTCCAACTCTCTACGACTGGTGTAGGTTAATGTCGTTAATTCCTCTACCGATTTATTGGCAAAATCCATGGGTGGAATGCGGAGATCCCAGGCAATGACGTTGCTATTTTGTTTAGGATGAAAGCCCAGCGGCAATATAGCCGACAAATAGCGGTTAGCCGTACCGTAAAAGCCACTGACATGCGCCAGCGGCTCAGGTGCCTGCCAGTTAAACAAGTCCAGTAGTTTTTGTTTACGGCGAATACTGTAAGCCCATTGCCACAGCTTAGGCTGTTTCTCGCTGATGAGCTTTGCCAGACCAATGGTCGCATAAACATCCGACATAGCGTCGTGCGCCTGACCATGTTCAATGTTATTGGCAACACTCAAATGCTCCAGTTTTAGACTGGGTTGCCCATCGGCATTTTCCGGCCAGTTAATACCGCCAGGGCGAAGTGCAAAACAGGCGCGCACCACATCAATTAAGTCCCAGCGTGAATTGCCGTTTTGCCAGCTGTATTCGTAAGGGTCATAAAAGTTGCGATAGAACAGCAAACGGGTAACTTCGTCATCAAAACGGATGTTGTTGTAGCCAATAATAGTGGTATTGGGCTTTTGAAACTCATTTGCTATGGCTTTGCTGAACTCCGCTTCACCGACACCTTGCTTCGCAGCAAGCTGCGGGGTTATGCCGGTAATTAAAGTGGCTTCCGGATTCGGCAGAAAGTCTGGTGTGGGCTGAGCATAAAGCGTTAACGGCCGGCCGATAACATTAAAGTCAGTGTCTGTGCGCAAGCCGGCAAACTGCGCCGGGCGATCCACTAAAGGGTTAGCGCCCCATGTCTCGTAGTCGTGCCAGTAGAAGGTTTCTTGTTCATTCTTTTTGTCTAGGTTTGGCTGCATGTCTTATACCGGGCGGCTTTTTGTCGTTGTGTATCTGTTTATTCTTACAGACATGAAAGGAAAGCGCTAGATCAAAGGAGCTTTTAGAGCAAACTGAAGAGACCTCATGTGGGATATCATATACGCAGAAACTAAAGGTAGCTAAAGTAATGAGCTTATGTTAAAAAAATGTATTGGCCTGGAGCGTAATTACAAGGACTTAAAAAGGAAAAACTATGAAAATTCATTCACTGGTAATAGGGCTATTTTCGACCACTATAATGAGTTTTTCACCTTTTGTGTACGCATATGATTCTGACGTTTTAGCCTTTATTTGTGATAGTTGCAGCTATGATGAAGCAAAGGAGATGGTTAAATCCAAAGCGTCTCCGGGTTCGCAATGTAAAACTGGTGATAGCGGTATGACGCCTGTTGAGGAAACGTTGTGTTATAGGGAAGCTGTTTACAGTGCTGTTTTGAATCAATCCAGCGGTGCACTTTGGGGGTTCCGCTTAAGCCACTCAAAGCAGGGAGATGCTACTGGCGCAATGAAACTTCAAGTTGAGGAGCACCAACATGATCAAACCATCGAAGAGGTGATTAGAAATGGAGTGCAATATACCCAGGATTTATCTGCAGCGCTTCAAAACGTTGCCAGCAAAGTGAGTAGCTCATTCTCTTCGTCGACTGAGTATGAACACTGGCTGAGCAACCGGACTGAAACAAAGCATTCCGCTATAACACAAGCTAACACTTCACCCTCTGAGTTTTCTTGCAATGAAAGCTCTGAGTACCTGGCTGTGAAAGCTATTACTTCTGGTGAGTTTAGAAATCGCTTGCGAGCAAAAATCAATAGTGCGTATTCCGATGAAGATATAGAGTTAAACGGCAATTTTGATGATGCCGAGTTTACTGAATTTGGTTTGCGCTTAGAAAAAAAGGGGACCAGGGTCTCAATCAACTGGGATAATCAGCGAGTCGATAAAACCCCTTTTTTTACTTTTTCAAATCCTGACCTTTTAGCTACAAAAAACAATCAGAAAATTTCACAAGTGGCTTTTAGATTATCGCCATCTGATAACGGCACTTCAATTAGCTTAGATGGAACGAAAACGCATCTAAGCAGAAAGTATTGGGTCGATATGAAGAACCCCAGGTTAACACCGCTAGAACTTTCTCCATGTGCTGTAGAAGCGCTGAGCGAATTGTATGGAACAGCTTCAGTTTCAGCAACGATGGATAACGGCAGCGATAACTACAACCCAATGCCGGGTAAGGAGAGTGTATTTCCCGGCGAAGCTCCTGAAGAAGAGAGCAGAGGCAAGAAGCCGCTTTGTGAAGCTCATTACTCTGACAGGCTAGGGGATTATGTTATTAGCATAAAAACATTTTGCTGATTTCCAGTTTAACTTAGCTGAGGTAAAGTGAGCCACTCACTCCTTTTCAATCTTGTTCACCGTCTAACGAACCACTATCCACTTCCAGCGTAATTTGCTGTTTATCGCCTAAGTGTGTGTATTCAACGTGATAAGTCGGCATCTAAAAATCTCCTCGTTGTCAGTTCGGTGCTTTCCTGCGACTATGTTATGACTAACAATCTAGCCTATAACAATAAAATCGAGGTCGAGATGAAAAAACTTTACTTATCTGCATTACTTACCGCTGCTGCGTTTGGATCGTTGTTACCGGCGCACGCTGATGATCACGATGTTGAATATGCCATGGCCATTCACGGCGGAGCCGGAACAATTACCCGGGCCAATTTAACCGCTGAACAGGAACAAGCCTACAAAGATAAACTGACAGAAGCGTTAGAAGCCGGCCGAAAGGTATTGAAAGAAGGCGGTGACAGTACCACAGCCGTTATTGCCGCTATTCAGGTAATGGAAGCCTCACCACTTTTTAACTCTGGCAAAGGCGCCGTTTATACCTGGGACGAAGAACATGAGCTTGACGCTTCACTGATGGAAGGTCTGAACGGAAATGCTGGGGCAGTTGCGGGTGTGAAGACGGTAAAAAGTCCAATAGAATTAGCCCGCGAAGTAATGGAAGAGTCTGTACATGTGATGCTAAGTGGTGAAGGCGCAGAGCAGTTTTCTCGTCAGCAGGGACTGGAACAGGTAGAGAACAGTTACTTTAATACCGAGCACCGTTATCAGCAGTTACAGAAAGCCAAAGAAACCATTAGGAAAAGTGAACAGCCAGAGCAACAGGCCTGGGAATACCTGGATATTGATTACAAATACGGAACGGTTGGGGCTGTTGCGGTTGATAAAGACGGGCTCTTGAGTGCCGGTACGTCAACCGGAGGCATGACGGCTAAACGTTATGGTAGAATAGGGGATTCCCCGATTATTGGTGCTGGTACATGGGCTGATAATGACAGCTGTGCTGTCTCGGCTACCGGACACGGCGAGTATTTTATTCGCTTCCACGTGGCTGCCGATATTTGCTCTCGAGTTAAATATAAAGGGCTTTCGGTGAGTGACGCGGGCGATGAAGTTATTCATGGTGTGTTGCAGAATGCCGGCGGTACCGGTGGTGTCATAATTATTGATGCTCAGGGTAATATTGCGATGCCATTTAATACCGAAGGCATGTACCGGGGCTATTTTAAAGGTGAGGATAAAGCGGAAGTCGCTATTTATAACGAGGATGAATAAGTTCGGAGTCTATGAGTCGTCAAAAATCGCACAGTAACCCTTTTGTTGAGAAGTTTCAGACACAATTAGAGCAATGTACAACACGTCAGGCCGCGCTATTGCGCGGCCGTTT
>TARA_R100000501_G_scaffold13654_1_pt1 | contig 13538 bp, 12 predicted proteins | sample TARA_R100000501 | Tara Oceans TARA_R100000501 (sample SAMEA2620120) | marine metagenome | biome: marine biome (ENVO:00000447); feature: mesopelagic zone (ENVO:00000213) & marine oxygen minimum zone (ENVO:01000065); material: "saline water (ENVO:00002010), including plankton... | reverse complement strand
GGCAAGAGCAGCCAGAGCGCGCTCTGGGAGACCTAGATCGCGGACGCCCTTGTCAGTGATAAACAGAACCGCCCCGTCTGGCAGCAGCCCGGAAAGGTCGGCGGAGGTTCCCGAACCGGAGATTACACGCGGCCCGTAATTAAACTGAAACGTCTGATTCATGGCGCTATTAGTGCGCGGACGCGGCCGCTTTCGCAAGGTGTCGCACGCTTCACCGCAAGTATCGCACGATCCCGCGCCTTATCCCTCGACTCTGCTGCGACTCATCATCAACCATAAATTAATGTATGTGTGAGAGCTTCTGCGTGTTGAAGCGAGTCGTTTTGCCGGTGAAACAGGGCCGGGGCGGCGCTGATTTGGGGAACCACAATGCTGGGAACGGGACAATTACAGCACCGGGAGCCGCTGGAAACGGAGGCAAGACATGGATCGCATGTCGACACCGGGATGACCTATCGACGGAATGACGATCAGTGTCTCGCGCTGGTGAAATCCCTGGCGGGCGATATGCCGCTGCGTCTGGCCGCCGCGCATCCCGACGACTGCCCCAATGTTTCTGCAGCGACGATGCGGCTGCGGCGCTTTGTTCGTTTTTATCCCTCCTTCGCGGGCGCCGCATTGTTCGACAATGACGGAAAACTGCTGGCGAATGCGGATTTCCGCGCGCCATCGGACGCGCACGTCGATAGCGATTTGTTCCGGGACGGCAGCATGACGGCTGCGCCGGGCATTACGGAGGATGCCGGACTTGCGCAGGCCGTATCCACCTTTGGCAGCGACACGCTGCTGCATGTCAGCGTCGGATGCCCGCAGAGCGACAAGTCATGCGGCGTTCTGGTGACGCGGCTGCGCTAGGCAGCCTGTCTTAACCGTTGCGCTAGGCTGCCTGCCGCAACCTGAGGCCGGGCGGTGTGATCAGGCGTTCGGCCAGATCGAACAGACCCTGCATCAAAAGGGCCAGAACCGCCGCCGGGATTGCACCCTCCAGGATCAAGGGCGTCGATGCCAGCCGGATACCCGTCAATATCGGCTGCCCGTAACCCCCTGCCCCGATAATGGCACCCAGCGTGGCCAGACCCACGGCGATGACCGCCGCCGTTTTCACACCCGCCATGATCGTCGGCGCAGCCAAGGGCAGTTCCACGCGCCTTAGCCGCGCCCAGCGCGACAGGCCCAGTGCGTCGGCACTGTCCAGCAGGCCCGGCGCTATACCGGTCAGACCCGCATGCACGTTACGGACGATCGGAAGCAGCGAATAAAGAAACAGCGCGAATATCGTCGGCACGGTCCCGATGCCCATCAGTGGGATCAGGATCACGAACAGCGCCAGGCTGGGAATCGTTTGCAGGATACCCACCGCCCCCAGGATGGTGTTGCCGAATTTCGGCAGTCTCGCCGCCGCAATGCCGACCGGCACGGCGATAATCATCGCCGCAACCAGCGCAATGCCGACGAGCCCCAGATGCTCCTTCGTGCGCTGCCAGATGCGGGTCGCGGGTCCGTCCTCCGCCTGCGCCTCGATCGTTGATCCCGTTTGTTGCGACACGAACTCTGCCGCCAGCGCGGACGCCGACTCTCCATCGATCTGCGCCCGCTTGTTCAGCCGCTGCATATCCGCCTCGTCCAGCGATCCCGCCAGCGCCGTAAGCGCCGCCTGCGCCTCCGCCGGCAGATCGGCGCGATAGACGAAGACGGCATCATAGGCAGGAAAATGGCCGCGATCGTCCGCCAGCAGGGTCAGGTCATATTCGGCGATCTGCGGGTCCGTGGTATAGGCATCGATGACATCGATCTGTCCCGACACCAGCGCACGATAGGCAAGGTCATGGATCATCCCGCGGACATTCGTCTGGGGCAGATCATAGGCCGCCTTCAGGGCGCGCCAGCCATCCTCGCGGTCGAGAAATTCGTTCGACACCCCCAGGCTGGCACCGGGGTGCGCGCGCAGGTCGCCAATGGTCTGCAGGTCCATTTCGGCGGCCCGATCCGGCATCAGCGCAATTGCGTAATTGTTGGAAAAGCCGATGCGCGTCATCTTCAACCCGCGTTCTGCCAACGCCGCCTCCAGATCCACATCGTCCACCGTCCCGTCGCCCGACAGCAATTCGAACCTGAGCGTGCCGGTATATTCGGGATAGACGTCGACCTGCCCCGCAAGAAGCGCGTCGAAGACGATCCGCGATCCGCCAAGCTCCCGCGCATGGCTGGCGGCTTCGCCCGTGCGCGCGGTGATGGCGGCGCGCGCGATCTCTCCCAGCACGACGGATTCGGTAAAGGCCTTGGAGGCCACCTTCACCTCGGCCCGCGCCGCCTGGCCGGCGGACATGATCAGCAGGATCAGGCACAGGAACCGGGTCACAGCTTCCTCTCCGCCTCTATGAATTTCGTCACGAAGGGATCGGCGGGCGCTGCTTCGAAGCTTTCGAAGCTGCCCTCCTGCACGACACTGCCATCCCGCATCAGTACCAGCCGGTCGGAAAAGAAGCGCGCTTCGGACAGGCTGTGCGTCACCAATATTGCCGTCTTTCCCAGCGTCTCTATGATCGTCTTCAACTCATCCGCCAGTTCGGCGCGGATAATGGGGTCCAGCGCGGAAAGCGGCTCGTCCAGCAGCAGGACGTCAGGGTCCAGGGTCAGCGCCCGCACGATGCCGACACGTTGCCGCTGTCCACCGGACAGTTCCGCCGGATAACGATCGAGCTGGTCGGGCTGCAAATGCGTGAGTTCCGCCAGTTCGCGTGCACGGTCGGCATTGTCGAGGCCCAGTTCCCGGCTCATCAACAGGATGTTCTGACGCGCGGTCAGGTGTGGGAACAGGCCGCCATCCTGGATGACATAGCCGATACGCCGCCGTACCGTGCGCCAGTCCGTGACCGGCGCCCCGTCGAACAGAAGCTGGCCGTCGGAACGCACCAGCCCCGCCATAACCCGCAACAGAGTGGACTTGCCGGATCCCGACGGACCGATCAGCACGAGCGTGCGGCCAGGTTCCACGTCCAGATCCACCGGCCGCAGGGCAACCGTCGAACCGTAATTGACGCTGATGTTTTTAAGGGAAAACATATGCCGGCTCATGGGCTAACCTTGTGAGACTATTTTGCAAGCCGCCACCCTTGTGTTGCCCATATACAACACCCATTTCCTGTGCATCGATTATGGGGATCAAGACATGAACATCGAATCCTTTTCCGACCGTACCAAGGGGTTTCTGCAGGCAGCGCAAACTGTTGCCATTCGCAACAGCCACCAGCGCGTTTCGCCGCTGCATCTGTTGAAGGCATTGCTGGACGACGAGCAGGGCATGTCCGCGGGACTTATCTCGAAATCCGGGGGCGATCCGAAAATCGCCGTGCAGCTGACCGATCAGGCCTTGGCCAAGATCGCACAGGTCACGGGGTCCGGCGCGCAGGAGGTGGCGTGGGACAATGATTCCGTGCGCGTCCTTACCCAGGCGGAGGACAATGCAAAGAAGGTCGGGGATTCCTTCGTCACGGTACAGCAACTGCTTCTGGCCCTAGCGCTGTCGCCGGGAGAGGCCGGCACCGCCCTGAAAACCGCGGGCGTCACGCCGCAGACCCTGAACGAGGCCATTCGCGACCTGACCGGCGGTCGCACTGCCGATACGGCCGGTGCGGAGGCGCAATATGACTCGCTAAAGAAATTCGCGCAGGATCTGACCGAGAAGGCCAGGGCGGGGAAGATCGACCCGATCATCGGCCGCGACGAGGAAATTCGCCGCACAATCCAGGTGCTGGCGCGCCGCACGAAGAACAATCCCGTCCTGATCGGCGACCCCGGCGTGGGCAAGACCGCCATCGCGGAGGGGCTGGCGCTCAGGATAGCGAATGGCGATGTGCCCGACGGCATCAAGAACCGCACGCTGATGTCGCTCGACATGGGCGCGCTGATCGCCGGCGCGAAATATCGCGGCGAATTCGAGGAGCGTTTAAAGGGCGTCATCGACGAGGTGAAAGCCTCGGATGGCCAGATCATCCTGTTCATCGACGAAATGCACACGCTTGTCGGCGCCGGGAAAGCCGATGGCGCCATGGACGCATCGAACCTGATCAAGCCCGCCCTCGCGCGCGGCGAACTGCACTGCATCGGCGCAACGACGCTCGACGAATACAGGAAATATATCGAAAAGGACGCGGCGCTGGAACGGCGTTTCCAGCCGGTCGTGATCGACGAACCCACCGTCGAGGACACGGTTTCGATCCTGCGCGGCATCAAGGACAAGTACGAGCTGCACCATGGCGTCCGCATCACCGATGGGGCGCTGGTGGCGGCGGCGCAGCTATCCCACCGCTACATCTCCGACCGCTTCCTGCCCGACAAGGCCATCGACCTGATGGATGAAGCGGCAAGCCGTATCCGCATGGAGGTGGAATCCAAACCCGAAGAAATCGAAACACTCGACCGGCGCATCATACAGCTGAAGATCGAGGAATCCGCGCTGGCCAAGGAAAGCGACGAGGCCTCTCGCACACGGCTGGAAAATCTGCGGCAGGAATTGACCGACCTTGAGGAACAGTCCGCTGCGCTGACCCAGCGCTGGCAGGCGGAGCGCGACAAGATCAACGCCGAGCAGACATTGAAGGAAGAGCTTGATGCCGCCCGCATCGAACTGGAACAGGCGCAGCGGGAGGGCAATCTGCAACGCGCCGGCGAGCTCAGCTATGGCCGCATCCCCGAACTCGAAAAGCGTCTGACCGAGGCGGCGCAGGCGTCGGAAGGCGCAATGCTGCGCGAGGAAGTGACGGCGGACGACATCGCCTCCGTCGTGGCGCGCTGGACCGGCATTCCGATGGAGCGGATGCTGGAGGGCGAACGGGAGAAGCTCCTTAACATGGAGGAGGAACTGGGCAAACGCGTCATCGGTCAGGAGGACGCGGTAAAGGTCGTGTCAAAGGCAGTGCGCCGCGCCCGCGCCGGCCTGAAGGACCCGAACCGCCCACTTGGCAGCTTCCTGTTTTTGGGGCCGACCGGCGTCGGCAAGACCGAATTGACGAAATCGCTCGCCGCCTTCCTGTTCGATGATCCGAACGCGATGGTGCGCATCGACATGTCGGAATTCATGGAAAAGCACGCCGTGTCCCGCCTTATCGGGGCGCCGCCGGGCTATGTCGGCTATGATGAAGGCGGCGTCCTGACAGAGGCGGTCCGGCGCAAGCCCTATCAGGTCGTGCTGTTCGACGAGGTGGAAAAGGCGCACCCGGATGTCTTCAACGTCCTGTTGCAATTGCTGGATGACGGGCGACTGTCCGACAGCCATGGCCATGTCGTCGATTTTGCCAATACGATCGTCATTCTGACCTCGAACCTCGGCTCGCAATATCTATCGGATCTGCGTGCGGACCAGGCCGTCGAAGAGGTGGAGGACCAGGTCATGGAAATCGTCCGCAGCCATTTCCGCCCGGAATTCCTGAACCGGTTGGACGACATCATCCTGTTTCACCGCCTGGGCGAGAGCCATATGGGACCCATTGTGGATATTCAGTTGCAGCGCGTTCAGGATCTGCTGGCAGACCGCAAGATCATTCTGGAGCCGACCGATGCGGCCAGGGCCTGGATCGGCCGGGTAGGCTATGACCCGGTCTATGGCGCCCGCCCGCTGAAGCGCGCCATACAGCGCTACGTTCAGGATCCGCTGGCCGACATGATCCTGTCGGGCGACGTTCCCGATGGCGCGACCGTGCATATCGAAGAGGGGGACGGCGAATTGAATTTCGACGTTCACACTTTGCCCCGTTAGCTGCCTATGGTTCCGCCCGAACTGCGGCGCTAAGCTGATAGATTCAGAAGGGCGGAACCGATGCAGGGACAGTCGACAGATCAATCAGGGACGTGGGGAATTCCCCATCTGACCGCGATGGACGCGGACGGCCCCTTCGGGCCCCGCGCCTATGCGGCCATGTATACGCGCCAGGCGACGCTGAACCTGATCATCGTCGCCTTGTCCGTATTCGGATCCGTGATCGTCACATGGAGGCAGCTTCCATGGCGGCTTGAACTGGTCTGGGGCATTTTATTCGGCGGTAGCGTTATCTGGCAGGCACACCGCCGCTTCATCGGAGGCCGAAAGGAACTAACCGAGGAGCGGGCCCGCAGGATCCTGTCCAAGGCCTGTCGCCATGCATTTGTGGCGGGCGTTGGCTGGGCGGTCACGGCGTTCGCGCTGCCCTATCTGAATGGACCGAGCCAGGTCGCGATCAGTCTTGTCGCCCTCAGCCTGACGGTTGCCGTGACAACGACCTTAAGTTCGGTGCCGAGGGCCGCAGTCGCCTTCATCGTGCCGGTCGTGCTGACCTATGTCATGGTGTTCATCACCCGCGGCAGCCTGCCCTATTTTGCGCTGGGCGGCCTGGGTCTCGCCTTTCTGGTCGTCATCCTCATCGGCATGCGCATCAACGCCATCTCCTTAAAAAGCGAGCTGGTGGCGCGTTCGGAGGCGCTCACGGCCCGCAAAGCACTGGCAAGCGGCCAGGACCTGTGGTCCGAATTTTCAGGTTCGGCCGAAGCCTTTGCCTTGTTCGACGAGAATAAGGAATTGCTGCTGTGGAACGAGGCCTATCGCCGGCTGATCGGCGCGGATCACTTGTCCAGTGGACAATATTGGGAAGATATCGATGCAAAGAACAGCAGCCGTCTGCCAGAAGATATCGTGATGCGCGGGCTGGGACCCGTCGGCCCCGATTTCACGCAGACTTTTTCGCTGTCCAATCGCTGGTATCAGACAACGATCCGCCCGCTGTCGAACGGTCATATCGCCATCAACCACGCCGACATCACCACATTGAAGGACAATGAGCGTGAGCTCCTGGTGCTGCAGGGCGATCTGATGGCCGCCCGCGACCGGGCGCAGGCCGCGAACGAGGCCAAGACCGATTTCCTGGCCAAGATGAGCCACGAGCTTCGTACGCCGCTGAACGCGGTAATCGGATTCTCAGAACTTATGGTGCAGGATTATCAGCGCGAGCGTATCGATCCCGCGCGCCATGCCGGATATGCGCGCATCATTTCCGATTCGGGCCAGCATCTCCTGTCGATCGTCAATGATCTTCTCGACCTCGCCCGGATCGAGGCACGACAGATGAAGCTTTCCGAGAGCAATGTCGATCTGGCCGAAATGGTCAGAAGTGCGCGGCTGCTTATCGAGGGGCGGGAAGAGAATTTGCGCCTGTCATTTAGCGAGAAACTGCCGGATGTGCCGATCATTGCACGGGCCGATCGCCGCCTGCTCCGGCAAGCAGTCCTTAACCTTATCGAGAATGCAGTGAAGTTCTGCCATACTGATCCTTTTGTCGTTCTTTCCGTGGTCGCCGCCGAAGATGGGGGCGCCCATATTTGCGTCGAGGATAATGGCATCGGGATTCCAGAGCATCTCCGCGATACCGTCACCGATCCCTTCGTCCAGGCCGAACCGAGCGAAACCCGTCAATATGGCGGTGTCGGCCTTGGCCTTGCCCTGGTGCGCCAGTTTGCTGAGTTGCACGGCGGTAATCTTCTGTTGTTTCCCCGCGAGGGCGGCGGCACGCGTGCCTGTCTGACGGTACCCGCGGACCGCATCGTGCCATCTGCGGAGTGACCGTCTGACCGTCGGATTCTACGCAGCGGACGCGTTCTGCTACGACACGGGCGGACGGCGGCGATAGCTGAGCGCTTCGGCGATATGCACCCGCCCCACCGTCTCCGCTGCTGCCAGATCCGCAATGGTTCGCGCGACCTTCAGCACGCGGTGGTAGGACCGCGCCGTCAGACGCATTGCCTCGGCGGCCTTCGCCAGCAGGTCGCGCCCCGCTTCGTCGGGCGTCGCGACCGTTTCCAGCAATTTGCCATCTGCCTCTGCATTCGTGCGCGCGCTCTCGTTTTCATAGCGGGCCGACTGAACCGCTCGCGCCGTCGCCACGCGCGCCGCCACCTCCGCACTTCCCTCCGCGAGGGGCGGCATGGTCAGTGTGAGACACCAAAGCATATGAAAACTTTAGCTATGGAAAAAACAAACGGTGTGAGAAAATAGTCAAAAGCGGTGAGAGTGTGAGCACGAAAGAACGTTAGGAATGATGATCGAGGATCTGCCTACCCGAAAGGTCCCCCGGAAAGGAGTTTCCGTAAGCGGTCGATACAGCACGCCGCTCTACACCGCGCCGTGCCGCGCCGATTACCGCTTTCTGAATCTTGAATATGAAAGTCTTATTGAGAAAAATCACCTCACGATGCTGGAATTTCAACCCATAGTTAGACGGCTATGGACTCAGAAAACGTTTCAGATCGGCAGCTTAAAGTACACTGCTGATATCATTGCGGAAATCCAATCTTACGGGTCTTACCCCTGTCCGCTTATCGTCATCGAATGTAAGCCATATGACGATCTTAAAAAGAATTTTGTCAAACATGCAAAAAAGTTCCGACGTATCAAAGCGTGGACGGCTGAACGCGGCTTAATATTTAAGGTCCTGACCGAACGCTCGTTAAGCATTCGTCACGTGCAAAACATAAGGCATTTTAATCAATACCTTTGGCGACCTATGACCTGTACAGAAAAAGATTTAATTACCTCCCTATTTGCGGAGCGAAATATTTGGTCGCGGAACGAGCTCGTCGCTCACTGCTTCGATAACAAACTTGACGTACCGGCGGTCGACACCGCACTAGACAAGGCGATTGCTCAAAAACTCGTTCTCGTCGATTTCGCTAAACCCATTACGGATGACACTCCGTTGAAATGGCTAACTGATCTGCCAGAATGGCGTCACCCTTACCGAGAAGACTCGTATATTCGGATGCTCTTGGCTAATGCCAGCGCACTTTCCAGTGTTGTCCTGACCAATGATCTGGTTAGGTTTTAAAGCGATGATGCTTCAGTTGCAGACGGGAATGACCCTGCAATATCAGGGAAGGCGTCATTTAGTCCGAAAGGTCGCATCGGAGGACGAAATCGTCCTTGAGGACGAAAAGGGACTGCGCGCAAAGGCTACTCTGGCCGAGCTATCTGTCGAAAATAGCACTCCTCCTTCGGATAATTCGCAACTTTCATACAGTGGAGAGCGTCTGACTAAAGCTAGCCGCCTAGCCGATCTCCTGGCACCGTGGATCGATGGCGAGGCCAATAAAGCCGAGCGAGAAGAAATCGCGCAGCAACTGGGATGGTCAGTACCAAAAGTTTATCGTCAAATTCAGGCTTTTCAACGCTCAGGCGACATTCTCAGCTTGATCCCAAAGGGACGCTCCGGCGGCAAAGGCAAATCCCGGCTTCCCACCTATTTAGAAGAGATGATCCAAGATGCCATCGACGAGGTTCTACTCAAAAAAGGGTACGGGAACTTGCGGCAATTCAAAGCCGAACTTGTGAAGGCTTTGGCTACCAAAAAAGACGAGAACGGTAATCCCGTCGAAATAAACGCCGGAACCCTCCGCAGAAGAATCGAGGCTATTCCTCATGACAAAGTATATCGAAGCAGCAGAGGCAGGAAAGATACAAATCCGCCAGAGCTTCAAACCGGAAGAAAACATATCGCAACGCGGCCGATGCAGGCGGTAGAAATTGATCATTGGTTCGTGGATGTCAAACCACGCGCTGATGACGCAAGCGGCGATCTTCGTCGTGCATATGCAACCATAGCGATCTGCACCTACACAAAAATGGTCGTTGGTTTTCACCTATCTCTGTCCGAACCGTCTGCAACCACGCTGGCATGTGCGATGATAAACATGTTGATGCCAAAAGAGATATATCTTCGAGAAATGGGAATGTCTGGGGAGCGTTGGCCCGGAAGTGGTGTACCAAACGAGGTTGCTGTCGATAATGCGGGAGAGTTCCGCGGCAACTCACTAAATCACTCTGCCAAGCGCTTCAATTTCAATATTCAATTCCGGCCCGCAAAGAAAGCAAAATTCGGGGCCATCATCGAACGATACAATGGGACATTGGCAAATAGGCTAAAGATGATTGAAGGGAGCACGGGTTCGAATATCCGTGAAAGAGACGAGCTGGGCCTGCATATGCCGGCGATCTACACTTTCGAAGGACTTGAGCGACGCATCATCTTGGAGATTTTGCGTTACCATAGCCTGCCACATACAGGCGACGGGAACTTCGGCCGATCACCAAACGAAATGTGGGACGAGTATTATTTTGGTGCTGCAGGACAGAAAAAAGCTCTCCCCGCAGTATTCGGCAACGAGATGGAGCTTAGGTATCGCTGGCTTCCTCTAATAAATCCGAAGCCAACCCTGCAGAGATACGGTATACAATACAAATACTTGAAATATACATCGCCGGAGCTCTCCAAGCTGATTTCTGATGGGCATCTCGGGGCAAAACTTTCGGTGCGCATCGCAGCCGACGATGCAGCTCATCTTATTGTCGAGCACCCGGAACAGCCCGAGCAATGGTTTGCCGTTTATACAAATGCTCCCGCAGCCTATGATAGATCGCATCGCGAGCTTTCAGCAGCTCGACGGGCCGGCAAGAAGAAATCCCGGCAGCCCAGCTCAGCAGAAACGCAGAGATTTGACGCTTTGATTCGGCAGGAAGATGAAGAGGCCGCGGCCAAGTCGGCGACGGCAAGAACGAAGTTGAAGCAACGCGCTCAAGCGGAAAAAAACCGAAAAGATAGAGCTACGCAACCAAACACGAAAATGTCAAAATCCGCAGGAGGGAGTAGCGGTGGAACCCGCGACGCCTACAGCGACGGGCATGAAGATCTAGACTTTGATCTGCCGCAGATTGATGACCTTGATATCAGCGTCGATCTTGGCCCAGCTCAGACGGAAAAGCGCTCATGCAATTAGACATCGAATTCAGCCACCTTTCGGTCGAAGCCGCTGCAGCGGTTCGCTTACCTGATGACATACGTGTGAACAAAGTCTGGGAAAGTTTGTTTGTGGCAACGCCACAAACAAAAGAACTTCATTCCATTTTGCAGGAAATGAAAACACGTCCTGACACTTTGAAGCCTCGGGGACTTGTGGTCCATGGTGACACGGACGTCGGTAAAAGTTGGACTCTTGACCGATTTGTTCGAATCCATCCCCCGCGTCCGAATGCAGAGTCCGAATGGAGCGACTATGATGCGATCCGGATCGATACACCCGCAGATTATTCATGGTCGCGCACTTGTCACAATATCCTAGACGCTCTCAACTGGCCTAATCAGTTGCGGCCAACCGAACGACACCTGCACGCGCATACGGTTCACCTGATCGCTCGAGCGCAGGTGAAACTGCTTATCTTTGACGAGTTCACGAATGTCGCCGAGGCAGGTAAGTCCGGAGTTCGACTGGACGAATACCGCAGGATGCTTCGCGCGCTCATCAACGAAAGCAAGCGACCAGTGGTAGTGAGCGGGATGAAGGAGGTTACGAGCGTAATACTTTTGGATCAGCAGCTAGGGAGCAGGATTACGGATCAATACGAACTCAGGCCCTTAAAACTGAATACAGGCTTTCCCGCTGCCTTCACCTCATTCTGCTTTGCTTCGCCGCTTCGCCGAGCTACGGACATTAAAGACAAACTACTGATTCGGGATGCATTTGAGAAGACTGGCGGATGCATGGGTTCGCTATCAAATCTGATGCGGATAGCCAGCCTCATGGCAATCATGAGCGGTGAAGAACGAATTACAAGGGATATATTGAATGACATACAGGATCGTTCAATCGGCAATTCGGTAATTGATCGTTAATTCGGACTGCTTCGATGCTGCAACCCATCTGGAACGGCAGCCGCCGCATCAAACAAGCACTCCCGTACAGGCCGTCACCGCTCCCTGACGAACTTACCACATCCTGGCTGGTTAGAGTAGCGCACGGATTAAGGATTAGTCCGTTTGCCTTCTCAACTGGTTTCTGGCCACAAAAGGTAAGTCTGCTTGGACAGGATCTGGATGCCTATTGCCCGGAAGTCATCATGCGTGATCTAGCTACGGCCTGTAATTGCCCGTTTGATCGCGCTCTTCAAACAAGCCTTCGGACTTTGATTGGTAATTTGGTGGAAGAGATGCCTATCCGCGGCCGTAAAACGTGGGTGCTGCCGATAACGGCCGTTTCGCATAAGCGGAAACACCATGGTTTGCAGTTTTGCCCGACATGTTTGGCAACGGAAAGCTGGAAAATGGCAGCTGACTACGGACGCAGTGCAGCCGCCAACTTAGAAGAAGCGCGTGAAGCTATCGAAATAGCGCGCGGTTTTATAAGCCGCGTAGAAAGTGATATCGGTCCTGATAAACTTAAAAAGGGAATCGACCCCGCGGTTCTGGCTGCTCTTGCGGCAAAAAATCGCGGACATCAGCGATTACTCCTTCCTCCCGAGCTAACCTGAAACGCTGAATTCTGCTTATGGACATTCTGGCACGACAAGACTTACCCTTCCCGAATTCTTTACCGGATTTTCAGCGTCTTTTTCCTAATGATGCCGCGTGTGCGGCATATCTGGAAAAGGCGCGATGGCAAGACGGTTTTGTTTGTCCTTACTGTAGTGCGGTTGGCGAACCATTCCGTGTTTCGACCCGGCCAGGCGTGCTCGTGTGCCGGACATGCCGCCGGTCAACAGGTTTAACTGTTGGCACGATCATGGAACGAAGCCGAACGCCCTTGTCCACTTGGTTTTGGGCCGCATATCTCATCACCAGTCAGACGCCGGGCATATCAGCCGTTCAATTCCAACGGCAACTCGGCCTTTCCCGCTACGAAACTGCTTTTCAGATCCTTCACAAAATTCGCGCTGGAATGGTCCGCCCAGATCAAGATCGCATCGGTGGCCGTGCAAATGAGTATGTCGAGGTGGACGAAACCTGGATAGGCGGTCGGACTCGGGGCGAGGGCCGCGGTGTCCATCATAAAGTTTTGGTCTCCTGTGCCGTCGAGGTGCGCCATCGAAACCCTGGAACTGCGCAGGATAAGCGAAGAGATGGTCGCTATGCGGGTCGTGTTCGTCTAGCAGTCGCCCCAGACCGAAGCTCCAAGTCGTTAAGTGAATTTGTCGAAAGCGCCGTCACTCCGAAAACCCTGATCATTACAGATGAATGGAGCGGTTACTCCGATCTGAGACAGCGCGGTTATGCTCACCACACAATTGCACAATGTCGAGATCCTGAAGTGACCGATGAATTCCTCCCCATCATTCATCTCGTTTTCGCTAATCTCAAGTCGTGGCTGAAAGGCATCCATCACGGAGTCAGCCCGCAACATCTGCAAGCCTATCTCAATGAATTCACTTTTCGCTTCAATCGACGCTTTTACCCCTTCAACGCTTTCAGATCGTTACTGGGCATCGCTGGCGATGTCACCGCGCCAACATATGCCGAACTTTATTCCGGAGATTGGCAACACCCTACATATGGCAGCCGTATGTCTTAAGCGGATAGGCATGGTTCAACGGTCAAACGAAGGTGGAAAACTTAAGTTTATAGTACCTTAAGTTATAGAGTGTCCCCCCGTCGGATAGGGAACACATCGCCAGAGGCCCCGTTCTCCCTTTACGGAGGACGTAGCATGCCCGATTTTGAACGCCGCCGGCGAGAAATGGTGGACCGGCA
>TARA_R100000501_G_scaffold17546_1_pt1 | contig 13659 bp, 20 predicted proteins | sample TARA_R100000501 | Tara Oceans TARA_R100000501 (sample SAMEA2620120) | marine metagenome | biome: marine biome (ENVO:00000447); feature: mesopelagic zone (ENVO:00000213) & marine oxygen minimum zone (ENVO:01000065); material: "saline water (ENVO:00002010), including plankton... | reverse complement strand
GAAGATGGTATTAAGAGGGAGGCGTGTCAGTTATGTGGTGGTGTAGGTGAGTGGGTTTTTTGGGAGGATGGTGAGGAGCGGGTGGTATGTGACATGTGTATAAGGAAGAGGTGTAGTAGTGAGAAGATGTATAAGATAATGGTTAGGGGATATAATAAGATTGTATGACGGAGGGTGAGATAGAAAATCAGTGTGAAAAGATATTGAAGGAGGTGGAAGCTCGCAGGCGAGCTGGGCGGTTGAAATATGGGAATGATTTGGAAGGTAGGGATATGGTTAGTGAGGCAGTGGAAGAGTTGGAGGATAGTATTAATTACTGTTTATTTGAGATAATCAAGTTACGGAATTTGAAAAATAATTTATAGGATGGGAGATAGGTATTATATACCGGAGATGAGTTGTAAGAGTTGTAAGAAGGTGCAATCTGAACCGGTGTACTATGCCCCGTCCAGTGGTTTTGAAAGTTATAAGTGTGAGAAGTGCGGGGAAGAGAACTTTATAACAATGTCGTTTACTTAAAAATTCAAAATAAAACTATGAAGGCGAATCAGGTAATACAAGGGGACTGTCTGGAGGTGATGAAAGACATGCCCGACAAGGGTGTTGATATGGTTTTGTGCGATTTGCCTTATGGGACAACTGGGTGGGACAGGGTTATTCCTTTTGAGCCGCTATGGACTCAATACAAATTATAATGATAAGCACTTTACTAGGCGCTATATTGGGTGGGATAGTGGTTGCTTGTTTATTGGATATAATACTACTTTTAACTTAAAAACATGAAGATTCTAAAACTGTTGATGTGGTTGACTATAGTGGCCTTTGGTTATGAGTTGACTTGGTTAGGTAAGGGGAGCTTGACGTATGTGTTATTATTTATACTGATATGCTTGTTTAGTATCATGTATTATTTGACTAATGACGAACTCTAAAACTCTTGTGGTGCCGATAAGGCCGATAACAATAAACCAGGCTTGGTGTGGGAGGAAGTTTAAAACGCCTAGGTATAAGAAGTGGAGGGAGGAGATGGGATGGTTGGTAAAGGGTAAGGGTAAGGTTAAGTGGTGTAATATTGAGTTAGAATTTCATATTAAGCATTTTGCTACAACGGACGTGGACAATTTAATTAAGCCGGTGTTAGATGCGTTGGAGGAGGGGGGGGTGATAGAGAATGACAAGTATGTGGTGAGTGTAAAGGCGACGAAGTATAAGAGTAGTAATGAGCGAATAATAATAAGTTTACATGAGCTGGACAGAATGTGAAAGATGTGGTGGGACAGCAGTGGACAGGCATCATTTGGTTTACCGTAGTGAGGCTAGGAAGCATCCTAACTTAAATGACGAAAGAAACCTTGTTTTTTTATGTCGCATGTGTCACAATTCTTTACACGAGAAGAAGTCTCGCAGGGAGCCTTTCATAAAAGAAAGAAGGCTCTGGGAGCTATTTCCCGTCTTATTGCAGCGGTATAACCCCGACAAGAATGGCGAAGGTGTGCAGTAAATGCAAGGAGTCTCTTGCCACAAGTATGTTCACAAGGGATATGAGTAAAAAGGATAACCTGTATTCTTCCTGTAAAAGGTGTCAGCATTTGTGGGGCTTAAGAACTGGTCGTATAAATCACAAGGAGCGGTTGAGCGATGAATATAAGAGGTGCAAGAAGTGTAAGAAGATCAAGCTGAAGACGGAATTCCACAAGGATAGGCAAAAGGTTGACGGGCTGTATTCATCTTGCAAGGGTTGTAGGCGTAAGTTATATGGCAGCGTCCCTTTAAAAAGAGGGCAACTGGATAGCGGGGGGTATAAAAGAGAGGGTAGCGGCAGGCTGCATCGCAATATCATGGAGAGGGTGTTGAGGCGAAAGCTTGGTAGAAGCGAGGTCGTACACCATAGGAACGGAATTAAGACTGATAATAGGTTAGAGAATCTTGAAGTTATGTCTAATTCTGATCATGCGGGGCTGCATTCTAGGGAGTACTGGGCCAGTGTAAAACATAAAAGAAAAATATGACTAAAAAGTTAAAAGGGGCTAAAAAGAAAGAGGTTAAAAAGAAAAAAATTGAAAGGATAGAGATCCCAAAAGATTTGAGGAAAGATACAGCGAAGTATCGGAAGTTAAAAAAACAGAAGGATATTTCTGATAATGTTTATAGGTTATATGATTATCAGCGTAGTCCCTTACTTTTCATAATGGATATGTGGGGCTTAACACCGGTAGCGGAAGGGGAAAAATTCCAGAAGGGAAGGCACATAACTAATCATCAGACAGAGTTAATGGAAGCTGTTGGAAAAGCACTGTGCGGAAAAGCGAAACAGAGGATAACGGTCAGATCGGGCCACGGTTGCGGTAAGAGCGCTTCTCTTGCCATGTTGATACTTTGGTACCTTTTTTCTTTTTTAGACGCTCAGATCCCATGTACTGCACCCGGCGCAGAGCAGATGTACGATGTATTGTGGAAAGAGATAGCTAAATGGATGGAGAAGATGCCACCGCATATTAAAGGACAGTATGAGTGGACGACAAGTTATATAAGGATGAAGGAGAGTCCGGCGACATGGTTTGCGCGTGCGAGGACGGCCAGGAAGGAAAGTCCAGAGGCCCTGGCAGGTATGCACGGCGAGCATGTCATGTTCATCGTTGATGAAGCATGTCATGATTATGCCACAGAAGTACTAACCCGTCAAGGATGGAAGTTCTTTAAGGACTTGGAGAAGGACGAAGAGGTCTTGGTTATGGATGAGTCAGGGGAGTCTAAGTATGAGAAGGTTGAGAGAAGAATAATGATGCCCTATGAGGGGAAGATGTATGTTCCTACGGTTACTAGGGGGGCGGATTTTTGTATTACCCCAAATCATGATATGTGGCTTAGGACAGTCAAGGCTGGGTACAAGAAGATAAAGCCTAAAGATATTAAGTCGGATATGATTGCAAATCCATGTATTAATTGGCAGGGGGAAGAGAGGGCTGAGTTTAGGTTGCCAGCTTTTAAGTCTAAGAGGGGCAAGAAAGAAGGTCAAGTTTTCAAGATGGATGATTGGTTGGAATTTCTTGGGTGGTATATTTCTGAAGGGCACTTAGTGAAAAGAAAGCTAAAGAATGGGAAGATGAGGTATAATGGAGTTGGTATAAGTCAAAGGATTCCTAAGAATAGAGTGAAGATCCAGGGGTTGTTGGAGCGTATGGGTGTGTCTTTTTCAGTAAACGAGAAGGGGTTTATTATATCAGGTATTCAGCTAGGTATTTACTTGGCAAGGTATGGAGTTGGCTTTGCTAGTAAGAGGGTTCCCCGATATGTTATGAGTTTACCTCCTGTTCAAATAGATGTCTTTCTAAAAGCCTTTATGGACGGGGATGGGTATATGAAAAAAAAGACTATGGTTTTGTATACATCTGGAGAGGGGTTAGCTAATGATTTACATGAGTTGTGTTTGCTAGCTGGGTATAGAACTACTTTAAAGAAACGGAGCCTGAAAGGGCAAAAGCATTGGATAATTGACCATTGGGCTACAAGTACGAGGGATGGATATGTTATTTCGGCTAGTCCGCCAAGTGAGTTCCATATAAGGAGTCGGGCTCCCCTTGCTACAATAGATTATGATAATATGGTTTATTGCGTGACTGTACCAAGTGGACTTATTTATACTAGAAGAAACGGTTATTGTATGTGGTCGGGCAATTCTGGTGTGCCTAATGAGATTTTTAATGTAGCTGAAGGTGCCTTAACTGAAGAGAATATTCTTGTTATCCTTATAGGTAATCCTACTAGGACTAGTGGATATTTTTATGATTCGCATCATTCAGATAAGCATAGTTGGCAATGTTTACATTTTGATTCAGCTGAATCTCCTATAGTAGATATAAAATTTGTTAACAGGATAATTGATAAGCATGGGGAGGACTCGGATGAGCATAATATAAGGGTAAGTGGTAATTTCCCAAGTGAGGACGCGATAGATCAGAAGGGGTACGTGCCTTTGATGGTTGAGAATGATTTGAGGTATACGGTTGATGCTGCCTTTAGTAGAGGGCCTAAGAGGTTAGGGGTAGACCCGTCTGGCGAGGGGACAAATGAGACGATCTGGGTTTTAAGAGATAAATTTAAAGCTAGAGTGGTAGCTAAAGAGAAGAAAAGTACCAATAAGAGTATCGCGCAGAAAACTCTAACTCTAATGGAATTGTATCATTTGAACGGAGACGATGTGTTTGTTGATAATTTTGGGATAGGGGCTAACGTAAGCCAAGAACTAGCTCTAGCTGGGGTGGGTGTTAACGGTGTGAACGTGGGTGATCCACCTGATGATAAAGAAAGGTACGGCAATTTGAGAGCTGAAGCTTTCTTCGGGCTAAAGGAGTGGTGTAAAAAAGGGGGAGCGCTAGTAGAGGACGAGGGATGGCGACAATTATTAGATATAAAGTTTAAAAGAAATTTAAGAGGACGGATACAAATTATGTCAAAAGACGAAATGCGTAGAAGTGGCATAGTTAGTCCTGACATCGCAGATGCCGCTATGTTGACATTTACTGAAATAGATGGTGAATACACAGAAGGGGCGAAAGAGGGCAACAGCGAGCCGTTTGACAAGTTCTCTATTTGTTAAATACTTGACGCCCTGGTGTTTATTAAGTAGTGAAGAGTGACGAATTTGACAAGTTTGCTATTTGCTAGTTTTTGAGGTATAATAGGGGGCGATGCAAAATGACAAACATGATGTCGAGGCTCCCAACTTGTCGGAAGATGAGTTGTATTTTCGGAGTAAAATACTAAGGGAGCTGGAAAAAGCGCGGACACAAAGGGAAAACAGTCATGCTGAATTTGATGATCAGACTTTTAGTGAGTACTGGGAGAGTAATGCTAAGGCGGCTAATTCTTATATTCCGCCGAAGATAAATGAGTTTGATGTCAGGACGACTACAGGGACTACTAAGGAGAAAGGGAACACGGTTTTGAGTTCTTTGATAAATTTTAATTTAGAGCCGATTATTAAGGGATTTGATCAGGATAATGTGGAAGTTTATGAGTTAGGGTTAACGATGCAGGATTTGATTAAGAAGAGTAGAAAGATAGAGAGTCCTGAGTATGATGTTAAGAAGGTTCTAATTTACCATGAGTTGCTAAGTCAGGGGACAGTTTTTGTTGAGGATACGCAGGTTGAGTTTAGATTACCTAATAAGATAGCTAAAGATTTCGAGATGATCGACGGGAAGTTTAGTGATTTTGATTGGAAGGAGGGTGTTGATAAGGTTTACAAGTATTGTTCAGCGAGTTTGATTAATAATTTGAATGTATATTTAGGGAATATAAGAGAGTTCGATTTAGAGAAACAGCCGTATGTAGCGGTAAGGAAGTTATTAACAAGGGCTGAAGCTCAAAGTAAGTACGGAAAATGGGGAAGATGGGAGAACGTGCCTAGAAAGGTTACGAAGATAGCTGGTGATAGCGAGGATGGGTTGAGCTATAATAGATGGTCACTTGAACCGTTGGAGGATGGTATGGTTGAGGAGGTTAAATATTATAATAAGTGGAGCAACGATTTCATGATCTTGTTAAATGGTGTTCCTATGTTCCCTGTTAAGAGGAGTAAGAAAGGCGTGCTAGGTACGTTCCCCTTATCTTCTTTACTGGGTGTATGTGAATATCCTTTAGCTAAAGGTGATATTGAGCCTATTAGTCAGTTTTTCGCTTATTCTAAAAGTATCCCTGCGAAAACGAAGGTTGATCAACAGATTTTTGATGAGATGTTGAAGGCTATTATATTAAAGACAAGGAAGAGTTATCAGCCGCCGATGGCTAATAATACTGGTAAGACGTTGAGTAAGAAGATTTTTTATCCAGGTACGATCCACAATGGTGTTAATCCGGATAAATTACAGGAGATCGGGAATAATATCGGGGTAACACCTTCAGAGTATAATGCTACTGAATTTATTAAGAGGATAATTGACAGTAAATCGGTATCCCCTGTTTTGGAGGGGCAGAGCGTTACGGGACAGCAGACGGCCAGGGAGATTATCGAATCTAAACAGCAGTCGATGCTTAAATTAGGAATAACTATACTAGGGGTAATTAATTTAGAGAAAAGGTTAGCGAAGCTTAGGTTGTATAATATATTGAAATATTGGACTGAACCGATTGATAAAAGAGTAGAGACTACTAAAGAAGGTGTTGAAGCGATGGTTAACGTATATAGGACAGAGTCAATTGATTCAGAGTTCGAGGACGGTAGGACGGGTGAGAAGATAGTTGACTTCAGAGAAGGCCCGTTTCCTACAGGTGAACAGATATTAGCTGAAGAAGAGATCTTGGAGGCTGTTAGAGGTAGGCCTGTTAGTAAGGTTTACCTGGATCCACAAGAGTTAAGGGCGATAGATTATCACTGGAGTATAGAGATTAATCCGACAGAGAAGAATACTTCTAGTTTGAAATTAGCGCAATTTGATGAGTATATACAGAAATTATTAGCAATGTTCGTGCCGTTAGGTAAGATACCTAATATTGATTATCTAGCTGAAAGGCAGGCTATTTTACAGGGTGAAGATCCTCGTAAGATTTGGCCAGCACAACAACAACAACAATTACAGGTGTTACCACCAGAAGCTACAGGGCAGACTGATTTACAGAATCAGTTAGCACCACCTAGTCCTAAAAACTCTGTAAGCCAATTGCTTACAGCTTAAGTCGTGTTCGTGGCACGTTAACTCTTCGTTAAAAATGTTCAAAAGATTGATAGAAAAATTGTATTTTAAGTGGGGGAGGGTAGATATTTGCAAAATGACCCGCAAGCAGCTGGGTGTTTTTAATAAACCTGAACATCCACAGGGGAAGACTGAACAGGACTCCTTTTATATGGAGGCGCAGTCTCTAAGTAAGAATAGTGCCTTGAATTTCATTTTAGATGAACTAGTTGAGGATATTAAGGAGGAGATGATTCTTCATACAGAAGAAGAGAACATGATTCATGATAGGTTTACTATTAATGGAGTGAGTTTATTAAAGGAGAGACTTGAGTCTTATGGTTCGCTTGCTCCTAATTTGGAGGTCGAGTTTGATAAATATTCTGTAACTTAAATTTATGAAAAAGAAGAAGGCTAAAAAAGCTGCACTAGAGAAAGGGGGGATACCTATCTCTCAATTCGGGTCAATAAATGGCACTCCTTATATATCTAAACATAGAAAATGTGATGATTGCGGGAATACAGGGATGCAGATGCAGACAAGTGGGTCACGTAGAGGGGATATAAGAATGTGCCCAGCATGTGCAGGCAATTACGAGGCTTATATAAACCAATACGGGACAGATGAAGCTAGTCAGCCGGAATTGTATATAGACCTGTCCGATGAGGATAGCCCGATTATGCGAACAATTACGGAAAAAGAGAAGAAAGCAAACTCCTTGATTCTGCCAGGAGGGGTTGAAGTGGAACTAAATTCTAATAAAAGATACGGCAAAGGGGAGAATAACGACCGTTTGCCACCAATTATAACTTAATTAAAAGTGTATGTCGTATTATGACGAAGACGGGAATCCCGTTGAGGGGGTGTTGTCCCCGGAAGCAGCAAAGGAGTTAAAGGAGAAAGCTGATAAACTGGAAGAGATCCAGGGGCAGCTTGATGAGAAGGAAAAAGCGCTTGAGAAACTTGAGAGTAAAGATATGAATTTTAAAAGATTCAAAACTTTAAACCAAGCTGATCGAGAAGCGGAGATGGCCAACTGGAGCGAAGAAAAGAAGTTCTATATGCAAGAGGTTGAGACGCTGCATAATCAGAACGAAAGGCTGTCGGAGGCTGTTGTTGGATCTGTTAAGGAGCGTAAGATTAGACAATTAGTGGGTGAGGACAAGGAGTTAAGAAAAGAGTTGGAAAAGCAGTACAAGATACTAGGTGATAACGCTTTAACGCCTGATGCAGTTGCTAATCAGTTAGATGACGCATTCGTACTTATCGAAAATCGTAAAAATAGAGAGAATCAGGTTGATCCTTTGAATTCTTATGTTCCTTCAGCTGAAGGGCGGGGGTATTCAAAAAAGAAAACTAATTTCGCTGATACCGATGACGGGAAGGCGTTAGCAAAAGAACTGGGGATAGTTATGGAATCGCCTAAAAAAGATTAATTATTAACAAAGTAAATTATGCCTAAAACTAAAAGGGAAATGTTGGCTGATATGAAGACGGAGATGCGGCAACATAGAGGTGACGCTAAAAGTGGGTTCTTTAAAATGCCAGGTGAGTGGCAGAAGAAGTATAAGCGGTTAAAGTATGCAGTTGATCACGAAGATGATGGGGATACTTTCGCTGACGAGGAAGGGGGCGATATGTCTAGGCCTGTTAAGGTAGCTGTGCCGGAGAAGATAAAGATGTTTAATACTGATAAGGTGACGATAGATAAGAGTGAGTTGGAGAAGTTACTAGAAAGAGTCGAGAAGCTTGAAACTGAAAAGAAATCTAAAGGACAGGTGTTTTCAGATAAATGGGAATCAGACGATGACGTTGATAAGAAAAAAGTAGCTACTATTCGTAAGAAGATGCTTGACGGTAAACCGCTTTACGCAATTGAATTGAAATTTCTACGTAAACAGTTTAATGACAAGATGAGAGAGATGGAATTGATATATCAGGTCACTTGGTCAGGTGAAGACGGGGAGCTGTTAGAAGAGTTACCGCTACCAAGGTTTATGGCTTATGATAGGGAAGAAGTGTCTATCATGGACGAAAAGAAAAAGAAACTTAAGAAAGTTACAGGCACAACCACTTTGACGAAAGTGGAGTATGATAAGTATAGGTCGAAAGCTCTTGGCAAGGTTCCAGTACAGATTAGTGCTGAAGAGATCACGTATAATGTGCAACTTCCGTCTGGAAGAATTTTAAAAAATTTCCCCGCAGTGGGACTTAACCGTTAAATTATGTCTAAAATACCAGAAGAACCAGTTGATCTAACAGAAGCTCGTAGGAAAAGATGCGAGCCTATTGTCGCGAAGATTATAAAAGATATCCTTGATAAGGATCTTCTATATAATGATGTCGCATATTTGGAGCAGCGTGTATTAGAATTGCTAGAATTCTTTTATAAAGGTCTAGCAATAGAACACTTTAATCAAATTTTTGAAACTCTACATATGAGTCTTGAGCATAGCTTACAAGAGGCTCACCAAAGATTATGGGGCAAAGATAGAGAGGAGATCACAGTTAAAGATATTGAGGCTGCCTTAAAGAAGGATGTGATTAAAAAGGGCAAAGAAAGACTTGATGGTCAGCTTAAGGAGGAACTTGAGGAGCTTGATGAGATAGAGGAGTCTTATGTCGAAGACGACGAGGAATGGGGCGCATATAGGGAAAGGAGGACAAGGGAGTTGGAAGAAAAGTATTCCCAATTAAAGAAGGATTTGCAAAAAGACAAGAAGTAAGGTATAATAGCAGCTAGTAAATCTTCGAATACTCTGCGTTAGTGAGTAAAATTTCGGTCATCGCATACGTTAGCGACAAATTGATCGGAATTTTATTTTACTAACCATAAATCATATGGCATGGAAACCATGGAGGGGTCCCTTTAAAACGTACTGGGGCCAAAAAGCAGCTTCACAGGTTCTGACTACAGGTGCGGTAGTTGATCAAACGTCTGGATATGTTACTGTTGCGTCGATTGCGGTGATGTCCCATTTGGGAGTCGTGCAAAAAACAATTGCAGCAACTGACGACGACTATGCTTCTACTACTCGTATTCCTGTTAAGGTCCCTGCAAGCCCAGGGTCAGAATGGAAAGTAAGTGTTCTTTCATCAGATACGCTTGCTCAAGCAAATGTTGGTACTTATCTTGATCTAGCTGGATCACCGGTAGGTATTGACGTAACGGATGCAACGTCAAATGACGATGCGGCTTATTGTACTGAATATATCAGCGACAACGTAGGGTTGTTCACATTGAACTCTCAGAAGTTCATGCAGTCTGGAATTGGTACTACTTAGCATATTTCTTAACAATTAAATTATGGACTTAAACATAGTTACAATATCGCAGTTTACAGATGTGATTAATCGTAATTGGTCAGTACACAACAAGTTTAAAGAGCTTGGACTAGCGTCACAGCTTTTTATTACTGAAGATATGCCGGCTAATACTGGGGATACCAGAAGGTATACAGAGATTGACCCTGAAACATTCGCTGCGGTCAAAGAGGAAGGGGTAGACGCAAGTAAGGCTGAAGTTTACAGAGGTTATGAGAAGGATATGGTTGCTAGACGTTTCGCAAGGGAAATTGATATCACTTGGGAAATGAGAAGGTACAACAAGAAACCTGAGATCATGGCTAAGATCACTTCTCTTACACATTTCTGTCCACAAAGGATGGAGATTGATCTAACTCATAGATTAACATTCTGTACTGCTACTTCTTACACAGACATGGACGGTCAAACTGTTGCTACTACTGTAGGTGATACTTTGGCTCTTGTATCAGCTTCACATACTCTTAACGGATCTAGTACTACATTCTCGAATGTAATTACTGGAAATCCTATCTTCTCAAAAGGAGGACTAGAGGTTGCTGAATTGCAAGGAAACACACAGATTTTCTCTCAATTTGGAGAGAGACGTATTATGGATTTTAATACTATCGTTACTACTGACGATCCAACTGTTGTTAATAACGTAAAACAATTTTTACAATCTACAACTGACGTAGATCAAAACAACCCTGGGGTTATTAATGTATACAAAGGTAAGTATAGACATTTAGCTTTACCTTATTTGGCTACTGACGCAGCTGGAGCTTACAATTCTGCCAAGAAAGACTATTGGGGACTTGTAGCAGCTGGACAAGGCCAAATGGGATGGCAAGCTTATCTTGGTATCTGGGAACGTCCAATGTTAAAAACACCTGCGCCTGGTAATAACGGTGAGGACTTCCATAATGATAACTGGACGTACGGCACTAGGTGTGCATACGGTATAGCGACAGTTTCCCCAAGAGGATTGCTATGGAGCACGGGTGCTGGAGCATGATACACATAATGCTCCTGGCTTGACGATCATTAAAAATTATTCACATTTAGGCAGAATGTTCGATGTGTCTTCTGTCCAAATAAGAAACATTGTTTTGAGAGAGCAATGGACACACATCGTTTAATTATTTCGTCTAGCTATCAAGGACACATAAGAACCCTGGAGGGAGGTGGAGGTAGCAATGACATTGACAAACTATTATTATGGGTTTTAATTACAATAGCGGCTACGGGCAACTAGCTCAAAGCACTCCATTTCTGGGAGGTGGACAAGTTTTCGTCGTAGCTAAAAGCGCTGCTGCTGGGCGTGAGATTCTACAGCAAGTATTTAAGTCGGATCCTCTTGGAAACTTGAGGTATTACGCAACAGTGCAAGCAGCTGTAGACGAATGTGTGGCTAATCGTGGTGACGTGATTTACGTTGCTCCGGGTCATACTGAAACAGTAACTGCTACTTCGCTGGATCTTGAAACCGCTGGTATTACGATTATCAATCTTGGAAGTGGTGCATTGGCTCCAACTTACACATTTGGTGCTGCTGCTGCGACTATTGACGTTTCAGCTGCCAACATCACATGGATAGGCGGATTGCTTGTTGCTAACTTCCTAGACGTAGCTTCAGCATTTACAATCGGTACTGCTGCTAACTTTCACTTAGATGGTGCCAAGTTTGAAGACAATACGTCTAGTTTGAATTTCTTATCTTGTGTCACTACAAGCGCAGTGGCTAATGAGGCTGATGGGCTGAAAGTACTAAACTGTTTCCAATACGGACTGAACACAACACCGTTGGCGTTTGTGTCTATTCTTGAGGATCAGCTAGATGTGGAGATTTCAGGTAATACTTGTGATCAAGCAGCTACTGCTGACGTTGGACACTTCTTGACACTTTCATCTAAAGACATTCTTGGGGCAAGAATTAGAGACAATGTTCTTACTGTAGTTGGTAGTGCGGGCGCAACTGTTGGTATCTTCCTAACTGGTAGCGGATCTTCCTCTACTGGTGACGTGTCCAGAAACTATGTTTCTTCACTTGATACTACTGGTGAGCTTATCGCTACTGCTGGTACGGGACTGGTTTACTTTGAGAACTACTACACTGGTGTAGCAGATAAATCTGGTAAACTATGGCCTGTTGTGGATGCAGCATGATTATGCAACGCTATTCGGTCTTTGTCAGCTAGTGTTTATGGGTGGTCATTCCCGCAAGTGGGAGAAATGGCTAGATCCTTTCTCCCAGCCCAATTAATTTTTAACTAATTTAAAATGCCTAGAAGGAAAAAAGAAGAAGTCGAAGAGGTCGAGGAGACTGCACCTGAAGAGGTGGAGGAGACTGCACCTGAAGAGGTGGAGGAAACTGTGACTGAAGAAGCTGAAGAGGTTACTGAAAAAGCACCTGAACCCGAACTCGTTACATGTAACGTTGTGGGGCAAAAGGTTAGCGGAATCGTGACTGACAATGGGGGGCGAAAAACTCTCCGAACTTCGGATGGAGTGACTTATGATGTTTAACAGCTTCGTTTGAGGTCTTATAGGGGGCGGATGCAAGTCTGCCTCCAAACAAGACTTCAATAGTCATTCTCAAGTGATACGAAATGGTGATTATATCTATAACCTAAATTTATAACTAACAAATGACAAAATGAACTATTTAACAAGACCAGGCGGAAAGGAGATCAGCGCACAGTTGCCTTTGCCTGTTGATGATGTTACTCAATCGAGTGACAGGGTGGCGGTTGCTGCCGAAACTATAACCTTCACCTGTGCAGCTGCTCAAAGTGGTAGAGGTGTGGTTTCAACCGACAAGGCTCCTATTTTGAACTTAAACGGAGACAAGGTTGGTTCTTATTGGGATAAACAGGCGAATCTGGTTTATACGGTTAGTGACACAGACCTTATTGGGGCACTAGTTGAAACAGCAGGGTCAGCCGAAGCGGTAATTACAGATACCGCTAATAATCTGGAGTTAATGTTCGAGACTCCAACTGCGGCTTCAGCAAGGTACATTTTGAAGGCAATAGACGACGGGGGTAATGTACTGTATGGCTGGATCAAATTGGTGGCGGCCTCTAGTAATGCTTACACTTTTGACATTTACGATACGGCTGCAATGGCTGATCAAGACTGGGTAGGGACGTTGGGAAGTTTTGACCATACGGCCATAAGGCGAATAGAAATTTATTCAAATGAAAGTTCATTCGTATGGGGAACAGGAACTGTTTTGACGACAGAGGTTGAGTATAATGAGGAGAAAGATGCACAAGAATTTATAAACGGATTGGCAGATGGTGAGTTTGCCATTAACTATAGAGCCGGTACGATTCTTTATCGAAAAGCGACTGCTGGTACTTCTGACACCTGTACTTATAATACAATGGCTGTAGCTACTGTAGCAGTGAGTGGTGGAGGTGCAGCCCTAGACGCGACTCATGATTCAGCGGTAATCGCTACAGGGCCTCAAGTAATGGCAGAAGCCAAAAATTTTGATGATTCTGCTTTACCTAATAGTGTAGCAGAAGGGGATGCAGTGAGGCCAGCAGCTTCATTAAGTGGCGTTCAGTATGTAATGGCTGTTAATGAGGATGGTTCGGAGCAGCCAGCTTACGATTCGGGAACAGACTCATTCAAGGGGTTCGAGGTTAATCCGATTTCAGATCACCATGTAGA
>TARA_R100000501_G_scaffold5515_1_pt1 | contig 14294 bp, 7 predicted proteins | sample TARA_R100000501 | Tara Oceans TARA_R100000501 (sample SAMEA2620120) | marine metagenome | biome: marine biome (ENVO:00000447); feature: mesopelagic zone (ENVO:00000213) & marine oxygen minimum zone (ENVO:01000065); material: "saline water (ENVO:00002010), including plankton... | reverse complement strand
GAGGCGACCTATGTGGGCCACCACAAGAAGAAGCTCGCATTTGTGTTCTCTGCCATGCGCCACTTCGCTGAGGAGTTGGAAGCAACGGGTGTTGCGGTTCGCTATGTCAAATTAACGGATCCTGAAAATGAAGGCTCATTGCGCGGTGAAGTAGCGCGTGCGTTGGATGCCGATCCCGGCATCGACACCTTGATCATCACGAAACCCGGCGAATGGCGCCTGTTGAGCGATATGGAGGTGTGGGCCAACATCTTCGATGTAGAGGTGGAACTTCGCGACGACACGCGGTTCATCGCGACACTGAGTGAATTCTCGACATGGGCTACCCATCGCAAGCAGTTGCGGATGGAGTATTTCTATCGCGAGATGAGACAGAAGACAGGTCTGCTCATGGAGGGAGATAGCCCTGCTGGCGGCAAGTGGAATTATGATCAGGACAACCGCAAGCGGTTGCCGAAATCCGCGGTTACTCCTCAACGATGGTTCTGCCAGCCAGATCAGGTTACGCAAGACGTGCTCGATATGATCACGCACAGGTTTCCAGACAATTTCGGAGATTTGGAACCCTTCGTGTTCGGAGTCACACGTCACGATGCCGAGGCCGCTCGCGATGCTTTCATGGCGGAGATCCTGCCTGGCTTTGGAGACTACCAGGATGCCATGGCAAAGGATGAGCCGTGGATGTGGCATTCAATCCTCTCGATTTATCTGAATGTCGGTTTGTTGGATCCGTTGGATTTGTGTGAACGCGCTGAGGCGGAATGGAAATGCGGCCGTGCGCCGCTCAATGCTGTGGAAGGCTTCATTCGGCAAATCCTTGGCTGGCGCGAATACGTGCGGGGGCTCTACTGGTGGAGCGGCCCTAAGTACGCAAAGAGCAACTTTCTGAATGCGCAGAACGCGCTTCCCGATTTCTACTGGACCGGCGAAACCGATATGGCCTGTCTGGCCGATGCGCTGGGGCAGACCATTCGGCATGCTTATACCCATCATATTCAACGCCTTATGATCACGGGAAATTTTGCGCTTCTCGCGGGCATCCATCCGGACCACGTCAATGATTGGTACATGAGTGTTTATGCCGACGCGTACGAATGGGTGGAGCTGCCGAATACGCATGGAATGGCGCTCTTTGCAGACGGGGGTGTGATTGCGTCAAAGCCTTACGCTGCCAGTGCAAACTATATAAACAAGATGTCAGATTATTGCGCCGGGTGTCGTTACAATTCCAAAACCCGGACCGATGAGGACTCGTGTCCCTTCAATACGCTTTATTGGGACTTCCTGATCCGCCATTCCCAACGATTGCAGGGTAATCCCCGCATGTCATTGCTCATGAAAAATGCGATAAAAATGCCGGATCGTGAACGTGATCTGATACAGCGGCGAGCCAGAACCGTGTTGAAATCCTTGAATATTTATCCAACCAAAGATTGATGACTTACGCATCGTTACCGGTTTCAGAGAATTTTCGACGTCACACTACACTGATTTTCACCTCCGTCGCTTAGACATGCTGACAATGGTGATTCCGAGAAGTCGGATGAATTCCGGGGTGGACGCATGAAACTGTTGGCTATGAAGGATAGCGGCGATGGGCCGCTGTCCGAGATCGTTAGGGACTCGGACGACGAACGAAAGCATGAGGCGGCCTGGCGAGAAAGCCAGCTGGAAATCGTGGGCACGATCACGATTCCTCTGGTTCTGGCCAACCTCATCAATGCGTCGGTTGTCTGGCTGTCCTTCAAGGAGACGCCAGCGGACTTTGCCTTGTCTGTATGGCTCGTCTGTATCGCCGCCATATGCGCAGCGGCTTTTGTTACGAACAAGGTTCGAACCTACCGGCCCAGCGATCTTGCGATCGCGCGCAAGGTGATGAGGGAATATACGTTTGTTGCGGCGATTGCCGGACTTCTTTGGGCGTCGGTACCTATCATTGTGATGAATGTCACGGATAGCTATGGCCAGATGATTGTGGGCGTCGTTCTGGCTGGAGTCATGTTCACCGGTGCGCTCCTGATGTCGCGTCTGCCCAAGGCAGCCTTTGCCTTTATAGTTCCGATCGGACTGGGACTGGTTGCGGAAATGCAGTTTCAGCAAAATCCAAAATATCAGTATACATCTATTTTGACGTTGGCTTATGTCGCGATACTCATCCTAGCCATTCGCTGGTCGCATCGCCAGTTCGTGCTCAAAAGCATCAACGAAACGGCGGTTAGAGAGCAGTCGCATCTGATTGGGTTGCTGTTGAGGGATTTTGAGGAAAGTACGTCCGATTGGCTCTGGCAAACTGACGCCAGAGGCGTGCTCGTAGACATTCCTCTCGTGTTTGAGGGCGCTGAGCATGACAATGGTTACCTAACGCTTGGCAATCTGTTGGTCGATCAGTTCGAGGCGGACGATTCTACCAGAGTGCTCAATACCAGCCTCATGCGCCGCCAGGGCTTTCGCGATATCGCCATGAGGCTCAAAGGTTCAGAGACCGAACGCTGGTTGTCCCTTACCGGGAAGCCAATCTTCAATGATGGCAAGTTCCGAGGCTTCCGCGGGGTAGCATCGGACATCACCCAGTCCAAGGAAATAGAAGATCGTATTGCCTTTATGGCGCATTATGACGGGCTGACGGGTCTGCCAAACCGGATGAACATGCAGGAACGACTGGAAAAGGCGCTCCGCAAACCGGATGTTGAAACAGTCCAAAGAGCGTTGGTTTGGCTCGATCTGGATAACTTCAAATGGGTGAACGATACGCTGGGCCATCCGGCGGGTGATGAGCTCTTGCAGCATGTCTCCGGTCGCCTGAACGAATTGAGCGGCGATCATGACATGGTGGCGCGGATCAGTGGTGACGAGTTCGCCATGATCGTTCAGCGTCCGACGATGGGCGACCTCGAACTCTTTTTCGACGAGATAACCGAACGCCTGAGCGAGCCCTATGACCTGTGGGGGTCGACCGCCAATTGCTCCGCGTCGGTAGGTGTCAGGATGTTCGATCCGTACACGAAAGATGCCCGCACCATGCTGAAGCATGCTGACTTGGCGCTCTATCAGGCCAAGAAGCTCGGAAAGTCCACTTGGTGCATGTTCACACCCGCGCTCGACGAACGCGCGCGAGCCCATTTGCAAGTCGAGGCCGATTTGCATTCCGCGCTGGAGCACAGCGAGTTCGAACTTCATTTCCAGCCCCAAGTTGATGCTCACACACATGATGTGGTGGGATGCGAAGCCTTGCTGCGATGGAACCACCCTGAGCGGGGCCTGGTTTATCCCGGCGACTTCATTGAGCACGCAGAAGACAATGGTCTGATTACCCGGATCGGAGACTGGGTCATTCGGGCGGCTTTGGCAGAGGCGCGTCGTCTGCCCAATCATGTCAAAGTTTCGGTGAATATCTCGCCGTTGCAAATACACTCATCCAATTTGATGACGACCATCGTGAATGCGATTGCCGCCAACAAGATCGATCCGCGACGGCTCGAGCTCGAGATCACGGAAACGGTCCTGATGTCGGACACAAATTTCACGCTCAAGCGCCTTCACAAACTGAAGGAGATCGGCGTCGGCATTGCGCTTGATGATTTCGGCACAGGCTATTCTTCTCTGTCTTATTTGCGGAGCTTTCCGTTCGACAAGATCAAGATCGACAAGAGCTTCGTGCGAGACATTGAAAGCCGATCAGACAGCCGTTCTATCACGCAAGCCACCATCGCACTGGCGCACTCACTGGGCATGCGGTGCACAGCGGAGGGTGTCGAGACGCATTTTCAAGCAGAGTTCCTGCGTGACATTGGATGCCAGGAATTGCAGGGTTTCTTCATCAGCCGGGCCAAGCCGCTCGACAAACTTCACCATATTATCGACCTTCTACCTGCCGATTTTGCATCACCCAAGCGGGAGTCGGATGTCGCGACCGCAGCCGATAATACTATCCAGTTTCCAGCGGCGAAGTCCGCCCAAGCCTGATCCCTGGATTTCAGTTTTCGTTTGAAGTGTCGGCCTCTTTTTTCTTGCGATTGTTCAACAAGCCGCCGAGCGCTTTGATCGCTACATCTTCAGCAGATGTCTCGGCAGGCGCGTCGTCCGTCGGGGCTTCTGGGTCAGGCTTCTTGATGCCAAGGAGTCCGCCGATAACATCTTCGGTGCTGCCGGAGCCTGCTGAGTTGGAGACACCAAGCTCTTCCAACACGCGGGAGCCCAACTCTGCCTTGAACGCAGAACTTACGCCGCTCAGATCTGGTGTGACTTTCGGATTCGTCCACGCGCCCGATATACGGATCGGGACTGGAATGCCGTTCAATTGCACCACGCTGCCCTGACCTTGGGCCGATTTGTCCACACTGGTCGCAAGGCGCAGGTCCATGGACTGTGCTGCCAGATTGATCTGTCCGGTCCCATCTACGCCCAGAATGGGACTCAGCAGTTTCATCACATCCACATTCGCAACGCCGTCATTGACTTTCAACACAGTGTTGAAGCTTGAAAAATCGGTCTCGGCGTTCTGCGATAAAGCTTCGCCAAAATTGAGTTCCTGAATTGAGCCTGTCGCTATGGCCTGCTTCAGAGAGGAGGCGCTTCGTACCAAGGCTGCAACATTCAAGCCTTTGACCACACCATCCGAAAGGCTCGTCGAGACCTCTCCGTCAATTGCCTGCATGATTGCGTCAATGGATGTACCAGACGACTGCGCAGAAACCTTGAATTGTCCTGTTCCTGTGAGGCTGTCGAATCCGGCCAACGTTCCGAGCAGATTTGCGACGGCAACATTCTGGCCCTGCATGTCGAAGCCGACTTTCGGTGTGGCAGGTCGGGCATCCACGGTCAGCTTGCCCAACCAAAGTCCGCTGAAGGCTTTGAATTGCGACAAATCTGCTGTCAACAATCCATCGGTCAGATCGACGTCCATGACAGCATCGGTCAATTCGACATCACCAATGGTGAGTGATCCGACCTCAAGACTGAGGTTTGCGTTCACGGATTTCAGCCCGGACAATTCGAGTGTTTCATCACTCCAAGGCTGAATTCCTTGATTGGTCTTTTCCGGATCCGGCTCTCCCATAAAGGGTGTGAGGTCGAGAGCGGGTACGCTGAGATCGCCGATAATGCGCGGTGTTGTCGCCGACACATCAATCCCCGCCTGTCCGGTGCCCCTCAATGCATCTAGCGACAGGTTCAAATTGTTGACCATGACGGACTTGAATGTGCCGTTTGCCGCACCGGAGACGGCAAAGGTCTGGAGTGTATCACCCGGGGCCAGTTCAATTGCCGCAGCGCTCAGCAAGTCACGCATTCTGTCGCTGGCGATGGAGAGGGTGCCGGCAACAGTCCCATCACCATTGAGCGAAACGGATCCCTCATATGACGCGCTCAACAAGTCACTGTCATGGGTCAATTTGAGTTCTGTAAGAGATGGTGAGTCGAGCGCGCCGGATGCCTTGCCCGCGACTTGTAGACGACCCAAGGCTGACCGTGCCGGCACATCCAACTCGAATTGCTGTGTGAGCGCGGCCAGATCTGCCACCACGGTTTCGAACGTGCCGTTCAAACTCGGCGCGTCACCAAGTTGGACGCTGCCATCATATTTGATATTTGCCAGGTCGGATGCCAGATCCAGCCGGGCCTGAGCGGGCAGATTACGGGTGAGCGCTTCGGGCGCATCCAGCCAGATGTCGACGGTGAAGGCTTGCTCCTGAAACCGGCCGCTGGCTGTCGCACTGAGAGGCTGGTCCATGCCTCGTAGAGATGCTTCCAGGTCAAGTTCGGACAATTTGTATGTTTCGCCAGATTGGTCGTCCTGAAAGGTGAGCGAAGCGTTCTTGAGGATTGCCGATTCGATTCCCGCATCGAATGAACCATTTGTCCCTTCAGGTGGTGGCGATGCTTCTTTTGAAGAGGCGAATTCCCAGTTCGTATTCCCATCGGCTTTGCGCTGAAGGAACACATCTGCATCCACGAAAGCGATTTCCTGCACATCCACGCGCCGCGACAGCAGCGGCATCCATTTGACCGAGCCGCGCAACGCACCTGCCTCAATCATGTTCGGTGTGGCAAATCCGTCGGGATTGGCAACGCTCACCTGTTCGACCGAGGCCGAGATGCGCGGAAACACGGATATTTTCACATCGCCTGCGAGCGTCACGTCACGTTGCAACGCGTTGGTCGCCGCATTCTCAATCTGGTTCTTGTAAACCGATTTCGGAATGAAGAAGGGCACTGAAAAGGCTGCGATAATCAGCAGTGCCGCGATGCCGGAAACAATTAGGAGAACGCGCTTCATGGAATAACCTCAGGACTGGGAGTCTAACCTGATATGGGAATATGGCTTGGGAATGACAGCTTTATACAGAAAAGTGCAAATTCGCGTGAAGTTCCCCGCTTGACCCGCCATGCCGGGTTTAATAGAGAAGCGCTTCGCCGAGTTTCGGCAAGGAAATGCGCGGGTGTAGCTCAGCTGGTTAGAGTGCCGGCCTGTCACGCCGGAGGTCGCGGGTTCGAGCCCCGTCACTCGCGCCATTTCTTCGGAAATGTAAATTCTATAACTCATTGAAATCAAACGACTTTTTCGGGATCGTTTGCATTTCTATGCGTAGAATGGCCGGAAATTGTAGACCAAATTGGGACCATATTGTGGACCAATGGTCAGCGTCATGAAACGTGTAGAAGACAATTCTTACCTCGAGCTAAGAGGCCGGGTCTGGTGGTATAATCGCCGGGTCCCGTCACGCTTTGCCCACCTCGATTCGCGAAAGCGCATCAAAGAATCCCTTGGCACCAGATCAGTTGAACAGGCCCGTCACAAGCGGGACCTGCTGGCTGAGGCGGATGACCATTATTGGGCATCACTCAAAATCGCCGAGGAAGCGGGGCCGGGAGCTAATCGCGATGTATCGGCAGCTGTGCAGCGGCGCTACCAGATGGCGACGTGCAAGGCGCTGGCGGCAGGCTTTACCTACCAGCCGATAGATCATCTTGCGACGGAGGCCTCACTAGAGGAAGCGCTCGCGCGCTTGCTGGCTGTTCAGAAACAGGCTGGGCCGTCCGAGATACCCAAACCCCAAGATGCGGAGGCGCTGCTGGGCGGGGCTGAAAAGCCTTCCATCACGCTGTCGGAAGCGTTCGAGATTTATGTTCGTGACGTTGCCTACAATGCGCAGCTTTATAAATCCCCGGCGCAGCGCCGCTCCTGGGAGAAAACCAAGCGAACCTCAGTGGACTATTTCATTGAGTTTGCGGGAGACCTGCCACTTGAGGAAATCACGCGGGACTTAGCGCTGGAGTATCAGTCGCACTGGGCGAAACGCGTGAAACCCAAAGACGCCAAGACGAAAGCGGTCGCGCCAAACACAGCGAACCGCCACATCGGGAATGTGCGATCGCTCTATGGCGAATACTACAAACATATTGGCGAGGATGAGCGGCCTAACCCGTTTCGTAATATGCACTTCAAGGCCAAGACGCGCGTTGAGGTTCCGCCCTTCTCTTCAGACTGGGTTAGGGCCAAGGTTCTGGCACCTGGAGCCACGCGCAAATGGCGACCTGAACTTCAGCTCATCACACTGATGCTAATCGAGACCGGGTGCCGCCCCAGTGAGATCATCAATCTCCGTGTAGAGGATTTTCACATGGATGAACCCGTGCCTTACATCTCTATCAAGGCGCGGACAGATCGCGAGATCAAAACTGATACATCAGCGCGCGATATTCCTTTGGTTGGGATTGCTCTTGAAGCAGCCAAGCGAGCCGCGCCGCGCGCCTTTGAGCACTATCAGGATCGCAGCGAGCTCTTCTCTGCCAACATGATGAAGAACTTCCGCAATCGCGGTCTGTTCGAGACGCCCGATCACCGTATCTACTCTTTTCGGCATGCGTTCGAGAAACGGATGCAGGAAGCCAACATCGATTATGGCCTGCGCTGCTTGCTTATGGGGCACAAGACAACCCGTCCGGTTTACGGAGATGGCGGATCGCTAGACTATCGCCGAGACGAATTGCTGAAAATCGCGCACCCCTTCGCGTTAGAGGTGATGGAGAGATTTGATCTGGAGCATCCAGATTGGGCGCTTGGGACGGTTTCACCATACACCCCTCCTACGTAGTAGGAGGGGTGTATGGTAGATGCGGCCAGTAAACCGGACATGAATTAGCCGGTATTGACTATGGAATTGTTCATAATGTTCAATTATATATGGGTATATGACTGATAAAGAACCGGACACCAAAGCGGACATTGTTCCGGCAGAAGATCGCGGCGAAGGCGTCGGGGCGATGGAGCCTATGCTTGTAGGCTCTTCCAGCCATTATCGGGGACAGTTGGGCGACCTTGCGGTCGAGGTGGCTGAGCGCTCTGCTGGGCTAAGGCGGAGCTTGCCAGATGGTGTGGTAACCGCTCTGTCCGATCTCGTGCGCGCTATGAATTGCTATTATAGCAATCTCATTGAAGGGCACGACACGCACCCCATCGATATTGAGCGCGCCCTGAACAATGATTTCAGCGCAGATGCGGCCCAGCGCGACCTGCAGCTTGAGGCCAAAGCACATATTGAAGTGCAGGCTTGGATAGATGGCGGGGGCCTGGAAGGGCGTGCCACATCAGCAGACGCGGTTATGGAGTTGCATCGGCGCTTCTGTGAGAACCTTCCTGATGATTTGCTCTGGGCAGACAACCCGGACACCGGAGAGCGCGTTCCCGTTGTTCCGGGAGCTTATCGCACCCGCGATGTTCAGGTCGGCAGGCATGTCGCGATCAGTTCCGGCGCGATCCCCCGATTCATGGAGCGTTTCGAGAACGCCTATGCTCGGCTTGGTCGCGTAGATGCGTTAATCGCGGCGGCAGCCGCACATCATCGCTTGCTTTGGATTCACCCCTTCGTTGACGGCAATGGACGCGTCGTGCGCCTGATGTCTTATGCCATGCTCCGGGACGCGCTCGACACAGGCGGTATTTGGTCGGTGGCGCGCGGCCTTGCGCGACGTGAGGCTGAATACAAGGCGCAGCTTCAGGCATGCGACGGCGCGCGGCGCGGAGACCTTGATGGGCGCGGCACGCTTAGCGAGGAGGCTCTTGCGAGGTTTGCGGTCTTCTTTCTGGAAGTCTGCCTCGATCAGATAAAGTTCATGGAAGGGCTGGTTGAGCCCGGACGCCTGCGAGACCGGATCCTTCTCTGGACGGAGGAAGAGGTGCGCGTTGATCGTTTGCCGCCAAAATCAGGGTTGGTGTTGGAGGCCTTGCTCTATCGCGGCGTGCTTCCGCGCGGCGATGTCGCCGATCTCTTGTCTGTTGGAGACCGACAGGCGCGGCGAGTGACCTCCGCTTTGATTGACGCAGGTGTGGTAACGGCTGATACAACACGCGCGCCGCTGAAGTTGGCATTTCCAGCGAAGCTGGCGGCGCGATGGATGCCGGGACTGTTTCCGGAGAAGTAGCCGAACCATGGAAGTATCTGTCCAGAGATGATCAGAATAGTTTGGTCATATGCTTTACGGCCCACTTTTCATCGTGCCTTGTCTGAATTGCGGCTGCGAGTTCAATGGAACGCTGCGACGTGAAATCCTGAATGCTGAGTGGTCTACTTCACTCCACCAGGCTCAAACCGTCATCAACACCTGGCTCCGGCAATACAATCGTGTCCGGCCACATCAGGCTCTAGGCATGCGGCCGCCCATCCCTGAAACGCTAGTGGAATGTGACCCATAAACTGGGGGCTGGACAATTGGTTTGGGTCAGTGCGCAAAATTGTCGCTCGTGTCTCTAAACGCGAGCACGAAAGAAAAGACTGTCAGCGCCCCCGCTAACGCAAGAGTGATGCGAGCGAGGAATAGCTGACCGAGCTTGATGTACCCTAGTGCATGACTGCCGACAACGGTCGCTAATACGTTAGTGCCAAATGAAAATGCGATCCAATAAGGGGTTTGTCGATGGGCGAGCACTCGCGAAAACGCCTCGGCTTCTGCGAACCTAAAGCGTTTTGTTCCGTTTTAGCTTCTCCGTCTGGCGTCATTCACCCCCAGAAGGACTTTATTGCAGAGCACGCAGCTTGAAAACCATTTGCCCACTACAAGGTCTGATCGGGTGGGTTCTTTATCTTGAGTAGTCTTCTTTCCAAGCTCTTTAAGTTCGCTTCTGCTGTTTTAGTTTTTGGCTCTTGAAGTGGGGGTCGACTGCGCTATCCACGAAATGTGGCGCACCGCTCCCAGGCTTGTCCACATGGGCAAGCGACGCGCCAAGCCCCTGCTTTCCCAGTTCAATGTTTAAGGTTCGCAAGTTTTCGCACCACTGAGACTCGACTTCCACATCCCGCGTGTTGGCAGTTTCGGATCGACCATCATGCATGTACGCGCGCACTTTGCTTTGAATTTTCCCGCCTGGTGGAGACATGAGCTCGACATCATAGTGCGGCTCGCTTGGTCTGGCTCGGACCTGGCCATCAGCAATCTCTTTTCAGCAAGCAAAGTGTTTTCCTCTGCAAATGTCCGTAACTCATCCTTGCCATCAGGAATTTGAGCGAGAACCTCTTTTGCTTTTTCGAGCGCCTCTTCGGCCCTTCCAATGCGAGTGTCCGATAGTCGTATTTGGATGGCAGTTATAACAGCGTTTAAGGCAGACAGCCTTTCCTCAGCGGCAGACAGCCGTGCGGACACGATGTCTTTGCGAACCTGAAGGCTTTCAAGGTCTGCGCGAATGGTTTTTTGGGCTTGCTCCAGCCGCTGTCTTTGTGCGTTCTTTAGAGTCAATCGCGCTTGAGCGACCGGGTCTTCGGTATCACTTGGCAAGGGATCGCTCAGAAGATTAAGCGCTTCACGTGTCTTGGAGAGTTCTTCTGGTAATACGGCGGACTTAGCGATGAGCTGTGTTTGGTTTTGGCGCAAACTATCGATCGTAGCAGTTGTAGATGAGCGCTCTGCATCCAGAATTGATAGCCTGGCCGTCAGCTCGGTAATGGTGTCGCTGTCTTCTGGTAATAGAAGTGATGCATCTGTTTCAGCTCTGCGCGCGGCAATGTCTGCGCTTATAGTTTCTCTATTGTCGATTATCCCCTTAATAGCGTCGGCTTCTGTTTTAAGACGCTGCACGCTCTCCAGCTCACTCCGGGCAGCCTCAAGCGCTTGCAGTGCTTCCGTTTGTAATTCCGCAGTTAGGGCAGTGTCTTCTGAGACTGTGCTAATTTGCTGATCAATTTGGCCAAATGTGAGCTCTTGTGCGCGCGCATCCAGCACGGCGATCACGCAAAATACGATCGATATACACAAAAGTTGAAATGGCAGTTTCAAAATGGCCTCGTTCGTTTAGCGTTGCGGCAAGATCAATCTCTAACGCGACAACCACATATTTAATAGAAGGCAAGAGTGCGAAGTTACTCTCTTGTATGCTCCGACGGACGATTAGCCCTGACGGGATCGAAGGCAGGGCTCGCCTTTATGATAATAGGTTCAGTCTAATATTCGCCCCTCGACTTGAGACGGCACGCCGCCTCATTGATTTTGTCGATTGCGCTTACTTCTCGCACCTGATGATTTCGGCATCTATTTGCCCAAAATAAACAAGGAAATAGGGACTCATACGTATTCAGATCGCGGCGCTCGATCACTAAGTCAGTCATGAAAGGTTTAGTGCGCCCACGAATAGAAGGTATTGAGATCAGGCTTAAGGTGTAAGCGTCGTTACCCTTTGAAATTGCGGTCTTTCTCTGCAATTTTAGAATGGAATACGATTCCTCTATTCCTCGCCAAAAATAGGGAACGCGCAGTATTTGGTGAAAAAATGAAAGGCTTATCAAGTCAACTCGGTGCAAAACTAAGACCGACCGGAGATGATAGTTCTGCCTTGGGCAAGTTGCTCGTAGCGACCAATGGCAGTCAGCGTGCGAACTTGGGCATTCGGCGCGCGGCGCAGCTTGGCATGCAGCACAACGCCGGCTTGCACGTTCAGCAAATCGTTAACCCCGAGACGCGGCTCCCTGAAGGTGAAGGCTGTTTGCAGGCCCTAGAGCAGGTCATTAAAGACGCCGTCAACCTCAATTGCCTCACTGTCGATGTCGGAGTCTGCCCTTACCCGGATTACTTCATAGATGACGAAACGGGACGGGCTTCAACTCTTCTGGATATTGCTAGCAAAACGGCTGCAATCCTCATCGTACTTGGAATTCACAGAAGGGACAAAATCCGCCCGCTTTTGGGAACGCTTACTGAGCGATTGTTGCGGGAAGGCGATGTGCCACTTTTGATCGCGGTCAATGACCCGCCAGCAGCCTATAATAAAGTTATTGTTGCGGTCGACTTTTCACCACTGTCCGAACAAGCGCTGTCCATGGCTCTCTCAATTGCACCTGATGCGGAACTGGTCCTGACCCATGCCGTGGGCGCCACAACCGATGGCGTATTTGTTGCCGATGGCGCGATGGAAAAAGCGGTCACTGAAGCCGAGGTTAAGTTGGGGGCCTTGTGGGAGCAGGTGGTTAAGCCTGTTGGTGGCACAATGCCACCCGTATCCTTGCATGTTAAGCAGGGGCCACCGCAGAAAATACTGCGTCAGGCGATTGCGATCGAGCAGCCAGACCTTGTGGTTATGGGCACACGCGGCAGATCGGCCATCGTAAGCACTGTTCTAGGCAGTGTTGCGCAAAACATTATCGCAGACCCGCAAAGTGATGTGCTGGTTGTGAACTTTAAGCGCACGGAGAAGTAAAATGAATGTTTTCAAAAATATACTGTATGTCTCGGACGGGATTGCCGGTGACTGCCCAGGGCTGGTCCAGGCATTGCGCCTCACAGAGATGAACGGCGCAAAGCTACGTCTTGCGATTGTGACGCCCAAACTTCCAAAAGAATTTTCCACGTATCAGGACACTTATGAGACCGGCTCGCGAACCACACTAATGGAGGCCTTCAAAGATGCAGCGCGCGAGGCGGGCATGGCTGCGCCACCCTCTGTTGACGATATCAATGTTGGATCTGATGTTAGTGGCCTTACAGGAACAGTCATTTCAAAAATGGTTTTGCGCGGAGATCATGACCTCTTGATCCGTGAGTCTCGGAGAGAATCTGAAGGCGCTGGGTACAGCGCAATCGAAATGGAATTGCTGCGTAAGTGCCCGTCGGCAGTTTGGCTCGTGCGGGCAAAAACAATGTCTGCTGGGAAGCCGAAAATTGCCGTTGCGATTGATCCTCAGGAAACGGAGTCACAGGCAATTTTACTTACACAGTCTCTACTGCAAGTATCCGAGCCACTAAGTTCCATGCTTGATGCAGATCTGCACATTATCTCCAGTTGGAGCGCCTCTTTTGATGATTTTCGAACACGGCACTTCTGGGGTAAAGTCTCAGAAAAGAGCATTCGCGCTTTTCGGGAGAGAAGAGAAAGCCTGCATAAGTCTGCCATGGAGCGGACGCTCAAAAGCGCTGGGCTATCGATGGGGCCAAATGTGCACCAACTTGAGGGCTCGCCGGATATGACAATCTCAAAGTTCGTTAGTGACAATGGCGTAGACACAGTGGTCATTGGCACCATCGGTCGTGTCGGTATTCCGGGGCTTTTGATGGGAAACACGGCTGAGAAGGTTTTGCGCCAGCTCGATTGTTCATTGCTCGCATTGAAACCTGAAGGCTTCGTTTCGACGGTAATGCTGTAGCATAAACCGCCGAACAATAGCCAAGGGTGTAAGGTTACATGATTTAGCCTCAAATATGGCTCGCTCGTTAAGGAGTTTTTCGAGCCCTTCGAGCGATCGTCCAGCCTAAAGCATAATTTTTCTCAGGGATTCCAACACGCACAAGTTTATGCTAGCTAGTAGTTCGGCGCGGTAATTCGCGTCGAACTCAGGAGGTCCACATATTTGTGGACCATAATCGGACCTATTCAAGGACCAATTTTAATTTTACAATCCCTCAAGTCCTTGAAATTAAAGGAATAAAAAAATGGATTGCGGCACGTCACTCGCGCCATTTCTTCAATTTTTTCAAACAATTAAGTCCTTGAAAACATTGTAGAAATGTTGCGCGCATCGCGCGTTCTCACCACTCGAGTCCAGTTAGTGGCTCAAATTGTGATACAAATTGGAACCAAATTGTGATACAGTTTGAGGATGACAGTTCTCAGGCATTCAGACCAGTTCCTGCTTCTTAGAGGGGATCGCTGGCACTACCATCGGCGGGTCCCAGCCAAATTCAAACATGTCGATCCCCGGACCTTTGTGCGGGTCGGGCTTGATACTGAAGTCTTGAAAGTGGCGCGCATGAGGCGTGACGCACTCGTCGAGGCAGATGATGCTTATTGGACCTCGCTTCTCTTGGCAGAGGTGGAA
>TARA_R100000501_G_scaffold18516_2_pt1 | contig 14348 bp, 12 predicted proteins | sample TARA_R100000501 | Tara Oceans TARA_R100000501 (sample SAMEA2620120) | marine metagenome | biome: marine biome (ENVO:00000447); feature: mesopelagic zone (ENVO:00000213) & marine oxygen minimum zone (ENVO:01000065); material: "saline water (ENVO:00002010), including plankton... | reverse complement strand
AAATGCTAATGAATGCCGCGCCGACCCACATGGCCAGCGGACCGTCCTGGGCATGTGCAAAACTGCCTATCTGGGGTAGCCAGGCAGCCTGATCGGGGCCGTTCAGCGCGGTAAGCATCGTGGCCAGGCCAACTACGTCGTCTGTTTTCCATGGATCGCGAAAATAAAGGCCGGCAAAAATATAAATAACGCTTAGCAGCAGCAAATAGAACCTCGGCAGCTTTGCAGTTGCCGGGGCGGTGAGTCGTGCCGGAGTGGATCTGGGATTATGAGGCGCCACGTTCTGACAGTAGGAGGAAGCTAAAAAGGAATCTTAAATTAAAAAGGCAGCCGTTTGGCTGCCTTTTCAAGTGTCGCGTTAGGGGCGACAAAGCGGATAGCGTTACATTGCCACCAATATCAGGCGCCTTTTTTCAGGGTCCCGGTGGTGCGGGCAAAGCGGGCGCGGAATTTCTCGACACGGCCGGTTTCTACAAGGCGTGTTTGCGCACCAGTGTAGAACGGGTGGGATTCCGACGTTACTTCGCACTTGAAGAGCGGATAGGTTTTTCCGTCGATTTCGGTTGTTTCACGCGAATGCAAAGTTGAGCGAGAAATAAACTTGTTGCCCGTTTGCTGATCTAGAAAAACAACTTCGCGGTATTCGGGATGAATGCCTTCTCTCATGGTGAAATTCCTGATAAATAAAATTTCGGGTCGCCAGTTGGTTCTTGCCTCTTTCAAAAAGCAGCCACTACGTATCCAGGATAACCATCAATTCTAGCATGTACATTGATTCAGGTCGAGTTATTTTGCAGATTTTCCACTTTGTAAGAGCGGGACCCTATACCCGCCCTTGTTCAGCCAGAGAAACAGCCTGTGTCGGAGTCACGATTAAGTGATCCAGCAGCCGTATATCGACCAACGCAAGCGCACTCTTCAAGTGCCTTGTCAGGGCGAGGTCGGCCTGGCTGGCTTCGGTGATACCCGAAGGGTGGTTGTGTGCCAGAATGAGGGCGGCGGCATGATGGCGCAATGCCGCCTTAACGATTTCTCGCGGGTAAACCGAGGCCTGGGTCAAGGTGCCCCGGGAGACTTCTTCGCTTTCAATCAGGCGAAACTGGCTATCGAGGTACAAGGCCATGCAATGCTCTATTTTACGGTGGCCGATTGTGGCAGTGCAATAATGCTTGACCCGCTCCGGTTGATCCAGCGCGTGGCCGTGTTCCAGTTCTTCGTGCATTGCACGTCTGTTGAGTTCATTAATGGCCAGCAGTTCACAGGTCTTCGCATGGCCCAGTCCGGTAATTTCCAACAGGGATGCCGAGTCGGTGCTAAGCAGGCTTCTCAGCCCGCGAAAGCGGTCGATAAGCTGTTGGCCCAAGGCGACCGCATCGCAGCCGCGCATGCCTGTGCGCAAGATGATGGCCAGCAGTTCGGCGTTGGTCAGGCTTTGGGCGCCATGGGTAAGCAAACGCTCGCGTGGTCGTTCCCGGCTCGCAGAGGCGTGCAGGGGTGGCCGGGGCCGGGTTAGGCGATGTTTCATTGGAAGCTCTAAAATGGTCAAATTGATATAGATATTTAACGGTGACAGATTTTGACCTCTCCCTCTGACTCAGTGAACGTTTTTGTCCAGTCGGACTCCTACCTGACATTGCATTACCGCATCACTATTGCTTCCGGTCCGGGTGCGGGATCGGTGTTTGCTGATACTTTCAGCGGCAATCCCGCCACGTTGCAGTTAGGCATGGGCCAATGGTCACCCAGCCTGGAGGCGGTGTTGCTGGGTCGTGGCGAAGGTAGCGAGTTTTCTGCGGACATACCGGCGGCACAGGCCTATGGCGATCGCAACCCCGAGTTGATTCAATGGGTCGGGCGTAAATTGCTTGACCAGCATTCGGAGCCGGGCATGCAGTACGAGCCGGGTGATATTGTGACGTTTACCTCGCCCGAGGGTTTGAAATATTCCGGTGTTTGTAAAGAAAGCAGGGATGATGCTGCTTTGTTTGATTTCAACCACCCGCTGGCGGGGGCGGATTTGCGGTTGGATGTTGCGCTCCTGGGGGTAATGTAATGATTGACCATCTCGATTTGTCGGCAACGGAGATTGTGCTTGCTCAACCGCGCGGCTTTTGTGCGGGAGTCGACCGCGCAATTGAAATTGTGGAACGTGCACTTAAGCTTCATGGCGCGCCTATTTATGTGCGTCATGAAATTGTGCACAATCGCTTTGTTGTGAATGACTTGCGTGACAAGGGCGCTATTTTTATCGATGAACTCGACCAGGCGCCCGCAGGCGCCATTGTGGTGTTCTCGGCGCACGGCGTGTCGCGACAGGTTCGCCAGCAAGCCCAGGAATTGGGGCTGCAGATTTTTGATGCGACGTGCCCGCTGGTAACCAAGGTTCACGTGGAAGTTGCACGTATGCGCCAGGCGGGGCGTGAAATTATCATGATTGGCCATCCCGGGCACCCTGAAGTGGAAGGCACACTGGGTCAGGCTGAAGGCGGCATGTATTTGGTTGAAACACCCGAAGACGTCTGGAAGCTGGAAGTTACCAATCCTGATAATGTGGCTTTTGTTACCCAAACCACCCTGTCGGTGGACGATGCGGCGAAAGTGGCACAGGCTTTGCGTACGCGTTTCCCCGGTATCGTGGAGCCCAAGAAAAGCGATATTTGCTATGCCACCCAGAATCGTCAGGACGCCGTCAAAATCATGGCGCCGCAATGCGATCTCGTGTTGGTAGTGGGCAGTGTTAACAGCTCCAATTCCAATCGGTTGCGTGAAGTGGCGCAGCGGGGCGGCGCGCAGGCCTATCTTATTGATGATCCCGATATGATCCAGCCCGAATGGCTCGAGAATACACAGCGGGTGGGTCTCACTGCGGGTGCTTCGGCGCCCGAGGTGCTGGTTGAAAGCGTCGTTGCCCGGTTGAAAGCATTGGGGGCGGTTTCCGTAAGAACGTTGCCCGGTGTAGAGGAAAACGTGGCATTTCCCTTGCCCAAGGGGCTGTCGTTGAAAACCACACAAGGATCCTGATGAGAGTCGTTAAATTCGTCCTGGCTTTTTTTGTTTTTATTGTTGTCTGTTATGGCGTGTCGTCCTGGTATATGGGGCGCGAGGCCCAGGCCTTGATCGAGCGCGAGTTGGCGCAGGCGAATGAGCAGGTATTGAAAGCAATAGGGCCGGATACCGGTTTGCAGGATATTCAGATTCGTATTCGCAGTTATGACCGGGGCATTTTCACATCGCAGGCCGAATATGAGTTGCGCTGGCAGGACGACGAGGGGCGTGCTGTCAATTATGCATTCTCCGATAGGTTGCAGCATGGCCCTTTCCCTTTGGCTGCCTTGCGCCAGGGGAATTGGGCGCCTGCATTGGCCTTTAGCGAGGCGCAGTTGCAGAAAACCGACTCAACCGCGGCTTGGGTGGATAGTCTCGAAGGCGATTCTCCCGTCTTGATCCGGACTTTTGTTGGTTTTGGCGGGAAGGGTGTGTCCAACTGGATTTTCCGTGAGGCGAACTTCAGCGAGGCAGACGGCAGCAAGGTTGCCTTCAGCGGTGGGCAGGTCGATATTCGTTTTAGCGATAACTTCCGGTCGCATCATGCGGTTGGTGATTTCAACAAGCTTCAGCTATCGGATGCAGATGCCAGCGCTATCACCATGGAGGCAATCTCGCTCGATAGCGAAAAAATGCTTTCGCCAAGTGGCGAGCGCACTGTCGACAGTGAAGTGAACGTGGCGCGGATTGCGCTGACGACACCTGAAATGCCAGATGTCGTGTTGAACCAGACGGGGGCGGCCATACAGGCAACCCAGGTCGCGGGCTTGTTAACGGGCCAGGTCAGTTATGGCGTTGAGGCCGTCGAATTCAATGATGCTCAGTTGGGGTCTGTTGTTGCTCAGGCCTCGGCCGATCGGTTGAATATGTCCGCACTGACTGCGCTGGTACAGGAATATGACGCCATTCGTTCTGCGGACACGACATCTGACGACCTGCCGCAGCTTGATGACGACCAGGCGCGCCAACTCAGAACCAGCCTGTTCGCGTTCCTGAATAATCAGCCCGGGTTGGTGCTGGGGCCTTTGGTATGGACCAACCCGCAGGGGCAGGGACGGATTCAGTTGGATGCCGATTTTGTTGAGCCTGATCAGGCTTTGCTTGACGCACCCGCCGATCAATTGTTGTTGGCGGTTTTGGGTCGATTGAGCCTGAGTGTTGAAATTGAGCGGGCGTTTTTTGAAGCGTTGTTCATACAACTGAGCGAGGAAAAGCCAGAGCGTGCGTCGGCGATGGCAAGAATGATGTTCGACGCTTATGCTGCGCGGCTGAATCGCGCCGGTGTGGCCGTGTACGAAAACAACACCCTGAAAATCGATGCCTTCTATGAAGACGATACGATTCGTTTAAATGGCGAAGTGGTTGGCTTGACCTCGCTTTTGCAGCGCTTATTTCAGGGCGTACTCTGATTTAACTTATTCAAGGCATGGGTGGGAGGGGCGCAATGTTTTTTCATAACAATACCGTACTGGTGGTTTTTGTAATCGGTGTGCTTTTGCTGATTATTGGTTTTGGTTTTCGTGACCGGAATCCGGGTATGGTGCTGCTGGGTATTGGTCTTTTGGCAACGCTTTATGCCGTGGTGCAGAAGGCGATACAACTCTTTTCGTAAGGATCAGGCATGACAAAACGAACGGCTTTGGTAACAGGGGGAATGGGGTGTTTGGGCGAGGCAATAGCCAAAGCACTTCATGATGCGGGGAATGCGGTGTGGGTAACGTACTTTCCAGGGCATGAGGAACCTGAGCCATGGCTTGATCGTTTGCGCGACGAGGGTTACGAGTTGCAGGCGGTTGGCGTTGATGTGTCTGACTATGACGCTTGCCGGCAGTGCGCCGATCAACTGGCCGACAAGGGCGTGGAAATCGATATCCTGATCAACAATGCGGGTATTACACGCGATGCCTCCCTGGCCAAAATGAGCAAAGAAAACTGGGATGCGGTTTTGAGAACCAATCTCGATTCGGTCTTCAACATGACCGGCCTGTTGTATGGCGCGATGGTAAAGCGAGGTTGGGGGCGAGTGGTGAGTATTTCGTCGGTAAATGGCAGTAAAGGCGCTTATGGTCAAACCAATTACTCGGCTGCCAAGGCTGGCATTGTCGGGTTTACCAAGGCGCTTGCACTTGAAGTTGCTCGCAAGGGCGTTACCGTAAATGCCGTGTCGCCAGGTTATCTTGATACGCCGATGGTGTCCCAGGTGCCTGAGGATGTGCTTGAGACACAAGTTCTGCCTCAAATTCCACTGGGACGCCTTGGCAAGCCTTCGGAAATTGCGGCATTGGTTGCATTTATCTGTAGTGACCCTGCCGCGTTCATGACCGGGTCCAATGTGGCCATGAACGGTGGTCAACACATGTACTGATTTTCAGGGTGCATTATCTTTGTGAAGGGTCGCGGATGCATCAAGGCAACTCCCGTTATCAGGTTTTTATAGATCGCGCGGTATCGGAAGGAACAAAGCTGGTTTGTGCCGTTGCGCATCCATGCGATGAAGTTTCTTTGGCGTCGGCGGCGGCTGCGCAAGAGCAAGGCATTTTTGAGCCCGTGCTGGTTGGGCCTCGTGCCCGCCTGGGGGAAGCGGCCACGGCGCTTGGATTGGATCTGGATCAGTTTCAAGTGCACGATACACCGCATAGCCACGCTTCCGCCGAGGTGGCCGTCGAGCTGGTTAAGTCGGGCCAGGCGTCATTGCTAATGAAAGGCAGCCTGCATACCGATGAACTGATGCATGCTGTGTTGGGCCGCCAGAGCGGTTTGCGCACAAATCGCAAGCTCAGTCATGTGTTCATTATGGATGTACCGGGACATGCCGGGCTATTGTTCATTACCGATGCCGCTATCAACATTTTTCCCGATCTGGAGACCAAAGCCGATATCGTGCGCAATGCAATCGAGTTACATCATGCATTGGGACTGGGTAAGCCCAAAGTAGCCATTTTATCGGCTGTGGAGCAAATAAACGCCAAGATTCCCAGCACAATTGACGCTGCTGCCTTGTGCAAAATGGCCGACCGGGGGCAAATTGAGGGCGGGGTTGTCGACGGTCCCTTGGCGCTGGATAATGCCATCAGCCCCGATGCCGCGCGTATCAAGGGCATTCATTCCAAAGTGGCGGGTTACGCTCAGATTTTGGTTGTACCCGACCTGGAGGCTGGCAATATGTTGGCCAAGAACCTTACTTTTCTGTCTGGTGCGTTAGCCGCGGGTGTTGTGGTGGGCGCGCGCGTACCGATCGTTCTTACCAGCCGGGCCGACTCGGCGCAAACACGGTTGGCCTCATGCGCGGTGGCGGTGTGTTACGCGCGCTGGCTGTTGCACAGGCAATTACCGGCCACCTGATCACTTTTAGGCCGATGACGTCATGAAACCATTATTGCTTGTCGTTAATGCCGGTAGTTCCAGCTTGAAGTTCGGCGTCTATGAAGGAGATGACGGCACGAGGCCCGATTTGATTTATTCGGGCCAGGTAACCGGCATTGGCTCGGAAAAGCCTTGCTTTCGTGTCCGGGGCTCCGACAATTCAGGGTTGACGCAGCGAGCGCTAGCGGCCAACGCATTGTCTTCGCTTGATCAGGCGCAGTCGCTGGTTATGGAATGGCTGGCCCGGAATCTGAAGCGGGCGCCTGATGCTGTTGGCCATCGCATAGTTCATGGCGGCCCAAACTACCATGACAGTGTGCTGATTACGCCCGGAGTGTTCACGAGTCTGGAGGCACTTGCGTCATTGGCGCCGCTGCATCAGCGAAATAATTTGCATCCGGTGCAGGCGATAGCGCAGCATTGGCCGAACTTGCCGCAGGTGGCTTGCTTCGATACGGCTTTTCATCGTCATCATAACGACGTAATAGAGCGCTTTGCGATTCCCGACCGGTTTTTCCGGCAAGGCGTTCGTCGTTATGGTTTTCATGGTCTTTCCTATGAATATATTGCCGGTTATCTAAGGCAGCGTGATCAACGCCTGGCCGATGGCCGTGTCGTCGTAGCGCATCTGGGTTCCGGCGCCTCGGCCTGCGCAATGAAAGCCGGCTTGAGCGTGGAGACGACAATGGGTTTTACCGCGCTCGACGGCTTACCCATGTCCACGCGCCCTGGTCGTTTGGATGCAGGTGTCGTGCTTTGGATGATGGAACAGGGGATGTCTCATGAAGAAATTCAAAATGTCCTGTACTACGAGTCCGGTTTGAAAGCGCTGTCGGGGCTGACTGATATGCGAGCGTTGCTTGCAAGCAACAAGCCCCAGGCGGAGTTGGCTCTTGCCTATTTCGCTTATCACACGGCAGAAAGCATTGCCGGATTATGTGTTTCTCTGGGCGGGTTGGATACCCTTGTGTTTACCGCCGGCATTGGTGAGAACTGTCCGGAAATGCGGGGGCGTGTTTGTCGCCACCTGGAATGGCTGGGGCTCAAGCTCGACGAGCGGGCGAATCAAGACAATGCCTCGAACATAGCAGCGGATGCTTCGACCATTTCTGTGCGGGTCGTACCGACTGATGAGGAGAGCGTGATCGCCAACAAGACGTTGCAGGTTCTTTCGAGGGTGTGAGCCATGGGCCAGATGCGCAAACGCATTACATTGAACTTAACAGTCGCTGGTATACCTGCCCGGTTGATGCGTTAGATTAGCAAATGCCACCGAAGTAAATCGCGGTGCACTACTGGGAAGTCCTCATTGCCTTATTGCCATTTTGTTTTGTATTTTATTGCAAATGGCATGGATGTCTGTCCCACTGAGGCATACTTTATTTTTTTCGTTGGCTTTGGCCTGGACAGGTTGGTTGAAGGTTTTGGTTGTGTGGGGGTAATGGGGTGTCAACATGAGGTCGGGTAGATGCAGGACTTCGCTGACGCTGCCGGGAATGTCAGTGGTTATCGTTGTGTTTTTAATGCTGGCCATTTTATGGCTGGATGCAGTGACTTCCTTGGGGCTTACAGTGGGTGTTTTATATGCGCCGGTCGTGCTGTTCAGCATCCAGGCCCGGCGGGTGGGTTTTACGCTTGCGGTCATGTTGGTGGCTGTTGTGCTGATTCTGCTGGGGGCATGGCTTTCGCCTCCCGTTATTGGGGGCTACCCGCAAGAGTTTGCCTGGCTCAATCGAATCATGTCGATCGGCGTCATTCTGGTCGCCGGCGGGCTCGTTGCGTCGCGTATCAAGGCGACTGAAGCACTCACTAATTCTCATGCTGCGTTGCTGGATGCCAGACGCACGTTGTCCGATCAAAGTCATTTACTTGAAGTGGCTGCCTCGGCCGGCGGTTTGGGAGGATGGTCTGTGGACCTGCAAACCGGTGTTGTAAGGTGGTCGGATGAAGTGGCGCGGATATATGGCAAGGCGGCGGGTTATAACCCGGCCTCACTTGACGAGGCGTTCTCGTATTACGCGGAAAGTGATCAGGCTTATTTACGCAGTGCCTTTCAAAGAACCCTCAGTACGAAAGAGTCGTTCAACGTTGAGTCACGCATTGTGCTGCCCAACGGTCAGATTGTCTGGGTTCACGCTTCGGGTCGGGCGGTTGAAAATGCCGACGGTGATGTGGTTCAAATTGAAGGTGCGCTGCAGGACATTACTGCCAGAAAAGTGGCAGAGCAGACATCGCGGGTCAGTTTGCAGCGTTTCCAGCAATTGGCCGAATCCATGCCTATTACGGTTTGGACGGCCGCCGAGAATGGCGATACAGAGTACGTTACGCCTCGGTTTTTTGAGTATGCAGGTGTGGCGGATCGTCGCTTCGAGAAAAATCAATGGCAGCATTACGTGCACCCCGATGACTTGTCATCGGTACTTGAGGTTTGGCAGCATGCCCTGAAAACCGGAGAGCCTTATGAGGTTGAGGCGCGTTTGCGGCGTGCCGACGGCGCGTATCGTTGGCACCTGACACGTGCCGTGCGGGTCCACGACCGGGTGGACGGCACGCTTAAATGGTTTGGCTCGCTGATCGATGTGCACGAGCAGCGCAAGGTGGCTCAGCAGGCACACGATCTGGCTTCCCGGCTTTACAACACCCTGGAAAGCATTACCGACGCGTTTTTTACCCTGGATACCGATTGGAACTTTACCTATCTGAACGGGCAGGCCGAAAAGTTGCTTAAGCGTGACCGCAGTGAATTGATCGGTCGTAATGTATGGGTTGAGTTTGCACCGGCTAGGGGAACAACGTTCGAATCAGAGTATCGTCGTGCAATGAAAACCGGTCAGCCGGTTGTGTTCGAGCAGTTTTACCCGCCACTGGACATCTGGCTTCAGGTGCATGCTTATCCGTCGAAGGAAGGTTTGGCTGTTTATTTCCAGGATATCACCAGAAAGCACAACGCATTGGCGCATCTGCGTCTGCTTGAAACGGCCTTGTCTCGCTTGAATGATGTTGTCATTATTACCGAAGCCGCACCGGTTAGCGAACCTGGACCTCGCATTGTTTATGTTAATGATGCGTTTGTGCGTCGGACGGGTTACAGCCGGGAAGAGGTGATTGGAAAGTCGCCTCGCATATTGCAGGGTTCGGGCACGGCGCGGACCGAACTTGAACGGATTCGGCAGGCGCTTAAAAGTTGGCGCCCCGTGCGTGCCGAGTTATTGAATTACACCAAGGCGGGTGATGAATACTGGATTGAAATCGACATCGTTCCGATGATAGATGACTCAGGCTGGTATAGCCATTGGGTGGCGGTTGAGCGCGATATCAGTGAACGGAAGTTGCTGGAGGACCGTGTGCGTCATCTGCAGCGAATGGATGCAATCGGTCAGTTAACCGGCGGTGTTGCCCACGATTTCAATAATTTGTTGACGGTGATGGTGGGTAACGCTGAATTGTTGGTTGAAAGTCTGGATGAGCGGTCAGCGTTATCAACCTCGGCCAGAATGATCGCACAGGCCGGGACAAAAGGCGCGGAGTTAACCAAGCGTTTACTGGCGTTCGCGCGTCGCCAGCCGCTGGAGCCTCGGGCGCTTAATGTAAGCCGCGTGGTCACCGGCATGCAAAGCTTGTTGCTGCGTACCTTGGGAGAACATATTGAACTGGAGTTTGTGATGGGGGCCGGCTTGTGGTCGGCTATGGTTGATCCGTCGCAACTGGAGGATGCGTTGCTGAACCTGGCCATTAACGCGCGCGACGCAATGCTAAGTGGGGGACGTCTTACCATTGAGACTGGAAACGTTTGGTTTAGTAGTGATTACGCCCGAGAGCATCCGGATCTGAGCCCGGGGCAGTATGTCATGATCGCGGTGTCTGATACTGGATGCGGTATTCCGCCTGAAAACATGAAGCGCCTTTTTGAACCCTTTTTTACGACGAAACCCCGGGGTCAGGGGACCGGCCTGGGTCTGCCCATGGTGTTCGGGTTTCTTAAGCAGTCGGGCGGGCATTTGACAGTCTATTCCGAGTCAGGCCAGGGAACGACGGTCAAAATGTATTTGCCCAGAACCACTGAGCAATGGCTTGAGCCGACCCCGCAGGAAGTCGAGAGCGCCAAAGGTGGCGGACAAACCATTTTGCTCGTCGAAGACGACGACCTGGTGCGCGAATATGCTTACTCCCAATTGCTGGGTTTGGGATACAACGTAATATGTGCTGAAGATGGCAAACGGGCGTTGGAGATGCTGCGCTCCGATACGCAGTGTGATTTGTTGTTTACCGATGTGGTCATGCCGGGCGGATTGAGTGGCCGGCAATTGGCGGATCAGGCCAGGTTGTTGCGGCCGGGCCTCAAAGTGCTTTATACCTCGGGCTACACTGAGAACGCCATTGTGCATCATGGCCGACTGGATCCTGGGGTGTTGTTGCTGAATAAGCCTTATCGTCGAGTGGAGCTTGCTGAAAAAGTGTGGCAGGCTTTAAGAGAACCAACGGGTCAGGAGCCCTGATATGACCAACAATATGCGCCGCTTATTGATTCTCGATGATGATCCGGGTGTGGGTCAAACGATTGAGCTTATAGCCCGGGCTAGCGGCTTTGAAACCCGTTTCACTTCCAGCCCGGAAGCTTTTTTTCAAGGAGTCGACGATTGGCGGCCCGATCACATTGCCATCGACTTGATCATGCCGGAAATGGATGGTGTGGAAGTTCTTGCCAGGTTGGCTCAGCGTCATTGCGAGGCGCGCATTATCGTGACCAGCGGTGTTGACCATCGCGTGCTGGATGCTGCCGGAAGGTCGGCAACGGAGCGTGGCCTGAATATTGTCGGGGTACTGCCCAAGCCGTTCATGCCATCTGCACTACGCAAGTTATTCGACTTGAGCGGACCCGTGGTGCCGACTGCGGCCAGTGGACAAAAAGGCAGGGCAGGATTGCAGGTTTACTCGCCCGATGCCACTGACCTGCAGTCTGCTTTAGACCAGGACCAGTTTTTTGCGATGTATCAACCGAAAATTTCCTGTTTCAGCGGGGACCTGGTCGGGTTTGAAGCACTGATGCGCTGGGATCATCCTCAGCATGGCTTTATTCCTCCCGATCGTTTTATTGCGTCGGCTGAAAATACAGGCATGATTGATGCACTGACTGAGCGAATGCTGGATATCAGTCTAAGCTGGTTTGCGCCGCGATATGCCCGTTCTTCAGTACGCTTGTCGATTAATTTGTCTGCACGTTCGCGTTTGGATGACGCCTTCGTTGATAAATTGCTCGCGCGTTGCACTCGCGCTGGTGTGCCGGCCGACCAGCTTATTTTTGAACTGACGGAAACCAGTGCCATGGAAGATCCGGTCGCATCGCTCGATCTGTTGACCCGCATGCGCATGAAAGGCTTTCATCTTTCCATTGATGATCTGGGAACCGGGTTTTCCTCTTTGTTGCAGTTGGTACGCTTGCCGTTTTCAGAGCTCAAGGTGGATAAATCGTTTGTGATTACGGCGGCGGTGTCGTCGGAGTCGCGCCAGGTGATTCAGGCGATTGTGAGCCTTGGGCAAAGCCTGGGGATACAGTCTACCGCCGAAGGCGTGGAAGACGCGACAACATTGCAATTCCTGCGCGAAATCGGCTGTAATTTTGCCCAGGGTTTTCATATCGCGCGGCCTATGGAGAAAGATGCCGCTGCGAACTGGACTCACTTCACGCTACCGTGAATAATCAGGGCTTGCAACCGGGGCAATACCGGGTTGTAACCGCTGCTTGTCAAGATGTTACCCTAATTGATCCATAGCCAAAGGTAACCATTTATGCAGAACAACAATCAAATTCTGCGTGGGTCAACGGTGTTGATCCCCGTTTTTATCCCCGCTGTTATTGTGATTGGTTTAATGGTCATCGGGACCATCAGCAACCCTACCTTAGCGGGTGAGCTGTTTTCCGTCACGCTCACCTACATCACCGAGAATTTCGGCTGGTTCTACATGCTGGCCGTTGCCATATTTCTGGTGTTTATTGTTTCCATCTGCTTTACGAAATGGGGAGAAATAAAGCTGGGGCCCGACCATGCCGAACCGGAATACAGTTTCCCTTCGTGGTTTGCCATGTTGTTTTCGGCGGGGTATGGCATTGCACTGTTGTTTTTTGGTGTTGCCGAACCGGTGCTGCACTACGCCTTGCCGCCGGCGGGGCCGGCGATGACGGTAGATGCCGCCAAACAGGCAATGCAAATCGCCTTTTTCCACTGGGGTTTCCATATCTGGGCTATCTATGGCCTGGTGGGTCTGGTCCTTGCTTATTTTGCGTTCCGCCACGGCTTGCCGCTTTCCATGCGTTCAACGCTGTACCCCCTTATCGGTGACAAAATCTACGGCCCGGCAGGTCACGCTGTTGATACCTTCGCCATTTTGGGAACGACGTTCGGGCTTGCCACCACATTGGGTTTGTCGGTGGCGCAAATTAACGCGGGTTTGAATTACCTTTGGCCGGTCGTTCCCATTGATACCTGGGTGCAGGTAACGTGTATTGTTGTTATTACGGCTTTTGCCACGCTCTCCGTTGTGGCGGGGATGGATAAAGGCATTAAACGCCTGTCGCTGATCAACATGGTGTTGGCCATTTCGCTCATGTTGTTCGTGTTCATTGTGGGCCCTACGGTTTTCATTTTGAATACGTTTATGCAAAACACAGGCAGCTATCTCAGCAATATTGTGGAACGCACCTTTAATTTACAAGCCTATACGTCCAGTGGCTGGATTGGAAACTGGACGTTGTTTATTTTTGCCTGGACAATTGCGTGGGCGCCGTTTGTTGGCTTGTTTATTGCCAAGATCAGTCGCGGACGCACCATTCGTCAGTTTGTTGTGGGTGTGATGTTCGTGCCGACCATATTTACATTTCTATGGTTCTCGGTTTTTGGTGATACCGCCTTGCATATGATTATGGAGGAAGGCTACACAAGCCTTATCGATCAGGTTCAGGCCGACCACGCCGTGGCGTTGTTTCAGTTGCTTGAAAAATTGCCGCTGTCGGGCATCGTTTCGTTCATGGCGGTTTTGTTGATTTCCACTTTCTTTGTGACCTCGGCTGACTCGGGGGCGCTGGTTGTCGACTCACTTGCTTCTGGTGGCGCCACGCATAGTCCCGTGTGGCAACGAATTTTCTGGGCTTCGTTGTCGGGGATTGTTGCCATTACGTTGCTCATTGCCGGTGGGCTGAGCGCGTTGCAAACCGCGTCAATCGTAAGCGCCTTGCCGTTTGCCATCATAATGCTGATTGCCGCTGTGGGTATGTGGCGCGCTTTGGTTATTGAAAGTCATCACGAAATGAGTTTGCAGCAATCGATGCAAGGCCGTCATCACAAGGAAGGCCCCGGCTATTGGAAAAAGCGACTGGCTAATCTGGTGGACTTCCCCGGGAAAGCCGATGTATCGCAGTTTATTTTGAATACGGTGTACCCCAGTATGCAGCGCGTAGAGCAGGAACTGGTACAGCAGGACTGGGAAGCCACGGCTGCGCTCGACCAGGAGCAGTGCCGGGCCCGTTTCGAGGTCTTCAAGAAAGGTCAGCTTGAATTCGTATACGAAGTACGTCTGCGTGCTTATGCAATACCGGAGTTTGCTAATCCGGAAATGTCGCGCGATGTCGATGGCGATAAAAACTATTATCGGGCGGAAGTGTTTCTGCGCCGTGGTGGACGGGCTTACGACGTATACGGATACGACAGCCAGGATGTCATTAGTGATATTCTCGACCAATTCGAACAGTATATGCATTTCCTGCATGTGTCGCCCGGCATTCTGCCGTGGAACATGGAAGAGCCTGAAGAACAAAAACCGCAGTCCTGATTGAGCATGCGCTAAAATGAGTCGGCCCGCCTTTACAGCGGGCCGACTTACCTTCCAGCATCGCAGTTTATTCAAAGACCGGATCAGGTCTGTTTCAGGCAACTTACTTATTGTGG
>TARA_R100000501_G_scaffold2797_1_pt1 | contig 14489 bp, 20 predicted proteins | sample TARA_R100000501 | Tara Oceans TARA_R100000501 (sample SAMEA2620120) | marine metagenome | biome: marine biome (ENVO:00000447); feature: mesopelagic zone (ENVO:00000213) & marine oxygen minimum zone (ENVO:01000065); material: "saline water (ENVO:00002010), including plankton... | reverse complement strand
CCACCATGAACGCTTGGGCGAATAACATTGGTCTTACTACCGTCACCAACCACATCGTCCAACGAGTTGCTGATAGTGTTCAAAGCGGGGATGATGATGTCTTCCACCTGTCTTCGTACCTCTTTATTGCTGTACGCTTCCTTGAAACGACGCATCTGAGATTCAACCGTGTACACGCCGTCTAACGCCTCGTCAATGTTCCCCCACGGGTTCCTGACATCGCCGCCCCACGGCTTGCGTTGCATCTTGGGCGCGTTTATAGATGTTCCATTGCACTCCTTTGTCGCTTGTAGTGCTTCCCTCATTATCATAAGATTGAAGGCCAGAACGTGCACCCGTGCGTCCGCGATGGCTTTTCGGAGCACTTGAGGTGTCGGTTCCTTGCCCTCATGCCCCATACCTAAGATATAGTTCCAGAAGTTGCCCGAGCCGTGGTCGTAGTAGCGGTGTCGTAGATGGTCTATGTACTCTTGATAATGAACAAGACGCGAGCCGAGAAGTAGACAGTCTATCTTGTTGTATTGTATGGTTCCTTTTTCATTGTATTCAAGCTCGTCATAATCCCTCATCCCCGGGCTACGCTCCTTCGGTGGCGGGGGTGGGGGCCGAGCTGCTATCTCACGGGCTCGTTTCTTGACCTTCTCGTACTCCCAATACGACCTGTCCTTGATATTTCGCTTCATGTCTTGGTGCTTTGACCAAATAGGCCACTCGCCCGACCCACTTGGTAGCTTGCCGTCTTTATCGGGGTGAAGACCTAGCGACTTCATCTCTGGAATATGCGACCGTCTTTCCTCTAAATAGTGCTGCTTCCTTCGAGCCATCTGCTCGGGAGTAAGCTTACTGCGAGCTGCCTTTGCTCTCTTTACCGGGTCAACCATTATAAGAGAGTGTTATAGAGGGTCAAGGATTTATATATTGCGTACCCTTTACCACTCGGTAGTTGAACACAGCTAGTCGTACGGCTCTAATGGCAGCGATGCACTCCCCTGTGAATTTCGTTGTATCTTCATCCTTATTACAGGCTGACTTGACTAGTACGTTCTCTAAATGCTCCTCGGCGGCTTGTAGATGCTTCGTTGTACAATCCAAGCAAGCTCCAAAGAAGATTTCCTTATCAGAAGGAGTATATTTGTCCATTACTTTCTCATCTTTCGCCATTATTTATCACCTACAAAAACTCGTCAGGACACTCACCACAATCGTCACTCTTCTTAAGGTCGTCAGCCGTCTTGCTCAGACTACCTAGCGTACTCGTAAGGTCGAACTTGGTGTTGAACCTCTTTAGCATATCGTCAAAGTCATCGCCCATTTAGAATAACCTCTCTTTATCCTTGTCATCTCGAACCAAGTAAGGAAGGGTAGCCTCGAAATCCCCGACGTAGATACTCACGTCGTTGGGGAATGTTAATGCCTCCGTCCCATCCCACTTCGTCATTTTACCCATGACGGCTGTGACAACAGCGTTACCGGCCTCGTCTGCCATCAACTATTCACCCACATGAAGAATATAGTGACGGTTATGATTAATATAATCGCCAGTAAATCCATCTGTTGCTCGTAGGTAAGCCGCTCGTCTATCTCAATGCCGCACAACCACCAAGGACAAGAATCCCCGAGGTGGTGCTTCGGACAAACGAGCGGCGTACCCATGTACCGCTTCATGCAGAACGACTTGTGTGTCATCTTTTCTTTTCCGCCATGAGCCAAAGGTCAGGACTACGACAGAGAGGATAATCGTCAGTCTGATTCCTCTCAGGAATGTCGGGTAGCTGGCAACATGCGAGCGTACCATCGGCTCTGTGGTTCCGCACACACAGGTAACAGTTCCCGTGGAATGGACAGTCGTTCACGGTACAAGGGCAACCGAGCTTGTTAAGCTCTCCAAGTACCGACTTCACAGCGTCTTCTCGTTCTTGCGCGTTGGTTTCTGCCATCTTATTCCTCTCCATCTCTGCTCGTTGGTAATCCCGATATACCGTACACCTTCTCGATGCACTTCATAACGCGGATTGATTGGTCGACAAGCCTCCGTCGCTCACTCTCGTATTTGAGAGTAGAGTCGAATAGCTTCATAAAGCTATCGGCCATTCGCCCACTCGTTCTGAACTCATCGGGCTTCCCGTTCAGCGTGGTCATCCTCATGGGCGACCTCCATGTAGCGTACATCTTGAACTTCTCGTCAAGTGATTCTACACGACAGGTCATATCGGGTACGCCATCGACCCACCCTTTCATCTGACTAATATCGGCCCCCATCTCATCAGCGACGTAGAGCCAATGATACCCGTGGTCGCCAATGATGCCCGACCCCGTGAGGTCGAGGTCGATGTACCATCCCTTGTGCGGGCCTTTCCGAAGGATGCTGACCTCTAGTTGCTTCTCCTTCGTCAGCCACGGAGGAAGCATGAAAAGGTAGTTGTGGATTGGCACGATATCAAGCTCTTTCGTCAGGTCGATGTATCTCTGAACGTCGCAAGGTCGGCACACGGGCTTCTCGAAGTATACAATCTTCCCTTTGAGCTTGTCCTTGAACCGCTCGGCGTATTGTAGCCTCGACTTGGGCGCATCGCAGAAGTCAACGATGTGTACAAAATCAATTAGACTCGATAGACAGTCGTTGATTCCTTTACAACTACTATCGTCTCCGCAACTACAATCGTCACATACGTCGGGGTCGATGTCTATGATAGACACCGAGTAATTGAGCTTGCGCCATGCAGCGGCGTGTAGCTTTCCAGCGAAGCCACCACCCACCACTACAACTGCCCCCACTTTCCCGTCCTCTGCCAACTCTCGCTCTAAGTCCTTCATTGTAAAATCCATTATACAACCCTCGACAATATGATTCCGGCTGACATCAGCAACACATAGGTTCCAAATGCGTACCTAGAGTAGTTCGCTGCAAGCTCGGCCTTGACATCTGCGTGGATAAGCGTCAGGAACATAAAAGGGAACGCCAGCACGCCGAGGAAGGATTGGTGGGGAAGTATCCCTATAACGATAAGGTACAGATGCCACACAACCGCCGAGAAGAAACCCGATTCAACGTAACGACTTAGTGGGAAATATGCCTCGACAGCAAGGTAGCTTGCTAGATTTCGTAGACCCCAAAGATAATCTTCCCTCATATCGGTAGCTTGGTCGAGCGTGTAGAAAAGTGTCCATTGTATCCCCGGGATGAAGCTGATAAGGATGATGTTCCAGTCGATGAAACCAGTTGCAGCCGAGAACCCGGCGGTCGTACAGACAACACCGAATGAAATGAACAATGTCGGTTCCCCAAGGCCAATGTACTTGGTCTTTTCGTTGTATGCAACGCCACACACAAGACCTAGAATTGGAGGGATGAAAGCGTGTAGACCGAGACTACTATATAGGTGTAGTGCCGACCCAAGACCGATAGCGTACATGAATATAGCACCACCGATAACCTCGAAAGGGGTTGCCTGACCGTTCGGTAGTATCGACGACCCCGCCGTATAGTCTTTTCCCGATGATTCGGTGTCCATACCTTTAACGAAGTCAGAGTACGCATTGTGATAGTGAGTGCCTATAAGAAGCGCAAATATCGACACGAACATCAGTCCAACGTGGAGAGCGTCACTCGTATCCAGTAGTCCAAGGTAGTAGGCATAAGCAAGACCGAGGATAAAAGGAACAGCGATGCCCTTCAAAGCGAAGTATCGTCCTAGTATCCAATGGGCTTGTAGCCTCGTCATGCGTTTGGTATCCTTCTTTTCCTTTGCCATACCGTATCTCCTTTAAGAATGAAAGGATGGCGCGGCGGGTGGAAGTCGAGCGATGCAAAATGGTCAAAGGCAGTACCCCCCATGACCGGAATGGCAACCGCCGCGCCGAGGAAGGTTGGACTGTGATAAGGAGACGAATGGCAGTTTTCATCGGTACAATCCAACCGTTGACACCCCGGGCATGAGCCGGGATATAGCAGTTAGGTCATACTTAAATAATTTATTGTAAGGAGGCGGTTTTACTCGGTTGTTCCTTCACGGTCAACCTTTTCTTCATCGTCTACTTTATCCACAGCAATGTCACGAAGACGCTTCCTACGCAGCTTCGCTTCCCCTAGCCACTCACGAATCCTACCTATTCGTTCATTGCGTTCATTCTTGGGTACTTTTGCTATCGGCCTTTCAATGATGGTTCTTGTCGCCATCTCCAACGCCGCCTCTTCAACGGGGGCCATGTCCTCATCGCCCATTATATCGTATATATCGCTGGCACGCCTTACAAAGTCGTCAACGGTTGGGACTCGTGTCTTTACCTTGCCATCCTCGTCAATGTACGATATTGCAGGGTAGTATCCCTTGTCACGGAAATGCTTATGCTCATACTCTTCGGTGAACGTGATGAATGTTCGATGGAGAATCTCGTTGGCAAGGATGTCCCTCTCGCTGTTCTCATCAAAGTGAGTCCTGTCGGTTGGAAGTGCATGAACTAGCTTTCTCAACTCATGGAGTGATAGTGATGTGGCTATTTGTCGATGGGTGAGGGTCAGCATACCGTCGTCTTCAAAGTCGTCCTTTTCCTGTATATTCCACCTGCCTGAAATGGTCGACATGGTGAGGACGTAGTTATAGTCTTCAGCACTAACCTCACGCGTGGGGCTCCACTTACGACGGATGGGGTTTCCAGCCTCATCCCTGCGTACTCGCTTATGCTTCCTTCCTGTCTTATCAGTCCACTCCTTGACGACCGTTATCATCCTCGGGTGGTTCATGGATGATAGCACAATGTTCCTATACAGCGTCTCAAGATGGTTTACTTCAGTTTCATTTAAGTCGCACTTGCCCCTCATTTCGTCAGCGTGGTCTAGTCTCTTGTTTATCTTATGGATTCTTCCACGAAGCACCTTAATGTCTGTTTCTTCCACTAGGGCGTGTGCTATGATGGTATTACGCTCATCGTTGAGCCTAGACAGCTCCTCGTCCCAAAAGGAGCATAGTAGACGCTCTGCCCGCATCCTAGTCTGATAATCTAGCACCATTCCTCTGTTCCTCGATAGTTTCACGGTATAGCGGGAATAGTGGTACAGGGAAGACCGTCAATATGTCCGACAGGTGGTGCAACGCAGCACTCACACCGGCTCGTACGCCCTTCTCCCGGGCTATCTTGAAAGCTGTTATCGGTCCATGACGGTTCAAGCGATGTAAGATGCCTTCCTCGTAGAAAGATTCATCAATGTACTCGTGTACATCCTCGAACTCTCTCCCGAGTAGCTTCCTGTCGACAGCTAAATGATGTTTCGTGTCCATTCAAGGAACCACCGGTATGCCGGGGTATTGTAACTTGATGTTCACCAAGGCGAACAATCCAACAACCAGTAGGAATATGAGAGCGAGTAACCCGGCCATGTGCTTCGTCATGTTGGTATTTATCATTTGGTGCTCGTTGTTCTCCTTTTCCATCAGTCGTTCTAGAACGCCGTGGATGTCACGAAGACACTTCACGTTCTCCTTCTGTGCGTCAATCAATGACGATATAAGTTGCTTGTCTGTCTCAGGCATGACCATTTAACCCCCTTAGTTCCTCGGCGGATTCTTGCAGCACTCGCGACACATTTTTCTCAAATGCCCGCTTATAGGTAATGTCTTGTCCCACACCGAGAAAACCAATCGCCTCGTTATTTTCATTGAGTAATGCACTCACATTCCACTTGATAAGTATGCTGCCGCCATCGCGGGTTTTCCAATACTGTTCAAAGCCCTCGATATGTAAATTAGGTTCGACAGATATATCATCGCGAATATCATTAGCTTTATCAAACTCAGATTGGTCAAGCAAAGGACGTATGTCTTTCCCGATTAGTTCGCCATCCTTATATCCTAACTTCTTACAAGCATAATGGTTCATGTAGACGATTCGCCATTTCTTATCGTGCGCCAAAATGATGATGTTTGCTGTGTCGAGTATGGTTTGAAGTTGGATGCTTCTAGCTCGTAGCTCACTAATACTATCTTCGAGTTGAGACTTGGTTGGCATCCTACTATATAAAAGCGGGGCAAGCTATTTAAGGTTTTTGGAGTGGAATCAGTTCTCCCTGTTGGGTTTGAAGTCGCTCAAGGTCGGCAGCGACCATGCGTTTCACTAGCTCGGGCATCCTGACTTGCGCTTCCCATCCAAGACGATGCTTGGCCTTGTACGAGTCTCCGACAAGTGTTGCTACCTCGGCAGGGCGGAAGTACAGAGTATTAACGTCAACGACCACTTTCCCCGTATCCGTGTTGGTCCCTTTCTCGTCAACACCAGTACCGCTCCACGATATAGGTATGCCGACAGCAGCAAACGTAGCGTCACAGAAATCGCGTACTGTGTGCATATAGCCAGTAGCGATGACGTAGTCATCAGGCTCGTCTTGTTGGAGCATACGCCACATAGCTTCAACAAACTCGGGTGCGTACCCCCAATCTCGTTGTGCGTCAAGGTTGCCCAACGATATCTTTTCTTGTACGCCGAGGGAAATGGAAGCCACCCCCCGGGTTATCTTCCGTGTAACGAACTCTATACCTCTGCGCTCGCTCTCATGGTTGAAGCATATCGAGTTCGAGGCGTGAAGACCATCAGACTCTCGCTTGTTGATTACCAGCCAGTACGCAGCGAGCTTGCTGATACCATACGGACTACGAGGTCGAGGCGGGGTCTTCTCGGTCTGTGGCATTTCCAGCACAGCACCGTATATCTCACTCGTTGATGCCTGTACCATCCTTGCATCTGGACATACGGCGCGGATAGCGTCAAGGAGATTCGCCACGCCTATGGTGTTCACTTGGAAGGTCATCGCCTTGTTCTTGAAAGAAGTAGGAACGAATGACTGTCCAGCCATGTTGTAAACCTCGTCAGGCATTGCTTCTTGTAACGCCAGTACGAGAGAGCCCATATCTGTCATATCGCCATCTATCATGTGAAAATGCTCGTTGGAAAATAGATGCTCGATGCGCCAATGGTTCGTAGTTGCTGTTCGTCTAGCAAGTCCGAAGACCTCATACCCTATACCCAATAGAAGCTCGGCAAGATACGACCCATCCTGTCCTGTTACCCCTGTCACTAATGCTCGTTTCATGTCATCACCTTTGCTCGGAGTTTGTCCTGTATTTCGATTTTTTGAGGTTTGGACATCTCTGTTTCCAGATTTGTTCCCTCGTAGTAGTTTGTTGGCATATCGTCAGTTGAGATATAGCCATTTTTCAAACAATAATCGTACAACGGAGTACCCGGAAACGCCGTCATTATCGTCATCTTACACTCATCGGGTTTGCACTTCCCATTGAGTTCTATCGTAAGTAGAGCGTCCTTGTATGTCTCCCCGGGGATGCCAACCATGTTGAACGATATCGTGTGAAGACCAACCTTACGAGCCAATGTGAACGCCTTGACTATCTGTCGGTTGGACATATTACGACCAAGGAATCGTCGTAGCTTGGGCTTTCCTGATTCAACACCGAGTAGAACAATCTCGCAGCCAGCGTCCTTCATTGCTTTGAACACCTTCTCGTTGGCTGTGTCACAACGACCCATGCAGTACCAAGGCAACCCTATCTCCTTCTTATACTTCTTGCAGAACTCTAGAACATGGGCTCGGTTGAGGTTGAACGTGTCGTCGGCAATGTAGAAGTGGTCGGTTCCATAGAGCGCGATGCACTCTTTCATCTCGTGGATGATGCTGTCTATGTCTCTGTACCTCGTCCAGCAAGCCTGTCCCTCGGGGGAGTGAAGCTCGCGTAGTGCCTTGTTTGAACAGTAGATGCACTCGAAAGGGCAACCCCTACTGGTCATAATCATGCCAAGGGTTGACTCGTCCTTCCCGTGGAACGGCTTGTTGAAATGTCGTCTGAACATCCCGTGGTCTGGATGGTACAACGAGTCAATGTTGGGGGGTCTGTCTAAGGGTATCCGCTTATCCTTGGTGACAAGACCCGGTTGATTGTTCCTTGCCCCAAGGACGTATGCCGTTAGTGTGTCGTCACACTCGCCGCGCAGTACAACGTCTACCGCTGGATGGTCGATTATTGTAGGGTCAAGAGTCGGCCCCGGACCACCAAAGATTATCTGCTGGTCGGGGTTATACAGCTTTATATACTCGGCTACCTCTAGGGCAAACGACATATCACAACTTCGTGCGCTGACACCTACAAAGTCGGGACGTATGTTGTCCAGCATCTCGTCAAGTTGGGGGAACGTGTCGAAGGTGAAGTCCCACAGATGGGTTTCAACCCCTGCCGCCTTAAGCTGGCCCGAGAGGTACGCTATACCTAGCTGCTCTTGCTTCGCCTTCAACACATTCGGGTATACGAATAGAAAGCTTCTCATTTTACTCCCATCGCTTGATTCGGTTTGATGCCCCATTTCTTCGTGTAGTAGTCGTAGGACAGCGGGTTGGGTAGCCGTCCCGGGTTATTCCAGTCGTGGATGAAGAAAGCGTCGTCAGGATATTTTACAGCTACACGTTTTAGAATCACGCTTGTCTTCTGCGTGTACCTCGTCATCATGTTGATGTAGTCCATATCGTCGTATCTTCCGTCAACGTATCCCTCGTCAAGAAGTCCTACCTTCTCGATAAGTGCGCGATGCACCATGAAGATGCAGAACCCGCTAGGGAAGATGAGGTCGCCGTCAAAAGCACACTTGCACCACGCGTTCAGCCAACCGTCCTTGAAGTAGATGTCGTCCTCAGACACAACTGTCCAGTCGGTCTTTGACTCGGTTATCACGCGGTTCCTAGCAGCAGCACGATTTCGACCTATCTCGGTGGCCTGTATCAGACGTACATTCGGGAAGCGAGTATTCACCATCTCTTGTGTACCGTCACTACTCCCAAGGTCTACAACCATGACCTCCTTGACCCGTTCGTCATCACCAATATCAGCGAACAGAGTCTTTAGACAACGCATCAGCATGACACGCCGGTTGTACGTTGTTATCCCTATCGTGATTTCCATTTACTTCCGCCTTACTGTTATGAGTAGCGAGATTCCTTTCACAACTTCCCCGGGCTTCGCTTCCATGTCGTGACTGTACGATTTGACAGTCACCTTGAAGCCTTTGAGTATCTTCTTCCACTTGTAGGGGGTAAGGAACCGCTCGGTTGCCTCAAAGTAGGGGGTCTGACTCGGTGGATACTTGTACTTGTTCGACGGAACTGAAAAGACAAACGTCTTGCACTTCGTCAGGCACTTGAACACTAGCTTCTTTATCTCGGTATCGGAGTAGTGTTGCATCACCCCTTGGTTGAAGATTACATCGAACTTCTCGCCGTCGTATGTGTCGGTGAAACCGTTCAGCGTCTTGCGGAACTCGGCGTTACCTCCAAGGAACTCGTTGGTTGCCGTCTCCACCTTGATGTACCCGGGGTTCCTGTCGACACCAAGTACCCGCGGAACCGACTGTGACACCTTAATGGCTATCACGCCGCGTCCAGCACCAATCTCTAGTGCCGACTTGGGCTTCAAGTCAACTATCGCGTTCACTAGAGGCGCGTGTCGGTCGCTGATACTAAACAGCTTCTCGGCTGTAACGTTCCGCTTGGCGAAGTAGTCAATGCCCTCTGAGTCTATCGCTTCTTCTACCGCTTTCCAATGGTCGTGGAATTTCATCTTAATATCTCCTTTATCGTTCTTATCACATAGTCTAGGTCGTCATCGGTTAAGAACTGGTGACAGCCAATGTAAAATCCCTTCTCACCTAAGTATTTTGCGTTCGGTAACTTGCCATCGTATACCTCGCGCAGATGGGAATATGCCGGTTGGTGGAAGGGGAGACAACCGAATAAAGGTCGTGTCTCTATCCCCGCTCTCTCTAAGAACCGACAGATGATGGAACGGGAGTGATTGCCAAGTGCTATTAAAGGATACCCTAGATAGCTGACATCCTCGTCATATATAGGTAGTTTGACCTCACCGTCAACACTAGATAGCCCTTCGTTGAGGTACTTGACGTTCTCATTTCTCTTCTCGATGATTGAGCGTAGACGGGTCAACTGGACGTTGCCAATGGCCCCCATCAGCTCGTTGGATTTGAAGTTATACCCCACATACTCGTGGGTGAACCGTGCGCCGAGGGGTAGGTCACTCTTGGGGCAGAGTCCTTTCGACCTAGTACAAGAATGACAAGTACAGGCTCGACCGTTGGCCTTTACCTGTGTAGCAACGTCGGCAAGGTCGTGGTCGTTGCATAGCAGCATACCGGCCTCGCCTAGCTGGATGTTGTGGGCGATGTAGAAGCTATACGCCGACATCATACCCAACGAACCGCACGTCTTCCCGTGGATGAGGCTGCCGTGAGCCTGTGCGCTGTCCTCGAAGATGGGAAGGCAAGCGGCGTGCATGGCCTCGATATCAACAGGGTAGCCCATCAGATGAACCGGAAGTATCAACGACACCCGATGCGCCTCTTCAAGAGCAAGCTCGGGAAGCATACCAAAGGTGTCGGGGTCAACGTCTACATAGATAGGCTCCAAACCAGCAGCGACTATTGCGTTGCTCGTAGCTGCGTAGGTGAGTGGCGTGGTGAGGACACGGTCGCCTTCATCAAGCACCCCCGCGTATCTCATTGCCATTAGACCCGTCAGAAGGGCAGATGTACCCGAGTTGGTCATAACGCCTCGTTTCATGCCTATGTACTTTGAGAAACCTCGCTCGAAAGCCTTGACCTCCGGTCCCTCTGAAATCCGATTGCTCGCTATTACACGATGTAACGCGCCGCGTTCCTCGTCTCCTAGTACAAAGTCGCCTATTTGGATTCGTCGCATAACCATCCCTCGCAAGGGTCAAGACCCTCCGATGCGTATAGTGGGTACTTGCTCTTGTACCATTCCTTGTTGTTGACCTCGTGGGGCTTGATTCCAACCTCGTTCTGTCGGGTGGTTCCCATGAAGTGATGGACGTATGACATCGGAATGACCATCGAAGTAAGACCTATGAGGCCGAAACGCCTTGCCAAGTCCAAGTCTTCCCAACCAGCCCTAGTGTAACGCTCGTCGTAACCCCCTATCTTACGCATAGTCTCGGTCCTGACCGCGTAGCATATCCAAGTGTTCGAGAAGTGCCAAGGCGGTACGCCGTTGACTATCATCTTGTGTTCGCCATAGAAGACGTTGAGGCTCTGAGGGTACGTTTCAATGAGAACTTTCTCTAGGTCCGCTGACGATTCAATGTCCTTGAACTTGTACGCCGCCTTGAAGCGGTCACAAGTGTCGCGAAGGTGAGCTAACTGGCTGAAGAAATACATATCGGGAGACGCTGAAAGTGCCATCGAGAACGTCTTGTTATCTCTCACAGCTTCAACGATAGGTAGCTCCCACCCTTTAGGTACTATACAGTCGTTGTCGATGCAGATGGCAATGTCGTTCTTGAACGCCTTGATATACGCGTTCCTCGCAGCCGACGCTCCCGAGTATTCACCCTTGGGTCTGACGATTGTGATGCTGTCACCGTATTCCTCTTGAAGCCACTCGTATGTACCATCTGTGCTGTCGTCCGACACTACCAAGTCGAACTCTGTCTCGGTGTTCGCGAATAGGTAGCGCATGAACAGCTCGGTCCACGGCCTCTTGTTGTGGCTCGGTGTGCCTATCGAGATACGCAACGCTTCATCTCCTCGATTAGTTGTACGGTCTTCCACCCCTCGTAGCCGCTGTTGTGTATCTGAGTCCTCGTCTTGACGGCGTTGATGAACGCCTCGAACTCGTCCTTGATGGTGTTATTCGCCATCCCACCAACAGGGCAAGAGGTTGCATCGTTGGGATACCCTAGTGGGTAGTACATGGCTTTCTGTGAAACGACAGAGGCTGAAATGCTACCCTTGTCACCGACAATGGTCACACGACGGGTCTTCACCGGGTTCCTCCAATCTATATGTATCTCGCAGGGTACACCGCCACAGGTCAGGAGTGCCGATACAACAGCGTCACCCTCAACAACCGAGCCAAGCTTAACATCTTCCCCGAATAACAGGAACATGATGTCGATTATATGAGGCAACAGGTCGAACATCAGGTCGCGGCCCTCGAACACGCCGTCCTTACCCCACTCGAACTTCGCGTAGTATACCTTGTCCTGTCGGTCAACGAACTTCTTGAGGTCTTTCACTATTTCGTTGTAGCGATAGATGTGTCCAACCGCAAGTAGGACGTTTCCTTGCATCGACAACTTCATCAGTTTCTCGGCATCAGAAGATGTTGTGGTTATCGGCTTCTCGATGAAGACAGGTACGCCGCTCTCCAAACATTGCTTGGCATACCCGAAGTGACTCTCGTTGGGCGTGGCTACAATGATTGCCATACAACGACGCATTAGAGCCTCGAACGTGTCCACATACTCGATTTCAAGGTCGGGATTTGGATTCTCGTCATAGGCGAGAATCTGTACGTACTTCATCAATTTCAACTCGCTGACTACGCGAGAACCCCAACTTCCGGTTCCAACAATTCCTATCATCACGAATAAAACCTCCTTATCGCTTCACATACCACCTTTACATCATCCTCGCCCAAAGAAGGATACATAGGTAGACTCAGAGTCCGGTTAGCTATTTTCTCGGCTATCGGGAACCTTCCCTCGCTGTACCCATACATCTTCCGATACGCCTCTTGAAGATGGATTGGGTTGGGATAATGAATCATCGTCTGGATGTCTTGCTTCGCTAGGAAAGATTTCAGAGCAGAACGATTGTCGCACAGTATGTTGTAGATGTGCCACGAACTCTTATCTGAACCCTTCGCTAGAGTGACACCCGATAACTGGTCAAGACCTTCGTGGTATCGACCCGCTAGGTGAGCCCGACGATGGTTCCAATCGTCAAGGTGGCGTAACTGCACTCGGCCAATGGCTGCGCCCACCGTACTCATCCTCGCTGTGTATCCTATGCGTGGGTGGCTGGAATGGTCGCCCCTGCCGCAGTTGGCTAGTGACCTAATTATATCGGCAAGCTTCTCGTTGTCGGTGACTACCATGCCACCGTCACCGCACACAGTCATATTCTTCGTGCTGTAAAAGCTGTAACACGCAGCGTCGCCAAGCACGCCCGAACCCTTCCAATGCCATTGAGCGTTGTCCTCTATCATCTTTAGCTTGAAGTCGTCACAATACTTCCTGACGGTTTCAAGGTTGGTGCGATGACCGTATAGACTGACAGGGATGACAGCACCCTTGCCCTCGGTGAACTGTTTGTTCCATACTGTCGACATATTTAGCTCAAGTAGGTCGGTGATATCGACGAACACAGGACAGTTCTCGGCGTGGACAATGCTATTAGCCGTTGCTATGAACGACAGGGGGGTGGTAAGCACACCCTTATATCGTAGGCCAAGTGCCATCTGCGTGAGCATGAGCGCGTTCGTACCATTGTTGACCGACACCGCGTGCTTCGCACCAATGAACTCAGCGAACTCTTCCTCGAACTTGTCCACAGACTCTCCGCCCGTCCAACGCTCGTTGACAAGAGCGTCATTGGCGGCAGCAAGCATCTCGGCTGTAATATCGGGGTTGCAGAATTGTATCATCGTTTTACCTCCTTTGCGGGATTACCGGCCATTATTGCGAAGGGTCGAACATTTCTAGTTACGACAGAACCAGCTCCAATGAGTGCAGACTTACCGATAGTGACCCCGGGTAAGAGGGTAACATTGGCCCCGATGGACGCGCTGTCCTCGATTATCACACCTTCTTGCTTGAACTCGTTGTTGTTAGCAATGGGATTCTTATCGTTACAAATCTGAGTACCCATCCCAATGAATACATCCTTGCCGATTTTAGTACCGTTCGGAATGTAGCAAAAGGACTTTATGTTACATCGGTCGCCTATGACAACATCTCCCTCGACGTAGACCCAAGGGTAGATATGAACCCCATCACCGATATCTGCGTCGGGGTTTACGTCGGAGTTAGGATGTACAAACGTCGTTATTGGTGTCTTCTCCATTTTCAATCCTCTTGTATCGCGCTGTCTGTTCCTTTTGTCTAGCCATCGTCTTCGGGTGAAGAACATGAACGTTCATATACTTAAGCGGTTGCTTGAAGCCCGATAGATGCTCGTGAAGCTCACCCGAGTATCGTAGATAGTCTCTGAACAAGCGGTGATGATAGTCGGGATAGTGGCTTAGAACGCCGTCAAGCGTGTTCTTGCGGTTGAAGCAGAAACAATCAATCCCGTCCATCTCGATAAGACCTCTGAGGACTCCGCGTATCTCATCGTCAAGACGCTCGTCAGAGTCTAGAACAAAACGCCAGTCGTACTCGGCGGCTTCAAGAGCAATGTTGCGTAGTGCCGCCCAACTGCCCGTGAAGTCAGCCTGTATAACGCGAGCTCCGTATTCTGCCAATATCTTCAACGTGTCGTCGGTTGAATGGCTGTCAACAACCACTATCTCATCGACAAGGTCGTGGGAACAGTCAAGAGCGGGGCGTATCCTTTCTGCCTCGTTCCATGTCAATAGTATCAGGCTAATCCCATGCTTCACATTAATCCCTCCAATC
>TARA_R100000501_G_scaffold14778_1_pt1 | contig 14718 bp, 17 predicted proteins | sample TARA_R100000501 | Tara Oceans TARA_R100000501 (sample SAMEA2620120) | marine metagenome | biome: marine biome (ENVO:00000447); feature: mesopelagic zone (ENVO:00000213) & marine oxygen minimum zone (ENVO:01000065); material: "saline water (ENVO:00002010), including plankton... | reverse complement strand
GTCAGGGCCATGTCGAAGTCCATCGTCTCGCTCGGAGCATCCCGGATGAACCCATTGGCCTCCAACGCATAGGCGATGAGTGCATTGGTGCCTACAACCATGGCTTGCGTGCCCAGAAAGCGCAGGCGGTCCGCCTCTCTCAGGATATTGCCTGCTTCTGCCGGCAGCATCGGAAGGCGAAGCGCTCGGTACAGACTGCCCTGCTCCTTGAGAGCCGCCTGGCTCTGGGAAAGCCGATCCTTCAGCTCCGCCTTTTCCGCCTTGTATTGATCGAATTCGGCCTGCTTGTCGGAGTTCAGCGGTCCTTTGCTTTTCATGTTTCCGAGCCGGTCCGTCACCTCATAGAGATATTCGCGGCCTGATATTTCCTTGATGCGCATATTATAGGGCAGATCGTTGAGCACACGAAGACTGTCCATCCAGACTTGATACGTCTGTTCGAGGTTGACGATCACTCGGGATTGTTCATCCGAGAAAGGCTGGACTGTCATGGTTTACCCTGCAAATGGGTCGTTGTCATAGTCTGCAGGGTAAAATATGTGGATTCAATCGCCGAACACAAGTAAGCTGATCATCAGCACGCTCCTCAAGCCGGCGGCGAAGACTGGACCCTGTCTATCTGCCTCAAGGAAAATAGAGGGCAGTCTAAGTTCGACGGGGAGCGACTTTTCGTGCTCAGCGCTCATAATCGCTGCCCTTCGCGCGCCACGTTCGTAAGCAAGCCCGCATGCTCATCTGCATCCGACCAGCGCAAGGGCAAAATACTAACGAACTCGTTAGTTTCCTCGGCTAATTGCCCCGTAAGCTGCCGCATTTGTGCGCGTGATTTTCGCCAATCTGCGCTTTCATGAAGTATAACAAGGACATCCCAATCACTGTCTGATCCAGCATCACCGCGTGCATGCGAGCCGTAGAGGTAGGCTGCGTCCAGGTCGCGGCCTAACGCTGTCTCAATCAAATAGCGAATTCGGCTGCGAAGGGCAGCGCTGCCACGAGGCGCCATGATACGGTCGCTCATTTTGCACCTCCTTACATTTGCTTTTCCTACGCACTGTGTATGCGTTAAGCGGATAGGAAGGGCTCGACCAGGGACTACTAGTCGGTCTTCCAATTCCCCGCGGCACTCACCCATCCAGTTGGGCCGTTGTCGATCAAAGCTTTTGAGATGTAAATCTCTCTGAGCCAGACCAGCTCAACTTCCATGTGGCACCCTGTCGGATGTTCTGCACCATCGTCGTCCGAAAAGTGGCAAGGCACATACCGCCTTTGCGACGGACCGAAGGATAGACGACCCCGCCGAAATCGGCCTCCCGCAATTCCCGCGCCAGTGCCTGCCCTGCTGGATAACCGACGCTTTCATCCGGATGGAGATAATCGGCGCTCGCCTCGCCGCGAAGATCGACAAACGGCCCGATGAAACCAGCGACCAGTTCCCGATACCGCGTGACATTCTCGTAAATACCGACGTTTGCGAGTTCGCGGGTCAGGTGATGTCCGACTTCGGCCAATGCGGTTTGCACAGGCTGGTCGGCGAAAGTCGCATACCACGCTCCCCGATCGCTGCCATTAAAACGATTTCCGCTCGGTCGTGTGTAGCAGAAGGCTGCGTTCACGTACGTCCAGCCATAGCCGTAGGCAGGCGTCAGAAGTTCATCGTGGCGCACTCCCGCTGGCAGCGGAATATCATCGTTCAGCCGAAGTGATGTCTTCCCCTCCAGGCGTTCTAGCACTTCGAGCGCCGCATCGGTGTCAGCGAGCGGCTGCATCGCCGGCTCATTGAGATAGGCGGTGCTGATCATCCGTATCGTGGCCGGCTCGGCCAGTTCGACTAGTGGAAGATCGCGGGGGACAGTTCTCGATACAAGCTGCACGTCGGGTCACACCCCTCCACGCAGGGCATCAAGATGCTGACGCACTGCTGCCATCGCAGGAATGCCGCCAGCAATCATCATGTCTACCGGCCGCCGGCCATTGTACGGTGCGCCCTTGTTGGCGAGCGTTGGCCAACCGGTTGTGAGAGGTCCGTTGAAAAGAAGGCGCAACCCTTTGAAGATACCGATGATGAGGCTGGCCCTCGTGACCTTGTCGCGATCGAGGCGACCCTTGAACGTGTCCTGCTTCATGCGGTCCCAGGTCGCCTGGGGCACATCGAAGAGGGCTGCCGCTTCCTGGCCCGACAAATCCCATTGCTGCGTTGCGCGCACCACCGCCTTTACGATGATGGAAACCTGTTCCCTATCAGCAATAGGGTCTATCCCCGGCTTCTCCAGATCCAAAATGTTCATTACGGCGTACCTCTTATGACGTAGTTATTAGCATCATATGAGATAATCAAGAGCGTGACAGGATCTGCCGCTTCTCTCTGATTGCGCGTGAACACGAGGACTTCTCGGCAATGAAGATTGCCACATTCAATGTGAACGGCGTCAGTGGCCGCCTTGCAGCGCTCCTCCGCTGGCTTGAGGAAGAGAAGCCAGACATTGTTGCTTTCCAGGAGTTGAAGGCACCGCAGGAACGGTTTCCTGAAGCAGCCATTCGAGATGCCGATTATGAAGCGATATGGCATGGGCAGAAGAGCTGGAATGGGGTCGCTCTGCTCAGCCGGGTGGGTGAGATCTTCCAAACTCGGCGCGGCCTCCCAAATGATCCCGAGCCAAGCCAGAGCCGTTACATAGAGGCAGCGATCAACGGGGTCATTGTCGCCTGTCTCTATCTTCCGAATGGAAATCCGCGCCCGGGTCCCAAGTTCGAATATAAAATCGCCTGGTTCGAGCGGTTGATCGCTCATGCGGCTGACTTGCTGGCAAGCGGAGCGCCCGTTGTTTTGACAGGTGACTTCAACGTCATTCCCACTGAGCGTGACGTTTACAAGCCGGAACGCTGGCTCGACGATGCACTCTTTGCTCCAGAGGTGCGCGCCGCGTATTTTAGGCTTCTCGATCAGGGATGGACGGATGCACTTAGGGCAAGGCATCCGGAAGAGACGATCTATACGTTCTGGCACTATTTTCGGGACGCATTCGGCAGAGACGCTGGGCTGCGCATCGATCATCTGCTGCTTAGCCCGTCGATTGCTGGTCGGCTGATCGACGCGCAGGTCGACCGGCACGTGCGCAGCTGGGAAAAGACCAGCGATCATGCGCCCACCTGGATCGAACTGGCAAAAGCGACGTGAATGAGAGAAGCGGCGACCGCGCTTCAGAGCGCCTTCTCCCAAAACTGCATATGAAATTGCGGCTCTAACCCTTTCGCAGGATTTCGCAGCCTATCCTCCTGGATATGGCTCCAACCGCTGACCCATATCCAGGAGATGGCGCTTCCGCGCTCGATGTCCTTCGGCTGGCGGAAGAATACCGGTCAGCCGCCAACCTTCTCCGCACAGATGGGCAACGCGGTAAGCCGCTCTCCTATGCGCCGTTCCGCCTCGTCGCCATTCATGCGGCCGAACTCTACCTCACCGCATTTCTCCTCAATCAGGGGGATCCTGCGAGTTCATTAAGGAGCCTCGGCCACGATCTTGCCGCGCGGGCGCAGCTTGCCGAATCCCATGGTCTGAAGCTGAAGAAACGCACAGCTGCACATCTGTGGGAGCTGAAAGAAAAACGCGAATATCTCGTTACGAGGTATGACGCCAACGCCGGCCCCTTATCGCAGGTGAACAGACTTTCTGCCACATTGGAAGAGCTCGCCACGAAGGTGCGGACTTCGCTTGTGAAGCCCTCGCCACGTCCCCTCCAGGTAGCCGCGGCGCGCCCGAAGCAAGAGGCAAAGATCAAAATTGCGGCGCTCTAGGCCAGTTGACTGGTCGCCCCGCGGCCGACGCTATTATTTTCGGCGACGCCGGCTCAGCCGACGGCCCGGTCGTCCAGGCGCGGTGGGAACGAATAGAAGTCGAACAGGAGCGAACATCTTGCTCATAGCGGCATGCGTCGGAGGGTTCGCGGGAGGGATCTGGAGCATGGTTCCTTCACCAGATGAGGGCGACCGGAAGGGGCCCAGAATATACGGAAGCCGTCTTAAAGATTGCAGCGTCACGGATGGCGATACGATCCGCTGCGGTGATGAGCGTATCCGCCTCCTTGGCATTGATGCGCCGGAGCTACCCGGCCATTGCCGACGAGGTCGCACCTGCGCCCCTGGCGATCCATTCGCCGCGACGCGGAGTATGGAGCAGGCCCTGTCCGGCGAGCTTCGGATCGAGCGGTTTGGTAAGGATGCCTATGGCCGCACTCTCGGTGCCGTTCGCAGTTCCCGCGGAGACCTGTCCTGCTACCAATTGCAGAACGGGCAAGCTCTCTACCGGGCCGACTGGGACAATAAGAACCACATTGCTGACGCCTGCCCTGACTTTGCCGCGAACTGAAATGCACCGCCGAGTAACCTTCGTCTCTGACGTCCAGATACAATTGTGTCATTTCAACGAAGTCGATATCCGGGGGGGCGAAGTCAGCGCTTTCTCCCCTGAGAAAAACTCAGGATCAGAAGCCAAGGATCTCGCGCAACGACAAACCACCCAAGAGACTGGATGCCTAGTGTCCCGCATTGTTAAAGGTCTCGAATGATCCTGCTCGCCCTTCTTTTAAGTTCGGTCCCGATAATCGCAGAAGGCATAAGCTTCACCTGCACCCCGACGCGTGTTTGGGATGGTGACGGGCCGATGTGGTGCGAGGAAGGCCCTCGCCTGCGCCTCAATGGCATCGCTGCGCGTGAAACGGACGGATCCTGCAGAAAAGGTCATCCCTGCCCCACCGCTCCTGCAGAAGCGGCCACGGCCGCCCTCGTGCAGGTCCTCCAGCCTGTCCAGGCGCATCTGCTACCGAGCGGCCATATGTCACTTGCCGGCGCCCCTTCCCTATCCTGCGTGTCGGGCGGCAGCGCTGGGGGAACGCGAACCGCAGCGAGATGTTGGCGACCGGACAAAGTTGAGATCAGCTGCGCGATGGTTGCGACCGGGACAGTGCTCGCGTGGGAGCGGTTCAGTAAAGGAGTTTATCGTAACTGCTATGTATCGACGGGGCGCGGGGAAGACTGATACCCCCCACGGCCACCCGCCTATTCATAAGATGGTTTAAGGCGAGCCGGACGAGCCAAACCGTCCACGTCCGCTCATGCCATCTCTTCGTCACGCCTGCTCGTGGACCTTTCCCATAGGGACACTCCCGAAACGACTTGCTATGCAAGTTGGTGCGAATCATCGCAAAAAGGGGAATACAATGAAACTTTTCGGACTCGCGCTGTGCGCGACGGCTTTCGCATGCGCGGCTAACGCGGAGGAAGTACAGCTTCCCACTGTCGCGGCGCCTGTTCCAGCCGCTATGGCTGTTGCGCCTGCTGGCCCGGCCGTTTTGCGCGTGGGAACGCAGGTGCCACTGAAGGTTGCCGAAGGTATTACGACGAAGGGGAAGAAGCTGAAGGTAGGTCAGCGGTTTCGTCTCGAGACAGCCGAAGCCGTAGTTCTCGGCGGCGAGACGGTTATTCCGGCGGGAAGTCCGGCAATGGCCGAGATTACCGAGGTCCGCAACAAGGGCATGTGGGGCAAGTCCGGCCGCATCAATGCGCGGATCCTGTATGTGCAGGTAAACGGCCGTCAGATCCGGCTCAGCGGCCAGATGGACGACAAGGGGACGACCGGCACGGCAGGCGTCGTGGGCGCTGTTGCCCTCATTCCCGTCGCAGGTTTCTTTGTCACCGGTACAAGCGCAGAGATTCCCTTGGGAGCGCCTGTGATGGGCTTTGTAGACGAAGACGTGCCGCTGGCATTCGCCGCTGCGTCTCCTACGCCTTTGGCTGTTGCCCCTGCCGCTCCGCTCGCTGCTGAGGCAGCGCTGGAAGAGGAAGTCGCCATCGGTGCCCCACTGATCGTGACCGAATAAGAATGAGGGAGGGGCCGGTGATATCCGGCCCCTCATATTTTATGATTGCCGACCTACCCTGCCCCAAATGCAACCGCGACATGAGCGAGTGCGAATGTGAACCAGCCGGCGGCGACGGTTGGCTATGGGCAACCGCCGCGGTGCTCACAATCACGGCGGTGTCACTGATCTTCTAAGGGCATTCCCCCTGGGCCGTGTTTCGGTCCTCGCTGCCGCTCCAGGTCCGCCCAATGTGAACAGCACGCCCCGCACTGCTGATTGATCGCCAGCTCAAGATTGCTGCCTGCGGCATAGTTCATTGCAAAGATCGTGATCGGTCTACCGTATTGCTCAAGCCCCACGGCTATTCGGAAGCCGCCCATCGACTGTGGAATGATCTTGATGTTCACCGCCCCGCCTTCCGCACGGGCGCGTCGAATCAGAGCGTGCAGGTTCATGTCGCATATGAGAACGAAAACGGAACACGCGGTCAATCCGTGACGAGTGCCGCCACTACGGCTGATGACACCTGTGGACGCAAGTGCAGATAGAAACGCCTCATGTCGTGGGGATCCGCGAATCTCTTGATGAACCCCGCAGCTTCCAGTTCTTGCACCGCCCGCAAGGCAGTCGTACGGGGAGCCTCCGCCATTAAGACAGCGTCGGACACGCTAACCGGTCGTCCCTCACGGCCTGCTTTCAGGAGATAGATAAGCACGTCCCAAGCGATGCCTTTCGGACGAAAAGGCCCGCCGAGTTTGCGCCGCGCTTTTCTTCTCGCCAGTTCCTGATCGAGATAGCTATCGACATCGGGACGCGCAGGCGTTGACGCAGCCAGCAAAGCTCCGAGCTTCTGCGCGATCTCCTCAATCTCGCGCGCATGATCTCTGTTCGTTTCCGATCCTGCCGAGTTTGCAGTTGCCCCCTGCTCATCGGTCATCTCAGCCGCCCGTACCGGCGACAAATTAGAACTCTGATACTGTTTCCCCTACCATCAGGCAGATGACGCTATGGGCGTCTTTCCACCGAATTGCCAACCAGTTTTGATAGGGTAAGTACTTAATTTGCGGCATGATTTTTCCGAATAGAGAACGTTTGCTTTTTTATAGGCTTGTGCTGGAATTCGACGTCTCGGTTTAGGGCGACCGCAAATTATTTTAATTCGGAAACGTTTTCCATTGGCGCCCGTTTCTCTATTGAGGACCGCTCATCCAAGCGGTCAGCCTGGAGATAATTTTGCGACAGTTAATGCGAGATACCCTCGACGAGACGCTCGAGCGTTTTATACGATCCTCATCCGAGCGTCAGGAAAAGGAGCGACAAGCTTCTGAGCTTCGTTCCAATCCTCCTGAAGCCAAACGGAAGCAGCCTCAGCGGTAAGCAGCACCGGCATGGCCTTCGGATGCACGGCACCGACGATCTCGTTCGGATCTGTGGTCAGGAAGGCATAGCGCGACCTCTCACCTTCCACTGGTCGCCAGATGCCTGCAAAGGCGAACAGAGGCTGATCCGTGAGTTCGAACCACACCTTTCGCTTAGATCCCTTCTCACCAGTCCATTCACAAAAGCTGGTAACGGGGACGAGGCAGCGGCGGTCGGGGCGCTTCAACGCTGACAGCCAGAAGTTGCTGGAGAGGTTGCGGACGTTCGTGATGGGCCGCTTCACAGCGCCTGGCGGCGGAAAGCCCCAAGTGAAGGTTTCAATGACAGGGCCGTCACCGGTGCTGCGAACGATGGGAGCGTCCTGATCCGGGTAGATCTCCGGCAGTTCAGGAATGTTGCCGGCGGCATTCTTCGCGCCGAACAAGGTAGCGATCTCATTCGCGTTTGATCGCATGCGGTAAAGGTTACACATCCGACCTTAGTGGCGCCGTCCGTATTCCAAGTCCATAACCGCCTTAGCGTCCGTCGACCTCTTCCAGCCTCCCGAGAACTGCTTCCCAGACAGCTACACGGTCGAGCTCCCCCTCTTCCTCAAGAGCCGCGATCGCGCGCCGTACGGCCTCCGCAGCACCAGCACCATGCACTTCCACAGCACGGTCGTGCATCATGGTGACCAAAGCATCATCTTCAGCGTCCATCAGTTCAGCATTCCTCGAGGCTCCGCCTGCAATTCCTTGATCCTGTCCAAAACGCAGATCCAGGTGCGCTGGCCATTAAGATCATTTCGTTCGAGCATCTCATCTGCACGAAGGGCGGCCTCAATCGCCGCGTCTGGTCCTTGATCAACGATCAGGCGATTGGCGATCGCCCAGAGTTCCCAGTCAGACAGCATATTCTAACCTTTAACGAAGCAGGCCATTGAAGGAAGGCGCCGCTCAGTAAGTCTCGGCCCGGATGACGTGTCCAACTTTCAAGCGCGCTCCACGGGAAGCCGCCAACCGTTCAGATAAGCGTCGGCATGCAGCTTCGTCGGACCCTTCGGAAAGTCTGCTATTGAGAGCGATGTGGCTATAAGCGGACATCGATGCCTTCCCCCGCATACCCGACCTCGCGTTATGATCCGGAATGGCTCCGACCGAGATTGAGGAGACGGGAAGTGGGTCATCATCTCCAACATACCCCTGCGTGAGCTTGCTGGCTTATCTTCGACCCTTAACCAGCCCACTGCGATCCTCTCCACACTTTGCTCGAACGACGTTCGTGCGCTAGGGGCACTATGGATGCAGCAAATGCTCCTTCCAGAGATCGGGGAGCCGCAAGTGGGGAACTGCCGTCCTTATGTTGCGATCAGCCGCTCTATCCGATCAGTGCCACGGCGCTTGATCATGCTTGGGAACGCGGGTGAAAGTCAGGCTATCCTTCCCCGAATTACTGTCCTCCTTCAGCCGCGCGTTGATCCGCGGCACGTTGATCCGCCAATGATCATAAGTGCGGCGGCTGATCCGGATCCGCGCCGCATCCATCGTGCGAGTTGCCCACCGCGCGCAGGCGCGGCTCGCAGTCGCCATGAACAGCTCGAAGGCACCGAATTTCACGACAGGATCTTCTTCGTCGACAAATCTCGTGAGCCAATATTTAGCCCGCTTGCTCGCTTCATATCGCGCCCTAGCGGCCCTGCGCACCTGCTCCAGCCAGCGAGGCAGCGCAGCCGACAAGATCCGATCATTCCACAGCACTTCGGTCGCGGCATCGCTGTCGAGTTCGCCAGCAAGCACCAGCGCGCGTGCGCAGTCGTATGTCGAACGATCAAGCATCGCGCCGATGATGTCGACTAGCTGCGATTGCGCACCCTGACGGCGCAGACTCGACGCCACTTCAAAAAGCTGCTGGTCGAGATGCATCATGCCCATGGCCTCGATTCGCAGCGGCTCCGTGACGCTGTTCAACGGAAGGTCGAATATCATGAACCGAAGATCGTCCGACTTCACGCTTGAGTCGTTCATACTGGCGATCAGCGCACGCCAGACGGCTGCGCCCGCCGGGTTGCCGACGCGAAGCAGTGCACGGCACAGCTCAATGATCGCCCTGTCAGAGCTGAAGAGCATATGGCCCAAATCGACCCGCCCCCTGGCAATGACCGGAGCGAGCCATGCCTCGATCTCGGTAGACCGTTCAGCAACGAGGCGATCGAAAGACCGGCGGTCATCCACGGAATGAGCAAACCCGACGCTTTGGCGCGGGGGGTCGAGTTCGGAACGCACGCGGTCGCGAACATGGTTGGCAAAGGCCTCGACGTAACGCCCTTCGTCCGGCCACTCACGCGCCAGATAGCCGAGCAAGAGCGGCGCGATATCGCGCGGGCGATTATCGCCCGTGATCGGGTCAGCACGTGCTAAGGCGGCACTGCCTTGAACCGCCTCGTCACCAGTGGCGTCCCCCGCGGTCCAGCCGCCATCGCGCAGGATATTGCTCAAGGCGTTGTCGGGTGCGTGTTGCGCAACGCGCATCGCTGCGGTCCGCACCTCGGCGCTATCGTGACGCAGCAGCACGGCGACCGACGGATAGCCTGCCGGCATGTCCGATAGATCGCCATGGGCCAGCAAGCTGAGCCAGAGCGCCAGCAGGCGGGGCTGGGCCGCAGGATTGAGCACAGGCGCGAGCGTGGCGAAGTCTTCCGCGGAGAAGGCCTTGAGAAAATCGCTGCTGGACTTCAGCCAGGTCGGTCCGTGGGGCATCGCGCGGAAGGCTGCGAGCTGTTCGGCGCTCGTCGCCTCGGCCAGCGCCAGCGCCGCGATGCTCGCGTTTATCGCGGCGCGCCGATTACTGCCCTGAGCCGGCGGCACGCGCAGCGTCGACCGAAAGATCGAGGCAATTCCGTTGGTAACGGCCTCGTCATGCGCGACCCAGCAGGCGCTCCATCCAGCGATGATGCTGTTGATGTCGTACCGGCCAGTGTCGATGTCGGCCGTTCGAGCGAGGTAATAGTTAAGGAGGTCGGGAACCCACCGGGCCAGCACGCTGCGAAGCGGCCCGGCCATGTCGGACCGGCGGTTGCCATCGGTGGCGATCATGTCCTGAGCCGCCCCGCGCAGCATGGCCTCCGCCTCGCCGCTAAGCCGTGCCTCCGGATCGGTCGCGGCATCGGCCAGGTCGGTGGCATTTCGTAGCGCGATCTCCCCCCACCCTGGCTTGCGGTCAGGCGGCGAATAGGTCCAGAGCCATATGCCGTCCGCAGTGGCTTTTACACTGGACTCACGACCGAAGCGCCGCGGCAGGCGTTCGCCGTACGGTTGGGCGGACGGATCGAGCGAAGCTAGGGCGGCCAGCAACCGGTCGGCTGCGGCACCGGCATGCGGGTCCGCGACCGCGCGGAGCCGGCTTGCCTCGGCGATGATCGACTGCTCGGCGGCCGGCGCATCCTCGCAGTTGGCCCGCAGCAGCCATTCGAAGCGGTCACGGCGATAATGCATTTCGCGGGTGACCTCGACGACAACCGCATAGGTCGCGAGCGCCTCTGCAAATGGCGCGCGCGGCAGATAGGAGATGGCGTAAAGGAGCGTGTCGGCCACCGAGAGATAGTCGTCGTCGGGTTCGATAAGGATCAGCGGCGGTAGATCGCCACGGACCGCGTTCCAGGCGATCACGCGCTGCGCCACCGCCGGCCCAGCGATCTCGGCTTCTGGCTCCGCGTCATTGACGACATCGCGCCAGCCGAAGCTCTCGCTTAGCCAGAGCGTCGCGCGTGCCGTGAATGCGGCCATCACGGTAGGATAAACCTCGGCGGCATTGACCATCCCAGCCAGGTGGACGTTGCGGTCGTCGTGCAGTTGCTCGCGATCGCGCCAGACCCGTTCGGTGCGATCAAGGAAATATGCAGGGTCTTCCGTGATCAACCGGGTGTAACGCTTGAGTTCGTTGCCATAGAAATTGTCACTACCAAGCCAAGTATCAAGCAGCACACGGCGCGCGACCTCGCTGCATTCCGGCGCGATCGTCGCGAAGGAGGCCGCGATCCCGATCACGGTCACGCCCAGCTGCAAACCGCGTAGATCGTCGACGAATGCTTCGATCCGGTGTCCGACCGCCTCAGCAGTGTCGAGCGACTGGACGGCGCGCGCCAGCGCGAGGCCCATGGCGATCGGCGCCAGGTCTGGATTGACCCGGAAGCGGTTGGGTTCGCCCGGGATCGGCGCAAACCAGACGCCGCTAACGATTGCACTGATCGTGGCTTCTGAACTAGCGATGCCGCTTTCGACAGCAAGCGTCTCGCCAATCTCGCGGCGCAGGACGGTAATATCCGGGGATGCAGCCGAACGGACGTTCGCTCCGATCTCGGCGATAAGGTTGCGCATCTCCTGGTCGTCGAGACTGGGATAAATGCGGTCCCTGAAATCCTCATAGACGAGGCGCTCGGGAGTGATGTCGCCGCTGCCCGACAGCCGCTGCCAGTGGCGCAGAGCGAGCGCACAAAGCCGTGGCACTTTCATCAAGGGAACGAGCGCAGAATCGAGCCGATCACGCTTCATGCCTGCCCGGCCGAGGACCTGGTGGAGTTCAGAATCACTGAAGGGGCCGACGGAAACTTCGGTGCACCCGATCCCGGCTCCCTGAAAGCCGCCCAAAACGCGCCGCCAGTGGTCGTTGCGATCGGTCATGACGAGATCGACAGCGCCGACCCATGGGGCAAGCATCAGTTCGGAGGCAAGCGTTGCCCAGTCGGCTGCGTCAAAGCGCTCGTTGAGCCCATCGACGATCAACACGATCCGGGTGGCGGTTGCTGCCGCGCACCAGCGCCGCGCGCGCCGCGCCCACCAGGCCGCATCGCGAATGCCGAACATCTGGAAGAGCGCCGATCCTAGGATCTCGTCAGGACTGGCCGAGGCGATGAACCGCGCCGGGACGATGAGCGTGAGCGGCAGGGGCGTTCCGGCAAGCTCGCGGTCCAGCCACCAGCTGAGGGCGGCCCAGGTCTTGCCCATGCCTTCGCTGCCCAAAAGCGCCAGCGGGGGCCTCGTCTTAGTGCCGTCCCACCAGCCAGCGATCGCCTGGCGTAGTTCGGCGCGATCGATGCGAATAATCGCGGGATCGGTTAGGTTGGTGTAGCGACCAATCCGTGCCGAGGCGGCGGGCAGGCTGGCCATATGGTCGCGAACAAGGTGGGCTAGGGCGTCGCGCGCGTTGCCATAGCCCAGCGCCGGCGCGCACAGCTGGCGATGCAGGTCCGCACTTTGCCGGTCATAGCTGACATGACCGCACCCGCTGGCTAGGACCGCTTTGATCTCCGGGGTAAAGGTCACATAGGCGCGCAGAATGTCGTCATGCTGAGCACAGAGCATCAATAGGCCGGGCAGGAGTTCGGCGGAGTCCGGCCAATCGAGAATCAAGACCTCGATGCCCAGCGCCATGCCTTTGGCAACAAGGTTCGAACGATCCGGCTCCCTGATCTCCCGGCTCGCGGCGAGGATCCAGAGTTCGAGATCGGGATGGGCGCTCGCCGCATCGTCGAGCTTGCTTCGGGTCTCGTCGGCGGGCAGCGGTGTCTGAGCGCCATAGCGCTTGGTCTCGACCGCCATCACGTTGGCATGGCCGCCGGCGTCAGTCCGAGCATCGATTCCGCCCTGTGGGCCTGATTTGGCGAGGGTGAAGCGTTGCCCGGTCTCGCGCGACAGAAGATCGCGCACGAGATTTTCGAAGCTGCCCTTGCCGCTCGCAGGTATGGCCCGCAACGCCGCGACGAGTGCGTTGTCGTGTCCGTCTTCTGGATCCAGTGGCGCAGATACCATGTGAGACTTTCGCCAATGTTCGTGTCTTGCTCAGCGCATTTGAGACGATAGTGCTAGGCAAGGGGGAACGAAATTGGAACAGAAGATGACGCCATGCGGCGACCTGTGGAATCTGATGCCGAGTGACAGGCGCATCAATCAGACCAGAAGCGCTAAAGCCTCCCGTTCAAGGCCGCTTTGGAGGACGCGCGGCTGCGGATCGTCAAGCCTAGCTCGAACATTCTGGGAGGACATCCTGCTGCCGGTGTAGCTCAGGAAACAATATGCGGTTCTTCAATTGCCGTAGAGTGACAGAGGTACATCGGCCACGCCCCCGCCCCTACGTGGGTACTTAAAACGGCAGCTTTATCGCGCTGACCCCTTGATAGGGATTATCCGGGCACGGCGCGGTGTCGTCGTCTTCGAGTGCCCGAATATACGGCCGCTCTCCCTAGGAGGGAATGTTGGCTTTGTAGGCGACTCCCATCGGAGGGGATTTTTGGCACTGTCCGAAAACCTTCTACATTTTTCGGACAATCCGTAAGCTCGACAATGTCCGAAATTGTGCTACATGTTTCGGACATGGCTGTCGAAATCTCTTCGTTGAAATCGCAAATCCTTGAGCGCGTCGAAAAGAGTGCGAAGAATGCAGTCTGGACGCCCTCGGACTTCCTCGACCTCGCGAACCGCGATGTCGTCGACAAGACTCTTCAGCGTCTGGTAAAGGCCGGAGAATTACGGAGGATCGACCGTGGGTTGTATGACAGGCCGGGCTTCAACAGCCTGACCAAGGAGAAAAGCGCACCCGATCCTCGTGCCATTGTCGAGGCAATTGCGCGCCGCGACCAGATACGCGTGCTGGTCGACGGAATGACGGCTGCCAACGACCTCGGTCTCACAAATGCCGTGCCGGCGAAGATCGTCGTTCACAGCGAAGCGAGGCCGAAGTCGATCAAGCTCGGGAATCTTACAATCAACTTCAAACAGACGGCTGCCAGCAAACTCTACTGGGCGGGGCGTCCGGCGATGCGGATTGTCCAGGCCCTGCACTGGCTGCGCGATACGATGTCAGGTGACGAAGTTGAAGACTGGCGCAATCGCCTGACGAGCCTCCTCGCCGATCCTGTGCATGGAGAAAAGTTGCGAGCCGACCTAGCAGATGGCTTCGCTACACTCCCCGCTTGGATGCAGGACTTTCTACGCCCGCTGCTACGCAATCAGGCCTCATTATCGTGAACCCCGCATTCGATGAAATTCTGCGGGCTGATGCCGAAACGCGCGGCGGGCTGTTCGCGGCGACCGCTCAGAGGCTCGGCACAACGCCGCAGAACGTCGAAAAGGATTTCTGGGTCTGTTGGACGCTTGACGCATTGTTCAACGGACATGCGGAGGGGCCACGGCTGCTGTTCAAAGGCGGCACTTCGCTGTCGAAGGCCTTCAGTCTGATCGAACGCTTTTCCGAAGACATCGATGTGACCATCTTCCGCGACGACCTGGGTCATCCGGCTTCGGTTGAGGAACTCGCCGCGCTCAGCGGCAAGAAGCGCCAAGCCGCGCTCGACGCAATCCGCGAAGCCTGTGAGATCTATATCAACGGACCATTGTTGGAGCACCTCGCGGAAATCTGCGCCGAAACCTGCGCGCGTACGGGGGTCGAAGCTGGCGCACTCCAAGTAGGCCCAGTCGGCCCGAAGCTGCGATTTTGGCCATGTTGAAGAACG
>TARA_R100000501_G_scaffold11337_1_pt1 | contig 14842 bp, 9 predicted proteins | sample TARA_R100000501 | Tara Oceans TARA_R100000501 (sample SAMEA2620120) | marine metagenome | biome: marine biome (ENVO:00000447); feature: mesopelagic zone (ENVO:00000213) & marine oxygen minimum zone (ENVO:01000065); material: "saline water (ENVO:00002010), including plankton... | reverse complement strand
TTTAAGTTGCGGTCTACTATACGCTATTTTTACCAATTTGTTGCTTTCTCTGTAATCGCTGGGGTAGGCAGCTACGTCCATCGGACTCTTATCTAGGTCTGAAAATTTTTGGGCATCTACTTGGGTAGTGAACACCAAAGCCAATGCAATAAGTGCTGTTGTAAAGAAATTTTTTTTCATGGATCTTAATTTAAAATTGAGTTTAAAGGTATCGGTATTGAAAAGATTATAACTTTAATAAAAAGTTAAATTGATTGGGTGTTCTGTCGTGCGTGTTCCAATTAGCTTACACTAAGCACTTCGGAAATTTTAACGCTTTAAAAACCAGTAGATGACAAGCCCTAAATTCAATGTGTTTTTAGAGTCTTAATCACAATTGTTTTTCACAATATTTTGTTAATAACTTCAAGCTTTAAAAACGCCAAAAGAGCCTGTTTTATTGGTGGTTTGGTTATATTTGTTCGTTACCGAAAATTTGACCAGAAATAACCCATTTATATGAGCGAAGAACAAAATAAAAGCAATTACGGCGCAGATAATATTCAGGCGTTGGAAGGCATGGAGCATGTGCGTATGCGTCCATCTATGTACATCGGTGATGTTGGCGTGAGGGGATTACATCATTTGGTGTATGAAGTGGTAGATAACTCTATCGATGAGGCCTTGGCCGGACATTGCGATACCATCAGCGTAATTATTAATGAAGACAATAGTATCACGACCAAAGATAACGGTCGTGGTATTCCCGTAGACATCCATAAAAAAGAAGGTGTGTCTGCCTTACAGGTGGTAATGACCAAGATTGGAGCCGGGGGTAAATTTGATAAAGATTCTTATAAAGTCTCGGGTGGTTTGCACGGGGTAGGGGTGAGTTGTGTAAACGCACTTTCTGAACACCTCACAGCTACGGTACATCGCGATGGTAAAATTTGGCAACAAGAATACGAACGCGGTAAGGTATTGTACCCTGTAAAAACAATTGGTGAAACCGACGAACGTGGTACCGTGGTTGCTTTTAAGCCTGATCCACAAATCTTTCAGCAGGTCTTAGAGTACAATTACGACACCTTGGCAAGCCGTTTGCGAGAATTGGCATTCCTAAACAAAGGAATTACCATTACGCTCACAGATAAGCGCGAAACTGACGAAAAAGGTGAGTTTTTGAATGAAGTTTTTCACAGTGATGAAGGACTACCAGAATTTATCCGTTTTTTAGACGGAAACCGAGAACCGCTTATTGCTGGTGTAATTGCCATGGAAGGTGAGAAAAATGGCGTGCCCGTTGAAGTGGCCATGGTGTACAATACGTCTTATAGCGAAAACTTACACAGTTACGTAAACAACATTAATACCCATGAAGGAGGAACGCACTTGAGCGGATTCAGACGTGGGTTGACCACAACCTTAAAGAAGTACGCCGATGCTTCTGGAATGTTGGATAAATTGAAATTTGATATTGCCGGAGACGATTTCCGAGAAGGTCTTACAGCTATTGTTTCGGTAAAGGTGCAAGAACCACAGTTTGAAGGGCAAACCAAGACCAAACTGGGGAACCGTGAGGTCACCTCTGCGGTGAGTCAGGCGGTTTCTGAAATGTTAGAAAATTATTTAGAGGAAAATCCCAACGATGCCAAAACCATCGTGCAGAAAGTGATATTAGCGGCTACTGCGCGACACGCTGCCCGTAAGGCACGTGAAATGGTACAGCGTAAGACGGTTATGAGTGGTGGCGGATTGCCAGGGAAATTATCAGATTGCTCTGAACAAGATCCAGAAAAATGTGAAGTGTTTTTAGTCGAGGGTGATTCGGCAGGGGGAACGGCAAAACAAGGCCGAGACCGTAACTTCCAAGCAATTTTGCCGTTACGTGGTAAAATTTTGAATGTGGAAAAAGCCATGAGCCATAAGGTGTTCGAAAACGAAGAAATTCGAAATATCTTTACTGCCTTGGGTGTTACCATTGGTACCGAAGAAGACAGCAAAGAATTGAACCTCTCGAAATTGCGATACCATAAAATCGTGATCATGTGTGATGCCGATGTAGATGGTAGCCATATTTCTACCCTAATCTTAACCTTCTTCTTTAGATATATGAAGGAACTCGTGGAAGCTGGCCATGTATACATTGCCACACCACCCCTGTATTTGGTGAAAAAGGGACAGAAGAAAGAATATGCTTGGACCGATAAGGAGCGTGATGCGTTAAACGAAAAGTTTGGGGGAAGTGCTGGTATACAGCGTTACAAGGGTCTTGGTGAGATGAACGCTGAGCAATTGTGGGATACCACTATGAATCCAGAGTTTAGAACCCTACGCCAAGTAACCATAGATAATGGTACCGAAGCAGACAGAATCTTCTCTATGCTCATGGGCGACGAAGTGCCGCCAAGACGTGAGTTTATTGAAAAGAATGCCGTGTACGCAAATATTGACGCGTAGTCTCATCACATAATTTTATATGAAAAGCCCCGACCTTGTTGGGGCTTTTTTTTGGTAGCTTCGAGAGCACTTCGACTTCCCGCCTTGTCGTCGAGACAGGCGCTCAGCGTGACACCTCAGTCACCCATTCGTGGGAGCACAGCGTCCGAGAAATCTCATGACCGTTATCTATTATATTTGGCGTCCCGCTTCTTGAAAGCAAGAAGCGCCGGGTCTTCCGCTGTATCCCCGCCCCGATAGTATCGGGGATCGGGGGATGACGCTGCAACCCCTGGCCGAAAACTATCAGTTTTTAATTTTGGCCAATCAAAAAACTACAGAATAAAAACTAACGACTAAAGACTATCAACCAACGACCAAAGCAATAGGGATTGTACCGGCTAGCTGTTGCGCAACCCGTGCACGGGTTGCGCAACACTACTAGGGGAAAGCCCGCCGTGTTGGCGCGAGAAGGCAACACGGATTGCCCTAAATACAACATAGCATAGCGTAGGGTGCTGGAACCACAACAAATTAACTGTTTGTTATCATGGAATCTACAGCAAGAATCGTATTTTTGTGGCCTGTTTCAAGAGAGGCAGAAAACCAATTCAAATAATCCATTAAAATAAAAAGAGAATGAAAGTAACTGTTGTAGGAGCAGGTGCAGTAGGCGCAAGTTGTGCCGAGTACATTGCTATTAAAAATTTTGCAAGTGAAGTCGTATTGTTAGATATTAAAAAAGGATATGCCGAAGGTAAGGCAATGGACCTAATGCAAACAGCGTCTTTAAATGGTTTTGATACCAAAATCACCGGAACTACCAGCGATTATAGCAAAACTGCCAACAGTGATATTTGTGTGATCACTTCTGGAATACCAAGAAAACCTGGGATGACCCGTGAAGAACTGATCGGTATTAATGCAGGAATTGTAAAATCAGTTTCTTCAGATTTGATAAAGCATTCTCCAGATACTATTGTGATTGTGGTAAGTAACCCAATGGATACGATGACGTATTTGGTACATAAAACCACAGATCTTCCTAAAAATAGAATCATCGGTATGGGTGGTGCGCTAGACAGTGCCCGTTTTAAATACCGTTTGGCTGAGGCATTGGAAGCCCCAATAAGTGATGTAGACGGTATGGTAATTGGTGGGCACAGTGATAAGGGAATGGTGCCACTAACGCGTTTAGCGACCCGTAATAGTGTTCCTGTAACCGAGTTTATTAGTGATGAGCGCTTAAATCAAGTGAAGGAAGACACCAAGGTAGGAGGAGCAACTCTTACCAAATTATTAGGAACTTCAGCTTGGTATGCTCCAGGAGCTGCCGTGAGCGGATTGGTACAAGCGATTGCTTGTGACCAGAAGAAAATATACCCTTGTTCTACGATGCTTGAAGGAGAATACGGACTAAACGACCTGTGCATTGGTGTGCCTGTTGTTTTAGGTCGAAACGGGATTGAAAAAATCGTAGAAATCGATTTAAATGATGCCGAAAAAGCACACATGCAAGAAAGTGCTGAAGGGGTAAGCAAGACCAATACCCTTTTAGAGCTGTAAGGCATAAAAGTTTTAAATAAAATTTAAACCTAACAGGTCTCTGACTTGTTAGGTTTTTTTTATTTTCCTCCCCCACCTTGGGGGAGGTGCCCGAAGGGTGGAGGGAGACTTTGCTTTCCAGGGCGTATTTATATTTCCCTTCCCCACTTTGGGGGAGGTGCCCGAAGGGCGGAGGGGGCCTAGACTTATCTAAGAAATTCTAAAAAGACAACGCTCCCCATAAGTAAAACTCGAACGCATATTTTATAGAATTAAGCGACCTCAAACCCACCGATTTTTTTATATTTGGCGCGTGAATCCGAGATGGTACATAGCATTTGTAGTTGTAGCGCTAGCCTTTATAGGCATTAGTGTTGAACAACCCGTTGCACACAACCAAGAAATTGTGGTGCAATTCAATGCCGCCACCAACGCACCGCAGGAAGCTGAAAAGGCGGTTGCTGCCGTAAAAACACAGTTGCAGCGTATCGGAGTACACGATGTGCAGATAACCGCAACATTTGAAGGAACACTCAAAATTACATATTTCAGTAATGCTGAAGTAAGTGCTGTGAAGGCACTATTTTCTGCACATGAGCAGCTAGAATTTGGTTATACCGATTTCAGTACCGACCCCCTTACGCCTTCAAATTCAGATCATACGTCAACCAATGGGTATGAGTTGAAAGTGAGTGAGATACCCACGCATTCAGATAATGGTCTTGGGCTTAATGGAACACGTATCGAATTTAAATCGGTTCACGATAGGTATCTCCATCCGATTGTCTTCTTACATGCTGCTGAAACATTATTTGAAACAAATAAAGTCGTACAAAACAATGCAGTTGCCTGTTATACTGATACGGCACTGCTTACAGACACAACTTCTTACAAAATCCCAGAGGTAAGGGCAGGGCCCGTGGCCTAAGGGAGCTTTTTACTTCCCCACACCTTCGCTTCCTTTTTCTATAGGAAGATTATAAAATTCATAGTTAAATAAAAGTAATTGTTGAATGAAACGTAACTGCTATAGTTGCGTCCCGTAATATTTCGGAACTAAAATTCGACATCATAAATAAAAACAAAATGCAAAACAAAGGACTAATTACCGTCTTCGCAATCCTATTCGGACTTGTTAGTTTGTACCAATTATCGTACACCTACATCGCCACAGGAGTAGAAGATGATGCAAAGGAATACGCGCGAGCGAAATATCCAGACACCGAACCTGAAATGCGTGCCAACGCAGAGACTAAATACCTTGATTCGGTAAACAACGTACCTCAGATGTTGGGGATCGATTACAAAACAGCGAAAGAAAAAGAACTGAACAAAGGTCTTGACCTTAAAGGAGGTATCAACGTAATTCTTCAAGTTTCAGTAAAAGATATCTTGAAAGGATTGGCAAACAATACCAAAGACCCTGCATTCAATCAGGCACTTGCAAATGCTGAAGAACTTCAGAAAGATAGCCAAGACACGTACTTAGAATCATTTTTTAAGGCGTTTGAAGAATTGCCAGGCGACAATAAATTGGCGTCTCCAAATATCTTCTTCAATAAAAACCTAGAAGAATCAATTCCGAATGGCGATATGTCTAACGATGACGTAAAACCAATTATCAGTAGAAAAGTAGACGAGTCTATTGCTTCTGCTTTTGAAGTACTGCGCAAGCGTATCGATAAATTTGGTGTTACACAGCCAAACTTACAACGATTAGGAAACTCTGGGCGTATCTTGGTTGAATTGCCTGGTGCGAAAGACATCGAGCGTACCAAAGACCTTTTACAGAGTACTGCACAATTAGAATTCTGGGAAGCTTATAAAGCAGAAACATTCCAGTCGTTCTTGTTCGAGGCAGATGCAAAGCTGAAAACAATGCTTTCTCCAGAAACTGAAACTGCTGAGGCTGAAACTGAAGTAGCGCAAGACAGTACTGCCGTAGCTGAAGAGCTAACGGAAGAGTCTACAGACGATGCCATTGAAGACCTTTTAGGAGAAGACGACGGTGACGAAACTGCTACAGATCCTGAAGTGAGCAATCCATTATTATCGAAAGTTTCCTTCGGAGCGTCTAATTCGCCTGTGATCATTTCGGTGCAAACTAAAGATCAAGAAACAATTAAAGAATATTTGAACAACCCACAGATTCGTCAGTTGCTGCCTGCAGAATTGCGTTATACTAAATTTGTATGGGGGTTACCAACAGATAGAGAGGTTACTGTAGATGGAGAAGAACAAACCGTAGAATTTGCAGATTTGTACGCTTTGGTTGGTAACAGAGACAACGAAGCACCATTGAGCGGCGGTGTTGTTACCGATGCAGCGCAAACGTACGACCAGGTAGGTCGCGTAGCTGTTAGCATGCAGATGAACGGTACGGGAGCGAAGAAATGGGAGGAGATGACCGGCAAAGCTTTTAAAGATGGTAGCCAAATTGCCATTGTGCTTGACGATGTGGTATATTCTGCACCTGGTGTAACTTCTGGGCCTATTGCTGGTGGGCGAAGTGAAATTACTGGAGATTTCAGTATTAACGAAGGACAAGATTTAGCAAACGTACTACGGGCTGGTAAATTACCAGCTTCGGCAGATATTATTCAAGCCGAGGTTGTTGGTCCAACCTTGGGTCAGGAAGCAATCGATAGCGGTATGCTTTCTTTCGGAATTGCCTTGGCATTGGTGTTGATCTGGATGATTTTTTACTACGGAAAAGCTGGTGCTTTTGCCGATGTAGCCTTGGTAGTGAATATCTTGTTTATCTTCGGAATTTTAGCAGGTATCGGAGCGGTACTAACCCTTCCTGGTATTGCAGGTATCGTTTTAACTATTGGTATTTCGGTTGATGCGAACGTACTTATTTTTGAACGGATCCGGGAAGAGCTCGCCAAAGGAAAAGCGCAACGAGACGCTATTAAAGATGGATTTAGCAACGCCTTGTCTTCCATTTTAGATGCAAACATTACTACAGGTCTTACCGGACTTATTCTATTGGTGTTTGGTACGGGACCAATTCAAGGATTCGCAACTACGTTGTTAATCGGTATTCTTACATCTTTGTTTACCGCAATCTTTATCACCAGATTGTTTGTAGATAGCTATACCAAAAACGGAAAGTCACTTACATGTTCTACGCCAATGACCAAGAATTTGTTCAAGAATGTGAACATCGATTTCTTGCGCAAGCGTAAAATTGCCTATGTAATTTCTGGAATTCTATTGGCCATCAGTTTAGGTTCATTGTTCACCGTTGGTTTAAACCAAGGAGTTGATTTTGTGGGGGGTCGTACCTACACAGTTCGATTTGACAAAGATGTAGAGCCAACCGTAATCCAAGAAGATTTGGTAGCTACTTTCGAAAGTGCTGAGGCAAAAACCTACGGTTCAGACAATCAGTTGAAAATTACTACTAAATATAAGGTAGATGAAACTAGTGCCGAGATAGACAACGAGGTAGAAGCAATGCTTTTTGAAACTTTAAAGCCAAACCTTCCGGCTGCGATGACACTAGAACAATTTAAGGCCGACGATGAAAATAAAGTCGCTGGGCGAATGGAATATTATAAGGTGAGTCCAACCATTGCCGATGATATCAAAACTTCGTCATTCTGGGCAGTTTTAGGATCGCTCGTGGTGGTATTCCTTTACATCTTACTGCGTTTTAGAAGATGGCAGTTTAGTTTGGGTGCGGTAGCAGCAGTATTCCACGATGTGCTCATCGTATTGGGTATCTTCTCGCTTACTTACAAAGTGATGCCTTTCAACATGGAAATCGACCAGAGTTTTATCGCGGCAATCCTTACGGTAATCGGGTACTCGCTGAATGATACCGTGGTAGTGTTTGACCGTATCCGTGAGTTCTTTAACGAACATTCAGGGTGGAAGATGAAGCGTATTATTAATGGTGCATTAAATAGTACATTGAGTCGTACGTTGAATACCTCTGTCACAACCTTGATTGTATTATTGTGTATCTTCTTTATTGGTGCAGAATCTATTCGCGGACTCATATTCGCGTTGATTGTAGGTGTATTGGTGGGTACCTATTCATCGTTGTTTATCGCAACGCCAGTATTCTACGATACAGTGAAGAAAAGAGGAATCGATCTTACTGAAAAGAAAGAAGAAGAGGAAGAAGCTGCGGCGTAATTCTTTCTTCGGAAATTTTAGATGCTAAAAACCCCAGCTCTGAAAAGAGCTGGGGTTTTTTATTTTTAGTCTAATGGCGGGTGTCGAAGTGCACTCGAAGCCACTACTCAATCGCGTTCCCAAACCATCACATCGCCAGCTTCCAGTCCCCATTGGTCTGATAGACCAGCGTTTACTTCCAACACATATTTTGCGGGTGCTTCAGAAGGTAAGGAAGTAGGGTCTAAAGGCTGTGCATTTTTTTGGATACTTACGATTTCATTGTTGGAGTTTAAATAAATGATATCCAATCCGAATTCGGTGTTTTTCATATAAAACGAACGCCGTTTCTCATCAGGAAAAATAAAGAGCATCCCACGGTTGTCTAACATGTTTTTGCGGTACATCAACCCTGTTTGAGTTTCATAATCGCCTTCTGCAATTTCAATATCCAACGATGCCACAATACTATCTGTAGCAGCTTTTTTCAGGACGCCAGAAGCTTCTTTTGTGAAGGTTACTGTCTTTGTGAGAACCTTGGTTTCTTTTGGAGTTTCTTTACAACCTTCCGCAGCAAAGAGGGCCGCTAAAAGAGCTGTAGAAAAAAGTATTTTTTTCATTCTGTATACGTTGTTTTGGTTGCGCGCCATAAGATGTAAAATCCAGCCAAAATAAATGGAATACTCAATAGCTGTCCCGTATTTAAAGCCCAAACATCACGCCCGTCTACTTGTGCAATTTTAAAGAATTCTACCACAAAACGGGTCATGAAGAGTAAAATTAAGAACCATCCAAAAATGTACCCTACATGTTTTTTATGCGGTGTTTTCCAATAGATATACCAGCAAACTAAAAATGTAATTACGTAGCCCAATGCTTCATACAATTGCGTGGGATGTCGCAAGGGTACCGTCGCTAATATTTCAGCAAATTGTGGATTGTTGGCAATTGCATCATACGCCTGATTCACATCTTTTATTCCAGTCGCCTTCATAGCTTGTTCCGGATAAATGTCGTGTCGCAACATTTTAATGCCCAACGGATAATCTCCAGAGGCTTTTCCGACGATTTCAGAATTCATAAAATTTCCCAACCGTACAAATGCGCCGCCAATGGCTACGGTAATCACCACCCTGTCGAAGATCCAAAGTGCAGGTTTTTTCAGAATTCGTTTGTTGTACAATAGCAACGCTAATACAATACCAATGGCAGCCCCATGGCTTGCGAGTCCGCGAAACCCAGTAAACTCAAATTCTGGTACGGTTTTAAAAGGCAAGATTACAGATAGGGGGTCTTCCCAAAGCAATTCGGTTTCATAAAAAATAACATGCCCAAGTCGCGCACCAATTAAAATAGCCAGCACCATATAAATGAACAGGCTGTCTAAATTTTCCATAGAAATGTTGTCATTCTTATAGAATTTCTTCATGATAAACCAACCAATTATAAAGGCAATCACGTAGGAAAGACTATAAAAACGAATCATAAAAAAACCGAGGTCAATTCCTTCGCTCGGGTTCCAGACGGTGCTTAAAAAGTGTAGCATAGTGTTTTTTGATGAGTTGTAAAGATAGGAAAAACTGCTCCATGACAAGAGCCAACAATTTTATTTTTCATCTTAAATTGAAGTAACTCGGCTGTAGATTTAATATGTACGGTGTACATTTTTAGTGAACCTGCCAGGCGGCGCGTTGGCCGAGTTGTCATCCATCTACGGTACTGGATCGTAGCCAGAACCTCCCCAGGGATGACAACTCCCAATCCGTTTCAGTGTTAACCACCCACCTTTTAATAGCCCGTGCTTTTGCAAAGCTTCTACCCCATAATGTGAGCAAGTAGGTTGGTAGCGGCAAGTAGAAGGAAAAATAGGGGAGATGGCACGTTGGTATACGCGAATTAAAAATATAAAGGGAAACGTCAAAACCTTTTTCATTTTCAGTTGTGCCAAAAAGACTAATAGCTAATAGTTAAGATAACGAAAATGTAGTGCCGTCTTTTCCATCTTTTAGTTGGATGCCCACTTCTTGTAATTCATCTCGAATGGTATCACTCGTTGCAAAATCTTTATTTGCTCTCGCTTTATTTCGTAGCTCGATCAATAATTCAATCGCCCCAGAAAGTTTTTCGGCTGCTTCATCACCTCCAGCTTGTGTGTCTTCCAATCCTAAGACGTCAAATATAAACGCGTGCATGGTGGTTGAAAGTTCCTGCAAGTCGGTTGCAGAGATGGTTTCTTTGCCTTCTTTCAGTGCATTGATGTACTTCGCTCCTTCAAACAAATGTGCGATTAGTATCGGGCTGTTGAAATCGTCGTTCATGGCGTCATAGCAAGCTTGTTTCCATGTTGCAATGTCTAGCGAGCTATTTTCAGAGGTGGAAATTTCAGCAAGACTGTGCAATGCATCCATTAATCTATTAAAACCTTTTTCAGAAGCCTCTAGCGCATCATTCGAAAAATCTAGGATACTTCTGTAATGGGCTTGGTACATAAAAAATTTGGCCACTGTTGGCGTAAATGCCTTTTTCAAGATATCATTCTCTCCAGAAAATAATTCGCCCGGCAAGATGTTGTTGCCGGTAGATTTAGACATTTTTTTGCCGTTCAGTGTAAGCATATTGGCATGTAACCAATAGTTTACAGGGCTCTTATGATTACTTGCTTCGGCTTGGGCAATTTCACACTCATGGTGCGGAAATTTAAGATCCATCCCACCACCGTGAATATCAAAAGTTTCGCCCAAATATTTCGTGCTCATCGCAGTACATTCTAAATGCCAACCAGGAAAGCCTTCGCTCCAAGGGGAGGGCCAACGCATGATGTGCTGGGGCTCTGCTTTTTTCCAAAGGGCGAAATCTTGCGGATTCTTTTTTTCGCTCTGTGCAGCGAGTTCGCGCGTGTTGGTAATCATGTCTTCCAATTGTCTACCGCTCAATTTTCCGTAGGCATGATCTTCATTAAATTTAACTACATCAAAATAAACCGAACCATTTTTTTCGTAGCCATATCCTTCTTTAATAAGTTTTTCTACGATGGCGATTTGTTCAATGATATGTCCCGTGGCAGTGGGTTCAATACTGGGGGGTAATGCATTAAATTTTGCCATGGTTTCATGAAAATCGACCGTATATTTTTGTACAACTTCCATTGGCTCCAATTGTTCAATCCGTGCTTTTTTCAAAATAGGGTCGTCACCACTTTCACCATCATTTTCTAAATGGCCGGCATCGGTAATGTTACGCACATAGCGAACTTTATAGCCTAAATGTTTTAAATATCTAAAAACCAAATCGAACGACAAAAACGTTCTGCAATTTCCCATATGCACGTTGCTATACACCGTGGGGCCACAAACATACATGCCTACGGCTCCTTCATGGATTGGTGTAAAAGGCTCTTTTTGTTTTGTGAGCGAATTGTATAGTTGAATATTTTGGTTTTTGTAAAGGCTCATGGGTTGCTTTTAACAAGTTAGTTGGCAATGATAAAAAGGCTTTTTCTTTCTTCGGAAATCGTCACACACCCTCAAATTTGGTCGTTAAATTGATATAATCTAAAAAATCACGACGCGTTTCTGGACGTTTAAATTTTCCGCCGAACTCACTAGTCACGGTACTACTATCAATATCGCGAATTCCCCTTGAATTTACACAGAGGTGTTTGGCGTCTATCACACAGGCAACGTCTTCAGTTTTAAGAACCGCTTGTAGTTCGCTAACAATTTGCATGGTTAAACGTTCTTGTACTTGTGGTCTCTTGGCAAAGTAATCTACTATTCTGTTCATTTTACTGAGACCTACTACGGTTCCATTAGAAATGTACGCAATGTGGGCTTTTCCAACAATGGGTAACAAGTGGTGCTCGCAGGTAGAATAGAGTGTAATGTTCTTCTCCACAAGCATTTCACCATATTTGTATTTATTGTCAAATGTAGAAGCTTTCGGCTTTCGGTCAGGATGTAGCCCACCAAATATCTCTTGCACAAACATTTTTGCCACACGGTTGGGAGTTCCTTTAAGGCTGTCGTCTGTAAGGTCTAACCCCAATGTTTGCATGATGCTTTCTACATCTTTTTTGATGCTCGCAATTTTTTCAATGTCGCTCAATTCAAATGCATCGCTTCGTAAGGGCGTGTAGGGAGCAGCACCAAGGTGATCTCCTTCATCGTGGGTTTCTGGTGCGGCCTGTTTTTCCAAATCCATAGTCTGTTATCAATTATAAGAGCGCAAAGATACGTATTTCAATGGTTGCTTTAAAAATTTGGAATACATGCTTTTCAGGACATCTTTTGGATAGATCGTCAAAAGGTTTCATAAAATTTTCTTAATTTCCGCTTTTATTTTAGATACTATGAAAAAATTACTACTCTGCCTCTTACTATCCCCAGTTTTTATGTTCTCTCAACAGATTGATTTGTTTCAGCAATTCAATGGGCGTTTAGATTTTACGGCATTTGGAAATACATTAAATACACAAGAAAATGGTAACGGTGCTCCCTGTACGATTTTAACTTCAAGTAGCGCAGCTTTAAATTTACTTCCCAACCAAACATTTGTTTCGGCCCACATGTATTGGGCAGGACCAGGGTCTGGTGATTTTGATGTGAGACTTAATGGTAGTCCGGTAAGCGCCGATAGAACGTTTAGTTTAACTTCAGGCGCCGGCCAGACGTATTTTGGTGCCTATGCAGATGTAACTCCGCTCATTACGGGGTCTGGTCTCTATAATGTTTCAGATTTAGACCTTACAGCAGCTATTATTCCTGCTTGTAATAATACCACAAACTTTGGGGGGTGGAGTATTATTGTAATCTATGAAGATCCTTCATTGCCACTAAACCAAATAAGTTTGTTCGACGGGCTTGATTATGTCTCTGGAAATCAGCCTAGTTTAGAAATAACATTAACAAATATTGAAGTTTCTACAGACAAGTTGGCCAAAATTGGCTTCCTCGCATGGGAAGGTGATAGAGGTATTGCCAACAATGAAACACTGCTTATCGAAGGTGTTTTAATTGACAATCCGCCGCTAAACCCAGGAAACAACGCTTTTAATGGTACTAACTCATACACCGGATCTGATCAACTTTACAATATGGATCTCGATGTGTACGATCTTGGAGGCATTGTAATGCCCGGTGATACCGAAATAACCATTAATCTAACGTCTAGCCAGGATTTTGTAATGGTACATAACTTGATCACAAGTGTGAACTCCGAAATTCCTGATGCTACTATTGTTATTGATAATCTTGGGGTGCTCTGCCAAAACAGAGATATTAATGTAAACTATACTGTATTTAATGTAAATAGTACAGCATTTTTACCTGCCAATACACCCATTGCATTTTATATTAACAACACATTAGTTGGTCAGTCGCAGACGGTAGCTGATATCCCTATTGATGGCTCAGAAAGCGGTACCATAACACTAAACCTACCTCTAGGGACCCCTGTGAACTTCGATTTAAAAGCAGTGGTTGACGATGTAGGAGACGGAACAGGTATCGTGGCAGAAACGAATGAAACCAATAATGAATTCATTTTGCCAGTAGATTTAAATGAAGCTGTGCAATTTCTAGGGCCAGATATTCAAAGTTGTATCGGAATGACCGTTACCATTGATACCGGTGTAGTTGATCCTGCATTTTCTTTTCAATGGTTTTTTAACGGAACACCGCTTCCTATTGAAACCGATCCTACTCTAGATGTTACCGTAGATGGAACATATACTTGTATCGTAACCGAAGGTGCTTGTACTGCTACAGACAGTATAGACGTTTTTTTCAACGTACAACCTTTCGCCGAACCTACAATCGATCTATTTCAATGCGATGCTAATGGCGATTTAGGCTTCTTCGATTTGACGGTAAATGATCCCTTTATTTTAGGGACTCAGAACCCTGCAGACTATAATGTTTCCTATCACTTAACTCAAGCTGAGGCAAATTCTGGTGCGAATCCAATTACCCCAGCAACGGCTTATCCTATCGCAACGCCACCAGTGCAGCCTATTTTTGCACGTGTTGAAGAGCTTACAGGAACATGTTATGCTACCGATGAATTTTTTATCCAGTTTGATACCGTAAGTGCGGGTCCCATGACAAATATTGGTGGTCTCTGTGATGAAGATTCAAATGGTGAAGTTTTATTGAATTTGGTGGCATTGAAAAATGCGGAAGCTTTAAACGGACAAGATCCTAATGATTATTCGGTAAGTTATCACCCAACGCAACTAGATGCAGAAAACGATACGGCTGAATTGCCAAACCCTTACAATGTGACCACCTCTCCTGAAACGGTGTATGTTCGGGTAGAAAATAATGCCAGTCCTCCAGGAACATGTGCCGCTATCAGTAGTTTTATAATAGAGTTCTTTGCGGCTCCTGTACTTATTGAGCCGTCTACCTACGAAGTATGTGACGAACTGCCCAACGATGGTTTTGCTGAATTTAATCTTCCTACTAAAGATGACGAAATCACTGGTTCAAACCCTGAGGCGGTGGTAGTTTACTACGAAGATTTTAATGATGCGCTAAATGGGGTAAATCCTATCGCAAATCCAACCATGTTCGTGAACACAACAATTGGTTTCCAAACAATCTATGCACGTGCAGATAATGTAAATAGTACCGATTGTTTTAATGTGATTGCACTAGACTTGCTTGTCAACGACAGTCCCCCGATCACTGATCCTATCAGCGACTATATACTGTGCGACAACGACGAGGACGGTTTCGAGGAGTTCGACCTC
>TARA_R100000501_G_scaffold17390_1_pt1 | contig 14845 bp, 12 predicted proteins | sample TARA_R100000501 | Tara Oceans TARA_R100000501 (sample SAMEA2620120) | marine metagenome | biome: marine biome (ENVO:00000447); feature: mesopelagic zone (ENVO:00000213) & marine oxygen minimum zone (ENVO:01000065); material: "saline water (ENVO:00002010), including plankton... | reverse complement strand
AATCAGCTCTCATCCTGATCGCCGCTAGCTTCTCACCCAGATCGTGGCGCTACATGCGAGCTCTAATCGCTCAGATAACCGGCGCAAAACCGTTACAAGTCCAGATCGGCGCTTGCTGCGGGTTGCTTCGAGCCGGCGGGCAGTCTGCGTAGGCCCAAAGCGGCCAAGCGGCCGAAACATTCGAAATCAGCCGCGCGCACCCACCCGCGCACAGGTCTCCTAAAGAAGTAGATCGGCATATCTTTCGCGAATGGTCTTCTTGTCGATCTTTCCGGTGGCGGTAAGTGGAACGGATTCAAATAGGATGCGATCAGGCATCCACCATTTCGTAACCCGCGCGGAAAGCCAGTCAGCGATAATATGCGCGTCGAGATCAACGTCGTCATGGGCCTCGATCAAAAGGAGCGGCCGCTCTTCCCATTTGGGGTGCGGAATTCCGACCACGGCGGCAACCTTCACTCCTGGACAGGCGACAGCGGCATTTTCGAGGTCGATGGAACTAATCCATTCGCCGCCGGATTTGATGACGTCCTTCTTGCGGTCGGTGATGCGCATGAACCCGAATCGGTCGATAGTGGCGATATCCCCGGTGTCGAACCAGCCGTCCGCATCGGTCGCCGGCACTTCGCTTCGGAAATAGCGTGACAGCACCCATGGGCCGCGGACGTGCAACGCGCCGGATTGCTCGCCGTCATGCAAAAGGATGGCGCCATCTTCGTCGACGATGCGCATTTGGATACCGAACATCATCCGGCCCTGACGCGTCCAGATGACTTCGCTCGCTTCTTCCCCGCCAAGCGCCTCGAGCGCCGGGGTGGGAGTGGACACGACGCCGAGCGGCGAGGTTTCGGTCATGCCCCAGATCTGGCGGACCTTGACGCCATAACGCCGCTCGAACGTCTCCGCCATCGCATGCGGTACGGCCGAACCCCCAATGATGACGCGCTGAAGGCTGCCGGGCGTCACGCCCATCTGATCGAGATAAGCGAGATACATCGTCCAGATCGTCGGCACGCCGCCGGAGAAGGTCACCTGTTCGCTTTCGATCAACGTTTGAAGGCTTGCGCCGTCGAACTTGTCGCCGGGAAAGACAAATTTCGATCCGTTGATCGCGCCGGCGAACGGCAGCCCCCAGGCGGTGGCGTGGTAGAGCGACTGGCACGGCATGATCACGTCCGCCGCGTCGAAATTCAGCGCGCCGGGAAGCCCGGCGGCGAGCGCATGGAGAACGACCGAACGATGCGAGTAGAGTACGCCTTTCGGATCGCCGGTGGTGCCCGATGTGTAGCACAGGAACGCGCCGCTATTCTCGTCCAGCACGGGCCAGTCGAACGCCGGCGAATACGGCGCGATGCACGTTTCATAGTCGTCCGCGATCAGCGCGACGAAATGTTCAACGGTCGCTAGCTGCGGCTTCAGCCGCTCGACGATCTCGGCCAGGTTCACGTCGTAGAGCAGGACGCGGCTCTCGGCATGATTGATTGTGAAGGCAAGATGCTCGTCGGGCAGGCGGGGATTGGCGGTGTGCAGGACCGCGCCCATGCCGGGCACGGCATAGAACAGCTCGAAATGACGGTGCGTGTTCCAGGCGAGCGAGGTAACCCGGTCGCCCGGCACGATGCCCAGCCCGGCGAGCATGTGCGCCGCTTGCGCCGTGCGCGCAAAGGTGCCGGCATAGTCGGAACGCCACAGCGGCTCGTCGATCAGCTTCGACACGATCTCCCGCGTGCTGTGCGCGGTGGCGGCAAAGCGCAGGATGTCTATGATCGACAGCTGGGTTTGCTGCATCAGGCCGGGATAAGGACTCATCGGCTTTCCTCTTCAACAGCGGCGCGGCGCGGCCACGCCGCAAATGAGCGATGCATGTTACGCGGCAAGGAAACCAAGGACGATCTCGATGAAGCGGTCGCGTTTCTCGATCTGGGTCCAGTGACCGCATTCGCCAAAGACATGGAGTTCGCTGTTCTGGAGCAGTGCGGAATAGCGATAGGCGACCTCGACCGGCACGATCACATCCTCACGCCCATGCACGACCAGGGCGGGGGCGGTGATTGCGCGGATATCGTCCTCCGGCGTGGCGAGGCGGTCGAGCTTCGCCTGGCGCGGTTCGGGGAACAGGCGCGAGAAATTCTCATGGCTGCCGGGACGAATGCTCGCCTCGTGCCGCGACTGGACGATCACGTCCTTCACCAGCGACGGATCATAGGCGAAGGTTTCCATCAGCTTGCGCATGTTGGCGAGCGAGGGTTCGTAGCCCCAGACTTCGCGCAGGCCGTCGCTCATCTCGAACTTGACGCCCGCAGCGCCCATCAGCACGAATTTCTCGACCCGGTCGGGATGTCGCGCGGCGACCGCGAGGCTGAGCGCGCCGCCATAGCTGTTACCTACAAGGCGCGCCTTTTCGACGCCCAGCGCGTCCATAAAGTCAATGATGTGGCCGACCCAGAAATCGAGCGTGAAGTCGGTGATGTCCTCGGGACATTCGGTATAGCCGAAGCCGACCATGTCGGGCGCATAGACATGATAATGTTCGGCGAATGCAGGGATAACCCCGTTCCAGTTGGCAAAGGCGGTGACCCCCGGACCGGAGCCGTGAATGAGAATCAACGCATCGGCTCGAGTCTCGCCCGCCTCGATATAGTTGGTGCGAATACCGCCCGCATGAACCGATTTCCCGATTTCTGGATTAATCAATTTAAACTCCTCACATCATTACACCGTGTGTAGCGCATCGTGACCGGCATCCAAGCGATTCACGGTGACGGTCGCGTTCCCCACGTCAATTCATGATAAGATGGCGACCGCCCCCTGCGCGCCACCAGCGACAACCGTCTTAAATACTGTAAATATCCAGGACGTTTGGAATGATATCGTTCGCAAGAATTATCTTGCGAGACACGATCTTGAGATCCTGGCCATCGGTTTCGAACGTGTGCCGCTGTTGACCGAAGAAATTATGCTGCTTTCCCAGCTTGTAACTGTATACAACCCAGTTCGACTGCACGACGATATTATCTTCCTCCAATGCGGTCGTGATCACCGACGTAATATGGCAGGTTCGTGGCAGCGGCAGAGAGGCAAGCGACTGATCCGTCCGTATCCGGAACACACGATCCTCCAGACCGTTCCGGTTTGGATAATAGATCAACGACATCTGCCGATTTGGATCACTGGTATAGTTGTCCTCATCCAGCCAGCACGGCAACCAGTAAGTCGCTGTCCGCGCATACAGGTTCAGCCACGCATCCCAATCCCGGTTGTCGAGAAACCAGCCTTCCAACCGGACCAGATCGGCGGCCCGGGAGAGTCGGGAATCGCTCATTCCGCTGCCTCCAGCAGATCTGCGCGCTGCGTGCCGTCAATCATCATCCTGCGCCAATGACGATGCTGGTTCAGGAAGATTCCTTCGTCCTGAAGATGCGTGCCGTAATATTTCGGGGCACAGCCAAGCTTCGCCGCGCGCTCATCGCCGCCCGGTCGCATGTGCGCCCATCCGCGTGAGACATCGCTCCACTCCGCGTGACGCGCGGCAAAACCGGCCTGGGTCGCGTTGAATGCGGCCAGATCGTCCGGCGTGGCCAGGCCCGACGCATTGAAGAAATCCTCATATTGGCGGATGCGCACGGGAAGCAGATCGACCGCCTCGTCCCGCGGGGCGAAGGCGAATGCCTTTACTTCGGTCTTGTCGACGGCAAGCGGCCGGAACGAACGAATCTGACTGCTCATCTGGTCCATCAGCAACAGGTTCGGAAAGATGAAAAGATTCCGCCAGGTATTCGTCATCCAATGCGCGCGATCCGCGCCGAACTTGGCCACGAATTTCTCGTGCGAGGCGTGGGCGGGGCGAACCTGCGGGTTCGGCAACTCGTTCCACAGAACGACATGACCATTCTCGAACGCGTAATAGCCCCCCGCGAGCTTGTTGAACCCCGACACATCTACCGCGCTGACCACATCGTTCCCGGCGGCGATTCGCTGGCGGTTACTGGTCGTCAGAATGTAATTATTGTGGATCGATCCAACGTGATATCCATCGACGCCGTTCTCCGCCTGTAGCTTCCAGTTGCCGTCAAAGGTGTAGATCTGCGGCCCTGGGATCACGTCGATCTGGCCGTTTTCATCCTGATCGACCACAAGGTCGATAAACGCCTTCGCCCCCCCCAGATATTCCTGCAGGCTCATGATGTCGTGATTGAGCGACCCGAAAACAAAGCCGCGGTAATTTTCGACACGCGCGACGGGCTGCAACCCGAGCTCGGCCTTGCTGAAGCCGGGGCCATAGCCCGCCTGCGCCATGTCCCCGCAACCGATCAGCTTGCCGTCATTGCGATAGCTCCAGCTGTGGAAGGGACAGACGAACAGTTTCTGGTTTCCGCTGGCGCGCGTTTCAAGCATGGCTCCGCGATGCTGGCAGGCGTTGAGAAACGCCATCAGCCCACCATCGGCCTGCCTCGACAGAATGACCGGTTGCTGACCGATATAGCATGTCACAAAGTCGTTGGGCTGTGGAAGCTGGCTTTCATGGCCAAGATATACCCAGCCCGCCGCAAAAACATGCTCCATCTCGAACTCGAACAGCTCTGGATCGGTAAACATGGTACGGTGGATGCGAAACACGCCTTCCGCTTCGCGCTCCTCGATCAGTGCTTCAAGCGCGGCTTTATCAAGCGTCGTCATATACCTCTCCCGTTATCGGGCATTTCGTGTGACATGTCAGGCTTTCTATAATCACCAGTCGTTTCATGCAACCCCGTTTGTTTGCACTTTGCGGTACGCCGTGATCTCGTCCTGACCCGTGCGACAATTGAATCCCAAGACCGCCGCTTGCCGCTGGCATGTCACGCTGCTAGACGATTTGCTCAGAGAACTGCTGGAGGATGTCCCATGAGTAAAGTAACTGAGCTTGGCTATCTCGGGCTTCACATCTCCGATGGCGACGCCTGGAGGCGGTTCGCCGCAGATATTGCGGGGCTGGAAGTGTTCGACGAAGGCGAACCCGACAGGTTCTACCTGCGAATGGATTATTGGCATCATCGCTTTGTGATGCATGTCGGCGGGGATGACGATCTGGCCTATATGGGGTGGCGGGTTGCCGATCAGGACGCGCTGGACGACATCGCCGCGCGGCTGGACGCTGCCGATATTGCCTACCGCGTCGGAACCGCAGAGGAAGCTGTCGAGCGCCGCGTGCTGGGCCTGATAAAGCTGACAGATCCCAGTGGGAACGTGGTCGAACTGTTTTTCGGCCCATTGATCGCTATGGACATGCCGTTCCATCCTGGACGCCGTATGCACGGCAAGTTCAAGACCGGGTCCGAAGGGCTGGGTCATGTCCTAATTCATGCAGATGATCCTGTCGCATCCCATCGCTTCTACAAGCTGCTGGGCTTGGAGGGTTTCATCCAGTATCACCTCAATACGCCGGTCGGGCGTGCCGAACCGACGTTCATGCACTGTAACGATCGACAGCATTCGATCGCATTTGGCATCGCGGGCACGAAACGCCTGAATCACCTGATGCTCGAATACACCGAATTGAACGATCTTGGAAAAGCGCATGACATTGTCCGGTCTCAGGGCATCGACGTGGCATTGCAGCTTGGTAAGCACTCGAACGACGAAGCGTTGACCTTTTACTTCTCGACACCCTCCGGCTGGCTGCTCGAACTCGGCTGGGGTAGCGCGAAATCGTTTAGCCAGCAGCAATATCATACCAACGATGTGTTTGGTCACGGCCCCGAGGTGATGGGATCATTGGACGTCGAACTGTGATGTCCAGATCCTGACGCTCCCCGCCTCAAGGCATTGGGCTGGAGGCGGGGGAACTCGGGCGAGCCTAGCTAATATCAGCCGCGCTGCGATCGAATTCCTCGCCACGGGCGGCGCGCAGTTTCGAGGACCAATAGGGTAGCTTGCTGAGCATTCCGCCATCGGCCAGAATCGCCTGCCCGGTAATCATCTTGGCGTGATCGGATGCCAGGAACACGGCGATGCTGGCGATGTCTTCCGGCTCGGCAAGATAAGGCAACGGCGTCTCGTCTGCGAACATCTGCAGGACTTCAGGCGGCAAGGTTGCCCTGCCGCGCGCAGTGAGCACGGCGCCTGGAACTACTGCATTGCACCGAATATTGTCGCGGCCATAGGCGACCGCGACTTCCCGGGTCAGTGCATGGACACCGGCCTTCGCCGCGCTGTAGGCGGTGAGATCGACCGTCGCCGCCAGTGCTCCGCCGGACGATGTGTTGACGATTGCTCCGCCGCCGCGGCGGCGCATATGCGGGATCGCGTATTTGCACCCAAGCATGACGCTTGTGAGATTACCGTCCAGCGTCATCCGCCACATATCGACCGTCATGTCGGACACCTCGGCGTCGGGCGCCCGCGTCCGGGGGATCCCGGCATTGTTGTGGAGGATGTCGAGTCCGCCATAGGTCGAAACGGCGTGTTCGATCGCCGCCTTTATGTCCTCTTCGACAAGCACGTCCGTCAGGACGAATGACGCGTCCAGCCCGTCGCGCCTCAGCGCATCGACCAAGGCTGAGGCCGCCGCCGCATCGACATCGGCGATCACCACTGCCGCCCCGAGTTCGGCAAATATTCGCGCCGTCGCTGCGCCGATCCCGGCGGCGCCCCCGGTCACAATTGCGACCTTGTCCTTGAACCTGATCATCAGAACTCCCTTCAGAGCGATGACGATCAGCTTTCAGGACCGCCAACAATCATCTTTAAAACCGGTAGGATGCGCCCAAGCCTACGCGCCGTGGCGACTCATAAGTCACATCAGTGGTCAACGGCCCATTCCTGATTTCGCGATAAACCTGCTGATTGGTCAAATTGGTGGCCCATAGCGTGAAACGCCAATTGTCGTCGGAAGTCGTATACGAAAGCTCCCCGCTCACCAGCGTGTAAGGCTCTTGAGAGAAGCGGTTCGCAAAGTCGAAATAGACCCTCGAACTGTGATAGGCGTTCGCCGCGACAGCGAAGGTGCCGTTCGCGAGATCCTTGGTCCATACGGCGCCCAAATTGAGCGAGCTTTCAGGCGAACGAGTGAGCTGGTTTCCGGACGCATCTTCCGAGACCGAGGAGTTTCCGCCGCTTGGAAGCGGGACAAAGCCCTGTGCGTTTGGAAAGTCCTTGTACTCGCTGTGTGTATATGCAGCCGACGCGCGAAGTTTCAGGTGCCGCGTTACTGCTGCGGTAATTTCAATCTCGCCCCCGTAAATTTCGGCGGAAGCCGCATTTTGGAGAATAAACGTGTTTCCGGACGGCGCTCGGGCTACGACCTGCAGATTTTGATAGTCATAATAATAGGTCGAAATGTTCATGCGAAGCCATGACAATGGATCAACTTTGAGTCCGATTTCATATGCATCGATCGTCTCGGGATCCACCGGTGTGGGCGTGGTCGAAGTGAAGTTGTACACACCGCTTTTATATCCGGTGCCATATGTGGCGTAGATGTTCGCACTGTCGGCAAATTCATACCGAAGAGCGCCGCGATACGTTACCTTGTCAAAACTACGATTGGCCTCTCCGAACAGGTTGTTGCCGTTTAAGACCTGCTCGAATGCTCGCTTTTCCCAAGTGTAACGAACGCCAAGCGTCAAGAAGAGCTTCGGAACGAATTGGTAGGTGCCTTCCCCAAATCCCGAATAGGATTCGGTCTTGAGATATGGGTTAAGCGAGGTCGACGTTTGCGGAGCCCCGGTGCCCCCTGGGCGCGACAGAATGCGGAGTCCAGACTCTGAATTGAGGCTGAAACCATACAGGCCGACCAGCCACTGAAATGGGCCCGGTGCAGTCGAAAGCAACCGGATTTCCTGGCTGAGGGACTCTGTGTTGATATTCGGCTCGTCCGCTGATACCACGCCGAGGAATATGTTTGATGCGTCCGAATCCGTAACCTGGACCGTTCGGGTATGCATATAGCCGGTGGTGGTTTCAAGATTCACCGGACCCAAATCAAACCGCGTGCGCAACGCCAGGTTGAACCGTTTGAAATCTAGCACGGGCAGCGTATCGACCGACGATTGCCACGCTTCGGTCGGTAGGACCGCACCGGAAAACTGGCGCCCGGCCGTGTTGCCGTTCAAGGGCTGGGTCGTGTTGGTCGAGCCATCCTGTTCGGCATATTCCGCCGTCAGGACTAACCGGGCCGTTTCGCTTGGCTCCCAGAGCAGCTTGCTGCGCGAATTGAAAATCTGGTTACCGCCCAGATGGCCATCGCGGACCAGATCGGTGATATAGTCGTCAGTCTGTCGGTAAACGACCGAAAGATCAGCCGCCAGTGTGTTGGTCAGCCCGCCCGTGATATAGGCCTTAAGATCGACATCGGAGGCATCATTTCTCAACCGGCCATAGCGGCCGCCGATATTGCCGCGCAAATTGAACGAGGGATCCGGCGTGATGACGTTGATCAGTCCGCCGGTCGCATTTCTTCCGAACACGGTCCCCTGTGGGCCTCTAAGAACTTCCACACGCTCAACCTCGGCCAGATCGACGAACGTCGAATAAGGATCGGGCTGATACACGCCGTCGATATAGGTTGCGACATTCGCCTCGTCGGCTGCGGAAACGCTGGACGAGCCGACGCCGCGAATGACCGGCAGAAACAGTCCGATATTCTTGCCGCCGAAAAAACCGGGAACAACCTGGGTCAGGCTGCGGACGTCTTGTACCCCGGCGCTCTCGATGGCATCGCTCGTCAGCGCGGTAACCGCCACCGGAATTTCCTGAAGACGCTCTTCACGGCGGGTTGCCGTCACGACAATGTCTTCCAAACCCTCCTGCTGCGCCGCCGCCGGAGTATCATCCGCTGTCGTCGCCTGCGCGGTCTTTGATTCAGAAGACTGCGCGAAGGCCGGAGTGCAGAATGCGACAGATGTCAGAAGTATGGTTTTTGCAATTATTTTCATAATATCCCTCCCCTTGGTTGTCCGCATTAGGACTTATATTTCAGTTATGAATAGTTCACGGCGTTTTCGTCATGATTCCATTCACGAATGGCTTGTGCGCAACATGTTTTTCCATGAGAATTTCCGCGCGATATGTGTCTCGCGCCCTGATTGACTGAGCGATTTCCGATCGTTCCACGCTCAACAGGCGTGCACTTGTCGGCAGGAGCTTTGCCTGCCCCTGCCAAAGATAGAAGGTGGCAAGGCGGCGCATACTGGCAACCCGGCCTTCCAGCAAAGGCGATTTGGCCATAGCCCAGATCTGCCGATGATAGTCGTAAAGGCTGGTGATGTAGTCCAGGCGCTCTGTTTGACTTTCCAGCCACATCGCATTGCCACGATCTGCAATTTCGGCCAGCGTATCGGCCTGGTCATTCTCGTATCGCCGGGCTGCGAACCCGGCGGCCGCGGCCTCCAGCTTGCCCAACGCTACAAAAAAGTCGCCGATTTCCGTCAGTGACGGAGACACCACACGGCAACCGACCCGTGGAATGACTTCGACATATCCTGAACTTCGCAGGTGCCCGATTGCGGCCGCGACGGGCTGACGACTCGTGTCGAACTGGCGTGTCAGTTGGGCGATCGAAAGCGTTTCGCCAAACTGATACTCGCCCAGCATCAGACGGCGCTCCATCTCCACAGCGACGCGACCTGCTTTACCGGAGGGGTCGGTAATCTCATCCGTCTGAACAAGCGCAAGATGCGACCGATGCGGGGCAATAGTGTGCAATTCGTTCAAAATTCTCTCTCCTGTCGACCGGAGGCATTATGCATTGTGACATGCCACGTCAATACGGAAGAAACTCATACTCGCGACGTTCGGTCACCAAGAGGGGGGCAGGAGCTGGGCCGGCTTTAGTTAGAGAGCTGCCGTGAAACGCAGCGGCCGGATTGCTCTGAAAAAGAGCACGGCGTGGCATGGCAACGTCAATCCCGATTTCGTCGCGCTCCGCGCATTATACCGACCCTGGTATCCGGTTCAGCGCCGCCGGGCCATGCTAGGATCGAGGCGCTTGCGCCGAAATCCGGTCGGCGATGGCAATCAGCGTGGGCACCAGATGATCATTGGAAACACACGAGGTCGCATTTCTGGCCTGTGAGGCCGATATCGCGGCCGGCACCTGCCCGTCGGTCCAGTATATCGGTACCGCCACGCAAACGAGTTCGTCGGTAATCTCGCCATCGTCGACCGCAAAGCCCTCCCGTCGGACGCGGCTCAGCTCTGCATCCAGCGCGGCTGGATCTACAATCGTCTGCGGCGTGAGGGCGATGAACGGACCGCAGGCGAGATAGGCATCGCGGTCCCGCTGCGGGAGATGGGCCAGAAGTACCTTGCCGATGCCCGAACAATAGGCCTCCAACTGCATGCCAACCCGGGTGAACAGGCCGGCAGCGTTCGCCCCCGTCTTCACGCGGTATGTCACCATATCATTTTCGAACGTGCCGAGTTGCACGATGCAATTTGTCTCGCCCGCCAGACGGTCAAGCATAGGTGCGGCGATGTTCGCGATGACCTGCTTTTCGTCCAGCCGGTGCAGCAGGCCCAGCAGGCGAGGGCCGGGAACGTGGCGGCCGCCGTGGGTGCTGACCAGATACGCCTCCTGCACCAACGTGGCGACCTGCCGGTGCGCCGTCGACACAGGCATGCCGATATTGCGTGCAATAGCTGCGACGCTGTTGCGGCCCCCGTCGGATACCAGCGCCTCCAGCATGGCGAGTGTTCGCTTCGTTGCGTGAATGACCGGTGTACCAGTTCCCATATCGTGAGAAGCTATCGCAGCGCGCCACTGGTGCCAAGTGCTAGAAGCCTTATTGTCGGCGACAACGAATGAGGAGGGGTGATGACCATGCCCACGTATGACGAACTCGCGCGCAGGTTACGAGAGGCTTATACCGGCGGTGCGGTGCCGCCGTTACGCGATGGGCTCGAACCGGTGGATGTGCACGGCGCCTACGCCGTGCAGACGATCAACACGCGATATTGGGAGGCGCAAGGCCGCCGCATCGTCGGCCGCAAGGCTGGCCTCACCGCCAAGGCGGTGCAGGCGCAACTGGGCGTCGATCAGCCTGATTTTGGCGTGTTGTTCGAGGATATGGCGGTAGCCGACGGCGGCAATCTCGATCCCGCCCGCGCCCTCCAGCCCAAGGCGGAGGCGGAGATTGCGTTCGTGCTCGCCGCCGACCTTCTTCACACCAATACCACGCCCGAACAGGTCGCGGCAGCGGTCGGCACGGTTCACCCTGCAATCGAGATTGTCGATAGTCGTATCGCCGACTGGAAGATCGCATTTGCCGATACAGTGGCGGACAACGGGTCATCGGCCTTTTTTGTGCTTGGCGCGGGCCGGCCTCTCGACGGCGTCGATCTGGAGGGCGCGACGATGGAAATGGTCATCGACGGCGCGGTCGCCTCGACCGGCGTGGGCTCCGCAGCGCTCGGCAACCCGCTGAACGCGGCGGCATGGCTGGCGCGGACTCTGGCAGCACGCGGCGAGCCGCTCAAGACGGGCGATGTCCTGTTGGCGGGCGCGCTGGGGCCAATGGTGGCGATGCAGCCCGGCAACAGGATTCAAGCGCACATTGCCGGAATCGGCAATGTCGGTTTTACCTATGAGAAGGTTTAAGCACGATGGGTAAAACCAAGGTAGCGATCATCGGGTCGGGCAATATCGGTACCGATTTGATGATCAAGATTATGCGCCTTTCCGAGAGGCTGGAGATGGCTGCGTTCGTTGGCATCGATCCAGAGAGCGACGGTCTAACGCGTGCCGAACGCATGGGTGTGCCGATCACCGCCGAGGGGGTCGATGGTTTGGTGAAGATGCCGGGCTTTGCCGATATCGAGATCGTGTTCGACGCCACTTCGGCCGGCGCGCACAAGCATCATGACGCGGTGCTGCAACAGCATGGCAAGCGCGTAGTCGACCTGACCCCGGCGGCCATCGGCCCCTATACGATCCCACCGGTCAACGGCGACGCCAACCTCCACGCCCCGAACGTCAACATGGTGACGTGCGGCGGACAGGCGACGATCCCGATCGTTGCCGCGGTCAATCGTGTCTCCAAGGTGCATTATGGCGAAATCGTCGCCTCGATCTCGTCCAGGAGCGCAGGGCCGGGCACGCGCGCGAATATCGACGAGTTCACCGAGACAACCAGCCAGGCGATCGTCGCGGTCGGCGGAGCGACCCGTGGCAAGGCGATCATCGTGCTGAACCCCGCCGAACCCCCGTTGATCATGCGCGATACCGTCTATTGCCTGTGTGACGATGGCGACCGCGATGCGATCCGCCAGAGCATCGAGGACATGGTGGCCGAAGTACAAGCCTATGTCCCGGGCTATCGCCTGAAGCAGGCGGTGCAGTTCGAGGCGATCGGCGGCAACATGCCGCTGCACATTCCCGAAATGGCGGTTGCCGGAAGGACCGATTTCACCGGCTTGAAGGTATCGGTATTTCTCGAGGTGGAAGGCGCGGCGCATTACCTGCCCGCCTATGCCGGCAATCTCGACATCATGACTTCCGCGGCCCTCAAGACCGCTGAGAAGATCGCCGTCCGTATGCATGAGGGAGCCGCAGCATGACCTTCAATCCGGTGACGACCAAGCTTTACATCCAAGACGTTACGCTGCGCGACGGCATGCATGCGATCCGACACCAATATGGCATCGAACATGTCAAGGACATCGCTCGGGCACTGGACCGCGCGAAAGTGGACGCCATCGAGGTCGCGCATGGCGACGGGCTGCAGGGTTCGTCGTTCAACTATGGATTCGGCGCGCATACCGACTGGGACTGGATCGGCGCCGTCGCGGAGGTTCTGGAGCATAGCGCGCTGACGACGCTGCTGCTGCCCGGCATCGGGACAGTGCATGACCTCAGGCACGCCTATGAAATGGGCGTGCGATCGGTACGGATCGCGACGCATTGCACCGAGGCGGACTTGTCGAAGCAGCATATCGAAGCAGCGCGCAACCTAGGCATGGAGGTGTCCGGCTTCCTGATGATGAGCCATATGACCGATCCTGAATCGCTGGCCGGACAGGCGAAGCTGATGGAAGACTATGGCGCGCATTGCGTTTACGTCACCGACAGCGGCGGCGCGATGAACATGGACGAATATGCCACTCGGCTACGGGCCTATGACCGAGTATTGAAGCCCGAGACCCAGCGCGGGGTGCATGCTCATCACAATCTGTCCCTCGGCGTCGCCAATTCGATTGTTGCGGTTCAGAACGGTGCGATCCGTGTCGATGCGTCGTTGGCCGGCATGGGGGCGGGTGCGGGCAACGCGCCGCTTGAGGTCTTCATCGCCGCCGCCGATCGTTATGGCTGGAAACATGGCTGCGATCTGTACGCGCTGATGGACGCGGCGGAGGATCTAGTGCGCCCGTTGCAGGACCGGCCAGTGCGGGTCGACCGCGAGACGCTGACGCTTGGCTATGCGGGCGTCTATTCCAGCTTCCTGCGCCATGCCGAAAAGGCGGCGGCGGACCATGGCCTGGATACGCGCACGATCCTGACCGAAGTGGGGCGCCGCAAGATGGTGGGCGGACAGGAAGACATGATCGTCGATGTCGCACTCGACCTGCTGAAGTAGATCAATCCGCCTTGGGAATCGCTTGCGACTCTATCCGCGCGGAAAATGCTCCAACCGCCAAAGCTGGCATTGTCAGAGCGACGAGGCAGTGTAGCCATTTGGTGATAAGCGGGATGAATGGACCGCAAATTCCGGGCGAAGCCGCCGAGCCCATTCCGTTATATTAACTCCTTACGAAGGTGATCCGGCTGGTCGTGATGATGTGCGCCCGGTTTCCGCTGCCGCTACGGAACGTGGAGAATCTTGTCTTTGAGCGAGGCATCGATACCTGCCATCTGTAGACGCCCCTTAAAGCGCACGATAAAATTCAAGTGGCGTTGGGTCGGTTGCTGCCATTTGTCCGGCCTGTTGGTGCAGCGAATGCTGCTGGCCCATATGGGAGTTCGCGGACTGGATCCACGTCACGAGAGCGTGCTCGAAGCACGATGGCAGGTCCTGGTTTTCCAGCCCCGTTCGTCGACTGTTGTGCCATACTCTCCTTCGCTCGGCTACGCCTCCGACAACCTCACATCCGCAATCGTCAGATCGCTACGGCTTGAGTTCGGTAATTTTCGTTCCTGGTCATCACTGCCCAGATCATTCGGCCACGGCGAACGCCACCCAGGCCAGGACTGTCGGCTTCTGGCTATGACAAACGGAAGACGACCATTCCGACTCGATGTGCGACAGACAGGTGATTTCAGATACCCGAGCGGGACCGTTGGCGCTTAGGGTATATCTGGGTCCGTTCTATGTACCGACCCCGGGATGGGCCTGCATTGTCCGCCGTCAGCACCAATGGCACAGATTTGAGGTTGTGATTTAAGGATGATTTGGGCTTCGTCGTAGTGACGAAGGAACGAATCTATGGACGCCTCCCGCGCAAGATAGTTTTTCGATGCTGCTTCGGCGTTGGATGCGTGAATCTATCCGGCCTGTTGATCGAGGCGCTTTGGCCTCTGGCCATGATGGGAATCCGCGCGGTTCAGTGCCTTTCAAGATGAGCGGCCTCAAAGGCCATCGTTCCTTACAGGCTGTGAAGCGGCGGGCCGTGCCGTTACGCCCTCAAGTCTTCACCTCGCATTCGAGAATTTTGCCAAGCCTGCAGCTCGTTGCTGCACGGTCAGGCGATTTTGTAGCTTTCACCGCTGCGCAGCATTACCCACGCCATACGCGCGGTCTTGTTCGCCATGGCGACGAGTGTCTTATTGTGACCTGCCCTGGATTGCAGTTCCTGCGCCCATTTTGAGTGCCGATCGTCATACTTGGCGACCCGGCCTTGCCGATGCGGGTCTCCTCTTCGAGCCGGGTGA
>TARA_R100000501_G_C2631440_1_pt1 | contig 15284 bp, 5 predicted proteins | sample TARA_R100000501 | Tara Oceans TARA_R100000501 (sample SAMEA2620120) | marine metagenome | biome: marine biome (ENVO:00000447); feature: mesopelagic zone (ENVO:00000213) & marine oxygen minimum zone (ENVO:01000065); material: "saline water (ENVO:00002010), including plankton... | reverse complement strand
GGTCAGATTAGCGGTGGCAATGTGGGGAAAGAACAGCGCTTACGGTGCGGAGGGCTCTCCTAAATGTTTTCATTCGGAACCAGGACGATCACACCAAGAATATCGCCTTCCTTATGGACCGCTCGGGGCGCTGGAGCCTCTCCCCAGCTTTCGACGTCGTCTACGCCTATAATCCAGAAGGGGACTGGACCAACGAGCACCAGATGTCGCTTGCCGGCAAGACGGGTGGCTTCGGACTGGCCGAGCTGCTGGAATTCGGAAGGTTCGCCGACCTGAAGACGGGCGAGGTCAAGTCGATCATCGACGATATCCGAAAGGCAGTCGGCAAGTGGGAGGCATATTGCGAAACTGCTGGCGTGCCCATTGAGATGGCCCGCAAGGCAAAGCGCGGATTTCGCGAGATCTCCTGACCTCTCGTTGGTGTGTTAAATGCCTTCCACTTGCATGGCAGACGGATCTAGCCCTTTGGCCGCCCCTCAAGATAGCGAGCACTCGGAATGCATCTCAGGTCCAACGACCGACTTGGCGATCTCCACGAGATGTGGATGGTGGGTGAAAAACAACACCTGGGTCGACCTTGCGACATCGGCCAATACCCTAAAACCGGCCTCCGCTCGCTGATCATCGAAGTTCACGAAGAGGTCGTCCGCCAGGAAAGGCAGGCAGATCCCGGCGGCAACCGACTGCTCAAGTGCCGCAAGCCGGAGCGCGAGGAAAAGTTGGTCGGTGGTTCCTTCGCTCATGACATCGACCTCGACCATTGTGCGCAGGTCATCCCTTAGGCCAAGCAATCTGGGGGTGGGGCCGTCAGCATCGACTTTCAGGGTCGCGAAACGCCCGATTGTCAACATTGAGAACAAGTCACCTGCGCGCAGCAATAGTGGGTCCTGATGCCTCTCCCGGTATTTCTCGATAGCCCACTTCAGGGTGACTGCCTGGGCTCTCTTCAAGATGTAGTGCTCAGACAGTACTTCCATTTCGGACCGGGCCTGCTCGGCGTCTGCCGCCGCATCTACCGCTGACGTCCCTTGGGTGTTGAGTCCCGCAAACGTGCTGCGTGCGTCACCGTGCGCCGTCGCCGCCTCGTCGACGGTGAGGTTGAGTTCGCCAAGCTGCGAAGAAAGCGAGGACAAATGCTTTGCGATCCGATCCGGATCGGAAGCCTCCACTTCGACCAGCAGGTCATGCAGGGCGAGACCGTCACCGGCGTCTACGATCGCCTTCTCCATGGCGGCGATCTCGTCACGGAGTGAACGCATATCCCTTGATCGTTCAATTGCAGCCAAGAGTTGCGTCCGATCATCGGAGCGGGTTTCCACCAGCGCTGGCGTGATCAATTCCTCGATTGCCTTCAACCGGGCATGGGCCTCCTGCGCTTCACTCTGGCGGCGGCGATCCTCTTCATCCAAGGAGCCAATCAGCGTCTCAGAGGCCCGAGCCGCAGCCAATCGCTCGCGCAGGGTCCGCAGGCGCACTACTGTGTCACCTGGCTCCACCCCGAGCCTGTCAGCAAGCTGCCCGACGGCGCCGGAATGCTTCTGCGCGTCGCGAGCTATTCCATCGATCTGGCGACGAAGCCGCGCCTCCAAGCCGGTCGCCTCCCGCAGTTCGTCCAGCAGGTCGAGAACAACGCCGCACGACACAATGTCGATATCGAGCCCGGCCTCGGTAAGCGCTGTCTTCCAGCCATTTCTATTCATCTCAGTGTCAATATCGACCCGCTGCTGGCGCCGATCCAGCGCAGCCCCATCAGCTTCAACCTGATCCATCTCCGACTGCGCCAACAGGCGCTTCCGGGCTACTTCCTCGACACTTGCGCGCCGCCGCTCCGCCGCAGCGAGCACCGGCGCAAGTTCACCACCGGAATCCGATACGCCAAGAGCAAGGCAGAGGCCGGCCCGGGTCGCGTCCCTCTGTGTTGTCCAGCGATCGGCGTCGGTTACCATGTCGCGGAGGTCGGATTGGGCAGCCTCTGCGGCCTCACGGTCTGTCTGCCATGACTGGAACTGCGCTGGATCGAGTTCTGGTAGTCCGACGCTGGCTAATCGCTTGCGCCATGCAGCAGTAGCCGCCTCCAACCGATTGCGCGCCACCTTGGCACGCTCGTCCGCCTGATCCTTTTCAAGATGGTGAGACGCCCTGGTCTGGGTCAGCCAAGAGAGACGGCCTGATGCGTCGGCGCTTGCGAAGCGGGCGTCTTCCCGCTCGTCCGCCGTCGCCACACTCGCCTCAAACCTCGCTACGGCTTCAGCTGGCGCTTCCAAGTCCTCGCCGTCGAGTACGTGTCGACGGAGAGGTTGCCATAGGTGAGCGCGTTCCCGCCGCCCATTTTTGATCTCTTCGGCCGACACGGCGGCACCGGTGGCGAGCTGTGAAACCTCCAATGCAATTGCTGCTGCCTGATCAGATGCGCGACGCGCCGTATCCTCCTCGCGACGAATTTCGGTCGTGAGTTCGATCACCGTATCCCGCTCAGCCTGTATTTCTGTGGCGTCCACTCTGGGCAGGCGCGCGAGTTCCCCAATATGACCTCTCCAAGGCTTCAGCCGCGCAGCGAGGTCCATCAACTTCGCTTCCGCTACATCAACTTTGCTCCGTGTGGCTTCGCAGCGGGCGTCGACCTCCGTTCCAAGCGCACGGGCCGCATCGACCGCGTTGGTGATTGCGTCGGTGTGATCATCGACGGGATTTGCCTTGAGGGTAGCCGCGGCGCGCCTTCGACGGTCTTCGACACCTTCCCGGCTCTGGAAGATCTGCCGGCTAGCGACCGTTAGCTCGCCATGCGTACTTGAAAGTTCGCGTAAACGTGCGGCCACGTCACGTGGCGGGGCCGCATCTGCGTTCGCGCCAGCTTCGGCACGCAGACGGCGGACCGAGGCCCTGGCCTCGGCGTGCTCGGCTTGTAGGCTTGCCAGATCTCGGCTAGCCTTCAGTTCTGCGCCCGCTTCTGCAACCAGTCTGTCGATCAGGTCCGCCTCGGCAAGCACTTCCGGATCAGGGGAAACCTTGGCAAGGCGTTCAGCGACGTCGGCCCGCAGCTGTTTAGCAGCTAGGTTCTTGCCCAGCGCTTCGTTTGCGTCGCGTATAAGGTTCTCTACGGCATCTTCTCGCGGACGACCAAGGTCAACCGTCCCGTCGAAACTGCCGAGCTTATCCAGTTGCTCTTGGCGGCGGCTCACGAGTGGCGCCAGCCGCCTGACACGCTCCGCAGACCGGAGTTCATCCTGGATATCGTTGCGCACCATGCGCGCTGCATCAAGCGCTTCGCGCGTGCGTTCGGTCGCTGCCTTCGCATCCGACCACGCCTTCGGCTTCAATCCTTCGTCCCTGACAACTTTGGCCGCATCGGCGAACTGCCGCTGCGCCTGCGTGAACGTCCGGCTTTTCTTCGTCGTTGGCCCCCAGATCGCATCAGCCTCGGCCTCAAGGCGTTTGAGTTCGTCCGCGACCCTTGTGAGCCCTGAGCCTGCCGCAAACAAGGTCCTGCCGACGTCGTTCCTGGCTTCGACCATCGCATGACCGCCCGCACGTAGAGCGTCCTGATCCAAGCTGAATGAGAGACCGAACGTTTCACGGGTCTGTCCCTTCAGCATCGCAGCCAGCGGGGCCTCGTCTATTGTAATGTCGCTCTCGTCCAGAAGTGTCCCGTTAGCGCCCTTTTTGCGACGACATGCCAAGGTGGTTCCGTCATCCTCGAGCACAGCTCCCACCCTGAGGAGCGAATAATCAAAGAGGAAGTTGAACGGGGAACGCGTAGGAAAGCCGAACAGCAAATCTGAGACGGCCGAAAGCGAGGTAGTCTTGCCGGCTTCGTTTGGTCCGTAGATTAAGTGAAGGTCAGGCTGGCCGGACCGAAAGTCGATCTCGCAATCCTGAAAGCGGCCATAACGCTCGAGAGAGAGACGGGAGAACCGCAAAGTCAGCTCTCCCGCGTCAGGCGGGAACGTAGCGCCGTCGATGCGATGTGTAGCACACTTGCCCAATCGCTTTGGGACGCTGACAGACGCAGTTCCCCGTTTTCGGCTTCGCCAACCGTGGTACTCGCCGCAAGCATGAATCGCTCCAGCTCGGCCTCGAGCGCCGCGACGAGGCCGGGATCGCTGGCCGCGTCGTCGATCAAAGCTCTGAGATCCTCGCCAACCGCGACCCGCTGGCGCACGGGTTCTGTGACCGTTACCTTGACCTTCTCGATGTACAGCTCGGCCGAGATCGAGGCAGCAATGGCACGAGTATCATCGCGCAACGTAAAGGCCCGGTCGTGCAGCGCCCCAGCTTCCGACATCTCACCGAACAGCGTCACCCTTACAACTAGGGGGCGACCAGACCCATTCGTGCCATGAAGTCCCCCCAATTCTGCCCGGATCATATCAGCGACGGCGTCATCGCCGGCTCCTGTGCAGTCAATATCGAGACCCACCCAACGAATTACGTCAAGTTCGACGCGTTCAAGGGACGTTACTTCAGCGTCTACGACGGTAACAATTACGGCGCCCTTTGGTCCAGTCTCGCGGATCGTTCTGCCCTGCACGTTGCCAGGAAACACTACATAAGGGTCGGTATCGACGATCTCGAATTGATGGACATGGCCGAGCGCCCAATAGTCGTATCGACGCGAACGAAGGTCGTCGACGCTGCAGGGAGCATAGTCGGCGTGGCCCTGACGGCCAGCCAGAGCGGTATGCAGCATACCTATGTTGAAATGGTGTTCCTCGGCATCGGGATAGGCGAGCACGAGATTGTCGGTCACGGCTGGCGTTGAGAAACTCTGCCCATGGATGGCCACCGCCAAGGCCGGCAGGTGATAAGTTTCCGGGCGCTTTGCGCCGAACAAGCGCACATTTGGTGGCCAAGGTACCGTGCGCGAGATCACTGAGGCTGCATCATGGTTTCCTGCCACGATGAAGGCCGCGATGCCTGCTTGGTCGAGACGGCCCATCGCTCGAGCGAAGTAGAGCCCGGTCCCCATGTCGCGCCAGTCACCATCGAAGAGATCACCGGCAAGGACCACGAAATCCACCGCCTCGTCAATCGCACACTGGACGAGGTTATCGAACGCCATCCGAGTGGCCGAACGAATGTCCTCAACGGGCAGGCCATCGTACCGAGATAGACCATGCAGTGGACTATCTAGATGGATATCTGCCGCGTGCAGAAAGCGAAAACTCGTCACCTAGCCCCCCTCGTCGACCCAAGGTCCTACGCTTTACCTGCGGCTCGCTCAAGCCGATGAGAGCTTAGGTCGTGTGTGCAGACTCCACTCAATGGCAAGCCTTTTTGCTTCGCTCGCCGTCACCGCATCATCGGAGAACCGCCCGCGAACGTAACGCGATCGCAAGAAGTCGAGGGGGCAGCTTTACTATGGCCAATCCGATATGGGGGAAAAACGATACGCTTATTGCTGAGAAGATGTGTCACTGGGAAGGTAATCCAGGCATCCTTTGGCGCTGCTATCTCAGTTGCGTTGACTTCAGGACAGGCACAAGCCCAACTTCCAGAGGCGTGGAGCGACGCTCGCGAAATTGAGGCGCTGGCGGTGAACGTGATAAAGCCGTTCAGGCATGTGGTCTCCATATGGGCCGATTTGATCCCCACAAATCTGACAACGATATTTTGGTGACCAATGGGTAAGTCTCATTCACGATGCTCCAGAAAGCATTCAGCAGCTAGCATCCAGCGCGCTCGGGACTTCGCGCTATCATCGCTGGCTCGATCCTCATGCTGAGATATGGCTTATCGCAGCAAGCAAGAAGCCAGCGTGCCGGATCGCTATCTCCGGTTCCGAGTGGGATTCACAAATCCGGGATCGACTCGACGCACTGGTGCAGATCGGCAATTTCTGGCGACCAGCAAATGAGGGCGAGATCTCTTTGTCCTCTCTTGGGCAAATTGGAGCCGCCAAAGAGGTCTATTTCGTAGACACACCCGATGATGTGCCGGTGCGGCCGATGCTCATCATTACGACACCGACGGAAGGCACAACACTCAAGAGCGATCAGGAGATGATCATCACAGTGGCTATCGTGAACAAGAACTGAGGCGGTGAAAACCGCCTGAACGTCCCGCAGGGGTATTTGCGTTTCGTTTCAGTCCTGCGTTGGGAAGTAATTTGGTCTTCTCGTAAACCTCCGCGAGACTTTCCTGAGTATTGATAAGGGGCTGATAAAAAACGTCATTGAACTGGAGTGCAGAGTTGTATTCTATCGGTCTATGCCTAGGGGGACTACCGCACAAGAATGGACGACCGCGACTTTAAATCAGAGATCGACGGGGTCCGCAGCGATCCCGCCGCGCTTCGGAAGATTGCACAGGACATCCAGGATGCTGGAGGGTCCCGGCTGCTCATCATCAGAGCTGTTCAGTTGGCACGGGCGGCAGATAGTGGCCCGCATCCATTAGGAAGAATTTGCGCCGAGCTTGAATTGCCAAGGCCGGAAGGGCTTCCTCTATACCGTTACAAATTGGCTCCGGGCGTATTTGACAGGATTGAGAAGAAGCTAATCTTAAACCTACATTCGGATCTGATCCGGCCTGCCCTCGCCGCCGCATTTGTCGTCTGGGCAGCCGACTGGTTCCGCCGGTCATATCAGGGCGGCATGCAGCGTTGGAGTGATATTGAAGAAGCGCTTGGCGTGGCTTTGCCGCAATCTGAATGGCGTGATCTCGCGGATCGGGGTTTTCGGGCGTGGAAGATAGACCCGTTGGTTACCTCGAATGGCAACCAGCGCCTTGCTAACCTGGCGCGCCATGGCGGATTTCCCGCAGCCGCAATTGCTGGCGGGGCAAGCTGGCCGCGAAAGTTTCTCGAACGCGTGGTCGGTGAACTTCTTGGAGCCGGCTCGCCGAATATCGAAACCGCAGTCCAAATATGTGAACGTAACGAATATCTTATTCCGTCAGGTTGGCGGGGCCAAGAGATGCAGGCGATTTGCGGAGAGCTTGCGTTAAAAATTGCCGAGCTGAGGGTCTTTGCGGATCGTGAGGGATCCGCGGGTATACGGCCATACTCGTCCATTCTAGACGATTTGTACGAGGACTGGCGCGACGAGCTTCCGATGACCCTCGACGGCTCGGCCTCAGCTCTGATCGATACTTTGCTTGAAGCGCGCAAACTCGCCGGTGGCGGGAGTATCCGCGTAGACCGTATTCTCAGGCACGACAATGGCGCGTGGCACGAAAGTCTCGAATTCCAGCTCGAAGGGCGATGGGAAGACAGGTCTCACACGTTAAGCCACGAAGCGAACCAGCGTGTCTTTCTTCAGCCTGCAGGATCGCTAGCTGATAGTGTCACTACGAAGCTAGCCTTCCTCGAGCATGAGACAGCGCATTGTTGGATCGCTCGCCCGACGGGCGGACGCCGTTTGATCGACTTTCCCTTTCTTGAGCCTGTGCTGGTAGACTTCCATTCGCGCGGGCAAAGATTGTCGTCGCCTTTTGCTTTGCCCGGAGGAAAGGCGATTGGCGAGGGCCTCAGAGTGTTTGAGAAGCGCGTCTCGTCCGGCGGGCAAGGCACATACCTTTCCCTGATAGGACAAGGCTCCGGCTCATACAGGATCGAGCAGATTTTGCTCGACTGTCCCGTCGGTTGGACAGTCAAGGGTAAGGACGGCGCCTCTGAAGTTGAACGCGAAGATTTTGACGTGGCAGCGGGGCGCCAGCTTTATCGCTGCTCGGGTGAGATCTCGGCAAAATCGGACGTAGGCGACACCTATCTCATCCGCACCGGACAAAGCGCTGACCGAAAGGACCGGCTGACCATTATTGGACGCACCGTTGCCGGGGTGATGTGTCCCAACAATAGCAAGCTTCTTCAACACCCGCTGCATCCTGAGGTCGAAGGCGGAGTGGCGCGCCGGACAGGTTCGAGGGAAGAAATCCGGTGGCGTTTCAAAACTCAGCGAGCGTGGCAAAGTGACTTAGCAACAGCTGGTCCGGGTGAATGTGAATTTGGCTGGCTCGATAAGGATACCGGTCATCTACGCGCGAAAGATAGGGCGTGGATTTTGCCGGCAGAGTTTTCATTGCTCCAGCGCCCGCAGCGTTCAGCCAGCGAGATAATTCTAAGCGGCTGGAGCGGCGAAGCAGAGCTCGGAGATGACTTGGACAGCACGAAGAGAAGCTGGAAAATACGCACCGATCCGCCACACCGAGCTTTGGTCCCGCTGCGCCTTAGTTCCGGCGGTGCACCAGCGTTTTCGCTCAATGTACCCATTCATGCAAAGGAATGGCTGAGCACTTGGGACGGCGAGCTGGTGAGCGCAAACACCGTGCTTGGGCTAGCCGATTTGCGAGAAACTGTGGCGCGCGTCCCCGCGCGATCAATGCTGATGGGTGACATCCCCCAGTTTGGCGCCGCCACGCTCGAGGCAATTTGGCCTGTGGAATCGGAGCTCGGCCTTACAGCGCTGCGCGGCGATATCGCGACTTTGATGAGACCGCTGGGGATTGACACTAAGGTCAAGCTCAACTTCCTCGGCAGCGAAGATTATTGGTATGTGACTGAATTCGGAAACGAGCTCGTAGAGGAACCGGGTGGCAGACTTAGCCCCAGAAACGCCATTATTGGGGACGCGATCCGCATTTGCGGCCGATATCTCGGTGCGCCTGAAAAAGAAGTTGATCTCGGAACGTTTGAAGGTACCGGCAGCCTTCTTGGTGCAGGGTCTATCCTACTCCCGCGCCTGCGCGGTCCATGGCTCGTCTACCTCCGGGATGGCACGCGGATCCTTACTCGACCCAAGTATATCGGCGGAGACGAACCTTCCGATCCGCCGCAACATGCGCTGGGCCGTGCCATGGCGCAAACCTTTGAAAAGGCGCAGCTTGACCTGACCGCACTTCTAGAACGTATTCAGGAAGATCCGCAAAATAATGAATCGGCGAAGGCTCTCAACGCGTTGATGGAACTGGCTATATCCTTAGACGGTTTGCCGCCGCAGACCTTCAAAATTTTCGAGAAGCTCGAAGGTGCCGGATTGGTCAGCCCGTTGCTTCTATATCGCTGCGAAGAGCGCCATCTTACCGCACTTTTAGAGCTTTTTGACGGACTTGCGTCGAGCTGGACGCTAATACCAGCACGCGCTTGGGATGCGGCGTTCGAGGCGCACGGGCAATTTCTGGTTGAACGGCTTGATGATCCGCAGTGGGCGCTCACCCGCATCAGCGAGCGTCAAAATGAGATTGCTGCGCGCATGCCGCAACTTGCTCCAATCGTCTGCCGAGACTTCGTGTCGACAAGTTGGGAAGAACTTCGTGAGCATTTCACAAAACATACCAGTGAAGGCGTCGACTGCGACGGAGACATTCAGAACCCGTTTCGCGAAGCATGGGGCGCTTTACTGCCGAATGAGAGCTTCGCGTTGCCGCTGATGCGCGTGTTCGATGCGCCTTTTGCTGCTGCGCTCGCTGCTCGTGAAGAAGTTGCACTGAATCAATTGCAGAAACTTACCATCAAGGACGTCGAACGTCGGCATCCCGATTACTTTTCAAGGGCCTTCGGTTACGCCCTTTCGGAGCGCAAGAATGACTGACTGTAATATGGGTGAAACCCGGCAGCTCTCGCCAATGGAAGTGCATCGGCGGCTGCAGTCTGGGCTGGCCGAGGCAGTGGTATCACGCGCAAGCATCCGGCATGAGGGCCTCAATGATTTTTTGCGCGAGGCCTTGGCCGGGACCGGACAGGGAGCCCTCCTTTCAGAACAGCTTTTCCAGGCAGCGCCCGGCTACATCTCTTCGGGAAAAAGCCCCGCTGACCTCACCCATCTACTCCATCCTCGGACAATCGAAGCGGTCACGAGGACAGCGAACAGACAACTGCGGTTCGACTATCCGGCTTACGCCCACCAGTTAGAGACCTGGGAACTTCTGCGCGAGCTTACACCGCAATCTGTTTTGGTCTCCAGCGGCACCGGTTCGGGCAAAACCGAGTGCTTTCTAGTGCCTATGCTCGATGATCTAATTCGCGAGGCAACCGATGTGGGACCGCTCACCGGCGTTCGGGCATTGATGCTTTATCCGCTAAATGCTCTGATCGCGAGCCAAGAAAAAAGGCTGACTGCCTGGACAAAACCGCTCAAGGGTGACGTTCGCTTCGCGCTTTACAATGGTATGATGGGTAACACGCGAAAGTCGAGTCGGGACAAGGCGGAGCATGAGGTCCCGCATCAGGTCCTTTACCGGCAGACGCTGAGAGATAATCCTCCGCCAGTTCTTGTCACCAACCAGACGATGCTGGAGTATATGACCATCCGGCGCGAGGATCGGAATATCCTCGGCGAATCACAAGGCAAGTTGCGGTGGATCGTCATTGACGAAGCGCATAGTTACGTCGGTTCGGCTGCGGCAGAGCTCTCGCTTCTTCTGCGCAGAGTGATGAATGCGTTTGCAGTCGACCCCGCAAATGTCCGCTTCGTCGCGACTTCCGCCACAATCGGATCGGCAGACGACGAAAAAGCCATCGCCGAGCTTCAGCGCTTTCTCGCTGACATTGCCGGAGTACCACTTGACCGCGCTCATGTAGTAGTGGGTCGGCCGAAGCGTGTGGATCTCGAATTAGCGCTAGCTGCCGCTAATGATCCTGCTACGCCGACGATCGTCGAAAATCTTGAGAGCACACCTCAAACGCTCACTGCTTTGAAGTCGTTTTCAGCCGATGCCGAGAAGATATTGCGCGACGTCGCAGCACACGGCGCCGGGGCTGCCAATCCGGTCATGCCAATGCGCGCGCATAGCTTTGTCAGGGCAATACCCGGTCTCTGGAGTTGCGTCAGCAAGAAATGTCCGGGTCCCGATCATCCGACGGGCTGGCCATTCGGTGCTCTTCTGTTCGATTACCGACACGATTGCCCCCACTGCCAGTCGATGGTTTTCGAGGTGCAAAGTTGCGGCGATTGCGGAGAGCCATTTCTTGCTGCTGAGGATGAAGGTGAACGGATTATTCCGCGACGCAGCGACCGTAACGCCGATGAATTCCGCGAGGACAGTTACCGAGACCGGGATCATGACGATGCCGAGGAAACCAACCAGCCTGTTGCACCCAGGAATGGAAATCCCCGCCTGATCGCCATAAATGATCATGTCGGCTCAAAACTTGCGGACTTTGATTTGAAGACCGGCGAGCTGTCAGACGGGAACGGCGCGTTTGTCATTACCCAGCTCGACGACGGACGCTGCCCCTGTTGCCGGAGCAGCAAGCGCCGCGGCCGACCGGCCTTATTGCCATTCCGCTTTGGAGCCCCGTTCCTTACGCAGAATGCTGCGCCGATCATTCTCGAAGGAGTCTCGGCCAAAAATGGGGCAACCCATGCGCTGCCTTTTGATGGGCGTCAGCTCATCAGTTTCTCGGATAGCCGCCAGGGTACAGCTAGGTTTGCCGCCAACATGGAAACCAATGGCGAACGCGGTTTCGTTCGCGGTTTCATCTATCATGCGGTTCAGAAGGCGGCTCAAGGAACGGAACTGACACCTGAGAAAAGGGAAGATCTCGAAAAGAAGCGGGACAAGCTTTCTCAATTTGTTGTCGAAATGCCTTCCTTTAAAGACGATATAGCGGACATCGAAGCGCAGCTCGCCGGCGGGAGAGCTGCCGGGATTTCTTGGCAGGAAATGACCAAAGCTTTGGCTGGCGAGCCAGCTATCGGCATGATGGCGAAGGTGTGGGACGCCGAACGAAGCGAACGCTATCACGGAGATCGTCAAGCGCTTGCCCGCTTTATGCTGCTGCGAGAGATGGCTCGCCGCCCTCGGAACGCAAATGCGATGGAAACGCTCGGACTCGCCCGCCTGAAATTTCCCGAAATCGAGAGGCTTGGGCAAGAGTCGCTGCCGGAGATCGTCGCCGAACGAGGCTTCGCAGCCGCGGACTGGCGGGACTTTCTTTATTTTATGGTCGACTACCTGCGAAGCTATTTCGCGGTCGACGTCGATGATGGTGACGCACGCTGGATGCCGGGCCGGGCAAGTCCGCGCAATGTAATTGGACCAGATCAACCGCCTGGTTCCAAGCGCGACCTTAATTGGCCGTCCATTAATGCAAAAGGCATACAGCCGAGCGCTGTCCTGCTCCTGGCTTCAGTGCTCGGTCTCGATTTGGCAGATCAGCGAGGGCGTCACGACGTGAATCAGCTTCTGCGTACGGCGTGGGATCAACTCTCGCCGCTCCTCTCGGGCGTCGGCGGTACTTTCCGACTCCATCTGGAGAAAAGGGCGGAAATTGAGGCTGTGACAACCGCTTGGCAATGTCCGCTGACGCGGCGTATTTTGCCAAGATTGGTGTTTGGTCGATCCCCTAATTTTACGGGCAAATCCAGCCACCTCAAGCACGGTAAGCCTGACGCGATAATTTTGCCGGTGCTTCCGGTGCAGAGACCCCTGAGCCCGGATCTCAAAGTTAGGGTCGAGGGCTGGCTCAAAACTGACTCTACAATAATCGGACTTCGGAGCAGAGGCATTTGGAGTAACATCCACGATCGCGCCGCACTCGCGACCCCTTATTTGCGCGCTGAGGAACATAGCGCCCAGCAACCACCGCACCGGCTTCGCGACTTCGAAGACCAGTTTAAAGAGGGCGAAATCAATTTACTGGCCTGTTCCACGACAATGGAAATGGGCGTCGATATCGGCTCGATCGAAGCGGTCCTCATGACCAACGTCCCGCGGTCGATTGCCAATTACAACCAGCGCGCAGGTCGCGCCGGGCGGCGCAACCAGGGCTTCTCAACCAGCCTTACCATTGCCCGTAACACGCCGCTCGATCTGGAAACTTTTGCCGATCCGGCAGGCTATCTGCGCCGCAAGCTTGCTTCACCGCGGGTGTCGCTGGACTCTGATCGTATCGCTCAGCGCCATGCGAATGCATATCTTCTGGCTGAATGGTTCCGCGAGGTCGACGGGGAGTTTGCAAAGACGAAATCCGGCGATTTCTTCGGCTGCTATGCCGACTTGCGATCCTTCGACGGGATCCCGCCAGTCAACGTTTTTAGCGAGTGGCTGGTCTTGCCAGCTACGGCTTTGAAAACCGAAGCAGGCCTGTCTCGCCTCTTAAAGCGGACCGGCCTTCAATTCGATAAAGGTGTTGGCGAGCGCACCGCAGGGATGTTTCTCCAGGAGGCCGATAAGTTCCGGCGAACATGGGAGCGCCTCAGAACAGATGCCGAGCAACTCAAGGGGCCCGCGAGAAAATCGATCGAATTCCAGGCGCGGCGGCTGTGCATGGAATTTTTGTTGAAGGAGCTGGCCAACCGTTCGCTCATACCAGGCAGCGGCTTCCCCACCTCTGTTGTTCCCTTTGATACGTTTTGCGCCGAAACGCAAAGGGCGCAGGACCGGAGCAGGCCCGACGAAGATGATGTACGCAGTCGGCGCTATGAATGCCCGACGCGCAACGCGGATATAGCCATTCGCGAATATGCGCCGGGCGCTGAAGTAGTGGTCGATGGCCTGGTCTGGACCTCTGCAGGGATCAGTTTGAATTGGCTAAGCCCCATCGACAGTGGCCAGCGTGAACCGCAAAACCTTCGTTGGGCGTGGTGGTGCACTCAGTGCGGCGGCGCGGGAAGTGACCATCAGCGTCGGGATCGATGTGACCATTGCGGTGAAGCAGACGTGCAAGTGGAGCGGTTTATCGAACCCGCCGGCTTCAAGGTCGATTGGTCAGCCAAGCCGCACGCAGACACCGATCAGGCGGCCTATATCGAACCTAAAAGGCCCAAAGTGAGCGCGGCTGATGCAATCTGGCAGCCGCTCCTCCAGCCGGAGAGTGGCCGGGTCAGAAGTACGCATGAAGGATATATCTATCACCATTCGCGCGGCCCAACGGACCGGGGCTACGAAATATGCCTTGAATGCGGCCGAGCCGGTGAAGCAGGCCGCGGAGAATTAGAGGATCACCGTCCACTCAACCCTACAAAGGGTAAGGCTGGCGAGCGTTGTGGTGGAAACGACGCAGGCTATGCCATTACCGATGCGCTGGCGCTCGGGCACGAAATCCAGACCGATGTGGTCGAGGTCCAGCTGCCTAGCCTTGAGAGCGGCGAAGCGGCGTGGGCGTTAGGTTCGGCCCTACGGGAAGCATTGACCCGGTGGCTTGGAATCGAACCCAGCGAGCTCGGGATTTCTGTTGCCGCCCGCAATGGAAAGCTAGGCAGACGTGTTCCTTCGATTTACCTTTTCGACGAATCGTCCGGAGGGGCCGGATACTCACCCCGTCTACTCGATGACCTCTATCGAATATTCGTCGATGCGAACAAAATACTCGTCTGTCCCAAGGACTGTGAAATGGGGTGCTCTGCCTGCGTCCTTTCCCCGGATCTCTATAAGCAGCAGGGACACCTTGATCGGCGCGGTGCGCTCCTTGCTGTCGAAACCTTTCTGAAAGCGAACGCCGCACTGCCGTCAGAAGATTTAGCGGTTCCGGATGCGCGTGCAGTTAACGATGCTGCCAATGCAATTCTTCTGCGGGCAAAGAGCGGTGACGCCTTATCGATTTACCTTGCCGGCCCCTTCGATCTGGCTGAGCTGTCTGCGCCTAAGATGCGATCCCTCTTTTCGTCAGCTTCGACGAGGGGCATCCCGGTAACTCTCGTCCTGGCACCGGAGATGTTTAAGGGCTTCGGAGAGGTTGAGCGCCGATCGCTTCGCGACACAGCAGTTCGCAGCGATCTCAAACTTGTTACGGGCCTGGGAAAAGAATCCGCGCACGGCAGCCGCCAGATCGCTGAACTTACCTCCAAAAACCATTCTACGGGGTTCTTTTCACGCGACCCCGACGCAGCTGTTCCCGGCAATCGGTGGGGCATCGGAGAGAGCTATGCTGTCGTTGCAGGCACTACGGACTCCCTTTCGGTCATTGAGCCCATCCCGCTGGACGAACTGGAGCGGCAGGTTGGCCCTGGCGACAAGGTCGCGCTGATGAAGGGGTTCGGGCAGTGTCCGAGCAGCCAGTTTGGCAAGCGCTTCGTTTCAAAATTGAAGGAGCAATTAGAGGCTGCGGACTTATGGCGGCCTGGCGAGCTTGTAGCGATCGACTACACCGATCGCTATCTCAATTCGCCGCTTCCGATGGTTCTCTTCCTTCGCACGTGTGAAGCGTTGGCATCTCAGCTTAAAGCTGGTGACGATATTCCAGTCAGCGTCACGGTCCAGCCACTTAAGCAAGACCGTTCGCCCTATCTGATCTTCCACGATTGGGAGGAAGAAGATGACCGCTTAGATACTGCGGTCTGCCTGGGAGACAAAATGGGGTTTGACGTGCTCCCCTGATTGTTACCATTCAGAGGTAGAGTCTCGCT
>TARA_R100000501_G_C2631444_1_pt1 | contig 15296 bp, 17 predicted proteins | sample TARA_R100000501 | Tara Oceans TARA_R100000501 (sample SAMEA2620120) | marine metagenome | biome: marine biome (ENVO:00000447); feature: mesopelagic zone (ENVO:00000213) & marine oxygen minimum zone (ENVO:01000065); material: "saline water (ENVO:00002010), including plankton... | reverse complement strand
TCACACGGGTGGGGTCGCAAGTTCAATCCTTGCCGCGCCCACCATAGCCAAATCCTTGGTTCGACTAACATTTTCCGCCCCTCTTAATTACCGTGATCTTGCCACCGGAGAGGCCAGTGGCCAGAGAGTGGTCAGCACCGTATGCTCGGGCCGCTCGGCTAACTGCAAGCCAAATGGTGGTCAGCGAACGGGTGACTGCACGCAGGTGGGCGGGATTGTATTTTGCATAGATCCGCGTTGACCTGGTCAGATTGCCGCCATGGCCGAGCATTTCGACAATTTGACGCTCTGGCACGGCCTCGTCTTCGTATAGCATCGTCGCCACGGTATGTCGGATTGTCTTGGGAAATACGTCGGCGGTCAGGCCCAGAGCCTTGCGCATGTTGCGCCAAGCCGTTTTGCGGCTCTGAACGCCATCAGCTCCGTCTCTAGCCCATGCTTGCAGCACAGGGCGAATAGGGCGGATCGCCGGAATAATCGAATTGCGTTTGCGAGTCTGCGGTGATGCACCAGGCTGGAGGTCAATCAACCCACGGTTGTCGTCATATTGCGTTACAGGGTCGAACGCCAAAGCGGCCATCGGGCGCACCCCTGTGGCGAGCTGTAGAGCTACGAAGCGAAAGAGCGCAGGATTGTGGGAAGCGAACCACGCAATTCTGCCCATCTCGTCGATCGTCAGCACGCGTTCGCGGGGCGGCGACATATACCGCTGGTCAAGGTCTTTGATGCGCGGCGCGAATGGGATGCGGAGGTTGTCTTCCGCATGGTGGATAGCCGCACGAACATCGTTGATGTTCCGCTGCACGGTTGCCCCGGAAACACCTTCGCTCTGGTAGTCGACCAACTTCCCGAACCACCTCAATTTGAAGCCATGTGGACCCATGCGCCATTCTCGATACCGCTCGAACAAAGTCGGTGTGAGATCGGTGACAACCGCGTGTGCAGTGACCTTGTCTTGCGCTAGGAACGCGGCGAAGGTGCGCAGCGACCGGGAGGTCTGATCGCTGTTGACCAACTTGCAGCCCTTCTCGTCCCAGTAGTTCACAAGCATGGAGACAACACCCGCATCGTGCGGCTGCTGCGGCCCCAATGACTTCTGCTGGTCGATGTAGGCATCCATCGCGATACGAGCTTTATCCTCGTCTACCTCGCGAGTGCTTCGATAAACGATTGTCCCGCCGCGCGGCTCTGCAATTTGCCAGTATGGGGATCTGCCGTCTCGACGCTTATCGAGCCAATAGGGGTCACGGACGTAAGGACTCTTTTCTCGCGACATAACTCTTCGACCTCCAGCTTCGCAAATTCTTTCACAAAGCCATGTATAGCAAGCTCTTCTACTTCGTCACTGGACAATCTGACGCCTTTATTATTTCTCAGCGCTCTTCTAATCTTTTCCGCTATTGTACGCATAGTTTAGAACCGACTTATCTTCATTGCAGACCGGCGCTGATTTTTAGTCAGGTCCGGCTATCGTTATTGGCTAGCCGAGCCAATGTCGCAGATTCTGTGTCGGTCGCGAAGCTCGGCCACTTCTCCAGAGCCTGCTCGATGTAGGAATTTGCGCACTACTGCTGCCGCGGAAGTTGACCTAACTCACTCAAAAAATACGATTCTTATCAAAAGCTGATTTGAACTTCGGCCATGCGCTTGCTGTCATAGACGTTCATCAGAATGCGCTCCGAATATGGATCGCCGCAAACCACCCATGTAGACTTCGTTTCGGCAGCGTTGGTCGGTAGCATTCGGCGACAAGCGCAGCGCTGCTGACCGTCATTCCGACATCAACGAAGTGGAAGGAGCGTGGAGATGTCCACCGCCGAACAGAGTAACTTGGCCGCAGCAAAAGACCCGAAGATCGCGGCCCGTATAGTCACCAACATTGAGCAGCTGGAGCACGATTACCGTTTAGCGGACGGCCACCTAAGCGACTGGCTCATGCGGATGATCACTATCTCAATGAAGGCTGTCGCACCTGAGCCATTTGCAATCGAGAGCACGGCGTGGAGTCCCTACGTCACATGTCCGGATTGGAAGCCCACCAAGCGCATCGGCCGGGGCGATGCTTGGCTGGAGATCGTCGAGTTCGCCCGTGACGAGCAAGATCACACCTGGCTTGCGGCAGCTGTCGGTGCCGGCCCGACTGAACTGAACCTCGAACTCATGTTCCGTGACGGTCTTTCCGGGTACTTCGGCAAGCTGGAAGGTGACCAAGGCCTTGCCTCGAAGCTCCGCAAGAAGGGGTTCAAGGTCGATACGACCAACAAGCGGGCCTACCTACCCATTATCATCAAGGCAGACTTGCTGGCCAAGGCGCTGCCAACAGACGACTTCCATGACGCCATGGCACCAGTCCGAGAAGCCACGGAACTCGGCATTGCCGCCAAGCCAGAAATCGACTTGCTGCTGAAACTGGTGCGAGGTTGAGCGCCGTGGCGGAAGTCACTGTGCCACGAGCCGAAGCTGTCGCCCGCCTCAACGACGCTCTTCGGAAGGAGGGCGTCGGAGGCACCATCATGGTCACACGGGGCGTCCTCGCCGTCACAGGCTATAACTCATCGGAACTAGCAGAGGCACTTGCAGCCTACGACGCCTTCGATGCCGACAATGACCCGCATGGCGAACGGGACTTCGGGGACCTGACACTATGGGAATCAGAGTGTCTTTGGAAAATCGACTACTACTCGGCTGACCTGAAATACGGTTCGGACGACCCTGCCGATCCCAGCAAGACCAGTCGCGTTCTCACAGTCATGCTAACGGGCGAATGGTAGTTGAGCGGGAATGGCATTCCAGTGGAACGTCCGCGTCTGATGGTTGGAGAGCCAAAAGCAGATATTCCGCAAACGACCCCATTGCGGACGTTCGCTGTCTGGTTCATTCAATCATGATGACAAAGAAACTGTGGAGGGCCCGTGCGGCTCAATTTGGCGTCTTAGCGCTCGGTGCTGTTATGCTCATTTCAATCTACTTCGGCTTGCCGATTGTGTTTACCGTTACTGCTCTCCTCGCCGCTGCCTCTCTGGTCCCGGCTATTTTAGGCGGCATGAAATGTCATAGGTGTGGGGTTAGCTATTTCTTCGACCAGAGTATGAGCAGTTGGAACATCTCGGGCGTCAACCTGCTGAAGCCTTGTAAGCCAGATTGTCCAAAGTGTGGAGCGGGCCGATAGATTTTTAGGGCCGCTTCCCACCCCAAAATCAGACAAAAGATGATCGATCGAACGCTTGCAAAAGCTGACAAGCAGCGGTCGCCCGTTGAAGTCCCACAACTAGGTCACATGTCCTAAATCGCATTCACCTGCTTCGCCTTTTTCGCCTCATCGGCATCTTTGATGGGTTTGGCCAGGCGATGGTCCGTCACTATTACCACCATGTTGTCGATCTTTGTGAACCGGTCTTCTGCTAAGATCGATTGGTTTTCGCCTTCCCATATGGCCGTGGTCTGCGGAAAATCCGCGCCCATCCCGTTCTGGACGCTGCCAGTCGTAGCGACTGGATCGCCATATTTGGCCGTCAATGCCTCTAAGACATCGCCGTATGCCTGCCGATTGCTGATAGCGACAGCCTTGTAGAACTTCGGCACACCATCCACCGGATCAGGAATGAATGCGAACGAATAGTCATAGGCCGCAAAGCCTGAAGAGGCGAACAGCAAGGGCGCGACGCTGCCCGCGCTCTTGAAATTCTTCCTATCTTCGACGGCATGGACCCAAATGCATTTTGTGACCCCAAGCCCTCTCTCAATATCGTCATATACGGCGGTCCCAGGCGCAGTTATCTCGGTTCGCCCAATCTTCCGAACGGTCTCGCCCGTGCAAGCCACTCTCGTGCCAGCGTTCCCGTCAGGATGAGCCCAAGATCTGAAATCGCTTAAGGTTGTTCCGAGAGGCACCCCTTTGAAATCCAAATTTCTTTCATCTCCTGCCAAAGCTGCAGAAGCGCTCGCAAGCATAAAACATGCAATGGCTTTATTCATAAGAAACCCCCTATTTGAAAAGCCAGACTAACTGCGAAATCTGAGCGCGCAACTCTGTTGACTGCTGTATAATCCTAAAATCTGGGATCAAATTTTGTAGTGGTCATCGAAATTCCCCACCGCCGAGATCCGCTCAGCCCTGAACGATCAGGTTGGCCTCGGGGTTGCGCGGCGTAATCAGGCCGTCGCCATCAGGACTTCGAGATACACGTGCACAATCAGGGCTAATTCCGCGCCCCCTAAGGATCAGCGTCTATCGTATCGCAGGCTACGTAAATTGTCCCGCGTGTGCGTGTGTTTGGAAGGGTCGAGGTCCATTACTCGTCGCCCGGAAAAATCATGGCCTCATGGCCCGATTGTACCGCCGTTGAGCACATGACGCTCAATTGAAAGGTATCACAGTCCACTTGTTAGGTCAGCCTAACCATCAAAACACTATCCTCGGCCTCCGCCTGCTTAACGTGCAGAATAGTAAACTTCGGTGACGGTAATTTTTCCCGCATAATATTGCGTGAAGACAGAGGTCTCGCACACCGTTTGAATTCAGCAAGATATTTTCCACCGGAGGGGTAAAGTCGGGGACGACTTTGGCGTCGTGAGCGAGCATCGATACACCGACGAAAGCGAAGGCCGAGCCGACCAGTCGTCACAAATCAGAAGTTGGGATTAAGCCTGAAAGGCTCCGTAAGCGGTCGTTCTAGACCGAATAGAATGCGAATACACCCTTGCCGTCGCGCTCCAAAAGATACGCACAGTTTATAAAGCGTTGGATCGCTGTGTAGCTATTCGTTTTTTGCCGCAGCAAAGCCAGGCCCGCATCGCACATCCTTTGAGCCGCATCCGGAGCAGCGCAGCCGGGCTTCAACGGACAAGACCTGTCGCGACCATCCTTTCTCTTTGCAAAGCAAGACAAGACGTATCGAGTCTAGGACAACCACGCGGCGGCACGACCGACAATCGACTCGCAGGGAATAGCCGTGCCGCCGGAAATCGCCGACATCATCCAGCCGTTTGCTGCTCACGGCTTTCGCCTCAATGACCAGACTAGCGCCGAGATGGCAGTCAGTAGGGCTGCAAAGGCAGCGACGATGGGGGCATCTAGAACAATCATGGCAATCTCCGAATCGAGCCCGGTCTTGTTCCATATTTGTTCCGAGTAGGAAAATTAGGAAACTGCCGCTAAGCCAATGACATGTTTCTTTTCGCTGCTACCGCTGCCCTCGCCGTTTGCTCACCAGGTCCACGCGACCACTGCGTCCATGATGGCGACACAGTATGGATAGAGGGCGAAAAAATCCGCATCGCCGACATCGATACGCCGGAATTGAACGGAAAGTGTGCCTCTGAGCGAAACTTGGCGCTTCGCGCACGTAGTCGGCTGATTCAGCTTTTGAACGCTGGTCCGTTCACAATCAGCCGCTCTGGCACTGATCGATATGGCCGCACGCTGGCCGTGCTGCATCGCTCAGGACAATCAATCGGACAGCAACTCGTGTCTGAAGGCTTGGCGCGCACATGGTCAGGACGACGCGAGCCGTGGTGCTAACCAGCTAATGTCATCTCTTCTCGTAGACCTCTTCAAATACCGCAGCCGCGAGAAGCGCGAAGCCATGGAAGATTGGCTGACCGAATGTGTCGCGGCTATCCTGCGCTTTCTACCGGACCATAAATTCGCAGAGGTGCTTGAGGACCTGACCGGACAAGATTGTCGTCCTGCGCTATTAGCTGGAGCTAAGCGGACCGTCCAAACCCAACATACCGTTGCGCGGAAGGGCGTATCGGAGCGATTGCGACCGGACCTTATGGTCAAAGTCGGCGACGAATACTGGCTAGTTTTCGAAAACAAAGTCGATGCAGCCCATGGATCAGGTGACGATGAAGAGGGCGGCAAAAAAGAAACTATAAAGGCAGCGAACCAACTCGAAAGTTATGCGAGATGGTACAAGGAGGAAGTTCCGCCGGGCTTCGACCTCCTGAAGACTCTCGTTTTCGTAACCCATTATACACCTCCTCCGCCGGGTTTCACATCAGCAGATGGCGCTGGGGGAGCCTATGACGGGCTGCAGCGAAAAGTGTCGTCTTGGGGGCGCCTAGCTCGCTCAATCGTGAAACGTACGAGCAATCTCAACCCGGAATCAGTTTCCAGAACCTTATCGTTAGCCTTACTCGATTTTCTTCAGGAGCATGACTTGGCCCAAGAGCAGCCTACCACTCACGACCTAACGCTTTTTGGCGCGGCATTAGAGAACTTCTCGCATGTGGAATCCTTTGTAAACGCGATGCTGTATCGCCTGGAAGAAGGCCTGCCCGTCCGTTCAAAATACGATTATGCGTCCGCATACAGCAAAGATGGAACTATCGCAGCCGGCAGACCAATCAGCACTCCACCCTCGTGGCCAGATAATGTGTCTGTGGGCGCTGGCATTTGGTATCCCCACCTCGACACTGAATGGTATCGACGTGAATTAGAAGCGGCCAAGCATCCGGTATCTGAAACACCGAAAATCTTCGTTCACATCTATCACAAATATGATGACGAACTGGGGGAGATAGCTGGGAAACCCGGCGCAGAATGGCACCGCCCAGTCACGGACTTTTTCACCTACAGGGACTTTGCTTCGTTCTCTAACGACTCCGATGAGCGGGCTACCGAAATCCATAATTGGATTGAGGAGAAGCGTGCGGAGATAAAAGCATTTTTAGCCTGATAACCATCGATGGGGGAAGCCAAGATGCGTGAATGGTCTGACAAGACAGCGGACACGAGCCTTGGGCTATATGTCGAGGCTGCATTTCTGGCAGTGCTACAGATACTAGTGCTTATCGCTGCTGCGATGATGCTCCTATCACCACAGCCTGTTGAGGCCCATCCCGGCGGTCTTGCCGCAGATGGATGCCATAATGACCGCAAGAATGGCGGCAGACATTGCCACCGCGCTGCTAAGGCACAGCAGCCATCGAAAGCCTCTCGCTCTGGAGATGTCTACTACCCGAACTGCGCGGCTGCTCGGGGAGCAGGTGCAGCGCCTATCCGTCGTGGAGAACCAGGCTACGCATCGCACCTCGATCGAGACAATGACGGGATTGCGTGCGAATAGGGGTTCGACGTTTAGCCCGCCGCTAAGCCTTTCAACATTGCATCCTGTCTGACAGCACAAGAAAGCAACCATGACTGTCACCCGTGAACAGGAATTGTGGGCGATGGCTCTCTGGGTAGATCGCGAGCATGGTGATGAGGGTGAGCGCTTTATAGCCGAGCGAGTTCTGCACTTTGATGCCGAGGGCGACGAAGGCGGGAAGCAACTATGGATGGATGTAGCGCGCCGGTACGTCGAGCTGCGGACAACCACGGGTGCTTTGCCTAACTGAATCAGCTATGACCTATTAGCTTTTCAACGCCGCAAGCCTTTAGAAACTCTTGCGGGAATCGGGCATTCGTCCAGTCCTCAGTATCATCGCAAATGTAGGTGTGCAGTTCTATTTCCAAGTCAGATAGTGCGGCGACCAACTCATCGCTCGGACGCCCTGGAAGCAGTAGGATTTTCCGATGATTTGCTAAACGCGGCAACATCTTTGGGTAGACTTGAAGTTGCCCTACGCCGGTATAGACATCAGCGGCAGAGCAGCTCGTCTTGATCTCCAATAATAGATCGTCGTCCGGGCCACCTACTTCTCCGTCAGTCTCGTAGCCACGCGCATGTGCGGGTTTTCTCAAGCTCTTCCCGCTTTCCGCAAGTCTGGCTTTTAACGCTTGCCAGACCTCACCATGACGGCGGCGGGCGACCCGGCTTCCACCAATGCTCCAGAAAGTTGACTGGCCACCTGCCTCCTCTTTCCCGAAGCGATCTTCGATTTCGTCAGCATCCGCCTTGGCTTGCTCGGAATCGATCAGATCAGGGTCTCGTATCCGCGCACATAGCTCCACGAACCGTGCGGTGTTTCGCCGCATCATGGAATAGTCATCCGATATAGCAGTAACGACAAACCATCGGCGCTTTGCGGGGGCGCCCGCTAACTTTACTTCAGCGGAGGGAATTGAACTCAACTCTTCGAACTCATCAGCATTGATGCGTTTGGAAATGTTGTTCTCGTGAAGGACACCTTGCCGCAGCAAGAATAGGTTGCCGAAAGTATCTTCTCCGATAGCGCTCAGGCCATTCTCCGTCGAAGGCGAATTGGGTATATTGATCTGCAGCACCCAATTCTCGCCGTCGGGATCGGTGCTGAGCGCCACCTTGTTCTCAAGCTGACCGTCAGGCGCATTGTTGTAGGCACTGAAAGCGATCTCTTCGGCGGGCAACCATCCCACAGAACCTTCGTATTCGGCTGTCTCTAGCAACGCCTCATGCCAATGCTGAAAAGCGCTCCGAACCGTTTTCCTGGAGGTCAGAATTGCAATCGATCGCTGCTGACTCCAAACATTTTGGATAATGGTTTTGAGCCGAGCACCAGGCGCCCCGACATTCTTTAAGGGCGCGTAGCCCGCAACCCGTGGTATTCCGAGCTCGTCGAGAACGGCTGATATGTTCTGCATTCGGCGCTCATAAGCCCCCTCGCTACGAGAACTCAGAGAGCCGTTAACAATCTCGCGCCTCAACTTGGACTTGTTAAGCGCCTCATTTCGCTGCTCAGCCACCCAAAGAGTTCGATAGGCATTTACGCAAGCTTCCAGTTCAGCATCGGACCAACCCACATTGCCTTTTTCGGCTTGCTTTTCGAACCTAACCGACGCCTCATCCTTCTCAAAAAATGCGCGATAGCCCGCGTTTAACCAGGCGCCCCGGCGAGCAAGATGATGATATGTATTCGCCCAAAATTGTGGCGTCATCGCTTCGTCGGGCAAGCCGTCAACCAACTGCGCGATCTCGGCAAGCGACAGTCGAATTGTAGTTTTTTCGCTCGCGACGAGAAATGAATTTAGCGGATCGTACTTACCATTGGCCATGGGGTCGGTCTTCGACGTATTCTCGGTACAGTCAACTATTTCCAACTAAGAGCGCGAGTGGCCCGACCATATCGCAGCCTTTGCGGCTCGGCCTTTCGATAATCCGCCCGTTAGGATCGCCAGCTTGAACGCGGGAGGAGCAGCCCGCTGCGTGCGCAACAGCTTCTCCGTGGCGCGAGCTTTTCATCTTAGTAAGAATTGGCTGCGACGTAGCTGACCGGAAGTTAATTGCGGTTGTAGTCCTGAATCTGCCGTGTTAGCTCGCAGTTCGAAAGACAGGCGAACGACAAATGAATTCCAGCTCTGATGGCTTGATCGGACGATGGGCTCAGACCCTCGGTCTAGCTGATGCCCCATTATTCGCGTCGAACGCGTGCGTTCCGGGTGAGCGTCATGAGTTGCTACTAGATGGCGGCCTTGGGAGCTTTGCGATCTCAACCGGCTCGGACGATGTTTGGCGCAATGGCCAAGCGCGGGAATGGGCTTTTTCTAGTGACGTTCCGCATCACGTGGCCGTGAACAGAGACAAAGTGATTGTCACTCGTTGGGACGAAGCGAAACCGGAAGCGTTTTCAACCGAAAGTGTCGAGAATAAGCTACCCAAATTTTTCAAATATCTGGTTGCTGATCGAGTTCAGGCATCAAGAAGTGTGACCGATCGCCTCGTGGATCTATTTCGTCGCACCCGTTCTCTTGTGTCTGAGGTTGGTGCTGATGACGCAGAGACCGTCAACCTTTATTTGGCCGTGCTCACGATGCGACTATCAGAGTCTGGTAGACAGCTTACTGAGTGGCCAACTGAGATTGGTGGCGATGCAATAAGCCGCCTCCTTGAATTCAGTCGTTTCTCAATACGCGATTTGGACCTCCGCACCAATTTGGAGTTGGCTGTTCGTCACGCCGGGAGCGAGATATTTCAAGAAGCCCATTTTGCGCTGGTACAAAGCTCGCCGGGCGACTTGTTCGGTTGGAACGCGCCAGCGGTAACCGAAAGGCAGTCCCGCGGAACATCGCATTTCACGCCCCCTGCGTTGGCAAGAATTGTCATCGAGAAAACGATCGATTCTGCAGGCGAACTCGAAGCCAGGGACGAACTTGTTGTCATGGACCCGGCTTGTGGCTCTGCTTCCTTTCTATATGAGGCCGTGAGAACCCTCCGAAGGAAAGGATTCACGGGCAAGCTGCGGCTGGTTGGCCGCGACATATCGTCTTCTGCCGTAGCTATGGCGGAATTTATGATGAAATTCGCAAGAGCTGACTGGGAGCCGGCAGGTGGTATAGAACTCGACATCAAGGTGGCGAACAGCCTCGAAGAAGAACTTCCAATAGCCGACATAGTCGTCATGAACCCGCCGTTTCTTTCTTGGTCAGCAATGTCAAATGCGCAGCGGGAAGTGGTGAATGAGGCTCTAGGTCGGACCTCCGGGGGGCGCCCTGATTTGAGTATGGCCTTCATCAGTCAAGGCTTGAGAAGCGTAAAGGAAGGTGGAGCACTAGGTGCGGTCATGCCAGCTAGTCTCTTATCTCTTGAGACTGCACAGAAATGGAGATCCGACCTACTTGATCGAGCGCATCTAAGTGTACTTTCCTCACTTGGTGAGTACGGATTGTTTCGACATGCAACTGTGCAGGTGGCCACCGCAGTCCTGACAAAATCTAGAAAATCAAGTGATGAAACTCTTACGCTAATCGCCGACAACGAGAGTAATGCGACAGGAGATGCTCTACGCGCATTGCGGCGTTCTGATTTGGGCGCACAGGACGGGTGGTCACTATTCTATACGTCGCCTTCGGAGCTTGGGTCTGGATCGAATTGGAAACCTTTGCCTCCCAACGTGAGAAGCGTATTAGCACGCTTCGCGGGCATGGGAAGAATCACCGAGTTGGGTCGATTATTTTCTATTAAACAAGGCATCCGCACCGGGGCTAACAACACTTTTCTCCTTAGCCAGGAGGAACTTGAACGTCTTCCCAGCTCGGAAAAACGTTTCTTCCGTCCAGCCCTCACCAGCGACAATCTCTCCGAAGGGCGTTTGAGTGAGAGGCAGTGGGTTTTTTATCCGTATAGCGAGATCTCGTTTTCGTCGGCAGACGAGGTACAGAAGGTCCTTCCTTCTTATTACGAAAAGTATCTTCTACCTTCAAAGACAGCTTTGGCTAAGCGTGCCAGTATATTGAGCAGCCCATCAAAAAATTGGTGGGATCTTGCACGGCACAGGAGCTGGATTAACGAAACTGAGGGCCAGCCGAGAATTGTTTCTAAGTATTTTGGTGCGCCCGGATCGTTTGCCCTAGATCAGACCGGGCGTTTCGCCGTCGTGCAAGGTTTTGCATGGTTTCCCATCTGGAATGCGGGGGATTCTGACTTGGACGACCAGAGCCTACTGCCAAGCGAGGCAGTGAATGATGAAATGGAATTGCTGATATTGAGGGCTTTTACCTCGCTCTTTAATTCCGGCCCTTTTCATACGCTGGCTCGCTACTTTTCAAATCACGTAGGTGGAGGACAGATCGATCTGAGTCCTAGATACTCCGATTTCATCCCCGTTCCCGCAATGAACAGCTTAATTATTGATTCTCATTTCGGACGAATAATACGAAGGCTCGCTGAAGCCTCTCACATGTGGGAAGAGTTCGGTCCTTCTGACCCCCTATGGCAAAGAGAAGTCGCATCTCTTGTCGCAGAGCTCTATGGACAGGAAATACTGGAGCTTCAGTGAAACCCTTCAGTATCAACGAAAAAAACCTAAACTCGCACTTCGAACAGGTTGAGAAGATACTTTCGGCGACCTCTATAGAGACGGGAGTGCGGCTGGAAAAGGCGGAAACTCCTGACGGCGTGACAATTGGCATGATCGATCGGTCTCCGTGCGAAGCAGTTCGACGCAATCGCGGTGGAGAATCAATCGTGGCCCCCATGCTTGAACTCGGCGGAGGCTTGACTGCTTGGTTCGGTTTTCGTGAAAGATGGAAGGTTTTGGCACGGAGAGGCACAGCTTTGTCTTATGGATTTAGCTCGTGTGATCTCACCGTTCATTTCGGTCGGAAGGGTATCGCGAGAAAGCCGCAGCTTTTCAGAGCCGAATGGGTTGGCTTAGTAGAGGGCCGTGGTGGCTGGGAATTCGAAGCTGGCGATGCAGCACATCCTCATTGGCAGTTCGATGCCCTTGAAAGTTTTGATAAAGCCGATGAGCGCGAATTCGCGCAAGAACTTCGAGAAGCGCTAAGATCGGATAACACAGATTCAGCCAGTGATACCATTGAGGTCAGAGAGTTCGATTTCTCGGGATTTGGTGAAGAGAACAGCCTACAGGAAGATGACATCGAACTCTTAGTCCGGCACCGAAAGGTTTCTGCCATTCACTTCCCGAGTGTCGCGCCCTGGTGGCTGAATGATGCGGAACATGCACACCGCCCACTAAATGCGGATCATGTGCGGTTATGGCTCAAGCGCACGTTACGATACGTGCGTAGCGAATTGAGCCGCGTCTAAATTTTGCTACGAAGTCCAAGATGTGGCCTGCGAAAGGCCGGGCGAGGCTCTGCCGGGACTATAAACAGCACCATCAAACGTGAGCGGCCAAGCAGCCTCGTAAACTTAGTCCAATTGCGAGTTGTCGCTCGAAAGGGAGCGAATCCAATACACTTGGTTCACCTCCTCGGCTCCGAGTAGCTCGACTACTCCGAATATAGGCCTACGCATTTCGATACACTAATTTGTTTCGTAACACGCTTTCGATACGAGGAGTGAAGCCATGTCACGAACATTTGCGTATTGTCGGGTAAGCACCAGCGACCAAACTACTGACAACCAGATTGCTGAAATTGAGGCTGCTGGCTTCAATGTCGAACCGCGCCGAACCTATTGCGAAACGGTTTCCGGATCGGTGCCAGCAATGGAACGGCCAGAGTTCGCCAGAATGGTTGATCGTCTCGATTGGGACGACGTGCTGATTGTCACGAAGCTCGATCGACTAGGACGAAACGCAATGGATGTTCGAACAACCGTGGAGCGCCTGGCTGAAGAGAATGTACGCGTGCATTGCCTCGCGCTGGGTGGTGTCGACCTCACCAGTGCAGCAGGCAAAATGACCATGTCCGTCATCAATGCGGTTGCCGAGTTCGAGCGAGACCTGCTGATCGAGCGCACACAAGCTGGTCTTCGACGTGCCAAGGCCGAGGGCAAGAAACTCGGCAGGCCCCGTGCGCTGGACGATCAACAGCAAGAAGAAGTGATCACAATGCGCGAGGCTGGCCACTCGCTAGCGTATGTCGCAAAGACGATGGGGGTCAGTCGGTCCGCCATCCAACGTGCTGAACAGCGCGCAGCCAAATGACCGCTTTGCGCCCTCATCTCAGTCATTCGACGGCGCTGGGTTTGCTCTCGAAAGCGGACACAAGACAGGCTCATGCAATGGGTGCCAAGCGAGTTCAGGAGACGACGCTGATACCCAACTTTTCTACCTCCCAGCCATCGCCCCTGCGTCGAAGGCGGTAGGCGCCATGCTCCGCGCCGAGATTGCCGTATGTTGCTCCGCCGAACCCGGCACAGAAACCGCGATTGCCCGAACAATCCACCTTCGCGTCGATGAACATGGCTTTTTCGCCATTCTGCGTCAGGACAACGCCGGCGTCATCCCACGAACATTCGACTTCAGGGTAAAGTGCTCCAAACCTGTTCGTGAGCCTGTTACGCAGGTTCTCATCCGCGCCGCGCAGACAGAAATGGGCATGCATATTGCCTTCGCGCCCCTCATAACTTTCGAGCACGTATGTGAACATCGCTTCTAGCGGGTCAGCGATTCCCTTGATTGTCCGCCGTGGCCAGCGCTGCCCATCCCAATGCTCGTCGAAAGCCTGTGAGAGCAGCATATCATCAGTTGATGGGCCAGGCGCTGGAGGTGGTGGCGGATCGGGAATACCGTCGGGTTTGGCCGGATCGTATTTTACGATTTCATAGAGCTGTACGGCGGGTCCGGTGCAATCGGCAGGCACCTCGTCGCCGGTCAAAGCCATCAGGTTGGCATCGCGTGGATAGAAGCCGCCGCCGCCACATCGGGTACGCCGACAAGCGTGCGTGCCATGCCATCGGTGCGGTAGGCGAATTGCGGGAAGCCTCTCACCCGCACATCATCGGGCGGAACCGGCGGCGCGGCGATGGGAAAAGGATCGAGTTCTTCGAACACCACGAAGTCGGGCAAGTCGATCTCCCCGCGTGCGGCGGCTTCGCGGATCGGATCGGCGCTCTGGCCCAACCTGACCTCGATCTTGCCTGAGCTCTCGTCACCTCCCATCGTGAACCAGGTTATGCCCAGCGCATCGAGATCGCGCATCAACTGTTCCTGTGCAGCGCGCAACTGGGTTAGGCTCGGGCCAGGGCGATCGACTGGCACGTAGAGCGGATCGCTGGTATACTTCGCCAATGTCGCCGCTGCATCGCGGGTAAAAGCAACGGCGACGCCATAAGTGGGGCGATGCTGGACTGGATCCACAGCCCTGCGAAGGTATCGCCTTCACTTTCGTGGAGCGCCTGTGCCAGCAGACCAATGGAATCGTCTGGCGCGGGTGGCGGAGGTGGCGGCCCCGGCTCGGTGCGAGGACCAATGGCACCCCGGTTCTGGATTTCAATCCGCCGCTCCGCCTCTTCCACGCTGACGCAGTAGGCGCGCGCGTACCAGGCGTTTTCCGAGAACTGCCCCTTGTAATTCTCGATAGCCTCGATCTCTTCCGCTGTCAGGTTCGGGCAGGTTTCGGAGAGAGGTTTCTCATCTTGCGCGGAGGCGGGTGATGACATGGCAAGCGCCATTGCGCTCGCGCCAAAGAGATAGCGGATCATTGTGTCTGCTCCACCGGGGTCGGGTCGGCAATGCGACCGAAAAAGATCAGCGCCCCGCTGGCGCGGTCGCGGATGGTGAGAAGGAATGGCCGGTCGACGATCATCCGGGGCAGATCGTCGGGCAGACGGCGTGAACCGGTAACGACGATCTTCACCGCCGTTACCGCTGCTGCCTCGGTGCCTTTTTCATCGACCCGCAGGAAAGTGGCGTGGGCGACATCGTCAATCGCGAGCGGTGTGTCGGCCATTGCCCCGAAATCGGCACAGGTCGGCGAAAAGGCGCAGGGCATCCCGGCTGCGATCAGCGCGGCTTTGACGCTATCGTCGAAGCGCGCCTCGAAACGCGGCAGACGCAGCAGGATTTCGCGTTCTTCCGCAGCGGCCAGATCGAACTTCGCATCGCTACCCTGCCCCGAAAGATCAAACGATCCGGCATCCAGATCGCGCTCTCACTGGCGCAAGGTAACCATATCGCGCGGCAGGAACACTTCCATCGTAAAGCGCCCGTCCTCGCCATAGGGCAATTGCACGGCCTGGCCG
>TARA_R100000501_G_scaffold18375_1_pt1 | contig 15344 bp, 9 predicted proteins | sample TARA_R100000501 | Tara Oceans TARA_R100000501 (sample SAMEA2620120) | marine metagenome | biome: marine biome (ENVO:00000447); feature: mesopelagic zone (ENVO:00000213) & marine oxygen minimum zone (ENVO:01000065); material: "saline water (ENVO:00002010), including plankton... | reverse complement strand
GGCGTGCTGATTACGGAAGGGGTGCGCGGTGAAGGCGGCATTTTGCTGAACAAAGACGGCGAACGCTTTATGGAGCGTTATGCGCCAACGCTGAAGGATTTGGCACCGCGCGACTTCGTGTCGCGTTCCATGGACCAGGAAATCAAGGAAGGTCGTGGTTGCGGCCCCAATGGTGATTACGTTTTGTTGAAGCTTGATCATCTTGGCGCCGATGTGATCAACAAGCGCTTGCCTTCCATTCGCGAGATCGCGATCAAGTTCGGCAACGTCGATCCCATTAAAGAGCCGATCCCTGTCGTGCCGACCATTCACTATCAAATGGGCGGCATTCCGGCGAACTACCATGGCCAGGTGCTTGAAACGCACAATGGCGAGTCGAAGGTGGTTAACGGTTTGTATGCCATTGGTGAGTGTGCCGCCGTTTCGGTTCACGGCGCCAATCGTCTGGGTACGAACTCCTTGCTGGATCTTATTGTCTTTGGCCGTGCAGCGGGCAATCATATTGTGGATGCTCACCCTGAACGCCAACATGCACACGAGACCATTCCCGAGTCCAGTATCGATTACTCCCTTGACCGCGTGAACAAGCTGGAAAGCCGCACCTCCGGCGAGAAATCGCAGGATGTCGGCAACGATATGCGCAATGCCATGCAGTTCCATTGCGGCGTATTCCGCACGCTGGAGCTGCTGAATAAGGGTGTTGACGCAATTGAGGCATTGGTGCCGCGCGTTGACAACCTGTATTTTTCAGACAAGTCCAAAGTGTTCAACACAGCGCGTATCGAAGCACTGGAAGTGACCAACATGATTGAAGTGGCCCGGGCCACGATCAAGTCGGCGGCAAATCGTACGGAAAGCCGTGGTGCCCATGCCTTGAGCGATCATCCGGATCGTGATGATGAAAACTGGTTGCGTCACACCATGTGGTATTCCAACGGCGGCAAGCTGGATTACAAGCCGGTTCAAATGCAGCCGTTAACGGTTGAAAGCGTCCCACCCAAGGCACGGACCTTCTAAGTAGGAATTGAAATGAGCGAAAAACGTATCGTCAAATTTGAAATTTATCGCTACGATCCCGACAAGGACGAGCGTCCGTACATGCAGAAACTCGAGGTTGAGCTGCAACCCACCGACAAAATGCTGCTCGATGCGCTGATACGGATCAAGAATGATGTAGACGACAGCCTGGCTATTCGTCGTTCATGTCGCGAAGGGGTATGTGGCTCCGATGCCATGAATATCAATGGACGTAATGGCCTGGCCTGCACTACAAACTTGCGCGAGCTGAAGCAACCAATTGTGTTGCGGCCGTTGCCTGGCCTGCCCGTTGTGCGCGACCTGATCGTCGACATGACGCACTTCTTTAACCAGTATCATTCCGTTAAGCCGTTCCTGATCAACGATCAGCCTCCGCCCGAGCGTGAGCGTTTGCAAACGCCTGCTGCCCGCGAAGAGATCGACGGCCTGTATGAATGCATTCTGTGTGCCTGTTGCTCAACGTCGTGTCCATCATTCTGGTGGAATCCCGACAAGTTCGTTGGTCCGGCTGGTTTGCTGCAAGCTTACCGGTTTATTGCCGACTCACGTGATGAGGCAACGGCCGAACGTCTGGATAATCTTGAAGATCCTTACCGTTTGTTCCGTTGCCACACCATCATGAACTGTACGGAAGTCTGTCCGAAAGGGTTGAATCCGTCCAAGGCAATCGGGAAGATCAAAGAGTTGCTGGTTCGTCGCAGCATTTAACGTGCTGTGAGCTTATGAGCAAAGAACTGACTGAACTTGAGCGCGCCCGACTTCGTTGGCGGGCGCGACGCGGTTTGTTGGAGAACGACCTGATCATTACAAAATTTCTTGATCAGTACGAGACTCAACTGACCACTGCCGATGTCGCCGCGTTGACCTGTTTGTTCGATATGGGCGATAACGATTTGCTTGACGTATTGCTGGGCCGCAAGGAGCTGGAAGGGGTGTATAGCACACCCGATATCCAGCGCCTGGTAACGCAAATGCGGAAGCTGTAAATTTTTTGAGGAAAAGTAATGCAATTGTCAGATAAAAAAGCCACTTTATCGTTTTCAGACGATAGCGCATCGGTTGAATTTCCGGTTTATAAGGGGACAATCGGCCCCGACGTTATCGACATTCGCAAGTTGTACGGTCAAACTGGCATGTTTACCTATGATCCAGGTTTCCTGGCCACGGCTTCATGCGAGTCGGCGATCACCTATATCGATGGTGACAAAGGTCAGTTGCTGTATCGCGGCTATCCTATTGAGCAGTTGGCGGAAAATTGCGACTTCATGGACGTAAGCTATCTGATTCTGAATGGCGAATTGCCCGATGCCGGACAAAAGCAAGAGTTCGATAGTGTCGTTACCCACCACACCATGGTGCATGAGCAATTACATTTGTTCATGCGCGGCTTTCGTCGCGACGCGCATCCCATGGCGGTGTTAACGGGGATGGTTGGCGCGCTGTCGGCCTTCTATCACGACTCAACCGACATTACCAATCCGCGTCATCGCGAGATCTCGGCCATTCGCCTTATTGCGAAAATGCCGACACTGGTGGCAATGGCTTATAAATACAATCAAGGCCAGCCGTACATCTATCCGCGCAACGACCTGTCTTATACAGGCAACTTCCTGCGTATGATGTTTGCCACGCCGTGCGAAGATTATCAGGTCAATGAGGTTGTCGAGCGTGCGCTCGATCGCATCTTCATCCTGCATGCCGATCACGAGCAAAATGCTTCCACCTCAACCGTTCGTTTGTGTGGGTCGTCGGGAACCAATCCGTTTGCAGCGATTGCAGCCGGCGTGGCCTGCTTGTGGGGCCCTGCCCACGGTGGTGCCAATGAAGCCTGCCTGCAAATGCTCGAGCAGCTTCAGGCAGAAGGCGGTATCGACAAAGTCGGCGAGTTCATGGAGAAGGTCAAAGACAAATCATCAGGCGTACGCCTGATGGGCTTTGGTCATCGCGTTTACAAGAACTATGACCCACGCGCCAAGCTGATGCAGGCAACCTGCAAGGAAGTGCTGACTGCATTGGGTCTGGAAAATGACCCCTTGTTCAAACTGGCCATGGAGCTTGAGCGTATCGCGCTGGAAGACCCATACTTTGTTGATCGCAAGCTGTATCCGAACGTTGATTTCTATTCGGGTATTGTTCAGCGCGCCATTGGCATCCCCACACCGTTGTTCACTGCCATTTTTGCCTTGGCTCGCACGGTTGGCTGGATTGCTCAGTGGGACGAAATGCTGTCCGATCCTGAATACAAGATCGGCCGTCCGCGCCAGTTGTACACCGGTGCTTCGGTTCGCGATATCAAATAAGCACGCCTCTTACTTTCGTTGTCTGCGCCAGGGCGTTTCAATGCGGCAAGCGCAGTACGAAGTAAGAACAAAGGCTGTCGGTATGTTCTGCCGACAGCCTTTTTTATTGGGGTGTTCCCAATTGCCTTTTGCTTTTTTCGTAGTGTAAATAAAATGCGGAGGGTGCCGGATCGGGCCCCTGCGCATTAATGCATGCTGCCTGCATCAAGAAAAAAGTATGATCATGTGCCGCTGGCGTGCTTGTCCTGTGCTTCTTGCTGGGCATCCACAACCGCAAGAGCAGTCATGTTCACAATCCGTCGAACTGTGGCGCTGGTGGTCAGGATATGAACCGGACGTGCCGCTCCCAATAAAACCGGCCCCATCGAAACACCGTTGCTGCCGGTCATTTTCAACATGTTGTAGGTAATGTTGCCGGCATCGAGATTAGGGGTGATCAACAAGTTGGCAGGCCCTTTCAATGTGGAGTCGGGATAAGCCTTGTTGCGGATTTTTTCCGAAAGGGCCGCATCGGCATGCATTTCGCCGTCGATTTCCAAATATGGCGCGCGTTCGTTAATAAGCTGGCGTGCCTTGGACATCTTGCGTGAGGATTCCGTGGGGCGGCTGCCGAAGTTGGAGTGTGACAGCAACGCGATTTTCGGCACGACACCAAAGCGCAGTATTTCCGCAGCGGCCTGGATCGTCATGTCGGCAATATCTTCGGCTGAAGGATTTTCGTTGACATGCGTGTCGCAGACAAACAGGGTTTGATCCGGCAACATAAGCACATTCATGGCGGCATAGGTTTGAACGCCATGCTTGAGTCCGATTACTTCATCTATGTAACGCAACTGGTTATCGAACCGGCTGGATACCCCGCAAATCAGGGCGTCGGCGTCGCCACGCTGGAGCAGCATCGCGCCGATCAGCGAATTGTGTTTGCGCACCATGGCCTTGGCGATTTCGGGTGTTACGCCATTGCGTCCTTGAAGTTTGTAATAGCCCGTCCAGGTTTCATTGAAACGCTCATCGTCTTCCGGGTTCACAATTTCTATATTTTTACCCGCAATCAGGCGCAAGCCGAATTTGCGTACACGCATTTCAATGACGGCAGGGCGGCCAATGAGTATGGGGTTGGCGATGGTTTCGTCGACGACGGTTTGTACTGCCCGTAACACGCGCTCGTCTTCACCATCGGCGTAGATTACCCGTTTTGGTGCCAGCTTGGCCTGCATGAATAACGGACGCATCAATTGGCCGGTGTGATACACCAGGCTCATGAGCTTCTGGCGATACGCTTCCATGTCTTCGATGGGGCGACGGGCCACGCCCGAGGCGCTCGCCGCTTCGGCCACTGCAGGGGCTATTTTGATGATAAGGCGCGGGTCGAACGGTTTGGGAATAATGTAGTCGGGCCCGAAGCTCAGATCCTGGCCAGCATAAGCCATTGCCACTTCATCATTCTGTTCGGCTTCAGCCAATTCGGCAATGGCTTTAACGCATGCCAGTTTCATCTCTTCATTGATGACGGTGGCACCCACGTCCATGGCGCCGCGGAAAATGAACGGAAAGCAAAGTACATTGTTGACCTGGTTCGGGTAGTCGGAACGGCCGGTTGCAATGACGCAGTCGGGGCGTACTTCCTTTGCAAGCTCAGGTCGGATTTCAGGTTCCGGGTTGGCCAGTGCCAGAATCAGCGGACGCTCGGCCATGCTTTTGACCATATCCGCTTTCAGTACACCGGGTGCCGAGCAGCCCAGAAACACGTCGGCATCTACGCAAACATCGGCCAATGTGCGGGCGTCGGTTTTCTGCGCATAAGCTGCTTTCGTGGGTTCCATGTTTTCGTCACGGCCTTCCCAGATGACCCCGCGCGAGTCAACGACGTATGTATTTTCTTTCTTCAACCCCAAGTGCACCAGTAAGTTCAAGCAGGCAATGGCCGCGGCCCCCGCGCCTGAACACACCAGCTTGACCTCGTCCATTTTCTTGTTCACGACTTTAAGGCCATTGAGGATGGCCGAAGCCGAAATAATGGCAGTGCCGTGCTGGTCGTCGTGGAAGACCGGGATTTTCATGCGCTCGCGCAGTTTCTTTTCAATATAGAAGCATTCGGGCGCCTTGATGTCTTCCAGGTTGACGCCACCCAGGGTGGGTTCCATGGCGGCGATGATGTCGACCAGTTTGTCGGGATCGTTTTCAGCCAGTTCGATATCGAAAACGTCGATACCCGCAAATTTCTTGAACAGGCAGCCTTTGCCTTCCATGACCGGTTTTGCGGCCAGTGGGCCAATGTTGCCCAACCCCAGCACGGCCGTCCCGTTGGTAATGACACCCACCAGGTTGGAGCGCGATGTGTATTTGGCAGCCGCTTCCTCTCCGCCTTCGTGAATAGCCATGCTGGCCACGGCAACACCGGGCGAGTAGGCCAGAGACAAGTCGTCCTGGTTGGCTAATGTTTTGGTGGGTGTAACGGAAATCTTTCCGGGTTGCGGGTTGGCGTGGTAGTCGAGGGCCAGTTTAGAGAGGTCCGCCTTGGCGTCCATAAAGTGATGCTCCTGAAAACAATCTTAAAAATTAAAATAAACTTAAAAAATACACTATCTGGGAAATGCATGCATCTTGAAATACCCCGAACGTGGGCAGGTGTCAGTTAATTTCAACGTTGGGCTTTTAAATTAGCGGACTTTCCGGGCTGGCTGTTACATTCCATTTTGTTTCTGGTTATACTAAGTTCAATACGGCACTTGAGGCGTCGTACGTTGCCTTCTGCCCCCCGCTATCCGCTATTCGGTCTGGCCGTGTCGCGGAAGGTTGTCCTGCATCATAACGAGTGAAGCACTCGATCGGTGAAGCGAATATATGTCATCACAACTTGAATCATTAAGTAATTCTTACCTGTTCGGCAGTAATGCTCCTTACGTAGAGGAACTCTACGAAGCCTATCTCGATAATCCCGGTTCGGTAGAAGAAGAGTGGCGAAATTATTTCGACCAGCTTCAGCATCTTCCCGCCCCAGATGGCAAAGAGGGTGTACGCGACCAAGCGCACGCGCCCATTTTGCAGTCGTTTGCCGAACGCGCCAAAAACAATGCCTTTGTGCGTCAGTCGGCTCAACCCGATCTGGCTGTTGCCGGAAAGCAGGTTTATGTTCAGTCGCTGATTGCGGCATATCGTTCGCTAGGTGCGCGTATCGCCGACCTCGACCCCTTGAAGCGCCAGGATCGCCCGAATATTCCCGAGCTTGATCCCGCTTTCTATGGTCTTACCGAGTCAGACCTTGACCAGGTTTATTCGGCAACCAACACGTATTTCACCAAATCCGAAACCATGACCTTGCGCGACATGCTCAAGGCGTTGCGCGACACTTACTGTCGTTCAATTGGTACTGAATTCATGCATATTTCCGATCCGGCTGCCAAGCGCTGGATTCAGGAACGCCTTGAGTCGACGTTGGGGGTGCCTACCTACGACGCCGAACGCAAGCGCCACATTCTCAAGCAACTGACCGAGGCGGAAGGCCTTGAGCGCTACCTGCACACAAAGTATGTGGGTCAGAAGCGTTTCTCTCTTGAAGGGGGGGAAAGTTTTATTGCCGCCATGGATGAAGTGGTGAACCACTCCGGCGACAACGGTGTTCAGGAGCTTGTCGTGGGCATGGCCCATCGTGGCCGTCTGAACCTGCTCGTGAACATCATGGGCAAAATGCCTGGCGATCTGTTTGCCGAGTTTGAAGGCAAATACAGCCAGGTGCTTAGCGACGGCGACGTCAAATATCACAATGGCTTTTCAAGCGATCTCTCTACACGCGGTGGCCCCCTTCACCTGTCGCTGGCATTCAACCCGTCCCACCTGGAGATTGTGAATCCGGTGGTTGAGGGTAGCGTGCGTGCCCGTCAGGATCGTCGTAACGATGAAGAGGGCGATCAGGTCATGCCCGTGCTGGTTCATGGCGATGCGGCTTTTGCCGGGCAGGGTGTTGTAATGGAAACACTGAACCTTGCGCAAACGCGGGGTTACGGTACAGGCGGGACATTCCACATTGTCATTAACAACCAAATTGGTTTTACCACGTCCGATCCTCGTGACTCGCGTTCTACGCTTTACTGTACCGACGTTGTGAAAATGATTGAGGCTCCGGTGTTTCACGTCAATGGCGACGACCCGGAAGCCGTGGTGTATGTTACCGAGCTGGCGCTTGATTATCGTCGCAAATTCAAGCACGACGTCGTTGTTGATATTGTCTGTTTCCGCAAACTGGGGCACAACGAGCAAGATACACCGTCTCTTACGCAGCCGCTGATGTACAAGAGCATTGGCCAGCACCCCGGCACGCGCAAGTTTTACGCCGACAAACTGATTACGCAGGGTGTCTTGTCCGACAACGAGCCTGACGATATGGTCAAAGATTATCGTCAACTCATGGAAGACGGGCAGAAAACGGTTGAGCCGGTTCTAACCGACTACAAGAACAAGCACGCCACCGATTGGTCACCATTCCTGAATGCGAAATGGACTGATCAGGCGGACACTGCGATTCCCCTGGCTGAGCTGACGCGCATTGGCGAACGCCTCACAACGGTGCCTGATAACCTCACGGTGCATCCTTTGGTCAAACGCCTGCTGGGCGAACGCCAGAAAATGGCTCGGGGCGAGCAGCCTCTGGATTGGGGCATGGGCGAACACCTGGCATTTGCGACGCTTGTGGCTTCGGGTTATCCCATTCGCATCACCGGGCAGGACTCAGGTCGCGGTACGTTTACTCATCGTCATGCCGTATTGCATGACCAGAAGCGTGAGCGTTGGAACGACGGAGCCTATATTCCGCTGCAAAATGTCTCTGAAAACCAGGCACTGTTTTCCGTCATCGACTCGGTCTTGTCGGAAGAGGCCGTGCTGGCGTTTGAGTATGGTTATGCTTCGGCGGAGCCCAACACGCTAACGATATGGGAAGCGCAGTTTGGTGACTTCCTGAACGGCGCCCAGGTAGTGATTGATCAGTTTATTTCGTCGGGTGAAGCCAAGTGGGGCCGCCAGTGCGGTTTAACGCTAATGTTGCCACATGGTTACGAAGGCCAGGGTCCTGAACATTCATCCGCACGCATCGAGCGTTTCCTGCAGTTGTGTGCAGACAACAACATGCAGGTCATTCAACCGACCAATGCGGCGCAGATTTTCCATGTGTTGCGTCGCCAGATGATCCGGCCGTTTCGCAAACCTTTGATTTTGTTCACACCCAAGTCACTGCTGCGTAATAAAGACGCCACTTCACCATTAACTGATTTGGCTGAAAAGCATTTCATGCCGGTTATTGGCGAGACGCACGACGAGATCAATCCAGAGCAGGTTAAACGCGTACTGATTTGTTCCGGTAAGGTTTATTACGACCTGATGAACGCCCGCAAAGAGCGTGAGCGCAACGACGTCGCGATTCTGCGCATCGAGCAGTTGTATCCCTTTGCCCATAAGGCGTTCCAGGCTGAATTGCAAAAATATCCCAATGCCAAGGAAATGATCTGGGTGCAAGACGAGCCGCAGAATCAAGGACCCTGGTTCTATATCCAGCATCACCTGTACGAGAATATGACCGATGGTCAGCGCCTGGGCTATGCAGGGCGCTCTGCTTCGGCTTCTCCGGCAGTGGGCTATTTGGCTAAACACGTTGAGCAACAGAAGGCGCTGATTGAACAGGCGTTTGCCGATAAGTTCAAAGGCGTTGCCCAGACCCGATAAACGAATATCTAACATTACGGAATCAAAATATTATGGCTATTACAGAAGTTCTCGTTCCCCAATTGTCGGAATCTGTTTCAGAGGCAACGTTGCTCGAGTGGAAGAAAAAGCCCGGCGAAGCCGTGGAAGCCGACGAAATCCTGATTGAAGTTGAGACCGACAAGGTTGTGCTGGAAGTACCGGCACCCGCTGCCGGCGTTTTGTCTGAAATTGTTAAAGGTGATGGCAGCACCGTGGGTTCGGGCGAGGTACTGGCTCGCATCGATAGCGAAGGCAAAGCCAGCGCGCCCAAAGAAGAACCTGCGAAAGAAGCTGAGCCGGCCAAGAAAGAAGAAGCGCCGGCCAAAGAGAGTTCCCCGGCGTCCAGCAGCGCTAAATCTTCGCCCGCCAGCAGCGCCAAGTCGTCGGCTTCATCAACTGCCTCGCCGGCTGCCGGAAAGATTCTGGCCGAGAAAGGGATTGACCCTTCCGATGTGGATGGGTCCGGGCGTGGTGGTCGAGTGACCAAATCCGATGCCATGTCGGCCGAAGCCGGTGCCAAGAAACAGCAGGCCTCTGCGCCGGCGCCCGCCAGTCTGTCATTGGATGGGCGTCCCGAACAACGCGTGCCCATGAGCCGTTTGCGTGCCCGTGTGGCCGAGCGTTTGCTGCAGTCTCAAACCGAGAATGCAATTCTCACGACCTTTAACGAAGTCAACATGCAGGGCGTGCTTGATCTGCGCTCGCGTTACAAAGACCAATTCGAAAAAGAGCATGGTGTGAAACTGGGCTTCACTTCATTCTTTGTGAAGGCAGCGGTTGCGGCTTTGAAGAAGTACCCCGTTGTGAATGCATCGGTAGACGGCAAAGACATTATCTATCACGGCTATTTCGACATTGGCATTGCAGTAGGCAGTCCGCGCGGTCTGGTTGTTCCTATTCTGCGTAATGCCGATCAACTCTCCATTGCCGAGATCGAGAAACAAATCGCCGACTTCGGTGCCCGTGCCCGTGATGGCAAGCTGGGTCTGGAAGAGCTTACCGGCGGTACTTTCTCCATTTCCAATGGTGGTGTGTTCGGTTCAATGTTGTCTACGCCGATTATTAACCCGCCACAGTCGGCCATCTTGGGTATCCACGCGACGAAGGATCGTCCTGTCGTCGAGAACGGACAAATTGTGATTCGCCCAATGAACTATCTTGCGCTGTCGTACGATCACCGTATTATCGACGGCCGTGAAGCGGTACTGGCATTGGTGGCAATGAAGGAAGCGCTGGAAGATCCACAGCGTCTTTTGCTCGACGTTTGATAATTTTGTTGAGCCAAACCTAATGGGATAAACAATGGCTAAGAATTTTGATGTAGTAGTAATCGGGGCAGGCCCCGGTGGGTATATCGCGGCAATTCGTGCCGCCCAACTGGGCATGTCGGTTGCGTGTATCGACGCCTGGAAAACATCGGAAGGCAAACCTGCTCCGGGCGGTACCTGCACGAACGTTGGGTGTATTCCCTCGAAGGCTTTACTGCAGTCGTCCGAGCACTTTGAACAGGTTAATCATCATTTCTCCGAGCACGGTATCGAGGTCAAGGGCGCCAGCCTGAAGCTCGGCACGATGCTGGGTCGCAAAGATTTTGTGGTCAAGCAAAACAACGAAGGCATTCTGTTTTTGCTTAAAAAGAACAAAGTGACTTACTTCAACGGCACGGGTTCTTTCGTTGCCAAGGTCGACGGTGGCTGGTCGCTGAAAGTGTCGGGCGACAAGGAAGAAGACCTGGTCGCCAAGAATGTGGTGGTGGCAACAGGTTCGGCACCGCGCGAACTGCCCGGCCTGCCTTTTGACGAAAAGAAAGTGCTTTCGAATGATGGCGCTTTGCGGATCGAAGGTGTACCGAAGAAACTGGGCGTCATCGGCGCCGGGGTCATTGGCCTGGAGCTGGGAAGCGTTTGGCGTCGTCTGGGTGCCGAAGTTACTGTGCTGGAAGCCATGCCCGACTTCTTGCCGGTGGCCGACCAGGCGGTGGCAAAAGAAGCGCTCAAAGTGTTCACTAAACAGGGTTTGAATATTCAAACCGGCGTGAAAATCGGTGAAGTCAAAACAACGGCTAAATCAATTACTGTTCCTTACACCGACTCGAAAGGTGAGGAACAGTCTATTTCGGTTGAACGCCTGATTGTGTCAATTGGCCGGGTGCCGCACACTGAAGGCCTGGGCGTTGATACGGTCGGCTTGAAACTCGATGAACGCGGTTTTGTCGTGGTCGATGAGGATTGCCGCACCAACTTGCCCAATGTTTGGGCGGTCGGTGATGTGGTGCGCGGCCCGATGCTTGCGCACAAAGCAGAGGAAGAGGGCGTGGCCGTTGCCGAGCGTATTGCAGGCCAGCATGGTCATGTGAATTTCGACACGATCCCCAATGTTATTTACACCTCGCCCGAAATTGCCTGGGTCGGCAAGACCGAACAGCAATTGAAGAAAGAGGGTGTCCAATACAATACGGGTTCGTTTCCGTTTATGGCCAATGGGCGTGCGCGTGCACTGGGCGATACGACAGGTTTCGTAAAAATCCTGGCCGATGCCAAGTCCGATGAGGTGCTCGGTGTTCATATTATCGGTCCTTCGGCATCTGAGCTTATCTCGGAAGCCGTGACGATCATGGAGTTCCGCGGTGCGGCTGAGGATATTGCACGCATTTGCCATGCTCACCCGACGTTATCCGAATCGATGAAGGAAGCTGCATTGGCGGTTGATAAGCGCGCGCTTAACTTCTAATGTTGCCGATCCTGTCGTGAGGCACTGCAAAAAGGGGCGGCATCGCCCCTTTTTGCGTTCAAACTTTTCTTATGAATGTACGAGAATATTACCAGCAGGCCTTAAACGAGCGAGGCTTTAGCGCCGATCAGGCACAAGATGCGGCAATTGATCGCCTCCAGCAGTTTTATGATGACTGGGTGGTCTATAAACAGGCGCGCTCGTCTCCGCTGCGAAAGCTTTTCCGCAGGCCCGATATCCCGCGCGGCGTTTACATGTGGGGCGGTGTTGGCCGAGGGAAAAGTTTTCTCATGGATGCCTTCTATGCCACCGTGCCACTTAAACGCAAGGGGCGCCTGCATTTTCATGAGTTCATGCGTGGTGTTCATCGGCAACTCGATGAGGTTAAAGGCCGGCAAGATCCTTTGGATGAAGTGGCGCAGCGTATTTCCAAACGTTATCGTTTAATCTGCTTCGATGAGTTTCATGTGTCCGATGTTGCCGATGCCATGATTTTGTATCGGTTGTTGCTCAAGCTTTTCGAAAACGGCACCTCGTTTGTGATGACGTCAAATTATGAGCCGTCGACCTTGTATCCGGACGGCTTGCATCGCGACCGTATCTTGCCGGCAATCAAATTGATTCAGGAGCGGCTCGACGTTGTTAACGTGGACACCGGGATCGATTACAGGCGTCGCGCACTCGAACAGGTCAAGATGTATCTTACGCCATTGAATGCGAAGACGCGGGAGGCCCTGCAGGAGGCATTCAACCGTTTGGCAGACACCGCGCCTCAGAAGCCGGTGTTGACGGTCGAGCATCGCGAGTTGACTGCCGTTGCCCTGGCAGGCAGTGTTGTCTGGTTCGATTTCGCGACCTTGTGTGCCGGCCCGAGATCACAGAACGATTATCTGGAATTGGCCAGCCGTTTTCAAACCGTTATTGTGTCCGATGTGCCGCGTATGGGCGCGCGTCAGGCTTCGGAAGCCCGGCGCTTCACCTGGCTGGTTGATGTGTTTTACGATCACAAGGTCAAATTGCTGATGTCCGCCGAGTGTGAGCCCGACGAGCTCTATACCGAAGGGCCGATGGCCAATGAATTTCATCGCACGATATCGCGTTTGCTTGAGATGCAGTCGCGCGAATACCTTGATGCCGAGCGGCGCGCCGCCGTAACGCTTTAAAGCGTGTCGGCACATTTATCTTTATTGAACTAATTTTATTCTTACCATGACAACTCGTGTTTTGACCGGCATTACCCCATCCGGCACCCCTCACTTGGGAAATTACGCTGGCGCGATCCGTCCAGCCATTGAATTAAGTCGCCAACACGATGTTGACGCCTTTTTTTTCATGGCAGATTATCACGCCCTGATTAAATGCGAAGATTCAGAACGAGTGGCACGGTCACGACTGGAAATTGCGGCAACCTGGATTGCAGCGGGGCTGGATCCCCAAAAAGTCACTTTTTATCGTCAGTCGGATATTCCGGAAACGACCGAGCTGTGCTGGATGTTGTCGTGTGTGACGCCTAAAGGCCTGATGAATCGTGCGCATGCATATAAAGCTTCAGTCGATCAGAATAATGAAAAAGGTGAAGAACCGGATGACGGCGTGACCATGGGGCTGTTTTCATATCCGGTCCTGATGGCTGCCGATATCCTTATTTTCAACGCCAATAAAGTACCGGTTGGTCGAGATCAAATCCAGCATCTTGAAATGGCGCGCGACATTGCACAACGTTTTAATCATTTATATGGCAAGGGCGAGGCTTTTTTTGTGTTGCCTGAAGTGCTGGTGGATGAGCATGTAGCCACTTTGCCAGGGCTGGATGGACGCAAGATGTCCAAGAGCTATGACAACACCATTCCATTATTTGAGGGCGGTGCCAAGGCGCTGCGCAGCGCGGTCATGAAGATTGTGACCGATTCACGCGAGCCGGGTGTGCCCAAGGATCCCGATAGTTCGCACGTGTTTGGCTTGTATCGTGCATTCGCCTCTGCGGAACAAACGAACGCGTTTCGTCGTTCTCTTGAAGAAGGCTTGGGTTGGGGGGAAGCGAAAACGCAATTGCTTGAACTGCTGGAGTCTATTATTGGACCCATGCGTGAAAAATATAATCAGTTAATGGCCGACCCTGCGCAAATTGAGGCGGTTTTGCAGGCCGGCGCGTTAAAGGCACGCAAGCAGTCCGGCGACTTAATGACGCGTTTGCGCGAGGCGGTGGGTTTGCGTGCGCCGGCTTTAAGCTCAGTGGTAAACGGCAAGAAAGACAAAGCCAAAAGTAAGGTTGCACGCTTTGTCAGTTTTCGGGAAGACGGAAAATTTCATTTCCGCCTGTTGTCTGCACAAGGCGACGAACTGCTTTTGTCGAACGCCTTCGATAGCCCCAAAGAGGCTGGTCTGGCCATGGGGGCACTTAAGCAGCAGGGGCCAACTGCCCTGGGCCAGTGCCAGCAGGGGATGTGGCAACTGGCATGGGAGGGGCAGGTGTTTTGTCTTTTGCCTGACGACCGAATGAACGCCGTAGTCGAGGCGATCAACCAGCTGAATCAGCAAGCCGATTAACCCGACATGGCTTATTTTTGCTTAAGCTTTGCAAAAGCGGCTGCCATGGCGTTGTTGGATGGCTGAGCCTGATTGCTGTTTTTCGATGCGCCCGGGCGTTTTGGGCTTGATGGCTTGCCCCCGTGCCTGGCGGCCGGCGTTGCATTTTCGCCGGGCGTGTCGTCCAGACGCATACTCAAGCCAACACGCTTGCGATTCAGGTCGACCTCCATTACCTTGACCTGAACGGTCTGGCCGACACGAACCACATCACGCGGATCTTTTACGTATCGGTTAGACAGGGCCGAAATATGGACCAGGCCATCCTGGTGAACCCCAATATCGACGAAAGCGCCAAAATTCGCCACGTTGGTCACGACACCTTCAAGAACCATGCCGGGTTCAAGATCGCTTAAAGCATTGACTCCTTCCTTGAATTGCGCCGTTTTGAATTCCGGCCGAGGATCGCGGCCGGGTTTTTCCAGCTCCTGAAAAATATCTTTCACGGTAGGCAGCCCGAAGCGTTCATCCGTGAACTCGCTGGGCGATAAGCCTTTCAGGGCGCCAAACTGGCCCACGACCTGTTTGGCCTGTGCATTGATTTTCTTCAGTATTCGCTCGACGACCGGGTATGCCTCGGGGTGGACTGCCGAACTGTCGAGCGGATTTTGTCCGTTGGGAACGCGCAGGAAGCCGGCGGCCTGTTCGAATGTCTTGTCGCCGAAACGAGGTACCTTTAGCAGTGTTTTACGGTCTGGGAAGGCGCCGTTTTCGTCACGCCAGGCGACAATCTGGCGTGCCAGGCCGGCATTCAATCCCGATACGCGGCTGAGTAAAGCCGCAGAGGCGGTGTTGACGTCGACCCCGACCGCATTCACGCAATCTTCAACAACAGCATCAAGCGAGCGTGCCAGCTCACGTTGATTGACGTCGTGCTGGTATTGTCCCACCCCAATGGCTTTGGGTTCAATTTTCACGAGCTCGGCCAAGGGGTCTTGTACGCGTCGTGCGATG
>TARA_R100000501_G_scaffold17718_1_pt1 | contig 15528 bp, 13 predicted proteins | sample TARA_R100000501 | Tara Oceans TARA_R100000501 (sample SAMEA2620120) | marine metagenome | biome: marine biome (ENVO:00000447); feature: mesopelagic zone (ENVO:00000213) & marine oxygen minimum zone (ENVO:01000065); material: "saline water (ENVO:00002010), including plankton... | reverse complement strand
GGCGCGGGTTCAAGCCGCAGTAGCACCGCCGCCAGCGCCAACTTTGCCCTTTGCCTCTATCACCGAGGTATTGGAGGCCTATGCTTTTGATACCATGCCTCAAGAGGCGGGAGAGGGCCCTGCCCCTGTAGAGCCCGGATTGGCTCAATATCTAGGAACCCACTGGACGCGCTATCTGACAACCTTGCATCATGTTGTGGACTGCGGACCGCGCGACATTCTTGACGTCGGCGTGTTTCCTCCTCTTGCTTTCGAGGCGATGGTCGCCAACGCCCTCCCTGAGGTCAATATGAGTGGTATCTGGGAAGGGCCATATCCTTATGCGCAGACCGTCAAAAGCCTGAGCCCTGACTATCCAGATTTTTCTATCGAGTTGCGCCCTGCTAATATTGAGCGCGATGTGATGCCCTATGGCGACGCCGAATTTGACATGGTTTTGGGGATGGAGATCTTTGAGCATCTTGCGCTTGATCCGCATTTCTTTCTGTCGCAAGCTGCGCGCGTTTTGCGACCTGGGGGCCATGTCATCTTGACCACACCGAATGTGGGCAGCCACCGTGGTGTGCAAAAAATGCTCAATGGGCAATCACCCTATTCCTTTGGGCTTTTTGTGCCCACAGGAGGTGTCTATGGGCGACACAACCGAGAATATACCCCCCGGGAGGTTGAGGCCTTGGCACATGGGGCCGGCTTTGAAACCCACTATCTGGGGACCACAGATGTTTATGAGGATCATGTAGACCCTTCCACCGCCGCGCTCATGGTTGCCCGAGAAGATGACTTGAACCTACGCGGTGAAACCATTGTTTTTGTTGGCCGCAAGGTGGGGGAACCCACCGCACCGCCAGCGGGGCTCTACCACGGCGATCCGGCGCGCTTGTCGGGCATGCTAAGCCTGAGCAAAGACGAAGCCGTCACCGGGCTTACGCAAATAACCGCACAAAATACTTCTGCTGGTTGGTGGCCCGACTCGGGCACTCAGGCCACGGCTCTCTTGGCGGAATGGATCAACCAAGAAGGGTATCTCGTACATACCAATGTGATCCTCCCCTTCTCGGAAGCGGTGGCCCCGGGCCAACAGACAACATTCAGTTTCCGGCGTGATCCGAACGAGACCGACCAGAGCGGCACCTTGCGGTTGCAGCTTTTCCAAGTCGGTGTGGGCGCCTTTACAGGCACCGGACGGGCCAATTTACTCACGCTTCCATGTTCTGAAGCGACCTTTCTTGCGTTAGCAAAACGGGCTGTGTGATGCAGCCGCAAAGCTCCCGTTCTGCGATCACGATCCACTGGGTAAGCCCTCTTCCCCCGGCTGAGACGGATATTGCACATTATACGGCCCGCATCTTGCCGGCTCTGAGTGCCAGAGCCGAGGTCGTCTTATGGACGAATGCGCTTGAGTGGGATGTGTCTTTGGAGCGGCACTGCACTGTCAGGCACTTTGATCCGGATACCATTCTGCCGCGAGATTTCACCACCGCCCGGCGCGGGGCGGGGCCCGAAGTGGTGTTTATTCATATCGGCAATTCATGGGTTTACCATGCGGGTTTCCTACGGCTTGCACAGCGCATTCCTTCGGTGGTCGTCCTGCATGATCTGGCCATCCAGGAACTGATGATCGAGGCTGTCGAATACAATGAATGGGAGGCCGCGCGCTATCTTGCGGGCATGGAAAAATGGTATGGGGCGGAGGGCCTGCAGATCGGGAAGGCTTGCCTTGCCAAAGATAAAAAAGGGGCCGATCTCAGCGGTGTCATGCCTGGATATGAGCTGGCAATGGAGAAAGCTCTTTCCATTCTGACGCATACCAGCCCGGCGCAGAGTATTGTCCAAGCGCGCTTGCCCGAATTGACTTGCCACCTGTTGCCCTTGCCCTTTGAAATCGGTCCGGTGCCTATGCGCGCGCAAATGTCGACCGGCCCTTTGCGACTTCTCCAGTTCGGGTGGATCGGGCCCAACAGGCGGTTAGAGCAAGTGCTGGAAGCTCTCGCTCAAATGCCCAAAGATTTTGACTTCAGACTCGATGTCATGGGCAAGATCTGGAACCCTGCAGTAATACAGTCCAAGCTCGTCGAACTGAACCTAGTGGATCGGGTTCATCTTCACGGCTTCGTCTCCGAACTTACCTTAGAAGACGCCTTGCGGCAGGCAGATCTTGTGCTGAATCTGCGCCATCCCAGCATGGGGGAAGCGTCTGGTAGCCAATTGCGGATCTGGAATGCCGGTGCGCCTGCGGCTGTCACCCGCCTAGGGTGGTATGCAGAACTCCCTGAAAATGTGGCTTATTTTGTTGACCTCGAGGAGGAGGTTGAACAATTGCACGCGTTGTTTTCAACTCTGGCGGCAGATCGCCGCGCAGGCGCTGAGATTGGCGCCGCAGGACGGGCTTATTTCGAGGCCCACCATGACCCAGACACTTACGCTGAAGAGATTGTAAAAATTGCCCGTCAATCTGCCGAAAAAGACAACCAGACCTTAGCGCGCAGCCTCAGTGCCCAATATAGCTTGAAGCGATAGATATCCCCTACAAGACATGTTTGCGTCAGGTCATAATGGAGTGCTTGAGCGCTAACGCAGTTTATACTAGGCGTGTTCCTAGCTCAGGTATTTAAGGATTTGCTATGCGCACGCCCAAATTATTGCTTTCTATGCTCGCAATCACTGGGATTGGCATCGCAGCCTGCACCGTGCCCTCAATGCCCGAAGCACACGATGGTGCGAAATTTTATGCCGCAAACTGTGCCTCTTGCCATGGCGTGTCAGGGCGAGGCGACGGCGTTCTTGCGCCGGGTCTCGATGCAAAGCCTGAGGACCTTACATTGCTGGCGCGCGCAAACGGCGGCGTGTTTCCTCGCGCCCGCGCCTTGAGCTATATTTACGGTGATCCCGAGCAGGGGCATCTGGCCCGCGTCATGCCGCAGTTTGGAGAGACAATGGCCCATGACACCGTTCCTATTGAAGTCGACGGCGTTTTGACGCCGACGCCTCGAGCCCTGGCCAGCTTGCTGGCGTATCTTGAGGGTATCCAGCGTTAGGCGCCTGGTTCTTCAGGCAACTGTGGGACGCATAAGGATATCGTGGCCACGGCCAGGAGATAGATGCCGCTACTCTCACTGATAGCAGTGTCATTAAGAGGCATGTAGCAAAGGTGCCCTGATCCGTTTCCTCATTGGGTCTGCGTTACAGTGCGCTCTCGTCGGAAGCGAGGCTTTTCGGCACACTACTTTGCTGAAGGAGATCCTTTAGGCCGGCAGAAAGAATAAAGACAATTCCAACAGCCTCAAACAGCTCTTCGATGTGATAGAGGATAGTGTATAAACTTTGATGACCGTACGCTGACAGTACAGCGCCGCCCAGCATTTCAAGCCCGAAGGCCCCACCAAAGAATAGCACAATTCCTAAAATAAAACTACGTCGCGCGGATGCGGTAGCACTTCGAATTGTTAGCGCGAAAACCATGAGCAGTATTGCAGCCGCTATCATGCCGGGAACAATCCAGGCAAAATGCAAAAAACCGTTGCCGCCGCCCATATCGCGCCCAAGCACTTCCAACCGTTCGTGAATACCAATCATATCGTCTAAAGAGAGCAAAAAAACGCCGGCTGCCGCTAGGAACCAGCCTGTAGATACAGCGCCATTTTGTTTGCGAACACGCGCATTTATATAAAACGCTGAGGCTGCCAAAATCATGTAAACGACGTTCATCCAGGTCCAAATATTGTGCTCGGCTGCGACATCGAACATGTAGATGTCGCCCCGGCTTATCTTGACCCATCGCATCACCACGACAAGGCTAAGGAATGTCCAAAAGTACGCGAACCCGCGTAGATACTCTCCAAGGACACCAATTTCTCGATCCGGCTGAAAGGAGTTCTTAGCTAATGTTTTGGGCCATTCGGTCCTATTTATTCTTAAGATACGACTTAGCCCCCCTGCCCTTTGGGGCAGGCTACGGGGCATGATTTTGTGAAAGTGCTCGGTTAAACGCACCGCTGTAGACCACGCAGGCGCCGCGCAATCCTTTAATCTTTTTGTAAGGCTCTCAAAACGCGATCAAGAGCTTTACCCTGCTTGGAGTGCTTGGCAGGACCGTCCTTCACGAGGTTATAATAGGCGGCGGCATCGTAAATTTGAACGGGCAGGCGCAGATCAACTGCCGTCAACTCGCCTTTTGCGGCCAGCACCGCGTAAGCTGCAACGTAAAGATTGGCGCGCGCGGTTACTCGGGTGGAGCGCGCATCAAGTAGAACTTGCTCAGCATCAAGGACGTCGAGCGTGGTGCGTGCGCCTAGCTTGGCTTCCTCCCGAACGCCGTTAAACGCGGTCTGAGCCGCACGAATTTGGCGATCAGATGCTTCGAGTTGGGCGCTAGCTGCAGCCAGAGAGGCATAAGAATTGCCAACTTCCTGAACGATCTGGCCACTTACGACATGAAGGTTGGCGCGCTGCGCATCGAGCTGGGCCATGGAGCGGCGCACGGCGGAAGACAATGCCCCGCCTTGATAGATTGTTTGCCCCGCCTCGACCCCGATACTGCCCCCACGGGTGTATCTGTCCTCGTTGAAAGTTTCATTCAGGCCATAATTGCCTCTCAAAGTGACCCGCGGCGACATTGCTGCCTCATTGGATTCCACAGCCAAGCGTGAAGCAGAGACCTGATGCTGTGCCGCTCGCACGGCCGGGTGTTGCCGAACGGCCAAGGCTTTGGCCGCTTCGAGGTCCCGGCTCACATCCCGAAGGACAGGTGGAGGCGTGAGATTTTTGGGGTCTTGCCCCACAGCGTTGCGATACTCTTCTTCTGCGCGCAGCAAAGCGCCTTGCGCACCAGCCAGCCCACTGCGGGCTTGGGCCAGTTGCGCCTCGGCAAGCGCCACATCCGTGTTGGTCACCTCGCCTACGTCAAACCGATCGCGCGCGGCCCGCAGTTCTTGGGTCAGGAGACGCAAGTTATTGTTGCGCAGCGCCACGATATCCCGGGCCTCAATGACCCCCATATAAGCGGCAACAGCACGTAGCAGTACCTGCTGTTCGATGTCCAAAAGAGTGTAGCGGGTGGCCAGGACTGTTTCTTTGGAGGCTTCAATCCGATAGGCGCTCGCGCCAAAATCATACAGCAGCAACTCACCAATCAGATTGATTGAGGCGGTAAGGTTTTCGGTGGAGGTCGCCGGAGCGAGGCTCGATGCCCTGGTGGTACCAAAACTTTGCGTCAGCGCCCCAGCCCATTGCAACACAGGCTTGAGTGCGGACTTAGCACTAGCCACATCTTCGTCTGCCGCACGCAACAAGGCCCGGTTTTGATCCAAAAGCCCCGAATGTTCATAAGCACCGACCAAGGCATCGGCTAAAGTCTCTGCGAGGGCGGGACGTGGCAGGAGCGCGAGCATAAGCGGCAGCGCTATACCCACATGCCGCAAGGTACCTTTAAAAATAATGCTACTCATTACTCGATCGCCTCTTAAACTGCGTTCATATTTTTTATGTTTAAAAGTTGCTCGGCTCTTGGGTAGCCGACACCGCTTTGGGGCCCGCCAAGCATCACAGGGCCTTCAAACATGGCGCAACCTTATGCGGTCTGAAACGGCTTGGGAACGACAGCTCTCCGCCGCACGCGGATTTCCTCCGACCTTTCTTATTGCCTGAATCAGACGGCCGCGGGGAGCAAGACAGCCTCCACATCCTTTGCCACATCGTCCCATGTCCGCAGAGGCGTTGTGCGAATTCTTTCTTCCAAAGCCAAGCGATGCTCAGGATCTGCGATTAATTTATGACAAGCGTCATAAATGCTGCTGATCGAACGGGCGTCGCAATATTCCACCATGTCCCCCCCAGCCTCGGGCATGGAAGAGTTGTTCGCGACCACTGCTGTTTTGCCAAAAGAGAGACTCTCTCCAATCGGCAGCCCCCAGCCTTCATAAAAGCTGACGGTCGCTGTGAAGAGGCAGTTCTCGTATAAAAAGCCCAGTTCGGTATCGCTGGGGCGCTTGGCAAATTGCACCCAACCACCGAGGTTCCCGGTAGCTTCCATCAAGGTCTCAAAATCATCATTATACCAGCCCGGTTTGCCTGCAAAGACCAGCTTGGGGACATTGAGCCCCGGGGTTTGCGTCAACCGCAGCCAAGCTTGCGCCAGCGACCAGAGATTTTTGCGCGATTCCATCGTTCCCACCACCAGCACAAAAGGTGTCTTGGTGAGGTTCAACACAGATTGATCCAGCCCGTGTAAACTGCTGAGACGCGACTTAAAGGGCTTTGAGGGGTCATCTACACGGTTGGAATGCACCACGCCGAACTTCTGCACCAATGGCACGACGTCGATGGGCCGCTGTTTGCCCACCTCATCCATGAACCGCTGCAAATCGTGGGCGGTGTTTTGAGAATTCGCGAGGAACCGATCGCAGTATCCCATGGAGGATAACAGCCAATGGTAGAACTCCCCCGAAAAATCGGCCGCAATGTGCTCTGTGGCAATGAGGGGGATAAGGTCATGAACCAGTTGGTATATCTGAAGGTTTTTACTGTCTTTCAGTCGCTGGAGGGCAGCTTCAAGCCCATCGATGTTCCAGATCGCCCCTAAAATGATCAGTTGATCCCCTGGTTTGACGATCTGGCTCATAACCTCACGGGGCGCTTCTACAATCGCTTCCGTGCGCACAGGCGCTTTGCGGTTTTTGAATGCGTTCCACTCCTCAATGCTGGAGCCCATCTTCGCAAAATAGCGCTCATGACCACGTGCCGCGTGATAAGAGCGTACTTTGTGGTAGAACCAATACTTCAAAGGCCGGTTGCGATAGCGGATTAAGGTGGGAGCAGCATCATGCTGAGAACGCGCTTTCTTGCCGAAAAATACGCGGCTCAACTCATCCGGAGAGAACTCCTCCATGTTCTGGATAAAGCCAGCCTCGAGAGCCACATACTCTCTACGCGACCGATCCCAATAGCTCAGCCGGACGTTTTCGGCACCAAGACGCCCCACCATACGTCGAATGACTTCGAAAGACACACGCTGGATGCCCGAGACGGAAGTTTCCTTCTCTACGTAAAGAAGGATGTCGGTCAGGTCAAAATAGTACATAGGTAATGTAATTTCCTAGGCTCTGGTGCGCACAGCTCAACAAAGGTAGAATGCTGCTTTGGCAATACTAATTGACGAACAATTCGATGTTCCTCAACCCCAGAGACGATGTTAAGAGGTTTTATGAGCCCCATATATTACGACCTTTCAGAACAGTTTCTGTCTTCGGGCGTCAAGTTCCAATATTATGGAATCGCGAGGACAGTCATGGAGGTAGGCTATGAGCTTGCCCGCTCGCCGGCGGATATTCGGTTCGTCGTTTTCTCCCCGGCACATGATCGTTTTTTTGAAGTGACCCCGCGCATTGGAGCAGACTCGGAGACGGGTGTTTGCGACCCCAATATCCCCCATGAAGCAAAACCCATGCGGATCCGATACAGCTTTCCCGAGCCTCATAAGCTGCGCGATGCCCTCTACCCTTTCCTGCAGGCCTTTGCGAAACGCATATGCCTCAAAAGATGGGAGGGCGCAGTGCCAGAGGGCCATGTGCGAGAAGTGGACCTATCCGGTCAGATTGTGGTGTCGCTCGGGCGTCCAAAAATGATGTCGGATTACCTCGTAGCTTTGGACAAGCAAAATGTCCGCATGCGGTTTTTCCCGCTGCTGCACGATATGATTCCTTTGCACGAGTTCTCCCATCCACGTCAGAGCATGTTCGCGCGCAATTTTGCTCATGATAACTGGATCGTCATCGAGCATGCCGAAAAGTTGCTCGCCAACTCCTTATTCACCAAAGCAGAAATTGAACATTTTGCAGCCCTTGGGCGTTTGCCGGACATTCCGGATATCGTGCCCACTCCCCTGCCCCATGAACTGCGCAAGGTCGACGAGCCGATTGAAGTTGAGATCCCCCAAACACCCTATCTCTTAGGAGTGGGGGTCATGACAGGGCGCAAGAACCTTGAGTGCATACTGGAGGCAATGCTGCAGCTTCACAATACAGGTCGTCCGGTGCCCATGCTTCTTCTCGCCGGCGCGCATCGGAAAAGAACCGTTGCTTGTTTGAATAAGCCCGAAATTGCCCCCATCAAAGACAAGATCCAACTTATCTTGAACCCGAACCAAGCGAGCCTACGGTTGCTTTACCAAAAGGCCTTGGCCTTGGTTATTCCAAGTCACATGGAGGGCTTTGGTTTGCCGCTTGGTGAAGCCCTTTGGATGGGGACACCGGCCCTTGCAGCCGCGGTCCCTGCCTTGCAAGAAGTCGGCGGAGATCTGGCTGAATACTTCAATCCCAGCGATTCAAGCGAACTCGCCGCGCTCATCGACAAGATGCACACCGATCCTGAAGCCTACGAGGCGGTCAAAGATAAGGTGATGCGCAATCACGCCACACTACGCAGCTGGAAAGATGTGGCGGCTGATATCATTGCTGCGGTATCCCCCCATTCCACAGGGGTGTAAGACACAGCATGGACATCAAAGAAGATACAGGCTCTGCCGAGGCAGAAACGGACAACGCTGGCAGCAAAAAGCGTAAAGCCAAAACGCGCGCGCCGCTTTTCAATGACCAAGACAAGGACAACCTCGCCTGGTTTTGGAACACCTATCTCAAGCAGCGTGCGCCTTGGCTCGGGTTAGTGATGGTCATGATCCTGGTACAGGGCTTTGCCTATCAGCAGTTTATTGCTCTTACCGAATCCGGGCTCCGGGTCATTTTCGACAACGGAGATGTCACGGGCCTTATTAGAGTCTGCGGCATGGTGTTGGGGATCTTTCTTCTGCGGGCCGTGATGTCCTATTGGGTGCCAAGGCTCTCGGCCTGGCTGGCCAGTGATGCAGTCTACAAAATGCGCCGGGATCTGATCGATCATATGATGACCCTAGACCTGGCATTTTTCGAACGGACGAAATCCGGCGATTTGATCCTGCGTCTGGTCAACCAGGCCCAAGACCTATCCGGCTTCATTGGTCAAACCACCGTCAATGCAGTCCGCGACACAGTCACCGTCGTTGCCGTTTCGGGCTATTTGATCTGGAAAAACGCACCTTTGTTCGTGCTTGTAATTGTTGTGATCCCCATCATCACAATTGTGGTGCGGCGGATTTCCCAAGGCATCAAGGGCACGCAAGCCACGGCTGAAAACGCCATGGGCAACTACATGTCCGGTATCGAAGAGATGTCCAATGGCATGCGGACGGTCAAAATCTCGAACCAAGAGCCTGTAGAGAAAGCGCGCCTCAATAAGGCCACAGGAGAAATCCGGGATCTTTCGGTCCGCCTGCAGGCTTTGCAGGCCATGATGAGCCCCACCGTCGATATCCTGTCAGCAATCATCTACGTCCTGATCATCGGGGTGGGCGGCTACATGGCGCTTAGTCCGGATTTTGAGATGGATGGCGCTGGAATCATTGGATTTATGATCGGGATGGCCTTGATATTTGATCCTGCGCGCCGTCTGACATCCTTTTTTGTCAGCATGCAAGCCAGTCTGATCATTCTTGATAGCCTGCGCTCGCTTTACCGTGAGCGCCCCTCGATCACCAATGCTCCGGACGCCAAAGAGACGTTCGACCCGGACGGTGATATCGTATTGGACAATGTTACGTTCCAATACTCCGAAAAACACCCCCTGTTTCGCGGGGTAGACATGACCTTCGAGGGCGGAAAGGTCACAGCGATCGTGGGCGCCACGGGCTCGGGCAAAACATCCGTGCTAAGCCTGATTGCGCGGCTCTATGATGTTTCCGACGGGGCCGTGACCATCGGCGGCACCCCGATCAAAGAACTGCGTGTAGACAAATTACGCCAATCTTTTTCAGTGGTGGCGCAAGATATCGTCATCTTCAACAGCAGCATTTGGGAAAATATCCGCTACGTCCGTCCGGATGCTTCCGACGCGGAAATCTGGCATGCGGCAGAACTCGTTGGTATTGACCAGCTGATGCGCGACCGCGGCGATGCCCCCTTGGGGCCCAAAGGGTCTCAGCTGTCAGGTGGCCAGAAGCAACGTATTGCCATCGCCCGGGCATTCCTGCGCGGCGCGCACATCTTGTTGCTCGATGAAGCCACGTCCGCGCTTGATCAACGCACAGAAGAAAAAGTACGCGACGCCATTCAAGAACTATCGCAGGACAAGACCACCATTCTGGTTGCACACCGCCTGTCGACCGTAACCCATGCAGACAAGATCTACGTACTTGACGAAGGCAGAGTCGTTGAAGAGGGCACACATACAGAGCTGATGGCTCTTGAAGGCCTCTACGCAGCGATGTTCACCGCCCAACGTGGCAGTTACGGATAAATCTTCACGGCAACGGCAAGCGTGCGCCCGAAACTCCCTATTTGCCTCCCTTTCATAAAAAGGCCTACCCCACGCCGATTTTGGACCACAGTTCCACGCCAGATCTCAAGAAACATGCCGTCATAGCCTAGCATCCTGCAAACTTCACTCTACCGGCATGCGATAGGACGAATGCCAATGATAGATCTGAAGCCTTTGACGGTCGCGCTGGTGGGCGCAATTTTTGCCACCTTGATCGGCTATGTGGCATTTGAGTTCGCTTTCCCTACGGTCTTCGACAAAGCTCACGTCTTGGATTTTGATATTTTCCACCTCGTGAGCCTGATGATTGCGGAAGGCAACTTGCCTGCCGCCTATGCAGAGGAAAGCTTCTTACCGCGACAAGCTGAGGTACCAGGGTTCCAAGGGCGGACGATGTTCTGGAGCTATCCACCGTTTTTCAATGTTGTTATCGCACCCTTATCTCTTCTGCCGATCGCGCCGTCCTATATCGTCTTCATGACCGTATCCCTTGCCTTTTATGCTTGGGTCATCCGCGCCCTGGCGGGTCCAGCTTTTCACACAATCCTTGTTCTCTTTCTGCCGCTGGTCTTGCTTATCATCCGGTCGGGACAAAACAGCTTTCTGACCGGCGGTTTGATTGGATTGACCTGCCTGCTGGTCCTCCGCAACTCGCGCTGGTCTGGGGTGCCACTGGGCTTGATGGCCATCAAGCCGCATCTGGCGCTTGGCGTGGGCTTCTGGGCATTGCTGGATCGCCGCTGGGGCATGGCAGTACAGTCCTTCGCCGTCATCGGCCTCTTTGGTGGCTTGGCGACCTTGGTATTTGGCCCCGAAGTCTGGGCTGCCGCTTTGGGCGGGGTCGCAGAAACTGCGGAGGCCCTGCGCAATGGCCGGTTCCCGCTTTTCCGTATGACATCGCTTTATGCCTTTGCGCTTTCGTTTGGCGCGGACCCCGCCATAGCCATGGGCGTGCATGTGGCCAGTGTTTTGGTCGCTCTCGGTGCCTTCGTTCGGCTTAGCTGTGCCAAACTCCCGCCGCGCGCCCTCATGGGAGGTGGAGTCGTTGTTTCCACCCTTATCAGCCCTTATAATTACGACTATGACCTTGCCATGTTAGCTGCTGCAGCATGCCTTCTATCCGATACGGTCCTGCAGCACGCCCGCAAATCAGAACGATACGCTCTGGGGGCTGTAATCCTATTGATTGGTTCCTACGGGGCGGCTCTGTCCGCTGTGGTGCCTATAATTACCGGCGATGTCACCACGCGCCCTATTTCTATTATGGGTCCAGCTCTATTTGCAGGGGCGGCCGTGCTCTTCCGTGTGCTTTGGCGCAGCAGAGATATTGCTCAGGAATCCCCATCGCCAAAAAGAGCGGTGGAAACTACAAGAACGTAACGCCTCTCAACTTCCCCACCATGACGGCAAACCTCCGGGGAAGAACGTCTTTCTAAATTGAGGCCCGAGGCGCAAGCCCGGAACTCCAGAGAAATCAATCAAGGCGCTCTACTGAGTGCCGTTGATCAATTCTCAAAGACCTCGCACCCAGCTTCCATTATAGGCCCAGGGGATATGGGGTAGCCTTTTCTTGGCTTTATCAAAACGGCCTGAATGCCCGTGAGCTTTTCCATGCATTGCTTGCTGTCTTCAGCATTGTGCGTGCTGCCATCGACATAAATGTCCAGCCAAGGATACCCTTCCCAGCCAATGTGGCATGGCCCCCCTTGAGGCTTCACGCCGTCTCCACATAAGTCTTCAACGATCGCATATTTGCGCAAGCGTGGAATATAAAACCGTGTACCAGGCTGGAAGTCTTCTGACACTTGGCCTCCATCTATCCGCCAACCCACAGCCAAGGTTACGGGGTCGTCGTAGGTTCCTATCCCTGCAGCGACTTCATGTATAACAGGTCGTCCGATGACAGCAGAAGCCGGAGGTGTGTTGTCCCAATAGCTGTATCCCGTCAAAAAGACGGTCATACGTCTCTCTTTTGGCATCCAAAAGGCCCCCAAAAGTATCAGGACGAGACTGGCACGTATGAGATTGATGGGCTTTCGGTTTGCCATCCTCTTCCTTCGCGCTTTGCTTTCTGAGCTAAGAGGCCCCTAGACAAGAATATGCTAACCGGGGAGATCACTTCTTTGCTTTGGATTTTGAGGCTACTTGGAGTTTAGCTCGTCTTCAGAAGGGCCTAGGGCGGGAAAGTTCACGAAGAACGTTGTCCCTTTGCCTTCAGTGGTCTGGAATGTGATGTCTCCGAGATGCTGATCAATGATCGCTTTTACGATGCTCATCCCAAGCCCATGCCCCTCTTGGACCCGATAGCTCCCGCCGCGGGCAAAACGTTCAAACAGGGCATTCTGAATATTGAGTGGCAAGCCTGCCCCTTTGTCCCGCACGTAAAAGCCAAGTCCCGTACGGGTTAACCCTAACTCGACCGCCCCCCCCTTTGCAGATGCTTTTATGGCGTTGGTCAAGAGGTTAGAGATTAGCCTCTCCACCCTACCTTCATGCAGTCGCAAAGCTCGGTTCGGGGCATCAGAAGGCTTCAATGCGAGAAATACGCCGTGCTCTTTGGCATAGGGGGTCAGTGTTTCGATCACCTGCTCCAATAACGGAGCGAGGGGGCGTGCGACGAAGCCTGACGGCTCCTCCGAACGAAGCTGTTCGACGTCGAGTATGTCCGTAACCATTTTGTCGATGCGCTGCGCATTGCGCAACGCAAGCCTTAGCATGTTCTGTTTTGCGTCATCCAGCTCTGCTTTACGTGCTGAAAGCATTTCCAATGCGCCGCAAAGCACAGTCAGGGGGTTTTTAATGTCGTGGCTGACAGTGGCGATCAACTGGTCTTTCGCATGCTCAAAAGCCCACTGTTCGCTCATATCTCTGATGACGGCAAGAAAGCCCAGAGCCTCCCCGCAGTCAGTTTCCACTTTGGCCATGGAAATAAGGCCATCGAAGGTCGATCCATCAGATCTGCGACAAGAAATATCAAACTCGCCTCGCTTGTTGGATGTCCGGGGATCGAATTTTTCTTTCCCCGCCTGCTCATAGCCCTCGAGGGACCCATAAAGCACTGCTGTTTGGCGTCCCAGAAGTTGATCTGGTGCGTATCCAAATAGCCTCTCTACAGCGGGGTTGACCAAAGCGACACGGCGGTTGAGGTCCGCGAAGACGACTGCTTCTGGTACCGCGTCTATCATGGCGCTGAGCAACCCGCGCTGTTGTCGCAGTTCGCGACGCTCAGCATGCAGTCTTAGCTCATTGCCCAACCATCGGGCCAGAAACGCGACAAACTCCAACTCTTTCTCGCCAAACGGTGCCAGACGCGGCGCACGGTCAGAAAAATTCAGCGTACCAAAGAATTCACCTCCCCGCCTTAGAGGGGCTCCTATGTAGCTCTCAAGCCCGAAGTTCTGATAACAAGGGTGGGAAGATATCTCCTGCTGACCGGCATGATGGAATGCTGTCACTTCATCATTTTTTAGTGTGTGCAGGCAGTAGGTGCCTTTTACATCGAAGGTGGCGCCAGAAAGCGGGGCCCATTCAGGGCCATGGACAAAAAGACACTCATAGACAGGGTGGTTCACCTGACTAACAATTCCGAGCTCAAGGCCAAGGGCCTTAGTGCCCAAGGCAAGCAGTTGGGAAACCTTATCTTCAAATCTAAGGCTTGGCTCGACAGCAAGCATGTAGAGTTGGCGAAGCGGATCATCGAAATTCGCAGGCGCATTTGGGAAATGGCTCATTTGGAGTTTTTCCTCCTTTTATGTTTTACTGAAGAACCGCTTCGGTATCATCACCCTACGCCCCAGCTTACGTAAAGCAGGTCTTCAAACTAAGCGGCCTGTTTGACGTAGGGTCATATATAAGCATTTATTATGGTGCGGTTCCTACAATCGGGAACAGTGTTGCTGCGATCCCCGGCGCCTTTTCCTTGGGATGGGCAACGAGCTCCGTCATAGACGGTGTGGATCGCACTCGAAGCAGAAAGTTATAGTCTATATGTTCCACATCCGCCGTTCCGAGCGGACCGAACACAGGGTTTGCCGAAGTTTTGGGCAGCTCAGCAGCTCCAGCGAGAGGGAGGATGGCACAAGTCAGCTTAGAGCGCGTCAAACTCGGCATCAAGGCTCGCGAGTGCTTCACTGATGATCCAGAACCGGCTCTTCAAGGTCAACCTCACCAAACAACGTCCCGCTCGCCTCCTCCGCCCCACGCTTCTGCTTTGAAGCCATGCCGAGCCCAGCAATGAGAAAGCCTCTTATCTAAAACTATGATGATAGCGGATCACTAGGGTTTCGGAGCCGGGGTTCGGACTTTTCAAGCGGGCGTTGGATTTGTGGTCGAGTGCTAGTGATACGCGGCTGGTATCATTCAGTTCGTAACCCAATCCGATCAGCGTCCGGAACTGCACTTTCCCATTGAGGGGCGTCCCATCCGTGCCTTTGGTGTAAAGCCCCGGCATGAAGCTACCTTCAATGAACCACGGGCTATCTTTCACGTTCCATTGGGCAGACAGACCTGCACCTAAAAATACATCTTGATCACTGTCGAACTGGGCCGCGACGGCAAAAGAATAAGCGGTCCGGGATCCCTCAAAGAAGGGCGAAGAGTGATATTCCGCAACAAATGCAGTTGCAGAGGTTTCAGTATGCTTAAGTACATCATCTACGCCAAGGCCAAGTACCACCTCACCACTAAATGCTGCAGATGTCGAAAACATAAAGAATAGGGCAGAGGTCAAGTACTGCATATTGGGCCTTGGTCAGGTATAAAGGGTATAGAAATCAGATACGTGTAAATGTCTGGGTGATACAGATAGACCTACCTCTTTTGCGTAAAGGCTCAGCTCGCGTTGTTTGCATGCGACACTTCACGCCGAAAACAAAGGAAGGCAGCAAGGTTCTAGCAGAGCTGCTGAAGAAATCGGTTACAGGATGTTTTCTTAGCATCACGGTTTGAAAAGGCCTCTTTGCGGCCGCAGGCGCCGGGTCCATCTTAGCCCCTTCGTCAGGCGGCAATAAGTTTCAGTTGCCTGGCTAAGTTGCAGCCGCCATGGACATTGTAAATTGGGTGCGGCCCAGTCGAGGCCGCGATCACCGGCAGAATAGCCGCTCACCAAGCAGCGTGATCACCCCCCCACGCCCCCCGAAGCCGCCGCCGGGTCAGCGCCCGCACGACGCCGATCGCAGGACTGCGCTT